>Ga0187808_10000167_pt1 | contig 16809 bp, 4 predicted proteins | sample NC_wetland_sal_i_5_FD_132427 | JGI IMG/M metagenome (GOLD analysis project Ga0187808, IMG submission 132427) | Wetland sediment microbial communities from Neuse River Estuary, North Carolina, USA - ASW_3 | ecosystem: Environmental > Aquatic > Freshwater > Wetlands > Sediment | place: USA: North...
CCAGCGCCAGCGGACCAGCCGCCTATGCCAGCGCAGCAGCGTGTCCGGCGTAACCAGCCGGCCAGCCCGCACATACCTGGGGAAGCAGCCGGGCCAAGGCGGCGAGTACCGCCCGGTCAGCCCAGTCCAGCTCGGGCCTAGGGTTCTGGCGCCGCAGCACCGCGACCTCCTGGCGCAGTACCAGCAGCTCGGCGTCCTTCGACGCCGCCGAGCGTGCCAGCAGCGCCATCCAGGCGGTCAGGCGGACGAACATCCGGCGCCGCCCGGGAGCGTGGCGCGGGAGCCGAGCTCAGAACGCTTGCCAGCCGATCCGGTCTTTTACGCATTCGGACCCGCTGCCACGCTCCCGGGATCGGGATCGTGTTTCATTATGACTGCTGAGGCAACGCGGTGGTCTACGCCGCAGCCTATTCTCGCGACGCTGGAATGCGAACAAACCGCCTGCGCTAACCCCCGAAGGCAGGCTCAGGGGTGGGCAGCGGGTGGCGCGGGTCAATGGATGAGTAATGGCCGTAGAGCTGGGTGCCGTTAAGCCATGCTTCGTTCCTGTAAGACTCAATGGGCGGAACCGCGGCGCCCCCGCCATCGTCGGCCTCGCCCGACGTAGCGAGGAATCGCGGATCGCTATCCTGCGTGTACTGGATGACCTCGACCTCCGGATACCGGTTACCCTCGAGGTGCACGGAAATCCCGGCGCTGGAAAACTGGATTGACACACGACCTGAAACGGCGCAGCACCGGAGTCCGAGGATGTCGATTACGGAGTTGAGGCCGGTGTAGTTGGCCACGATGCCGCCGTTGACAGAGGTTACGCCTATGCCGTTGCCTCCGCCAGGCTGCCCGATAGGGAGAGCCGGGTACGTCTTCACCGTTTCGGGGACCCTGTAGCCCCCCTTAGGGCCACCTGTGTAGGTATGCGTTCGCGATGGACTCACTGTGTAGGTGATCACCCCGGTACTGGTATCCCACGCCAGTGCGACGCGGTAGCCCGCGGAGGGATCGAGGCTCCATTGCCGGTTGTCGCCAAGAATGTTCCACCCCCAAACCGCTATATACTGCGGGATAAAGAGGCGCACCACGATGATTCCGCCGTTTGGCACGACCGGACCGAACATGGTAACGCGCCGGGTTCCGGGGGACGGGCTGCCGAAGTAATCCGTCCCGACGGTCGAGTAAGTCCTCTGGTCCCGGGTGGGCTGACTGGATCCTTGGTGGAGCCAGTAGGAGAGTCCGCCGCATGTTCCGCTGGTGTCGCAGAGCTTCTGGCCGGTGGGATCGGAACCGGTGGCGGGGTCGTTGGCGGCATAGTCGTAGCCATTGAGTTGCTGGGGGCTGGTGTCCTCGAGGATGGGGTCGACGGACAGGAAGCGGCCGGTGGCGGTGTCGTACTCGCGGGCACCGAGATTGACCAGTCCGGTGATGGCATCGGTGGTGCCGCCGACGTAGCCCTTGTCACCGGGCCAGGCCGCGCTTGGGGTGGTGCGGGCGCCGCCGAAGGGGAGGTAGGACCGGCGGGTCACGGCCTGGGTGCTCGAATCGATGGCCAGCTGGTCGGTGCCCTGCCGGTCCGGGATCAGATAGTCCACGCTGCCGCCGCTTGTTCGGGCGGCGACGATCGTCCCGCCGATCGAGTAGTAGCGGGTGCCGCTGACGGTTCCCGTGCCGGTGTTGAGGACGAGTTGCTCGTCGCCCATGTAGAAGGTCGTCTGGCCGGGGTCGCGCTGGACGATGAGGTTTCCGGCGGTGTCGTAGACGTAGCTGGTGGTTCCGCTGCTTGTCTGGTCGCTAGCGAGCTTGCCCTGAGCGTTCCAGGTCATTGTCTGGCTGCCGAGCGGGCCGCCGGTGATGGTGGCAGTGGCGCCGTCGGCGTTGTAGGTGTAGCTGGCGGTGTCCGCGGCCGCGTTCGGCCCGGTGGCGGTGGTGCTGGTGAGGGTGTGCGGCTGATCGGTGGCCGAGCCCTGGGCGGGGTAGTTGTAGGTGGTCGTGGTGTCGTTAGCGGTGTTGCCGGTGATGTCGTGGTCGGTCTGGGTGAGCCGGGTGCCTGAGGGGGTGTAGGTCCAGGACTGCCAGTACGGGGCGATGCTGCCGCCGACCGTGCTTGAGTTGCCGGGGCTGGGGGTGGCCTGGCAGTTGTCGGTCGCGGTCCACGCCTGGGTCAGCCGCTGCGCGTAGTCGTAGGTGAAGCACTGGGTGTCGGTGGCGGCGCCGCCGTCCTGGGTATCGGTGACGCTGGTGACCAGGCCGGCGCCGCCGCTGACGTTCGCGTTGGAGTAGTAGTAGGCGAGGTCGTCCACCACGCTCGAGGATGTCGAGTCGGTGGTCTGGATGTCGGTGAGCCGCTGGGTCTGCGGATCGTATGTCATGGCGGCCCAGACATGGCTTGTGCTGGGGCCGAAGGTGTACTCCAGCGGCTGCCCGGTCTCTGAGTAGCCGGTGGCCGACACGTAGTCCCAGGTCGCTCCCCCGGACCCGGTGACAGTGGTGGGCTGGCCCAACTGATCGTAGCCGTAGGTGATGGTCTCGGCGGGCAGGCCGCCAGACGCTGGGTCCTGCTGGTCGTGCAGGCTGCCGGTCAGGTTGTATCCGTAGGAGGTGGTGTACCCCGCCGACGGCACCAGGGTGGTGCCCTCCCCGGTCAGCGAGATGTTCGTCGCCTCAGGCAGCGCCATGCTGTTGTACCCGAGCACCGAGCTGGTATAGGTGTCCCCGTCCGAATACGACGTCGACGAGGTCGGATACCCCTTCTTCAGCGTGTCGTAGACGTAGCTGGTCAGCTTGTTGGAGCTGGACAGCGTGCTCGTGCTCGAGGTGTCATAGGTCGCGGTCACCCGGCCATCGGCGTCGTAGGTGGTGGTGACCTGCTTGCCGCGGGCGTCGGTGCTGGTGATCTGCTGGCCGGCGTTGTCGTAGGTGTAGGTGGTTGTCCCGGCGTCGGGGTCGCTGGCAGTGAGCTGGTTTCCGAGCAGGTCGAAGGTCCAGGACCAGGTGTTGCCGCCGGGATCGGTCTCGGTGGCCCTTCGCCCGCTGCCGTAGTAGGTGTACTTGGTGTCGTCGTACTGCGACGGGGTGTCGTTGAGGAAGTCGGCTGGCTGGCCGTCGTGGTACTGGATCAGGTCGGTCAGCTGGCCGCGCGCGTTGGTCACGGACGTGGTGGCGGTGCCGCCGGCGGGCGGGACGATGGTCGTGAAGTTCCCGCCGTACGTGGTCGTCGTCTGCCAGGTCGGCGAGCCAAGCGCGTAGGCGATCTCGGCGGTCTGCCGGCCGGCATCGTCGTAGGTGTACCCGGTGGCCGACGGGACCTGCCCGATCTGAGCCTGCACCAGGCCGGCGGAGACGCCCGAGGAGTTGTAGTACGGGTCGGTGGTCTCCGATTCCCACCCGTCGGTGTTGTAGTACGTGTCGGTGACCAGGCGCCCGCCATCGGATGTCTGCTGCTGTGTCTCCCGCGCCCGCAGCAGCGCGTCATACAGCGTCTCGGTCAGCCGGTAGCTGCCGTCGTCGTTGAGTGTGTACGCGTCCACCACCGACGGCCCGGTGTCGGACAACGTGTAGGAGAACTTGAGGCCCGGATCCGGCGCCGACTCCCCCGGTTTGTACACCGCCGTGAGCTGGCCCAGCGCATCGTACTGCTCGGTCGTCACGTACCCCGCCGGATCGGTGACCGTAAGCGGCAGGTCGCTGAGCGGGTCGTAGGTAGTCGTGGTGGTGTATTTCATCGGGTCGGTGACCACCACCGAGGTCGGCTCGGCCCCGGTGGCGGGGGTGTAGGCGGTGGTGGTGACCCGACCGTCGGCGTCGGTGGCGGAGGTGACCCGCCCGTATTGATCGACCGTGTCCATGCTCGTGGTGATCAGGTTCGGGGTGGAGCCGGTGTAAGAGACGGCCTTGCGGACCATGGTCGCGTCGCCCACGGTCGGCGCTGCCCCCAGGGTGGTGGACCCGTCGTAGAAGGTCTGTGTGTCCGACACCGCGTCCGCCGGATAGCTGGGCGTGGCCGAGCAGTTGACCGAGACCGTCTTCGCCTCGGCGGGCTTGTCCAGGATCCACGCGGTGGTGTTGTCGGCATAGGTCGTCGTGGTGCACAGGTCGTCGCTGCTCGTGGACACGTCGCCCAGGTCGTTTACCTGGGTGACCCGGCCGTAGGAGTCGTGGGTGTACTCCGTCTCCGTCTCCTGCTCCCCGCCCGCCGCCAGCGCGGTGTACACCCTCGTGTCGGCGACGCCGGTGAGGAACGCCTGCTGGGGGGGCAGGGTGATGCCAGATGGCAGGGTGACGCCGGTGATCGCGTGCGTCGCCGTCGCCGCCGACCACGGATCGGAAATCGTGTCGCTGATCCGGCTGGACCCGTTGAACACCTGCGTCTCGTACGTCATGCCGGCGTACTGGGCGGAGTCGGGGACAGCCGGGTCGCCGCGGGAGTCGGTGATGCTGACCGACCGGGTGGCGTTGCCCGGCAGCGTGTCGCCGTCCATCCCCCGGAAGTACGTGTACGTCGTCTTCGTCACCGGATCCGGCGCGGTGCCGGTCGATACGGTCATCCCGCCGAACCCGCTCCACTGGTCCCAGGTCCGCTGGTTCGACGGGGTAAGCGGGTTGTCGTCGTAGTGCCACGCCGGGGAACCGACCGGGGTGTACGTCGTCGTGATGTCGTCGTTGGCGGTCCCGCCGGTCGGGTCCTGCTCGGTGACGGCGGTGACGATGTACTTGTTGAAGTAATCCTTGATCGGCGACGGCTGCCCGGTCGGGGTCCAGTAGTCCGGGTAGGCAAGCGTGGTGTTCTGCGAGTCGTCGGCCGGCTCCTGGCTGGTTGTCAGCGACGGGGAGTAGCCGACCTGGATGACCTCTCCGGTCTCGGTGGTGATCTTGACCAGCCGTTGGCGGGTGATCGGCGGGTAGCCCTCGGTCAGGTTCACCCGGTTGGGCAGGCCCTGCCCGGTGAACGTCACCGGGTTCATTGTGATCGCCGAGGCTGAGGGGCTCGCGCTGGTGTCCTGCCCGGTCATGGTGATGGTCGACAGCCACAACGACGGCGTCGTCGAGTCCCCGGTCGGCGGGAAGGCGTAGGTGAGCGCCCACGAGTCCGCCGGCGTCTCCGTGGAGCCGACAAGGGCGGACGTCGCGATGCCCGTCACCTCGTACTCGCTCCAGAAGGTGGGCGACTGGGTGCTGCACGAAGCGCCGCTGGCGCAGTTCAGGTCGTACGGCACGTCCGGCCAGTTGCTGGCCGTCGACGACGACAAGGTAGAGGTGTCGCATCCGGTCGCCGAGGTGCTGCACCGGCCGTTGACGGTGAAGGTGACCTCCCCGGCGGGGCTGGTGGAGTACACCGACCCGTCTCGCTGCCCGTACCAGATCTTCGACAGGTAGCCGCCCCGGATGTAGGACGTGTTCGCCGTGGATCCGAGGTCACGGGCGTAGTAGTTGGTCTCGGTGTCGTAGAAGTAGGAGACGACGTCGCCGTGGGTGTCCTTGACGTAGTCCAGGTTCCACCGGTAAGCCTGCTGGCACCACGAATCCGCCCAGGTCGTCTTGTAGCACGGCTGGCCGCTCGCGGTCGCGTACACCGGCTCCGTCCACACCGAGTTGGTCGCGGTATCGCCACTCGCCCAGCCGGGCAGGTGGTTCAGCCCGAAGAAGTACTGGGTGCCGTCGGTCGTGGTGATGACCCAGTACTCGCCGTTCTGCCCCCCGTTCGCCGCCCCGGTCTCGTACTGCACCCGCTCGTTGCTGTCGTCCGCCGGGTGATAGACGCCCGTCTTGTCGTCCATGATCAGCGTGCTCGTCGACCCGTCGAGCGACAGCGTCAGCTGGTTGTTCGAGGACCAGCAGTTGTCCCAGGTCTGGGTGGTGCCCTTCGGGTTCTGGTGACACGACTGATAGGAACGTTCGATAAAGGACGCCGGAAGCGACCAGCCGTCACCGACAACCGACGCCTGGGTGTTCGTCGAGGAGGTGAGCCCGTCCACCGACTGCGAGTCGTACTCCAGCGACAGCGGCGGCGCCAGACCACCTGGTACCGGCGGCGAGTTCAACGGGTAGGACCAGGTGAACTCGTCCGCCGAGCCGCCCGCCTGCCACGACCCCGACGGCTTGAGCGACGTCGCCGTGAAATCGCCTCCGCCGCCGCCGGGCGCGGACGACGCCGCCAGCACGACCGGCGATGACGGCAGCGTCACCGGGGCGGTGACCGTCCCGGTGACGGAGTTGTTCACCGACCGCAGCGGGGTCTGCACCCGGCAGGCTGCCACCCGCGGCGTCGTCAGCGCGCAGCCTGGCAGTTCCACCAGCCGCAGCCGCGACGCCCAGTCACTGCCATAGGCGTACCGGAATCCCGCATAGCTCACCGTCAGCGACAGCCGCCTGGCCCGCGCCACCTCGCCGACGCGCGAGGCCGTAAACAGCACCCCGAACACGCCCGCCCGTTCCGTAACCGCCCGGCCCGCAACGCTCACCGCCACGCTCGCCGGCACCGACGCCGATGCGGAAGCCGCCGAACCGCCGGCCGCCGCCCCGGCGGCGGGCCGGACGGCCCGCACCCACACCGGCAGCGACCCGGCCCGCACCGCGGCAGCAGCCGCGCGCGCGGCACCCCCGGCGGCCGGGACGCTGACCACAGCGCTCCCGGACGGCCAGTCCGGCGCCGGGACCCGCCAGCTCCGCTCCGGCACCGCCCGCTGATAATGCGAGACCACCGGGAACACCGGCACTGACTTGTCGTGCGGCACCACGGGCGCCGACCCGCGGGCGGCGGGGGGCACGGCCATCGCCGGGGCGGCGGTCATCAGCCCGGCCGCGGTGACCGCCGCTACGGCTACTAGCGCAGATCGGCGTGCCAATACCGAGAAAGCTGTGAGCGTGCGGTGCGCCATAAGAATCACGTCCTGGACGGAAATATCAGGTGACACGGGACAGTCTGGAAGGCAGGGCCGGTCCCGCTAGCAGGTCACGGTGCTGCCGGTGGATACATCGGTGAAGGTCCAGTCCTGGTCCGCGGCGCCGGTGGGGGCGGCCTGGTCGAGGAGGGTTCCGTCGGTGGTGCTGGCGCCGGGGACCTCGATGGGGAACGGGTTGGTGATGTCGGTCATGGAGTTGATGGCGGAGATGGTGCAGGCTCCGTCGCCGCTGCCGTCGTCGTGGACGACGAACTGCTGGTTGCCGCCGGCACCGTAGCCGTACTCCTGGACGGCTCCGCCGCTGCTCGTGGCCGCGTTCCTGATGTCGATGGATTGCCCGTCGAGCACCGAGGTGATCTCGTCCAGGCCACAGCCCAGGTTGTCGACGGTCCACTGCTGGTTCTTGCCGCCATTGCGCGGCCACTGGTCAAGCTGGGTGCCCTGAGCCGTGTTGGAGTGCGGGATGTCGATGACCTGCCCGGTGGCGACGTTCTTGATGTAGTAGGTACCGTTGGCGATCGGGTTGGCCGGACACCTGCCCTGGATCGCGGCCAGGGCGTTCTGCAGATCCGAGTCGGCGACGCCATCCCAGCTGGAGGTCAGCACGCCGTAGGAGCCCGGGTTGAGTGCCCAGTAGGCCCACGCGGTGTTGTGGTAGTAGAGGTAGCGGACGAGCGGGCCGAACCAGGGGCCCAGGTTGCCCTTGCCGTCCGAGCAGTTGGTCTCCCCGGCGCCCGGGCTGATGTCGCAGCCGAACTCGCCTAGCCACAGCGGGACCTTCCCGTAGAGGTAGCCCCACTGGGAACCGATCTTCGACATCAGGTCGTCGTAGCCGGTGATCGAGCTGAAGTCGAAGCCGTAATCATGGAACTCGTAGACCACCTGGCCGGGATCGGTCAAGGTGACCGGCAGGCTGCCCACCGCTGACAGGTCGGTGGCGAAGTTGACGCCCTCGACGATGATCAGCATGTGCGGGTCGACGGACTGGACGGCGTCGCCGCCGAGTTCAGCCGCGGCGTGCCAGTCGTAGGTGCCGGAGGGGCCCCAGGTGACCGACGAGCCTCGCGGCTCATTGCGCAGATCGACGCCGACGACCCCGGGAATGGAGTCGAACGCGACGGTCACCGACTTCCAGTCGCTGACCCACGCGTTCTGCGTGGCATAGGAGACGCTGGGGTAGCCCGGGGCGTACCAGCCCGCGTCAGGGTCCGAGGCCCCGCAGCAGTCGGCGGCGTTGGTCTGGCCGTTGACCAGGATGGTCATGATCCCGGCATCGGACAGGTCCTGCGCCACCTGCTCGAAGATCGTGTCGACATGCTCGCCGACGAACTGCGGGTTGTTGGCCTGCAGCCCGCTCATCGACAGGTTGTACGTGAAGCTGCTCGCCTCTGGATCAGGCACCTGGGAGGCCAGCTGGGTCCCGATAACGGGGTTGACCTCCCAGGTCTGGTTCGTCCACGGCAGCCGCACGCAGTTGTAGCCGAGGGAGGCGATCTCGCTGGTGATCGTGGCGATCGGCACCTGGTCCAGGCCGTCGGGGATCATGTTGAACTGCTCCTCGCCGAACCAGTTCACGCAGTTCAGCCGGAACGAGTGGCCGTTCGCGTCCACGATCGAGGCGCCGACCGTGTGCGCGGGCAACGGCGGCAATGACACGGCCTGCGCCGCCGCCTCTTGCCCGGACGCGGGCAGGGCCGCGACCGCGCCGGACGCCCCTAGCTGCACCGACACGGCCACCAGCGCGGTGACGCCCAGCAGAGCGGCGACCGTTCTTGTCCTGTTCATGCTCCCTCTCGCTTGCTGGTCATTGGAAATAGCCGCTGATGTCGACGAGGTAGTTGACAGTGCCGCTCGACTGGTTGGTGAGAGTGAAGGCGTTGCCGGTAGCGGTGTTGACCAGGTCGAGGTTGTTGACGGTCTGGGTGGTGTAGCTGACGATGCTCGCGGTGGGCTCGGCGGCGGAGCTTTGGTAGGCCTGGAGGACACCGTTCGTGGTGCCGTTGAGAGCGGTGAAGCTGAGGACCAGGGTGGTGTCGGTGGTGTCGATACTGGCGGGGGCGCTGATGGTGGCGCTGCCGCTGGCGGCCAGCGGGCTGGTATCTCGGGAGTCGACGATGCGGGTGGTGTCCATGGGGTGGAAGTACTGGCCGCCGGTCCCGGCGGTGAAGTATCCGCTGACGTCACCCGTGAGGTCAGTGGGGGTGGAGGAGCTGTTGTAGATGTCGATCTTCCCGTCGGACCCGACCGGGATGATCATGGTGTTGCCCCGGGCGGCGCCCGAGTAGTAAACGCCCATCGTGACGGCGGGCAGGGTCGCCCCGTCGGGGTAGGCGATGAGCTGGCCGCCATCGCCGCTGGGCGGAATGGCGGTGAGGTTGAGCGCGACGGCGGTGACGCCGGTGGCTGGGATGCTGGCCCCGCCGGTGGTGTTCCCCGCGATGGTGAGCTTGAGGGTCCCGTCTCCGGCGATCTGGGCCTTGGGGGCGCCGGTGCCGTTGCGGGTGTCGAGGATGCGGGCCGGGTCGGCCAGCGGGATGTAGGTGCTCGCGCCCGCGGCGGTCAGGTTACTGGTGAAGTAGCCGGTGAGGTCGACGAGGACCTGGTCGGTGCCCGAGGTGTAGTTGTAGATGTCGATGCTGCCGTCGGCGCCGACGGGGACGATCGCGCTGTTCGTGTAGGTGGTTGTCGCGGGGAAGTCCAGGTTGGAGGTTCGCGGCCGGGCGGTGCCGTCGGGGTAGAGGGTCAGGTACCCGGCGTCGGTCGATGCGGTGACGGTGACGGCTATCGCGACGGCGGTGATGCCGGTGGCGGGCAGCTTCGCTGGAGTGGTGCCCTCGACGGGCAGGACGGCGACCTCGCCCGGTGTGAGCGGTCCGGTGACCGGGCCGATCTTGGACGAGGAACGGGTGTCCATGATGCGGATCGGGGTGACAGGAACGAACACGCTGGCCGGCGAGGGGGGCCGCGAGATCGCTGTGACCTCATCGGGTGTGATGGCGTAGGTCCAGGTCTGGACATCGGACACGCTGCCCGCCCAGAAGGCGGACGGCGCGCCGCCGGATAGGGCGCGGCCGATCGCGAGCGGCCCGGTGCTGGTGAAGGCCGCCGGGGCGGGGGCTGTGCCTGCCAGGGTGCCGTCGACGTAGAGGCCTGCCGTCTTGGTGGCCGCGTTGTATGTCCCGACTAGGTGGGTCCAGGCGCCGGCGGTAGCCGCCGGCCCGGTGACCACCGCCTGGGCTGGACTGGCGGTGTCGGCGGAGTTGACGGAGAACACCCAGTCGCCGGTCGCGGCCGCGTAGCCGAGCTGGAACGCGCTGGCTGTGCTGCCGTCCTGGCTGATCAGCACGTGGTCGCCGGCCGTGCTTGCCAGCTTGGCCCACGCGGACACCGAGTACGAGCCGCTGGTGTTCGCGAGGCCGGGGCCGCCGGTGACCGCGTCGCCCGCGGTCCCGTCGAGGGTCAGCACGGTGCCGCGGTCCGGGTCCGCGGTCCAGGTCGCCCCCGAGGCCGACAGGGACAGGCCGGTGCCGGAGTCGTTCGGGTTGAACCAGCCAACGTTGGGCACCGCGTCGGCGGCCGTCGTACCGGATCCGTCGCTCAGCGGCCAGGTGTCCTGCGGCGCCATGATGGCCGAGGCCAGCGCACCGTAGCCGGTGGTGGTGAGGTTGACGTGGTCGCCGATGTCGGCGACGGTGCTCAGGTGCGTCATGCCGTCCTCAGCGTTCGGCGTGCCGATCACGGGGTCGGGGTTGACGTAGAACAACGGGGGCGTTGAGAAGGCGTTCATCGGAGCGGAGCCGCTGAGGTAGTCATTCGCGGTGGTCCGGTAGCCGTCGACGGTGCTGGTGCACGGGTCGTTGACGGTGGCCTTGTCGCCGGCGTACCCGCCGCATGGGGTCGGGCCGACAGCGACGACGCTGATCCCCGCGTTGGACAGGTAGCCGAGCAGCGGCGCGTACCCGTTGCTATCCAGGTTGACCGCGCTCTGGCCGTTGAGGAGGTCGCCCAGCCCCTCATTGAGGACGACGGTGCCAATGCCGGGCTGGTCCAGGACGTCACGGTCGAGGCGGGACAGCAGGGCCGGGCCGCCAGAGGTGCCTGAGGAGCGGCTCTCCGGGTTGTCGCTCATGAGCTCGTTGGACTCGATGCTCGCGTTGACGGTGCCGTAGGAGGCTGGCGCGGTCGGTTCCGCCGCGGCGAGCTCGTCCGACAGCCGGTTCGAGCCGTTATGGTTCGCGCTGGTGCCCGGCTGCCAGGCGTCGGTCAGGTCGTCGCCGAGCACGGCCAGGGTCGGGGTCCCCGCGGTGGACACATCCAGGCCGGTGAGCAGGTTAGTGAACCACCCCCCGGCGGTGAACGGGGTCCCGGTCGTGTCGCCGGTCTCGTCCCCGGAGTTCGGCGCGGTCATGAAGGTGTAGGCGGTATTGGTCCAGGTGTTCTCGACAATGGAGGACACCGAGTTGGTGACGTCGAAGGAGACAAGCAGGTACTGCCCGGCGGTGACGGGGAAGCTCACAGGGTCGCTGAACACCATGCCGCCCGCCGGGACCGTGACCGGTTGCTGGCCGCTGAACGTGAGCGTCTGGATCGCGCCCGAGGGGACCGGGTTCGGGCCGCCCGTGGAGTCGGCCGCCACCGTTACGTGGCCGATCTCGAGCTGGCTGGCGCCTAGGGCGTTGTCTAGCTTGATCCGGATGGTGCTGCCCGACAGCGATGGCAGCAGCGCGATGCGGAAGGTCTGGCTGGCGATGTTGCCGGTCTGCAAGCTGGAGGCGGTGTAGCTGCCCTCGTCGGGGCTGGCCCAGGCGCCGCTCCAAGACTGGCCCGCAGCGGCCGGCAGGTAGCTGCCCGCCTGGGTAGCCGTGCCCGCCTCGATGGTGCCGGCTGTGGTGTTGCGGCTGGCCAGAGAGAAGATGTGCAGCTGGGATTGCGCCCCGTCGCCGCCGAGGAAGGTGCCGACATCCGGCAGCGTGACCGACGCGACCGTCTTGCCTGCCGTCAGCGGCACCGCGAACGCGTAGATGCTCGGGGTCTTGGTGGAGATCTGCCCGCTTGGCGTGTTCTCGTGCGGCAGGGTGACGGCGGCTAGCGCGGTCGGGCTTCCCGTGACCCAGTCCGGGACGGCCAGGTCATACGGCTGCGTCGTGCCATCGGTGTAGGTGATCACGCCGTCCGCCGGGCAGTACCCGTCCGGCGTAGTCCCGGTGAAGCAGTACTGGCCGGACACCGCGGTGCCTGGCGCGGTGAACGGCGCCGCCGCGAGGGGGTCGCCGCCGCCGGGGGCGGCGAAGGCAGCGTGGCTAGAGGTAGCCAGGAACATCAGCGCGCTGCCGCCGACGGTGGGCACCTGGTAGCTATAGGCGATCTGCTGCTCGGCAGCGAGCACGTTGTCCCGCTGCCCGGAGCCGAACGCCGGGAGGGTGAACTGCGCTCCGTCGACCGTGACGGTGCCGCCCGGTGCCCAGCCCGCGCTGGCCAGGTCGGTGGCGGAGAAGGAGTCGCCTTCCCCGTCGGCGTTGCCCTGGCTCGTCGCGGAATCGGAGCTGATCGCGGTGTTGTTGTAGCAGGCCGACAGCGAAGAGCAGGTGGTCACCGAGTCCGGCGCCGCGAAGAACGCGTAGCTGGCCCACTGCGACACGTCGTTGGACGAGTCGCGGGCGGCGACCCACAGCGTGTGCGGGCCTGGCGACAGCGGGGTGACCGTGCCGGTGAAGGTGTTGGTCCCTGTCGCAGTGGCCAGCTCATCCGCCGGCGGGTTGGACAGCGAAGGCTGCACGTCCAGGGCGTAGACCATGGACGTCGCGGTCGTCCCCGTGTTGGTGAAGGTGAACGTCGCCGAGGTACCTGGCGTGGCGCCAACCGCGCCTTGCGGATAGGTGGCGTTCGCCGCGATGGACGGCTGACCCGGTGCCGAAGGCTCTGCCTGGACATGGCACACCACCGGAGTTCCTGACGCGGTGTCCTCCCCGTCGGTGACCTCGCTGACCTCCCAGTCGATTACCTGGCCGTTGGTCAGGCCGCCGACGAAGCTGGACGGCAGCGTGTACTTGGCCTGGCTGCCGCTGCTGACGTTGTCGACGATCGGGCTGGTTGTGCTGCTGGACTGGCCGTCGATCCAGTACTTGAAGTAGGCCCCGAGCGCGTCGCCGTCGGCGTCGTGCACCGTGGCGGTCAGCACCGGGGGGCTGGAGGAAATGGTCTTGCCGGCGACCGGGTAGGTGCCGCTGGTCACGCAGGCGAGCTGGCTCGACCCGACCGCCATGGACAGCTGGCTGGCGGTCGGGGTATCGGGCACGATGTTGTAGGCGATCTGGAGCGACGGGTTGTCGGCGAACCGCTTGAACGGGACGTCATTGCCCGCCGCCTCGGCGGAATCCTCGCTCAGGTAGACCGTGAACTGGCTTGACCTGGCGCTGGCCGCCGCGGCCATCGCCGAGGAGACGTCGAAGCTGGCGGACGGGTTGGACGTGCACGCGGGCCCGAAGCTGGCGGTGGCGTGCAGGCCGCCGTTCAGCGCGCCCGGACGGTTGTTCCAGTCCGTGCCCGTGCCGATGCTCCCGGACTGGTGCATGTCCACGGTGTAGTTGCCGCTGCCGCAGGTCGCAGAATAGACCTCCTTGACGTTGACCACCGTGCCCGCGGCGGCGTTGCCGATGTGCGCGCCCCAGATCACGCTGGGCAGCGACCACTGGTAGTAGGAGTGGTAATCGCCGTCACAGCCGCCGCCGAAGAGCTGGGCCCCGACGCCGAGCTGGCCGCTGTCGTCGCCGGTGCTGGTGTTGTCGTACTCGGGGACGCCGTTGCACGGGGAGCCCTGCTTGGTCTGGTCGAACGCCGGGTTGGCGACCGTGGGGAAGTGCCAGTGGAAGGTCGGATCGATGTACACCGGCCAGCTCGTCGCGGGGCTGGTGAGCATGGCGCCGTCCGGGACGAGTGCCAGCGCGCGCGTCGTCAGGGCCGCGCCCACCGGGGCGACCCGGGCGGCCAGGCCCGGGGCCGCCGCGGTCGAGCGGGCGGGGTTGAGCCGGATCCGGGCACTGGAGGTGTACGCGGGGGCCGACCGCGAGTCCCACATCACCGGCTCGGACGCGGTCAGGGTCATCCCGCCGGACCTGGCCGGCCGGACCTCAAGCACCCCGGAGCCGGCCACCGCGCTGCCGCCAGTCACCCGGACCGGCAGGGACAGCCGGGCCAGCGCCGGGTTCCGGCCGGCGGCGGCGGTCCTGACGATCAGGACGTCGGAGAACCCGCCGTCGGGCGTGGCCGACACCTGGAGGTCAACGCCGGGCAGAACGCCCCTGTAGGTGGCGATGGCGCCGTCGATGACGGGGGCTGGCAGGACGCCCGGCCAGCTGACCGAGACCGCGGTGCCCCCGGAACGGGTTATCACCAGAGGACCGGTGCCGCCGGGCGAGAACGACACGGTCCCGTAGGCGGTCGCGGCCGCGGCGTACCTTCCCGAGGCATCACGGCCCAGGGCCAGGCTGACCGGGACCCAACGGCCACCGACCTCCGCGCGGACCGGGATGACCTGCGCGGACAGCAGGAACCCGCCACCGGGGCGGGCGGTGACAAGCTGCGTCGGCGTGGTTAGCGCCCCGACCGTAACGGTCCGCCCGGTCCGGTCCGCGCTGACCGTGGCGGCGGCCATCGCGGCAAGCTCGGCTCGCACCTGCGGGGACGACGCGGACAGCGGGATCAGGCCCGACGGTTCCCCGGAGGCGGCCCGGACGGGCGCGGGCTTGCCTGACGACGTGCGCGAGGGAAGGCCGTGGTATCCGGCCGACGACACGGGCGGGGCCGCGATGGCGGCCCGCGGGGCAAGCGCCGCGATCAAGATCGCGGCCGCGGCCGCGAGCAGGGCCGCACGCAGCCGTCTCGCGCAGGCCCTCAGCTGGGATTCCAGGCCATTACCCATTTCGCAAGCCCTCCAGACGAATACCGCCGTACCTACACCACACCGAATGCCAGCACGTCAGCGCCAGCCCCGCCATCGCCAGCACCCTGCCCGTCCAGGCCCTACCGCCCACCCGGCCGTACCCTGACGTGCCCGGTTGACCTGCGAGCACGCTGCGGTTTGCCATCATTACTGACAAAGGCCGAGCGTATAGACGGGTGATTCAGGTTGCGCATAAATAAAGCCAACCGTACGCCGGTAATTCCGGCGTATAATGCATGTAAAAGGGAATTAGGGCTGCTGGCCTCCATCGGGGATCTGACCCGGCGATGTTCGCGAGTTCTGCTGCGGGAAGTGGTCAATAAGTGTCGGGGATAACCGAGTTTGGCCTGCTCGGGCCGCTGCTGGTACGCAGCGGCGGGGCTGATATACCGATACGGCGCGGTCACCAGCGGGCCTTGCTGGCGCTGCTGCTGCTGAACCCTAACCAGGTGGCGCCGGTCGAGGAGATTACCGAGGCGCTATGGGGGCCGGCGTCACCGACGTCGGCCCCGGTGGCCGTCCGCAGCTACATCCGGGGGCTTCGGCTGGCGCTGGGCCCGGCCGGGCGGGACCGGATCAGCACCGCGCCGCGCGGGTACCTGATCCGCGTCGGCGACGGCGAGCTGGATGTGGCCCGGTTCGAGGACCTGCTGGCCTCCGCGCGGGCAGCCGCGCGCGGCGAGTCCTGGCAGCAGGCGGCTGAGCAGGCGCGGCAGGCACTGTCGTGGTGGCGCGGCGAGCCGCTGGCGGACATCGAGTCACAGGCGCTGGCCCTGCGCGATGCGCCGCGGCTGGCCGAGCTGCGGCTGCAGGCGGCGGAGATCCGCATCGACGCCGATCTGCGGCTGGGCGGTCACAGCGAGGTGCTCGCCGAGCTGCCGGGCCTGTGCGCTGCCCATCCGCTGCGCGAGCACCTGCACGGGCTGCTGATGCGCGCGCTGTACCAGTGCGGCCGCCAGGCAGAAGCGCTGGCCGCCTACCAGCACGCCCGCAACAAGCTGGTGGAGGAGCTGGGCGTCGAGCCCGGCGCTGAGCTGAGGGAACTGCACCGGCGGATCCTGTCCGCCGACCCGGCCCTGGCCGTCATCGGGCGCGCGCAGCCTGCGCAGGCTGAACCTCAGCCGGACACGCCGCGGCAACTGCCGTCAGTAGCGCCGGGCTTCACCGGCCGCGCCGCGGAGCTGAAAACGCTGACCCAGATCCTGGACCAGGCCCGAACCGGGACGCCGGGCACGGTGGTGATTTCCGCGATCGGCGGCATGGCGGGGGTGGGCAAGACGACTCTGGCGCTGTGCTGGGCGCACCATGTCGCGGACCGGTTCCCCGGCGGGCAGCTGTATGTGAACCTGCGCGGCTTCGACCCCTCCGGCACCCCGGTTTCCCCGGCTGATGCGATCCGCGGGTTCCTGGACGCGCTCGGCGTGCCGCCCGAGCGCATCCCGCCCGCCACTGACGCCCAGGCGGGCCTGTACCGCAGCCTGGTGGCAGGCAGGCAGATGCTGATCGTGCTGGACAACGCCCGCGATGAGCACCAGATCCGGCCGTTGCTGCCGGCCAGCCCGGCCAGCCTGGTCATCGTCACCAGTCGCAACCAGCTGGCCGGGCTCGCTGCCACCGACGGGGCTCGGCTGGTCACCCTGGACGTCCTTGTCCATGACGAGGCCGTGCAGCTGCTCACCGCCCGGCTTGGCGTCAGCCGGGCCGCCGAACCGGGGACGGTCGGCGAGATCGCAGCCTTGTGCGCCCACCTGCCGCTGGCGCTGGCGGTCGCCGCCGCCCGCGCCGCCGCCCGCCCCCGCTTCCCCCTGGCCCAGCTGGCAGCCGACCTGCGCGATGCCGTTGGCCGGCTGGACGCCCTGGACGCCCTGGACGCAGGTGACCCGGCTGTTAGCGTCGCCGGCGTGTTCTCCTGGTCCTACTCCCAGCTCAGCAAAGACACGGCACGAATGTTCCGGCTGCTGGGCCTGCATCCCGGCC
>Ga0187808_10000168_pt1 | contig 16692 bp, 16 predicted proteins | sample NC_wetland_sal_i_5_FD_132427 | JGI IMG/M metagenome (GOLD analysis project Ga0187808, IMG submission 132427) | Wetland sediment microbial communities from Neuse River Estuary, North Carolina, USA - ASW_3 | ecosystem: Environmental > Aquatic > Freshwater > Wetlands > Sediment | place: USA: North...
CCACACGCCGCCCTTGAACAGCTTCAGCCGCGCGACTCCGCTCACGTCTTTCTGCGTCTCATCCACCAGCGCCTGCAGCGCCTCACGCTCGGGCGCAAACCAATATCCGTAATACACCATTTCCGCGTAGCGTGGGATAAGCGAGTCGCGCAGATGCATCACCTCGCGGTCGAGCGTGAGTTGCTCAACCGCGCGATGCCCATGGAAGAGAATTGTCACCCCGGGAGTCTCATAAACTCCGCGCGATTTGATTCCGACGTAGCGGTTCTCGACCAAGTCGGCGCGGCCGATCCCGTGGCGACCTGCGATTTCGTTGGCGCGCTCGATAATCCGCGCCGGCGCCAGCCGCTCTCCATTGAGTGCGACCGGATTGCCGCCGGCGTATTCGATTTCGACGTACTCGGGCTTGTTCGGCGCGTCTTCGGCCGCGACGGTCATGCGGAACATGTCGTTGTACGGCTCGCGCCACGGGTCTTCCAGGATACCGCCCTCATAACTGGTATGGACCATGTTGCGATCCATCGAGTACGGCTTCTCGCCGGTCACGGGCACGGGAATTTTCTTTTCGTTGGCGTATGCGAGCATGTCGGCGCGGCCTTTGAACGGCCAATCGGGACGCCGCCACGGCGCGACGATCTCGAGATCGGGCGCAAGCCGCGCAAACGTCAACTCGAATCGCACCTGGTCGTTACCCTTGCCGGTGGCGCCGTGGGCGACTGCGTCGGCGCCTTCCGCGCGCGCTATCTCAACCTGTTTTTTCGCGATTGCCGGCCGCGCGATCGACGTGCCGAGCAGATAGTAGCCCTCGTACACGGCGTTCGCGCGCATCATCGGGAACACGAAGTCGCGTGCGAATTCCTCGCGCAGATCGACGATATGAAGTTTACTCGCCCCGGTCTTGAGCGCCTTCTGCTCCAGGCCTTCGGTCTCGTCGCCCTGACCGATGTCCGCGCAGTATGCGATAACCTCGCATCCGAACCGGTCCTTGATCCAGCGCAGCGCGACCGACGTGTCGAGTCCGCCCGAGTAGGCGAGCACCAGTTTTTTTATTTCCTTGCTTGACATGACTCCTCCGACCGTCACTCCGGCGCCGGCGAAGTCTGCAAAATTTCGGGCCGTATCAGCCAGAGCATCACCGCCTTCTGCGCATGGAGGCGATTCTCGGCTTGATCGAGCACCACCGAGCGCGGTCCGTCGATGACGTCGTCGGTGATTTCTTCGCCGCGATGCGCCGGCAGGCAATGCATCACGATCGCGCTCTTGCGCGCATGCTTGAGCAGCGCGTCGTTGACCTGAAAGCCCTTGAAGTCGCGCCGGCGCTGCGCGGCTTCCTTCTCGCGGCCCATCGAAGTCCACGTGTCGGTGTAGACGGCGTCCGCGTCCTTTACCGCCTCTGCAGGATCGTCGGTGAGCGTGCCGATTTCCTCGGTGCGCAGGCGCTTGAGGAACGCCTTCTCAGGCTCGTAGCCCTTGGGGCAGGCGAGCCGAAGCTCGAATCCCACGATCGAGGCCGCCTCGATCCAGCTCTGCGCGAGGTTGAACCCATCGCCGACAAAGGCGACGCGGACTTTCCTCAGATCGCGCCCGAAGCGTTCGTGCAGCGTCATCAGATCGGCGAGCAGCTGGCAGGGATGAAGCAAATCGGTGAGCCCGTTGATCACCGGCACGCTGGCCTCGCGGGCCAGCTCGACGGCGGTCTCGTGCGAGAAGGTGCGAATCATGATCAAATCCACGGATCGCGATATGTTACGCGCGACGTCCTTGACCGATTCGCGCTCGCCGATACCTATATCATTCGGCGCGAGATAGATCGCATGCCCGCCGAGCTGCGCCATGCCGGTTTCGAACGTGATTCGCGTGCGCAGCGATGGCTTCTGAAATACCATCGCCAGCGTCTTGCCGCGCAGGTACGGATGCTCCAGTCCGATCTTGAGCTCGGCCTTGAGCCGCGCGCCAAGCGCGAGCAGTCCGCTGAGTTCAGCCGGCGAGAGCGAACTGAGATCGAGGAAATCGCGTTTCATCTGGCGTATGCGACCGAGTCATTTTGGCATCGGCGCGCTCTTGAATGCATTTTCGATTATCGCAAGACCGGCGTCGGCTTCCTCGCGGGTGAGGTTCAGCGGCGGCAGCAGCCGCAGCACGTTGCCCGCCGTGCCGTTGACCAACAGCCGATTCTTGAGGCACTCGTCGACGATCGGACGCGGGTCGTGCTTGAGCACCGCGCCGATGATCATTCCGAGTCCCCGCACTTCGACGATTCGATCGCACGAGCGCGCGAATTTGCCGAGCCGCTCGAGGATGTAGGCGCCGACGCTCGACGCGTTGTCCAGCACGCCGTCCTGCTCGAGCGCGTCGATCACCCCAAGCGCCGCCGCGCACGCCACGGGATTTCCGCCGAATGTGGTGCCGTGGCTGCCCGGCGTGAAGCTCGATGCGATCTCGGCCCGCGCGATCATCGCGCCGATCGGAAGTCCGCCGCCCAGCGCCTTGGCCAGGGTCACGATGTCGGGCTTGATGCCGGCGTGCTCGTAGGCGAAGAAGCGCCCGGTGCGGCCCATCCCGGTTTGTATTTCGTCGAGCATCAGCAGCATCTTGTTGCGATCGCACCAGTCGCGCATTCGCTTCAGGTAGTCGGCACGCGGCACGACCACGCCGCCCTCGCCCTGGATCGGTTCGACCATCACGCCGACGGTTTCGTCGCGCCGCGCGCGGTCGAGCGCCCCGAGATCGTCGAAGGGCACGAATCTGAAGCCGGGCATCAGCGGCTGGAAGCCCTGATGGTATCGCTCCTGGCCGGTCGCGGTGAGCGTGGCGAGCGTGCGTCCGTGGAACGATCCGAGCGTGGTCAAAATCTCAAACCGTCCGCCGCCTGCGCTGCTGCCCCATCGCCGCGCGAGCTTGATCGCAGCCTCGTTGGCTTCGGCCCCCGAGTTGCCGAGGAAAACTTTTCCCTCGCCGAAACGCTTTGCCAGCCGCTCGGTCAATCGGGCGGTCGGTTCGGTGTGAAAGACGTTGGAAACGTGCGTGAGTTTTTCCGCCTGCTCCTTGATCGCGCGCACGACGCGGGGATTTCCATGGCCGAGGCTGGTGACCGCCAGGCCGCAAAAGAAATCCAGATAACGGTTGCCGTCGGCGTCGTACAGCCAGGCGCCATGCCCGCGGGCAAACGCCAGCGGGAGGCATCCGTAGATATCGACCATGTGCCGATGCGTGAGTTCGATTATCTCAGCATTGTTCATCGCGCCTTGCCGCTCCCCTCCGCGCTGCGCGCCGTGTCACCCAACGCCGACACCTTGGCGCGGCGCTGGACCACTTCGGTGCCGATTCCCGAGCGGGTGAAGATTTCGAGCAGCACGGCGTGCTTGACGCGGCCGTCGATTATGTGGGTTTTCGCAACGCCCTTGTTCAGCGCCTCGATGCAACATTCGACCTTGGGAATCATCCCCTCCTGGATCACCCCGCGCGCGATCAGGCGGCGGGCTTCGGCGGCGTCGAGCGTCGAGAGCAACTTGCCGTCCTTGTCCTTGACGCCCTCGACGTCGCTCAGCAGGATCAATTTTTCCGCTTTGAGCGCGGCCGCGATCTCGCCCGCGGCGACGTCGGCATTGATATTGTAAGTCTGGCCGTCGCGGCCGAACCCGGTCGGCGCGATCACCGGGATGAAGTTGTTGGCCTCGAGCGTGCGCAGCAATTCCGGATTGACGCGATCGACTTCGCCGACCAGCCCGATATCGACCCGCGAGCGTTTGCCGCTGTCATCGGTCACGACCATCCGCATCTTGCGCGAGCGGATCAGGTCGCCGTCCTTGCCCGACAGCCCAACCGCGCGGCCGCCATGGCGCGAAATGGTCGCCACCAGGTCCTTGTTGATTCTCTGCAGGACCATCTCGGCCGCTTCCATCGTCGCCGGGTCGGTGACCCGCATCCCGCGCACGAAGCGCGACTTCAGTCCGAGCTTGCCGATAAGTTCTGTAATCTGCGGCCCGCCGCCGTGGACGATGATCGGGTTGATCCCGACCAGATCGAGCAGCACGACTTCCTGGGCAAAGCTTTCGCGCAGCTCTTCGGTCTGCATCGCGTGGCCGCCGAATTTGATCACCATCGTTTTGCCGCGAAAGCGACGAATGTAGGGCAGCGCTTCGATGAGCACGGCGGCTCGATTTTCAGGGGCCGCGACGCGCCTCGACCATTTCTCAGAGCTCATCCGAGGCGACACCTTTGGCACGGCATGACAGGGAATCCGCGCAGTGGATGATGATTGGCGATAATTTCTGCGGCGGCACGTGCTATTTCCCCGAAAAAGAAAATCAAAACAGTATTCGGCGCTCGGCGCAATGAGTTGCTTTCCCCAACCTCTCATTGTCCGAGGAGAGGTTGGCGCAAGCCGCGTGAAACGCGGTGTCGCCGGGAGAGGTGCAACGCCCGCCATCGCGCGTGCGTGTACTCCTCTGTCCCGGCGCCCGCCCCAGGTGAAATTGTCGCCTCTCATCACGCACAGGGCGGATTCACTGGCCGCCGTGCCAACGGCCAGCAGAAATTGCCGCCGCTCATCATGCGTTCATCCTCTTTGCTGTCGGTCCTATCCGACTCTTTGCCTCGCCCGCAGATCGGGAGAGGCATGCACCCCGCGGATTCGCTGCGACGCCGCTGCCACAGGCCATTCCCGCGCGCGCCCGGGAGCCTCGTAGGGGACAATCGGAACCAGGAATTTGGACCCTCACCCGCCGCGCGAGGACGCACGCCGGCCTCTCCCTGATAGAGAGAGGCTATTGGGAAAAGCAAATTGCGTCCTGCGCCGCGTGGCCTGAGTAGGTACGATGGCGGGCGTGGCACCCGTTCCTGACCCTCTCCTCGGACAAGGAGAGGGTATTAAGACGCGGGGGAGCTACAGGACGCCACGTCGAGGACCTCACCGGGATTCTTCGCGCGGCAGCCACGCGCGAGAATGACAGAAGGGGCAGGGCGAGGAGACAGAAGCCGCGACCGGGTTACGCAAAGCTCTCTCGGACAAGGAGAGGGTATTAAGACGCAGCAAAGGACCGGGATTATTTCGCGTTTTTCACTGGCAGCCACGCCAGAATGACAGAAGGGGCAGGGAGAGGAGACAGAGGGCGCGGGCGGGTTGCGCAAAGCTTTACTGTCAGGCGGGCGGGGGCGCGGGGTGCTGCTGGCTCAAGCAATGAACGGAGCCGAGGCCCCAGACCAGGTCGGTAGAGGGGACGCCGACGACGCGGCGGCCGGGGAAGAGCCGGGAGAGGGTCGCGGCCGCGACCGCATCGCGTGCGGATTCGAAGGCCGGCATCAGGACTGCGCCGTTGGCGATATAAAAGTTCGCGTACGAGGCGGGCAGACGCGTGCCGTCATAGATGACCGCGGGAGGCATCGGGAGAGTTTCGATTTTGAAGGGTCGGCCGTCCTGATCGCGCATCGCGCGCATCCGCTTAAGGTTGTCGCGCAGGACAGGGTAGTTCACGTCGGCGGGGTCGTCCTCGAGGACGGTGACGACGGTGTCGGGGGCGACGAAGCGCGCGAGGTCGTCGATGTGGCCGTCGGTGTCGTCGCCGGCGATTCCGTCGCCGAGCCACAGCACGTTGGTCACGCCGAGATAGGTGCGCAGGTAATCCTCGATCTCGGCGCGGCTCAGCGTCGGATTGCGATTCGGGTTGAGCAGGCATGACTCGGTGGTGAGCAGGGAGCCGGCGCCGTTGACGTCGATCGAGCCGCCCTCGAGCACGATTCCCGGCTCGATCACTTCGAAGCCGTAGCGGCGCCCAAGCTTTTGCGGGACGACATCGTCGAGATCGAACGCGCCGTACTTTTCGCCCCACGAGTTGAAGCGCCAGTCGAGCGCGATCTGATTTGGGCCGGCAGGCGAATCGATTGCGAGGCGGTTGAGGAAAATCGGGCCGTGGTCGCGCGCCCACGCGTCGTTGGTGGGCAGATGAAATATATCGACCGCCCGAACGACCACCTCATCGCTGTCGCCCCGGCGCCGTAGCGCGCCGCGAATGGTCGCCCGCACTTCATCGATCTGCGTTTCATCGTTGACCATCAGGCGGACGGGCTCGAATCGCGCGATCGCCGCGACCATATCCGCATAGATCGGCGGGATGACGTCGAACTTGCCGGGCCAGGTGTCGCGATTGTGCGGCCATGCGAGGTAACAGGCGAGATGCGGCGCCCACTCGGGGGGCATCCGGTAGGCCGCGAGCCGGCGGCGATGCTCAAGTGGAATGCTTTTCACGGCCCACGGCTACGAGCGAAAGCGGCGGGTCAGGTCCGCGTAGGCGTCGATTCGGCGATCGCGCAGGAAGGGCCAGTTGCGGCGGACCTGCTCGATTTTTGCGAGGTCGCATTCGACGACCAGCGTTTCCTCGTCGGTGGTGCTGGCGCGCGCGATGACCTCGCCAAACGGATCGGCGACGAATGAAGCGCCCCAGAACTCCAGCTCACCCTCGACGCCGACGCGGTTGACCGCGGCGACGAAGATGCCGTTGGCGATGGCGTGGCTGCGCTGGATCGTCTCCCAGGCGTTTTGCTGTTTGGGGCGGACACTATCCGGCTCGCCATGCCACCATCCGATCGCGGTCGGATAGAACAGGATCTGCGCGCCAGCCATCGCGGTGAGGCGTGCAGCTTCGGGGAACCATTGATCCCAGCATACGAGCACGCCGAGGGATGCGCGCGAGGTTGGGTGCGCGACAAAATCGAGATCGCCGGGGGTGAAGTAAAATTTTTCGTAGTAGCGGGGATCGTCGGGGATATGCATCTTGCGGTAGCGGCCGACGATTTTCCCGGCCTCATCGATGACCGCGGCGGCATTGTGATAGACGCCCGCGGCGCGGCGCTCGAAGATCGACGCGACGATGACGATTTTGCGCGCCTTGGCCACGGCGCCGAGCGCCTGGGTGGTGGGGCCGGGGATCGGTTCGGCGAGATCGAAGAATTTCGGGTCCTCGGTCTGGCACGGGTAGTGCGCGCCGAACAGTTCCTGGGTGCAGACGATTTGTGCGCCGCGCCGGGCGGCCTCCTCGATTTTGGCGATTGCCTTGTCCAGATTGAGGTGCGGCTCGGCCGCACATCTCATCTGGATGAGGCCGATGGCCACCTTGTCGGCGCGCGAGCCCATGACAATGGTGATAGCAACCGGGCGCGGCGCGCGCCATCGGGCGCCGCAGGCGGCTGCAATGCGCTCGAAGCGGCTCACCACGGCAACAGACAAGACATCGCGGCTCAATCGGGTGCCTGCGGGCACGAAACATTTTCGTCATCGGCGGTTGCATGAACGGCGCTGTGATATTGTAATAGGGCGCGCGAAAGGAAGGCGCGCCTGGAGCAATTTATCGGGACTGCCCGCCGCTGATAGCCGGGTCCTGCGCAAGGGAAGGCCGCGAACCCCGCCAGGTCCGGAAGGAAGCAACGGTACCGGCTGACACCCTGTGCCGCAGGGGTGCCTGGCTATCATTCGACGGGCAGTCGGTGCGAAAAGATTTCGCGATGGCCGAATCCCTGACGACACATCTGGTACTGGCGCGCAAATGGCGGCCGGAGCGCTTCTCGGAGCTGGTGGGCCAGGAGCACGTGACGCGCACGCTGAGCGAAGCGCTCAAGCGCGGGCGCATCGCGCACGCATTTCTGTTCACCGGGATTCGCGGCGTCGGCAAGACCACGGCGGCGCGAATTCTCGCGCGATGCCTCAATTGCGAAAAGGGCCCGACCGCGGAGCCGTGCGGCGAGTGCGCGGCATGCGTCGAGATTCGCGGCGGCCGCGCGCTCGACGTAAGCGAGATCGATGGCGCCACTTACCGCAAGATCGACGACGCGCGCGCGATAATCGAAAATCTGAGCTACCGTCCGGCGCGCGACCGGTTCAAGATTTACATCATCGACGAGGCCCATCAGCTGACCGATCAGGCGTTCAACGCGCTGCTCAAGACGCTCGAGGAGCCGCCGCCGCACGTCAAGTTTATCCTCGCGACGACCGAGCCGCAGAAGATGCCGGAGACGATCCTGTCGCGCCTGCAACGCTACGACTTTCGGCGCATCCCGTACGCGACGATTGTGGAACGGCTGAAGGATCTCGCACGGCGCGAAGGGGTTGAGGTCGAGGAGCCGGCGGTGCGAATTCTCGCGCGCGAGGCCGGCGGGAGCATGCGCGACGCGGAACGGATGCTCGAGACGGCGATGGCGGCGGGCAAGGTGACGGAGGCCGAGGTCGCATCGTCGCTGGGCGTCGCGAGCCGGAGCACGGTTTTGAAACTGGCCGGCGCGATCTTGGAGAAGAACGCGGCCGCAGCGCTGGCGCATGTGCGCGAGCTCAAGAGCCGCGGCGCAAACCTCGAATCGCTGGGGCGCGATTTGCTCGAAACCTTCAGAAATCTCGCGGTCGCAAAACTTCCTGCAAGCGACACGCAAAACCCGCTCGACGATATTCCCGATCACGAAGCGACGGAGCTCAAGCGGCTGGCCGCCGGCGCCAGCTCACGCGACATCATGCGGCTGTTTCGCCTGATGGCGGATTCGCAGGAGCAGATTGCGCGCTCGCCGTACCCCGATCTGCTGCTCGAGATGGGGGTGGTGCGGATGGCGTCGCTGGCGGCGGTGATCGACGCCGACGAATTGCTGCGTGCGATCGGCTCGGCCGCGCCGCCGGCCGCGGGGACTCCGCCCGCGCCGTCCGCCGGCGGTCCGAGCCGGGGCGCGGCGAAGCCCGAGGCCGCATCGAAGGAGCAATCCGGCGGCGCGCGGCGGCTGCGCGTCGAGGGCGAGGTCAAGGCCGATGCGCCGCTTCGCCATGAGGTTCAGGACAACGGCCCGCGCGAACTTCCCGAGCTGCGCGATTTCATCCGGGGCCGACGCGCCGCGCTGGCCGGTTTCATGGAGCAGGGCGCAGGACTGGCGCTCGACGGCGACCTGCTGACGGTCACGGCGCGAAACGACATTTACGTCCGCTATCTGAACGACAACAAGACGGTGATTGCCGAGCTTGCGAGCGAGCATCTTGGCCGCGCGATTCGAGTCGAGCTTTCGACCAACGGCGCGGCGAAGCTTGCTGCTGCCGCGCGAACCGCGATCGCGCCCGGCGGCAACGGCCGGACGCGAGAATTGCCGGCGGCCGCGGACCCGGCTAATCCGCTTGCCACGGGGAATGCGCAAAAGGAGACGGCGCGATCGAAGCCTGTTGAATCAACCGGGGGAATCGCGCCGACGCCGCCGGCGACGGATGCTGCGCTGCGCGCCGCGACGCCCGAGGAACGGCAAGCGATGCTTGCGGATCCCGCAGTGCGCAGAGTGTTCGATACCTTCGACGCGCGGCTGGTGGAACTCAGGATGCCCAGTCGCGCGCCGGCTTCGGCGAAGGAAGGCGGCGACCCGGAATCAAAGTAGTCGGCCGCGCCGCGGAGCGCGCGGCAAGGAGCAATCAGAGTGGCAGAAATAGATTTATCGGCATTGATGCAGCAGGCGCAGGAGCTGCAGTCGCGCATGAAGGAGATGCAGGAAGCCGCGTCAGCCAGAACCGTTGAGGCGCAATCGGGCGGCGGGATGGTGCGCGTGGTCGTGGACGGCTCGCTGCGTCTGCGCAAAATAGAAATCGACGCCGCGATCATTGCGGCCAACGACAAGTCGATGCTCGAAGACCTGATCCTGGTCGCAGTCAACGACGGTATGGCTCGCGCGCAGAAGATGCTTGCCGACGAGATGGGCAAGCTGGGTCCGTTCCAGGGTCTGCAGATTCCCGGCTTCGGCACCGAATGACGGAGCGCGGGATGCCGGAAAACCTCAAGCGCCAGGATGGACTGCCGCCTGCGATGGCGCGGCTCGTCAAAGAACTGTCGCGGCTGCCCGGGATCGGCGAGAAGACCGCGTCGCGGCTGGCGTTCAATCTGCTCAATCGGCCGCGCGACCATGTGATCGCGCTGGCTGAAGCGCTGCTCGAAATGAAAGAGCGTGTCGGTCTTTGCTCGGGATGCTTCGGGCTGTCGGACCATCCACGCTGTCAGATTTGCGACGACGAAGGACGAGAAAGGCAGGTGATTTGCGTCGTGGAAGGGCCGGCGGACTTAATGGCGATCGAGCGGGCGCGCAGTTTTGGCGGGGTGTATCACGTGCTCAATGGCGCGCTCGCGCCTTTGGACGGCATCGGCCCCGATGACATCAAGATGAAGGAACTGATTGCCCGCGTAAGTCCGCCCGCGGTCGTTCGCGAAGTGATAATCGCGACCAATGCGACCGTCGAGGGCGAGGCGACCGCGCTTTACATCGCGCGCGTACTCAAGCCGCTGGGCGTGAAGACGACGCGGTTGGCGCGCGGACTGCCGGCCGGCGGCGATCTCGAATATAGCGATTCTGCGACTCTGACCAGCGCGCTCAGCGGCCGCCGCGAACTCTAGCCTGCATGCAAACAGGTTTCGGCCGCTTTATCAGGTCAGCATTTACGGGGCGGGCGCGATGGCGATCGCCGCTCGGCGCGTGCACGGCGTTACTCGCGATAGCAATCTCGGCGTGCGGTCCCCCGTTGACCCCGGCACAGAGGGGTCGAATCGTGTTCGTGACCAACTGCGTGGCTTGCCATAACCCCAATCCCATCCTGGCCGGGCCCAAGGGACCGCCGATCGCGGGTTCGCCGCGCGAGCTGGTTTACGACCGCGTGATGTTTGTCAAATATCCGCCCGGGTACAAACCCAAGCGCACCACGCACAACATGAAACCGCTGCCTCAGCTTAAAACCCGGATCGACGACTTGGTGGCTTTTCTGGCCGAGGCGGCGAAAACAAAGCCAACGCCCCAGCAGGTGGCGTACAACCTGGCGGCGGAAAAGCTGGCGGAGAAGCAGACGGCGGACAAGCACTGAAGCAGCCGCGATTGGCGGAGTGAAGAAAAAAGCCGCGAGCCGCCGATGCACGTAAGCGTATCGGCGGCTCGGTCGTCTTCTGAGCCTGTCGGCTGGCCGTCAGCGCAGCGTCAGCATGATGACCACAACCAGCACGGCCCACAGGATAATGCCGGCGGTAATCGTTCCGCTAATAGTGTCGAGGGGCTTCTTGGTCGCGCCCTGGGAGCCGACCAGCGCATTGGCCTCGACGAGAAAAATCACGATCAGCGAAATGACCACCCAGCCTGCAAGGCCACCCGCGGTCGCCTTGTTGAACAGGGCGTAGTGACTTGCGGCGCCCATGAAGAACAGCATCGGAATCGAAAAGAGCGTGTTGGTGCGCGATGCCAATGCGGCCCGCCGCCCGGCCGGCGCCGCCGCAGGATTGGCCGGCGCTCCTCCAGCCATGGCAGTCGCGTTGCCGATGACGATCTTTTGCTTCGGCCAGATGACGAACCACACGTTGGCCCACATGATGAGTCCGAGCAGGCCGCCGGTGAAGATCGCGACAGTCCACGGCGTCATCATGAAGTCGAGCTCCATACCCCACCACATCAACAGGTAGAGCAGCCCGAAAATCACGGTTCCCATTGCGCCCCATCGAAACCACCATAGTGCGCGCGGAACCAGCTTCTGAATTGCGCCGCTTCTGACCGCGGGTTCGGTTTCGCCGAAGAACGGCGTCTGCACGAGATTAAAATAGTAGAGCAGGCCTATCCACGTAATGCCGAATAGGAAGTGCAGCCACCTGAGAAGTATCAGCACTGCAGCGAACATAGGTGATCCTCCTTGGAGTTTTGCGTCGCCCAAAACCTGCTGGGGAGTCTCTTTTTCACAGCGTCACTGCTTTTGCAACTACCCTCGATTCGGAGTCCGGCGTAAAATTTTGGTGTCAGGGACTGATTTTTACCCCGCAGAAGGCGGCGGCGCATGGCATCTGGCGTCCGCGCCTGAAAGGACAGTTTTATGGCATTCGAACTTCCCACCCTCCCATACGCGATCGACGCGCTGAAACCGCACCTCTCCGCCGAGACGCTTGAATATCATCACGGCAAGCATCACAAGGCTTACGTCGACAAGCTCAACGAATTGGTCGTGGGCACCAAATTCGCAAGCGCTTCGCTCGAAGAGATTGTGAAGACGGTGGAACCGGGACCGCTCTTCAACAGCGCGGCGCAGCATTGGAATCATTCCTTTTACTGGAAATCGATGAGTCCGAAGGGCGGCGGCGAACCCAGAGGACCGATTGCCGACGCGATAAAAAAGGACTTCGGCAATTTTGATGCATTCAAGAAAAAATTCAGCGAGATCGCCGTCGGCCACTTCGGCAGCGGATGGGCCTGGCTGGTGCGCGCGAAAGACGGCTCGATGCAAGTGATCGGGACCCATGACGCGGGATGCCCGGTACGCGAGGGTCAGACCCCGATAGTCACCTGCGACGTTTGGGAGCACGCGTACTACATCGACTATCGCAATGCGCGCACCAGGTACGTCGAGGCATGGTGGGCGCTGGTCAACTGGGATTTCGCGAACGCGAATCTCAAGTAGTCGAGCGTCGAGGCGATCGCATCCTGGGCGCCGCGTGAGCGCGCCGGATTCAAGCCGTAGCGGCCGCGGCCTGTGGCTCCGCCAAATGGAGCTGCGATCTATGCGGCATCGCGAGCCGATCTGCGATCACGCGGTAGACATCGACGTTCAATCCCATCCCGACGTGACTGCCCATCACCTCGACATTTTCCACCGTCGGTGCGCCGCTCAAATCGATGCAGCTCTGCCAGTGCACGACACCGTCGGTGCGCGAGTACACGTGCGTGCTCGGAACCTGCGCGGGCGATTCGTCGCTCAACATCAGTCCGCACTTGCACGCCTCACTGAGGCATCCGTCAGCCCTGCCGCGAAGTGCGGCGACTGATCGCACAACAGCCTGCACGGCAAGGTTGGCTGCGTGGCGCGGTTGCCTCAGCGGTGATCCAAGCGAGATCACCCGCTCGACCATTTCCGGCTGCTCGCGGGCAATTTCGCGCGCGTAAACACCGCCGAGGCTCTGGCCGATCACCACGATCGGTTGCGCGAATTTCTCATGGGCGAGGGCGAGCCGCGCGATCAATTTCCGCATCGTCTCGCGCGGGCACTCGGAGTTGGACAAGATTCCCGAAAAGACTGCGCGATGGCCGAGCCATCGGCAAAAATTCGCCAACGGCACAAGCGTCAAGTCTCCGGCCATGAAACCCGGGATCAGCATGACGACTTTGCTCTCGAGTGGGCTTACGCGCGGCCACGGATGCGCCAGTGCACCGACCCAAAAGAACGTAGCCTCAAGCGGAACTCGGAATTCGCCCAAGGATTTGAGCAGCGAAGGGTGTCTGGTTGGGAATGCATGCGAAGAAGTTTCCACGCTCTGTGGAGTCATAGGTCTCCTTTGTTGGGCAGTTCGCGCGGGCAAGGTCTTCACGGCAGGCGCATGCAGGGCGAAACCCCAGCCTCATCATCCCGTTCATCCTCTGTAATCGAACATAACCATTTTTGAACAGCATTTCAATGATATCTAATGGACATTTGATGATTTCGTAGGCATACCGCGCCTTACGGCCCTGTATGACCTGCGCGTTCAGGCGGCAACTGTCCACGTAAGAGTCAAAAACCGTGCAGAAGTTCGCTAATTCGCTATTTAATCCCGGCGCCGACAAAGATTTGCCTCGTCTTGCGCGAGAGGGAATTTGCGTCGATTTTCACCAACCGACACCGCGCGTTTCGGTACGTTCGAGAGAGAGCGCACAAGGGATCAGGGGCGACCGGATGTTCTTAACGCTGGGCGGTTTGCTAACCTAGCCGGCTCAAATCCCGTTTCTTGGCGAGGTGCAAATGGAGTTTGGAGTTCAGCTTGGCAACATGGAGCCGGCCCAGTATCGGGCCAACGCGCAAGCCGCGGAGGCGCTCGGCTACAACCTGATCGTCTTTCCCGACCATCTGGTTAACGAAGGTCCGGAGCGGCAATACGATCCGAAGTCGCTGGCCTACGACCATATCGTGATGGCGGCCGCCGTCATCGAAGCCACGAAGAAGATTCGCGTCGGCCATCTCGTGCTGTGCAATTTGTTTCGTCATCCTGCAATCACGGCGCAAAGCCTGATGACGCTGGACCGGCTGAGCGGCGGCCGGCTCGTCGCCGGTCTCGGCACCGGATGGACCGAGACGGAATTCAAGATGAGCGGGATTGCTTTCCCGCCGATCACCGAGCGGCTGCGGATGCTCGACGAAGCGATGACCTGCATCCTGTCGCTGTGGACCAACGAGCGCACGACTTTCGACGGTGAGTTCTACAAGTTCAAAGATGCGATCCTGTGGCCCAAGCCGATACAGCAACCGCATCCGCCGATAATCCTGGGTGGCGGGGGCAAAGGCCTGCTGCGCCTGGCGGCCAAATACGCGGACTACATCAACGTCATCCCCGACGCGGGCAAGGGCGGATATATCTCGCTCGAAAATGTCAAACGCACGACCGACGAGTCGTTCCGCCGCAAGGTGAACTTCATCCGCGACGAAGCCAGGCGGTTGGGCCGCAAACCGGACGCTGTCCGCATCAGCAACTTCATTTTCACCGCGATCGTTTCGGACTCCCGCGAAGCCACCCGCAAGACCGCCGAGACGATGGCGCCGATGTTCGGTCAAACCCCCGACGCGCTGCTGGCTTCGCCGATGATCCTGATCGGAACGCCCGAGGAATGCATCGCCGAGCTGAAGCGGCGCGCCAAGGACTGGGGCACGTCGCAGGTTATCTTTACCGGCGCGGTCGCGCAGGACGAAAAGCAGATGCGCAAGCTGCACGAGGCCGTCCTCGCGCACGTGTGAGCGATCGCGAAGGGAGGCGCTATGGAATTTTCAATCTGCATCGACGTTGACGATGTGGCTCGCGCGGTCAAATTCTATGGGCGCGGTCTCGGCTTGACGGTGGTGAAGCAGCAGCCTGATTGGGCGCAGGTAAAGCTTGGCGAGCAGACGTTCTGGATCATGAAGGCTCCGGCGGGTCCGCAGGGGCAAATCTCGCGGGACTACCGGCGGCACTGGACGCCGGTCCATCTTGATTTCGCGGTCGATAATATCGACGAGGCGGTCAAACGCGCAGTCGAGGCGGGCGGCAAGCTGGAAGGTGAAATCCAGCGCAGCGCGAAAGGCGCGCTGGCCAATTTGTCGGACCCGTCAGGCAACGGGGTGGATTTGGTTTCCAGCGCGAAGAAGTAGCCGTTCTCGGCTAGAGCACCGCGGATTCCGGCGTCGTCGGGACGGGCTTTTCTTTATGCCTGATGTGCCTGCTCTGCGCGCCTAGCTGCAGCGCGAGCACCAGCGTCATCGCGGCGAGGCAGTAGATATGATCTTTGTAGATCGCGCGGGCAAGACGGCTCTGCTCCTCGGGTGAGTCCGACGCTTTACCCAGGCGCGACGCGTTCGGAATGGTGCGCACGCGAGCGAGTCCGATCGCGCTGGCGGCGGCCACCAGCGAGATCCATCCTATCCACCAATGATACCTTCCGAACACAATCTCGATCACGATGACCAGCAAGGTCAGAAGCATCACCACTGCGATGAGCCGGTTCATCGGCCACGCTTCCCGCGTTACCCGCCGGTAATATCCTGAGATCGATGCGAGCGCCGCTTCCGGAACGGAATCGCCGCCGTGGCCTCGCACCTGCACGTCGAACATCAGATCGAACCAGAGTACGCAGATCAGGAATGCGGCCCCAGCCGCGGCAAAGGTGTGCATGCTAGATGCTGAAGCTGATTGCGTGCTTGCGCTTTTCCGAGAGCGCCTGCAGCGTCACTCCGCGCAGGATGCCGTTGACCGAATCGCGGACCTCGCGCCACACGTCGCGCATCGCGCACGGCTCGCCGCGCGGGCATGACGACGACCCTTCCTCGAGGCACTCGACCGGGGCGTAGTCCCCCTCGATTATTTCCACCACGTCCGCCATCGTGATTCGCGTCGGCGGCTTGGCCAGCATGTATCCGCCGCTGGGCCCTTTCTGGCTGGCGACCAGACCGCCGCGTTTGAGTTCGATCAGGAGCCGGCGCAGATAGTTTTCAGGAATATCCTCGCTCGCTGCTATTTCCTCCACTCGAACCGGCAAGCTCGTCGGATAACGCTCCGCCAGTAGCAGAAGCGCCTTCAAGGAATAGTCAACGCCGACTCCGAACTTCATTTTTCCTCAGCTTCCGCAGTATTGTTAGCACAACGGGCGAGTACATGAAATAGGCGACCTGCTTAGTCATCTACTTAATTGACTAAGTGAATAACCTAAGTTATCTTTTCGACATCGCAGGGGTATTGCAGTGCTGAAGAGAGAACCGCCGGCTCGGGAAATGGTCTTGAAGCGCAATTCAGTCGAGCGCCTGAAGCACGAGCTGTTTCCCACCGAGCTGGCGGGCCAATGGGACCGGCTAGCCGAGACCCCGTATGAAAAGCTTCCCGAAGAGGATATCGTGCGCCTCCAATGGTTCGGCATGTACCATGACAAGCCGAAGATTGGCACGTTCATGATGCGAGTGAAAATCCCCAGCGGCATCCTCAGCGCCGAGGGGCTCCGCACGATCGGCGAAATCTCCGAGATTTACGGGCGCGATCAGGGCGAGCTGACCACGCGGCAGAATTTTCAGCTTCATTACATAACGCTTGACAAGTTCCCCGAGATTCTTCAGAAGCTCCAGAGCGTTGGGCTGACGACGATGGGCGGATGCGGCGACGTGGTGCGCAACATCACGGGATGCCCGGTTGCGGGCGTGGATCGCGACGAACTTTTCGATGTGACGCCGCTGGTCGCCGAAGC
>Ga0187808_10000169_pt1 | contig 16677 bp, 15 predicted proteins | sample NC_wetland_sal_i_5_FD_132427 | JGI IMG/M metagenome (GOLD analysis project Ga0187808, IMG submission 132427) | Wetland sediment microbial communities from Neuse River Estuary, North Carolina, USA - ASW_3 | ecosystem: Environmental > Aquatic > Freshwater > Wetlands > Sediment | place: USA: North...
ATGTTCCGCAAGAGCTATGGCGAGGTCTTCGAGGGCGACGAGCGCTGGGCGTCGCTGGAGGTGCTCGGCGGCGAGCTGTTCGGGTGGGACGAGTCCTCGACATACGTGCGCCGCCCGCCCTTCTTCGAGGACCTCGATCAGGAGCCCCAGCCGATCTCCGACATCGAGGACGCGCGGGTGCTGGCGGTTCTGGGCGACAGCGTCACGACCGACCACATCTCGCCGGCGGGCTCGATCAAGCGCGATAGCCCGGCCGGCCGTTATCTGGTCGAGCATGGAGTCGCACCGAAGGACTTCAACTCCTACGGCTCGCGACGCGGCAACCACGAAGTGATGATGCGCGGAACGTTCGCGAACATCCGGCTGCGCAATCAGCTCGCTCCGGGGACCGAGGGCGGCGTCACGGTGTACCTGGGGCCCGGAGAGGATTCCGGCGCGGAGATGTCCATCTACGACGCAGCGATGCGCTACCTCGAGCAGGAGATCCCGCTGGTCGTGCTTGCCGGCAAGGAGTACGGCTCAGGCTCCTCCCGTGACTGGGCCGCCAAGGGCACCCGCCTGTTAGGGGTCCGTGCGGTGATCGCCGAGAGCTTTGAGCGCATCCACCGCTCGAACCTGGTTGGGATGGGAGTGCTGCCGCTCCAGTTCAGGCCGGGGGATTCGGTGCAGTCGCTGGGTCTGACCGGCAGGGAGCGCTTCACGATCCGGGGCCTGGCCGACGCTGAGGAGATCCCGCGCGAGCTCGCAATCAGGACGGACGACCGGGAGTTCACGGTGATCGTGCGGATCGACACCCCGAACGAGCAGCGATACTTCCGCCACGGCGGGATCCTCCAGTTCGTCCTCAGGGACCTGCTTGGCTCCTGACGGCCAGCCCGCGTGACCTTTTGCGCGGAGATCCCCAGCTGCCTGCTCCGCTTCCTGAAGCGACGTGGGGTCCTCGCCGTCGACCGCCGTGGCTCACAACACGGGCTGATCGCTCCGATCCACCGCGGTTGTCAATAGCCTTTGCGCGCGTGCCACCCGAGTTCCTGACCCGTCTGCTGAGTTCCCCCGGCCCCTCCGGCCACGAGACGATTCCGGCGCGCGTATGGAGAGAGCACTGTGCCGAGTTCGCCCAGGAGGTCGGGGTCGATCACGTGGGATCTTCGTTCGCCCGCGTCGCGGGGACGTCCGGAGGACCACGGCTCGTGATCATGGGGCATATCGACGAGATCGGACTGCACGTCTCGCATATCGACAACGACGGCTACCTTCGCTTCGGCGAGGTCGGGGGATGGGACGCAATGGTCCTCGTCGGGCAGCGGGTGAGGCTGCTCACGCAGAAAGGGGAGATCATCGGAGTGGTCGCCCGCAAGCCGATCCACCTGCTCAAGGACGAGGAGCGCAAGAAGGTTCCCGAGATCAAGGATCTACACATCGACATCGGCGCCGGGGATGCCGAAGAAGCCCGCGAGCTCGTCCGGATCGGCGACGTGGCCGTGATCGACGCTGATCCGATCGAGCTTCGCCACGGGGTGATGATCTCCAGGGCGCTCGATAACCGCGTCGGCTGCTACGTCGCGGCTGAGGCGGCGAGACTGGTCGCAGCGGACGGGGGGGCTCCCGGGGACGTGCTCGCGATGGCGGTGGTCCAGGAGGAGACGAGCTTCGCGGGTGCGCGGACGAGCGCCTTTGCCCATCGGCCCGACGTGGCGATCGTCGTCGACGTGACCTTCGCGACTGACCAGCCCGGGGTCGAGTTGGGCCCGATCACCGAGCACAAGCTCGGCTCGGGGCCCGTGATCGCACGCGGGACGAGCCTTCATCCGAAGGTGTTCGAACTGCTGTATCAGGCGGCCGAGCAGGAGGGCATCCCGTTCACGGTCGAGTCGCTGGGACGGGGGACCGGCACGGACGCGGACGCGATCCATTTCAGCCGGTCGGGAGTCCCCACGGGCCTGGTGTCCGTGCCGCTGCGCTACATGCACTCCCCCGTCGAGCTGGTCTCGGTGCACGACATCAACGCCGCCGCGAGGGTGATCGCCGCGTTCGCAATGCTGCTCGAGCCGGGGATCTCTTTCGAGCGCTGAACCAGACTTGCTGCTGCTGTTCGACATCGACGGCACGCTCGTCTCAGGAGCCACCGAGGCGCACCGCGAAGCTATCCGTGCAGCGCTGGCGGCCGTCCACTCGGTGGACATCGAACGGGCCGGGCGCAGGGCGCCGTCCCCCGCGGGTCGCACCGATCCCGAGATTGCGCGGATGATCCTGCTCGACGCAGGCGTCTCTGCGGAGCGGATCGACGATCGCGCCGACGCCGTGCGCGAAGCGTGCTGCAAGGCCTATGCCAGGCTATGCCCTCGCGACCTATCGAAGTTCGTCCTGCCTGGTGTGGTGAAGCTGCTCGGCTGGCTCTCAGGGCGCACCGACGCCATGCTCGGACTGCTCACGGGCAACTACGAGGCGGTGGCGAGGCTGAAGCTGGCCCGCGCTGGGATCGGCTCCTACTTTCCGAGCGGCCAGGGGGGCTTTGGGTCTGATGACGAGGACAGGGTCGCGCTTCCGCGGATCGCTCGTCGGCGGGCGGGTACGCTCGGACGACCTCATCCGCGCCAGCAGACGATCGTCATCGGCGACACGCCCAGAGACATCGCGTGCGCCCGGGCGGACGGCGTGGGCTGCGTCGCGATCGCAACCGGACCGTTCGACGCAGCGGAGCTCCGAGGGGCCGACGCAGTCGTGAATGACGCCGGTGAGCTGCGCTCGGCGCTCGCGGCGGAGCTAGACCAGCGGTCCTACAGAGAGCTCAGTCCTTCGGGACGGGGAACTGCGTGCGCATCATCCGGTCCCAGAGCCGGTCCGGGGTGAGCCACCGCTGGCCGATCATCAAACGCGCGCTGGCGGTGACCGGATAGCGCGCCTTGGGATGGTCTGACGCGAGCGCCCGAGCGATTGTCTTGGCGACCGCGTCGGGCCCGCCACCGAGCTTCGCCATCGTGTCTCGAACTGCCTGCGCGCCTCGTCCATCGGCACGGTCTCGACGGCGCCGGACTGGCTGTAGCCCGCATTGTTGACGAGCACTCCGACCGCGCCCTCCGCCTCGCTGACCGCATCGACGGCTGCGCGCATCGAGGATTCGTCCGTGACGTCAAGCTTCAGCGTCTCGCAGCCCAGCTCCCTGAGCTCAGAGAGCGTCTCGGGGCGGCGGGCGCTCGCATACACCTTCCAGCCACCGGTCGCGAGCCGCGCCGCGGTCGAGCGGCCGATGCCCGATGAGCACCCGGTGATCAGAACGGCCTTGGACGGCGTTGCCACGGACCGACCCTACAACGGTTGCGCTAGGCCCGCACCAGCTTCTTGTACGTGATCCGCTTGGGGCGCTCGGCCGCCGCTCCCAGCTGCTCCCGTCTGAAGCTCTCGTAGGCCTCGAAGTTACCCTCGAACCAGCGCACCTGGGAGTCCCCCTCAAACGCAAGCACGTGGGTCGCGATCCGGTCGAGGAACCAGCGGTCGTGAGATACGACCGCCGCGCAGCCGGCGAATGCCAACAGCGCCTCCTCGAGCGCGCGCAGCGTGTCGACGTCGAGATCGTTGGTCGGCTCATCGAGCAGCAGCAGGTTGCCGCCCCCGCGCAGCAGCTTGGCGAGGTGCAGGCGGTTGCGCTCTCCGCCAGAGAGCTTTGCGACCTTCTTCTGCTGGTCCGTGCCCTTGAAATTGAAGCCGGCGACGTACGCGCGGCTGTTGATCGTGTGCTCGCCGAGCTTGATCTGGTCCTGCCCGCCCGAGACCTCCTGCCACACGGTGTGCTCGCCGTCCAGAGCGTCCCGCGACTGATCGACGTAGGCCAGCGTCACCGTGTCACCGACTCGCAGCGTTCCGGCGTCTGGGTGCTCCTGCCCGGTGATCATTCGCAGCAGCGTGGTCTTCCCAGCGCCGTTGGGACCGATCACGCCGACAATCCCGCCGCGGGGCAGCTTGAAGGAGAGCTCCTCGAACAGCACGCGGTCACCGTATGCCTTTCGCAAACCCTCAGCCTCAACTACAACGTCACCGAGTCGCGGGCCGGCAGGGATGTGCACTTGGACGGTGTCGAGCTTGATGTTGCGCTCCTCCGCGAGCAGGGACTCGTACGCATTCAGCCGCGCCTTTGGCTTGTTGCGACGGGCGCTTGCGCCGAGCCTGACCCATTCGAGCTCGCGCTCGATCGTCCGGCGGCGGGAGGTCTCTTGGCGAGCCTCCTGCTCCAGCCGCGCGCGCTTCTGTTCGAGCCACCCTGAGTAGTTGCCTTCGTAGGGGATCCCCCGCCCTCGGTCGAGCTCGAGGATCCAGCCGGCGACGTTGTCGAGGAAATACCGGTCGTGGGTGACCGCTACAACCGTCCCCGCATAGTCGTGTAGGTGACGTTCGAGCCACGCCACCGACTCGGCATCGAGGTGGTTGGTGGGCTCGTCGAGTAGAAGCAGATCCGGCTGGCGCAGGAGCAGGCGGCAGAGCGCCACCCGTCGGCGCTCACCTCCGGAGAGCGTCGAGACATCGGCGTCCGGCGGGGGGCATCGAAGCGCGTCCATCGCGATCTCGAGCGTCGTGTCGAGGTTCCACCCATCGACCGCGTCGATCCGCTCCTGCACGTTTCCCAACTCGTCCGCGGTCTCCTCGGAGTAGTTCATCGACAGGTCGTTGAACCGGTCCAGGAGCGCCCGGACCTCGGCCACCGCCTCCTCGATGTTCCCGCGCACGTCCTTGTCGGGATCAAGCTGCGGCTCCTGCTCGAGCAGGCCCACCGTTGCGCCGGGGGCGAGCTGCGCATGGCCGTCGAAGTCGGTGTCGAGGCCGGCCATGATCCTCAGCAGCGTCGATTTACCCGCCCCGTTGTAGCCGAGCACGCCGATCTTTGCTCCGGGAAGGAACGCGAGCGAGATGTCCTTGAGCACCTCGCGGTCAGGCGGATAGCGGCGGGAGAGCCGGTGCGTCGTAAAGATGTACTGGGCGGACATTGCCATCCAGGATAGGCCGGCGCAGCATGGGTAGCGCTCCGGCGGACGATGCTCACGACGGCTGCGCTCGGCAGTTGCGCGTCCTGAGCGCCGGCGGTCGCTTTCATATATGGCGTGCGCGCCCTCGCCGCCGCATTCGCCCTGATCACTGTTGTCCTCATGATCGTCGCAATCGCGGGAATGGTCACGGGCCGACCCGGCGACCGCGCAGGCGGCGTTATCCGCGGGGTCGCGCTGCTGTGCTTCGTGACGGCGGTCGTGCTGAACGTCGCCGCGCACTGATCAGCTCTGCGGCTGCCATCCGCTCACCACCCATTCGCCCGGAGCGGCCTGGGACACTGTCGCGATCGCCAGATGCCACGCCGGCTGCAGGCCTTGATACGCCGTGGTTGCGCTTGCAGTCGTCAGCTCCCGAGTGACCACCACAAACTGATCGCGACGACCGACCAGCGGCGCCACCGCCTCCACGACGCCGCTGTTGGCGATTCCGCCCCGCTGGAGCTCGTAGTCGTCGGCCGTCTGTGCGGCGGCCAGCTGCATCGCCGAACGCGCCTGCCCAATGCTCTGGGCGGCCAGCTCTCGCATGTCGCCAGCGACGGTCTGGGCATCCCAGTTGATGTACGCGGTCGCGAAGGCTGCGACCGCAGCCGAGGCGGAAGCTGCACCTCCAGCGGCGCGCTCCGTGACCGGCGGCGAGGGGTACTCGTGCGTCGCCTGCGCCTGCGCCACCGGCGAATCGGGTCGCTGCCCCGGGCCGGGCACCGTCGCCACGCACCCGCCGAGGACCCCACAGAGGATTCCGGCCATCGTCAAGCACAGGGGCAGCCGGATCACGGTCGAGCGCTTCATAGCCGAGCCGGGTGCCGGGCGATGAAGCCAGCCGAGCTCCGGATCAGTGGATGCCAGCCAATGCCGGTGCTGCCGTCGCCGGGACCCGCCGCATTGTGCGTGTCCCACCGCAATCCCGCGACGTACATGAACACGTGGTCGGGGTTGGCGTAGACGGTGACCCACCGCCCCGGCCCGGGTTGCCCGAACGACTCGAGCGTTCCCGACGCTGCGTCGAACGTGACCGGCAGCAGGCCGCCGCCGTAGAGCAGGTGCTCAACGCTGCTCGAGCAGTCGTACGCGGGGGCGATATCGGACAGCGGTAGGCCGTGCCCGCCGCCGTACAGGTAGGGCTTGCCGACGATCTGATTGCCGGCGGCGATCATCTCCTTGACCGCGAGTGGCGCGCCGGCGGGCGCCGCCGCCAGTCCGCTCGGCAACATCTGGGCGCGCTCACCGCTCGTCAAAGGAACCCCGGTTGGTGAACCGGGCCCGCAGACCGCTGGATCCTCGGTGGCGATCGGTGACGGGAGCAGCGAGGCGGCCCCGGTCGCGGTCTGTCCCAGCAGGCTGGCGGCGCCGGTGGCGGGCGGGCGAGCGATCCGCACGGGCCCGGACCACAGCCCGTCCTCGTACGGGATCCCGAGATTCCCCGCGAGCTCCCACCACAGGTCGATGACCCTTGGCAGGCCGTCAACCGGCCCACCACCCAAACCGAAGTCCCGCTTATAGGCGATGGCCGAATGACCACCCCACGTGATCCGTAGCGGGGTCATATACGGGAGCCCGCCCATCGCGATGGCCGTTTGAAACGTGTACCCACCGAGCTCGGCGTAGCTGTCGGGGTGAACGAGCAGGTTCGCGCCGGAGGCGCCGATCGTCCCGCTGCTGGGATCCCCGGGGCCTCCGTATTCGGTCGCGCCGACCAGCCGGCCGCTTCCGGGGGGCCCGAGTACGACCTCCCCCGACGCCGCCGGAGACCCGCACTCGCTGCCCTGGGTGAGCACGCTGATCAGGAGCGCCAGCAACGCCGCGCCCACCCCGACCGTCATGGTGGCGGCGAACAGTCCACCGACCACGAACATCGAGCCACCTCGCTTCCGTCCACCTCGAGCCTGCACGGGCCCCAAGATACGCAGAGTGAGGCCAGTTGACACTAATTGAGACTAAGCTGGAACGATTGACTACGAGGCTTATGGCGGCCGGTGCCATCTCGCGCCCACTCGCCCCTCAAAGCCGCCATCGTCCTTGGCTTCGCCGCTAACGTAAGCGCGTCATGCCCCGCATCCTCGATGTACAGGAAGCACTGCTGCTGCTGGAGCTCGAGGCTCCCTTCGATCAGCGCACCGTGCAGCTGGCTCGTCGCCGGATGGCCAAGCGCTGGCACCCCGACATCGCCCCGCCTGGCCGCCGTCACGAGCACGAGCGCCACCTCCAGGCGATCAACGAGGCCGCGGATCAGCTCGAACAGCTCGCCGAGACCGCCAGGGGCGGGCGCGTCACGGCCAACGCGGTCCGCGCCTCGGCAGCAGCCGCTCGGAAGGCCCGCGAGGAAGCCGGTCGAAGGGCCTACGAGGCCGACCAGCGCGCACGCGCCGCCGCGGAGGAGCGAGCCAAGCACGACCCGTTCGGCTCGCGGGTTCCCGACCATTCGGTAGTCCATCGGTACGCCCGCTGCACGTCGTATCCGGAATGGGGCGTTGGGACCGTCTCCGGCATCTACTTCTCAGGCGAAGGCGACGACGTGCAGCAGTGGGCGCGGGTGCGGTTCGCGGTCGGTGTGCGCACCGTCCCGGCCGGCTCGCTGCAGTTCGTCGACTTCTCAAAGCCCGACCCTGCCGCTGACAGGGTGCAGCGGTTCATGACCGCTGCGCAGCACGCACTCGCCGAGGGAAACGCCGAGCTGGCAGCGCAGCGGCTGATCTACGCGCGTGACGCCGAGCCGGCCAACCCGGCGGTGCTGAGGCTGCTGACGGCTGCCTTCTGGCAGGCGGGGAACCTGGCTGCCGCCGGCCGGGCGGTCCGCGACTGGGCGAGGGTCGACACCGACCGGCCTACGCCGGAGCGGTTCGCCGCGCGCATCTACGAGGACATGGGAGCGATCGACCTCGCCGCCGAGGCCGCCGCCCGCGCGGCCGAGCGCGCGCCCGCGGACGCTTCCGCCTGGGAGCGCCTCGGGCGGCTGCAGCTACGGCTGATGAACAGTCAGGGTGCGATCGACGCGTTCGAGCGGGCCCGGCTCATCGGGCCATCGCTCGAGGGATTGCTCGACCTGGCACTCGCCTACCACCTGGGCGGCGATGTCGGCGCCGAGGTCTCCGCGGCGCACGCCGCCACTCGGTTGGACCCCGAGTCCCGCGCCGCTTGGTCGACATACGCTCACTCGCTCGCGCGCACCGACCGCGTGAGCGAGTGCATCGCCGCCTGTCGCCACGCGCTCGCGCTGGGTGAGGATCCGGAGGTGGCCGACCTGCTGGTTCGCGTCGAAGCTTCGACGCCGCGCGGCATCTCCGAGCGGACCGCCGCGTAGGGCTGACGTCGCCGCGATACTTCCAGCGCCGCCACGCGCGCACTCCGCCACGCGCGCTGCGGTCACGCGCACTGCGGAGCGGGAACCGCGGCCGCGCACTCCGCGACCCCCCGCACTCCACGCAGATCGCCTACCGCTTGGAGACGGACCCCTCGCGCCCGCAGACAGGGCACGACTCGTGGGGGGCTAGCGGCCTGCCGCCGCAGCCCGGGCAGTCCTCGACCTGCTCGAGAACGCCCAGCAGCTCCCCTACGCGGCACACCAGCAGCCGCTCCTCATCGACCTCGATCCAGGCGCCGGCGGAGGCGGGGAACACCACGTGGTCACCCGGTTTGACCGGCATCGCCACACCGACGTGATCCCACCAATCCAGGCCCGGGCCTACCGCGAGCACGATGCCGTGCTGTGGTGGCGGCTCATCGGAGCCGGGCGGCACGAGCAGGCCGGAGCGGCGCACGCGATCGGGATCGAGCTCCTTGATCACGATCCGGTCGAAGAGAGGCCGAAGCTGGTTGCGCATATGTCCGCCCAAAATCTTAGGGTGAGCGGATGCGTCTGCTTGTCGCGCGCTGCGCGGTGCGCTATTCCGGCCGGCTCAACGCCGTGCTCGAGGAGTCGTTGCGGCTGATCATCATCAAGGCCGACGGCTCGGTGCTGGTGCACGCAGACGCCGGCGGGTACAAGCCGCTCAATTGGATGACGCCGCCGACCGTGATCGAGGAATCGTGCATCGGCGAGGACGGAGCGGGCCGCCGTGCGATCGTGGTTCGCAAGCGCGCCGGATCGAGCGAGGACCGGCTGGAGATCCTGATCTCGGAGGTGCTCTCGGACTCGCACCACGAGATGGGCTCGCCCGGCGAGGACATCGGCCTGGCCAAGGACGGCGTCGAGGCTCACCTCCAGGAGCTCCTCGCCGAGCAGCCGGAATGGTGCGGCGAGGGCTTCCGGCTGGTGCGGCGAGAGTGGCCGACCGACATCGGTCCTGTCGACTTGATGTGCCGGGACACCGACGAGCGGTGGATCGCCGTCGAGATCAAGCGGGTGGCCGGAATCGAAGCGGTCGAACAACTCGTGCGCTACCTGGAGCGGATCCGCCTCGATCCCGCGTTCGAGTCATGCCGGGGCGTTCTGGCGGCGCAGGCGATCAAGCCACAGGCCCGAGTGCTCGCAGCGGCGCGGGGGATCGAGTGCGTGGAGGTAGATCTGGCGGTGCTGCGCGGCGAGCGTGAGCCGGAGCTGAAATTGTTCGCAGCATGAACGACGAACAAGCGGTCCTCAGCGAGCCCCGCGATCGGGTGCTCCTCATCACGATCAATCGCCCAGAGCAGCGCAACGCGGTCAACGCAGCAGTCGCCGCCGGCATCGCGGCAGCCCTCGATCAGCTCGACGGCGACCCCGGCCTGACGGTCGGCGTCCTCACCGGCGCGGGCAAGGGCTTCTCCGCGGGAATGGACCTGAAGGCGTTCGTCGCCGGCGAGCGTCCCTACGCCGGCGACCGGGGGTTTGCGGGCATCGTCCAGCGCCCCGCCGAGAAGCCGCTGATCGCGGCGGTCGAGGGATTCGCGGTCGCGGGTGGCCTTGAGATCGCGTTGGCGTGCGACCTGATCGTCGCCTCCCGCGGCTCCCGACTGGGAATCCCAGAGGTCAAGCGCTCCCTGGTCGCGGCGGGTGGAGCGCTGCTGCGTCTGCCTCGTGCGCTGCCGCGCAATGTCGCAATGGAGCTAGCTCTCACCGGCGACCCGATCGACGCTGAGCGAGGCTACGAACTCGGCCTCGTCAACCGGTTGGCGGGGCCGGGTGAGGCGCTCCAGACCGCGCTCCAGTTGGCCGAGACGATCGCGGCCAATGGCCCGTTGGCCCTCGCCGCGACCAAGCGAGTCCTGGTGGAGTGCACGGACTGGCCCGACAGCGAGTTCTTCGAGCGCCAGCCTGAGATCACCGCCCCAGTCATGAGCTCCGAGGATGCGCGCGAGGGGGCGACGGCGTTTGCGCAGAAGCGACCGCCGGTCTGGAAGGGTCGCTAAAGCACGGGGAAACCGAACGCTCGGAACGGCGACGGGCCGTTTGCCGCGCAGCCGCTGGCTGGTGCTTCCGGTACGCCGTAGCCCTGGCGCTCCCGACAGTCCTAGCCGCCCGGCTCACCCCACACCGTCGCGACCAGCGAACGCGCTCCGCCCCGGTTGCGGTGTTCACACAGGTAGATCCCCTGCCAGGTGCCGAGCGCAAGCCGGCCGTGAGACACGGGAAGCGTCAGCGATGGACCGAACAGCGCTGCCTTGATGTGGGCGGGCATGTCGTCGGGCCCCTCGAGCGTGTGCGTCCAGTAGGAGGCGCGCTCGGGCACGACCTCGTTCGACCACGTCTCGAAGTCGCGCCGGACATCGGGGGAGGCGTTCTCGTTGAGCGCCAGCGATGCAGAGGTGTGCTGGATCAGCAGATGGAGCAGCCCGACCTGGAGTCTGCGCAGCTCGGGGACTGCCTCGACGATCTCCCGCGTCACCAGATGAAACCCGCGAGCGCGCGGTGCGAGGGTGATCTCGCGCTGAGCCCACATCACCGATGTACGGCGTCAGCCGCGCCGCCCCGCGCGCGAAAAGCCGGCCATGCCACCCGCCGGCTCCCCGGCGAGCGCTTCGCCCGAATCTCCGATGAGGTCCGGCACGCGCGCCACCCGCATATCGACACGCGAGCCTCGGAACGGCACGCCCTCTGCCTCCAGCAGGACGCGTTGCCGAGCACCCTTGGCGAGCGAGCCGTCGGCGCGCACGATTCGGTGCCACGGGATCTTCGGGTCCTGGCAGGCGTGAAGCACCGCGCCCGCGAGCCTCGGTGCCCCCGGAGAGATGTCGCGGTAGGTACGGACGAAACCCGCTGGGGTGGCCTGGACGCGGGCCAGAATTAGGCGCTCGCGGTCGGGGGACATGCGCGTGAGGATAGGGAGGGCGTTCGGTTGCGCCGCTCCTGCTTGCAGGGCCTCGGCACGCCGTCTTGATAACGTGCGCGCCGCCGAATTTCCCGCTGAAGCAGCGGGGAAGCGGGGGACCCAAGTTTCCCCGGGGCGAATCGCCGCCTGCTGGCGGCGTAGCGCACAGCGCGAGCCCGACAGCTAACCCCGTAGGCATCTGGACGATGAGCTTCGTTAGGCGCACTTTCCACCGTCGGGCCGCGGCTGCGATCGCCGCAGTGGCGCTGGCGATCGCTGGCCTCGCGGCGGTTCCAATCGCCTCCAGCGCCAACCAGAGCCTCGGCCAGCTGAACTCCGAACTGGGCCAGCAGCAGGCGCATCAGCAGCAGCTTCAGGCCAGCCTCAGCGGGCTGTCGCGGCTGATCAGCTCCCTGTCGGGCCAGATCGCACTTGTGCAGTCACGTGAGGCCGAGCTGCAGGCTGAGCTGGCGCAGGATCGCGCCAGGCTGATCACCGCGCAGGCCGCGCTCGAGCGCGAGCAGCGGCTGCTGAACCTCCTGAGAGCGCGGCTCGCGCGTGCCCGCAGGCTGCTCGCCCGGCAGCTCGTCTCGAGCTATGAGTCAGACAGCCCGGATCTGGTGAGCGTGGTGCTCGAGTCCAACGGCTTCAACGACCTGCTTGAGCGGATCACGTACCTGCGCGACGCCGAGCACCAGCAGCAGGCGATCATCGCGATCACCCGCTCGGCTAAAGCCAGAGCCGACGCCGCGACGCGGCGACTGGCGAAGCTCGAATCCACAGACCAGCAGATCGCGCAGGATGCGAGCCTGCGCGCGCAGGCGCTCGCCGGCATGAACTCGCTGCTTCAGTCAAAGCAGTCCACGCTCAAGCGCGCGCAGTCGATCCAGCAGGTCGCGCTCTCGGCAAGCCGGGCGAGGGGTTCCCAGCTGCAGCAGCAGATCGCCCAGATCGAGGCCCAGCAGGCGGCGCAGCGCGCAGCGGCGCAGCGGGCCGCCGCCCAGCAGGCGGCGCAGCAGGCGGCCCAGCAGCAGTCATCCTCGCAACCCTCTTCGCCGGTGAGCACCGGGCCCGCGCTTGGCCCCTCGGGTGGATGGGCGATCCCATACGCGATCGTCCTGTGCGAGTCGGGCGGCCAGAACCTTCCGCCAAACAGCGCCGGTGCCAGCGGCTACTACCAGATCATGCCTGCCACGTGGAGGCTATTCGGCGGCTCGGGACCCGCCGCCTATCTCGCCAGCAAAGCCGAGCAGGACGCGGTCGCAAGCCGGATCTGGAACGGCGGCGCCGGAGCCTCCAACTGGGTCTGCGCGGCGATGGTCGGGGTCCACTGACCGCCCGGGCCGGCGCCCAGAGCCGACCCCCCATCCCGGCGCCCCCGAGCCTCCCGGACCCGATCCCGGCGCACCGAGCCCGCATCGCGCGCACTGAGCCCCCATCCCGCGCACCAGCCCCCGGACCGGATCCCGGCGCACCGACCCAGCAGAAAGCTTCACTAGTGTAGGATCGTTCCGACCGTGACCGGCGGAGCGATAGACACCTCGATCGAGCACCTCGACGTGGTGGTCGTCGGCGCCGGACTGTCGGGCATCGGCGCGGGATATCACCTGCAGACGGAGTGTCCTGGCAGGAGTTACGCGATCCTCGAGGCACGGGACTCCATCGGTGGAACCTGGGACCTGTTCCGCTACCCGGGCATCCGCTCGGACTCCGACATGTACACACTCGGCTACCCGTTCCGCCCGTGGGAGAATGCCAAGTCGATCGCCGACGGAGGCTCGATCCTCGACTACGTCCGTGAGACGGCTCGCGAGTACGGGATCGATCGCAAGATCCGCTTCAGCCACCGGGCGGTGCGCGCCGAGTGGTCGACCGACGAGCAGCGGTGGACAGTCGAGGCACACCGGACGGACACAGGCGAGACCGTCCGTATCAGTTGCTCCTTCCTGTTCATGTGCAGCGGCTATTACCGCTATGACGAGGGCTACACGCCGGAGTTCCCCGGCATCGATCGATTCGAGGGTCAGATCGTCCACCCTCAGTTCTGGAGCGACGAGATCGATTACACCGACAAGCGGGTGGTCGTGATCGGGAGTGGTGCGACCGCGGTGACGCTGGTTCCAGCTCTGGCGGAGAAGGCGGCCCACGTGACGATGCTGCAGCGCTCGCCGAGCTACATCGTTTCCCTACCGGCCGAGGATCCGATCGCCAGAACTGCGCGCCTCCTCCTCCCCTCGCATCTGGCCTACGAGCTGATCCGCTGGAAGAACGTCCTGCTGACGATGCTGAGCTTCCAGTTGAGCCGGCGGCGCCCCGAGTTCGTCAAGCGGATGATCCGCAAGGGCCTCGAGCACCGGCTTCCCCCCGGCTATGACATCGACACACATTTCAAGCCACGCTACAACCCGTGGGACCAGCGCCTGTGCCTGGTTCCAGACGGAGATCTGTTCGAGGCAATCGGCGCCGGGCGCGCCTCGATCGTGACCGACCAGATCGAGACGTTCACCGAGACGGGGATCCGGCTCGCATCCGGAGCCGAGCTCGAGGCCGACCTGATCGTCACCGCGACGGGACTGAAGATGCTGGCGCTGGGAGGCTTGCGGATCGAGGTCGACGGCGATGTCGTGGAGCTCCCGCGGACCATGATCTACCGGGGCATGATGCTCTCGGGAGTGCCGAACATGGCGTTCGCGTTCGGATACACCAATGCATCGTGGACGCTGCGGTGCGATTTGGTGTGTGAATTTGTGTGCCGGCTGCTGGGTCACATGGAGACCCACGGCTACACGGAGTGCAAGCCCGTCAATCGCGACCCCTCGATCGTCGAACAGCCGATGGTCGACTTCTCCTCCGGCTACATCACCCGCGCGATCGACAACTTCCCCAGGCAGGGCTCAAAGGCGCCCTGGCGGCTCCACCAGAACTACGCGCTCGACATCATGAGCCTGAGGCGCGGTCCGATCGAGGACGACGTGTTCGAGTTCTCGCGCGGCGGGGCCGCCGCCGCGGCGTCGGACACGCGCTCCGTAGCCGCGGCCGCCTAGCCCGAAGTTCCCGCCGCCTCGCCTGGCGGCCGGCCCGAGGACGGCCACAACGACCGTCCTCGGATATCGATGATCTCTCGGGGCAGCCTCTAATCTCCGCCCGTACTGGTGAGGCGGCCGCCAACGCGCAAAGCCCTGATCGTCGCAGCGCTGCTGCTCGCAGCCCTCGCGCTTCGCGTTGCCGAGATCGAGCGCACCACCTACCACCCGGTGGTCGATGCCGGCTCATACCTGAAGCTCGCCAGCGAGATCGCCCACATCGGCGACTACTCAAACAGCCATGCGCCGCAATCCGGTGCCGGCGGAACGCGCGGGCCGAGCGCCTACTTCCCGCCGGGGTACCCATACTTCCTCGCCGCCGTCGACCTGATCGACGGCCACCCGACACCGCGCGACGGGGCCGTGCAGCCGGCACGCTACTCGCAGGCGGTGCTCGGCACCGTGACGGTCGGACTGGTCGGACTGGTCGCGCTGGAGGCATTTGGGGAGACCGTCGGGCTGATCGCGCTCGCGCTGGCCGCCGTCTACCCGGTCCTGATCGAGTTGTCGGGGACGCTCGTGGCCGAGAATCTGCTGACGGCCCTCGTCCTCGCAGCCACCTGGGCCGCACTGCGCGCGGGTCGCTCTTCGCACGCCTACCGTTGGATCGCAACGGCCGGGGTGCTCACCGGCCTCTCGATCCTGGCCCACATCAACGGCGTCGTGCTGTTGCTACCGCTGGGCGTGGCGGCATGGCGAGCCCGGCCGACGATCCTGGCCCCGGGCCTGCTGCTCGTGACCGCGCTGCTCACCGTCGCCCCCTGGACGATCCGCAACGCCGTCGTGCTGCACCGCTTCGTCCCGGTCACCGACGAGACCGGGATCACGCTGGTGGGCACCTACAACCCCGCATCCGCCTCCAATCACCGCGTTCCCTACAAGTGGCGGATCTACTCCCGGCTCCCGGGCGAGCGCTCGCTGGTCCGCCAGGCACGAAACCTCACTGAGCCCGAGCTGTCGAGTCGCCTGCAGAGCCAGGCACTGCACTACATCGGCGATCATCCGCTCGCCCCGTTCGCGGTCATCTACCACAACACGTTGCGGATGCTGGAGCTCGAGGGCTCGTTTGCGTGGCGGGCTTCGGCGGCCGCAATCGACCTCTCCGCGCAGACCGCCGAGATCGGGGTGATCGGATTCTGGGTGCTCTGCGCGCTCGCCCTGACCGGGGCGTTCACTGCAGCCGCGCGCGCCGCGCCACGCTGGATCTGGGCGGTGCCGCTGCTCTTCTGGCTGAGCGTCGCGATCGTCAACGTTGAGACGCCCCGCTTCCGCGAGCCGATCGACCCGTTCCTGATCCTGCTCGCGGCATGCGCGCTCGCCGCGGCGCTGACGAGCGCCCGGACCCGGCTAACTCGTGCGCCAGTCCGGGGTGAGGCTGGGACCGCGGTAACGGCTCGTCCGGCTCAGCTTGTCGAGGTGGTCGAGCGCCTGGCCTGATCCGTAGGCGACGCACGTGAGTGGAGATTCGGCCGAGAACACGGGCATGCCGGTCTCCTCGGCGACCAGGTCGGCGAACCCACGCACGAGTGTGCCGCCCCCCGCCAGCAGGATCCCGTCGCGAGCAACGTCGGAGGAGAGCTCAGGTGGAGTCTCCTCGAGCGTGTCCCGGATCGCCTGGACGATTTCATTGAGCGGAGGGGTGATCGCGGAGCGCACCTCCGCGGCTGAGAGCTGGATCGCCGTCGGTAGCCCGCTCAGCAGGTGGCGCCCGCGCACCTCCACCGTGTCCTCGGGTTCCTGCGGCATCGCCGAGCCGATCGTGATCTTGATCCGCTCTGCGGTCTGAGACCCGATCGCGAGCTGATGAACCGTGCGCAAGTACTGCGTGATCGCGTCGTCCATCTCGTAGCCCCCGACCCGGACCGAGCGCGAGACCACGATCCCGCCGAGCGAGATCACGGCCATCTCGCTGGTCCCACCGCCCACGTCGACGACCATCCGCCCGACCGGTTCCTCGATCGGTATCCCCGCGCCGATCGCAGCTGCGATCGGCTCCTCGATCAGGTGCACGCGGCGGGCGCCGGCGGCCAGCGACGCCTCCTCGACGGCGCGCTTCTCGACCTCTGTCACCCCCGAGGGCGCGCACACGATCAGGCGGGGGTGAGCCATGCGCCGATCGAGCACCTTGCGGATGAAGTAGCGCAGCATCTCCTCGGTGACCTCAAAGTCGGCGATCACGCCGTGGCGAAGGGGGCGCGTCGCGGCGATGTTCGCCGGGGTCCGGCCGATCATCCGCTCGGCGTCGGCACCGACCGCGTGCACCAGACCGGTCTCCGTGTCGGAGGCCACCACCGAGGGCTCGGACACGACGATCCCGCGGCCACCGACGTACACGAG
>Ga0187808_10000170_pt1 | contig 16650 bp, 40 predicted proteins | sample NC_wetland_sal_i_5_FD_132427 | JGI IMG/M metagenome (GOLD analysis project Ga0187808, IMG submission 132427) | Wetland sediment microbial communities from Neuse River Estuary, North Carolina, USA - ASW_3 | ecosystem: Environmental > Aquatic > Freshwater > Wetlands > Sediment | place: USA: North...
GACAACACCCAGGTCGTCGAGTTCACGCGGGCCGTGGTGCTCGAGAGACGGGTGCTGGGATACCCAGGGCGTCACCGCGGTCTCCAGACCACGTCGATCGGGTAGCGGTGCCGGATCGTCGCGGCGAGCGTGTCGTGCAGCCGCGGGATGCTCTGCCTCTCGATCACGGCGAGCATCGCGTCGTCGACGACGACGCGCACGCCGCGCGCGCCGAGGCGGACGACCTCGACCCGGCCATCGCCGAGCACTTCGAGGCAGGACTGCACGAACGCCGCGAGCTCGTGCACGATCGCGTCGCCGCGATCGGCTCCGAGGTCGGCTCCTCCGACGAGGTGGATCTCGCTCGCGCTCGGCGACAGCGACCGCAGTGCGAAGAATGTGTCGAACGGAACCGTCATGGTCGGGCTTCCTCTTCTTCCTCGTCGAGCATCTCGTCGAGAGCCGAGTCGCACGGAGGACACACGTAGCCGCGCAGGGCGTCGAGGCGGACGCGACGAGATCGCTCGCCGTCGCAGTGCTCGCACGGACGATCGATGCCGATCGCGTCGCCGGTCAGCGTGCGGTAGACGCTGTCCGGTCCGCGCACGACGGCTGGGCCGGTCTTCGGGGTCCGACTCGTGTCGAAGTAGCGGCGACTCACCACCACCCCCGGATCCCGCCGACGAAGCCGACGAGCAGCGCGAGCGAGAACCAGAGCAGGCTCTCGATGATCTTGTCGCGGCGATCCTTGTCGTCGACGACCTTCACGCGGCCTCCTGGTCGAGCTGCTTGGGATACGCGACCGGGTGGCCCTCGGCATCGACCAGGGCGAGCGCGGCGACGGCGCGGCGGATCCTGCGATCGATCGCCCACAGGTAGCGGTGGTTCCCGCGGTGCTTCACGCGGCGGGCGACGCGCGGCAGCTGATCGCGCAGCCACGCGCCGAGGTCCTGGCCGAGGTCGAGCGGCCGATCTGCGCCGTGGCGCACGAGCTGGTCGATCGCGTAGCGGTAGCCGCGGTCGCGCGACCGGATCTTCGACATCGCGCGCTCGCTGAACACCGTGCCGTCCGGCAGGAGCCACAGCGCGCGCGCCTTGGTGCGCCCGCCGTAGATCGCGTTGGTCGCCTGGTAGATGTTGCCGACGTGACCGGGCAGCACGAGCGAGCCTTCCGCATTCCTGCGCGGCAGGGGGTCGGAGTGCGAGACGAGGGCCTCGATGCCCTTGGCGCGCAGCTGCTCGAAGCAGCGCGCGAGAAACCACGACTCGCCGTTGCCCGGGACGTCGGGCAGGAGCACGAAGCGCCCCAGCTCGATGCCGGCCATGCGATCGCAGGGCAGTCTCCTCAGCACGGCCTCGTTGGGAGGGTGCGAGAACACTGCGACGCCGACGAGCTGGGCGCCGCGGTACAGGCCGAAGCGCTCGCGGGCCGCGGGGTACGTGCCGCTGTAGTGGTGCTCCTCGATGAACGCCTTCGCGGTGTTGTCGTCGGGGATCTCGGCGACCTCGTGGGCGCGCGTGTCGATGATCTCGCTCGCGTCGCGCCACGCGTTGAGGCGTTTGTACCAGCGCTGGTTCATCGCTTCGCTCCCACGACGATCGCGTTCTGAGCGATCGGCTGGATCGTCAGCTTGCAGCCGAGGGACGTGACGGCCGTGATCGTGAAGCTGCCATCGACTAGCTCGATGACCTCGATCGTCTCACCGTTGCGCGCGACGAGGACCACGCGCCACGCGTCGTCGACGTCGAGGGTCTCGTGGCCGGTCATGGTGTCGCGACTAGCCCTCAGGTTCATCGTCATCGGCGCCTCCGGCGTGCGGCGCAGCGCTCGCGGTTGGCGCGGTACTCGGCCTCCTGGCACTCGCTCGCCGTGCAGGTCACCGACACGTAGTCGTTGATCTTGACGCGCGGGCGACTCGCGCAGTGCGGGCAGGTCGGGCCGGCTTGCTGTGGATCGCGCCCGGGCGTCACGACTTCTCCTTCGAACCGCGGCGCCCTTGCGAGCCGTGGCTGGAGCACTCGGCCGGGCTCTCGCGGTGCGACGGGTAGCCACACTCGCCGCAGGCGCCGCTGCCGGTGCCGTCGCAGTAGCCGCACCGGCCGTCGTAGCCACCCGATCCGCTGCCGGATCCGCCGCAGTGTTCGCAGCGCGCCATTAGAGATCTTCCTTCGGCAGCTCGATCAGGACGGCCTGCACGCTGGAGCTGACGATGTCGGCGACGTGCACGCTCGGGCCGTCGTCCGTCTCGGCCTCGGGTTGACCGAGCGACCAGAGCCCGTCCTCGGCCTGCACCGCCATGACGTCGGCGAGGCATTCGAGCGCGCCGCGGTAGCCCGCGACGTCGGCGAGGGAGCCCTTGACCTGGAGTCGGATGACGAGGTCGACGGTCGTCGTCGGCTTCGCGCTCTCCGACCTGCGACCGGGCGTGCTCCCATCCAGGAGTTGCCAGTCTCCGGCGAGCGCACCCTCGGGCGAGAAGCCGAACGACGTCGACCAGCGCGACCAACCGACGTACCCGCGCGAGGTGCCGCGCGACGGCGTCTCCTCGGATCCGTCCATCCAGCGGCGGCCCTCCAGGCGGTAGCCCCGATCCAGCTCACGATCGGGCGAGAAGCGGTACTGGTAGGCGTGATCGCCGCTCCGGGCGATGTCGACGTGGTCGCAGCCGATGTCGCCGAGTAGGCGCATGACCTCGCGGAGGACCTCTGGCAGCGTCATGCCCGTCGGTAGAGCAGGACGCGTGCCGGCCTCGCAGGTGGACGCGCGCGTGGATCGGGCCGCGCGTGCTCGGGAGTGTTCACGCTCGCGTGGTGCTCGAGAGCCGGGTGTGGAGCTACCCAGCTTCACTTGTTGTACCAGCACACGTGGGTGGCCCAGTCCGGGCGGACGTAGCTCTCGTCGAGTGCGTCGCGCGGATGGACGCGGACGTCCGAGACGTGGTGATCGGTGGTAGCCAACTCGCCGAAGCCGTCGTCGCTCGTGAAGGCGTTCGTCTCGCAGCAGGACACGAACTCCTTCCACGGCATGTAGCAGCTCTCCAGCTCGTCCGGTTCTGCGAGTCGGAACTTGACGTCGATCAGGAGCCGGAGCGACTCGACGGCGCGGTCGGCGCTCTTCGCGGCGTTCTCGGCGAGGCGCCTCAGGATCGGGGCGTCGTGTGGCGCGACGCCGCTCAGCGCGCGGGTGAACTCGGCAGCCCACACCGCGAGCACGAGCTCTCGGCGATTTAGCTCCTTGGCGTAGTTGATCACGGCATCTTCTCCTGGCGGATCTTGCGGGCTAGCGTGCCGATTCGATCGTCCTTCAGTCCCGGGTGGTGCTCCTCTGCCCATGCGATCGCGCGCTCAGCTTCCTTGCGGTGGCGATCGAGCGACTCGATCTCGTGGTGCTGAGCGGTCAAGAACGCCTGGACCGCGCGGAGCGGAGTCTCGAAGAAGGCGCGTCCGAGCGCGTCAGGATCGAACGTCGTGCGCCAGAGGCCGGCGAAGTACGTCTTGAGCTTGATCTGCTTGGCACTCGCGCGCTCGACGACGACGGAGGCGACCTTCCAGGTGTTGCGTCCCTCGCCGGGCGGATCGACCTCGATCACGCGGTAGACGAGGTCGCCGGCCTTGAGCGTCACGGCAGGCCTCGGTGCTTGCACTCGTCCGTGGAGCAGTACGAGTGGTCGCAGGGCGGATCGATCGGCATGCGCGGCGATCCCTCGTGACGCTCGACGAGGTCGGCGAGCGTGCGGAGTTGGTCGGCGAGGTGACCGGCGGCACTTCGTGCGTCGTTGCCGCTGCCGACGATCGCGCCGTTGAACATCTTGACGTCGACGACGCCGCTTGGGTGCTCGACGCGGGTGGCGGCGTGCGGTCCTGCGCCTAAGACGTAGTTCGTCGTCTTCACAGCAGCACGACCTCTCCGGTCTCGGTGCTCTCCCACGAGACCACGACCGTGACCGAGCGGGACTCGTCGACGCCGCTCGCCCTCACGATGCCGTTCGATCGTCCGGTGGCGGGATCCATCTCGTACACGGTCCACTCGTCGCGCGAGATCTCGGGCCAGTCGTCCACGGCGATGACGCCGTAGCCGCACTCGCCCTCGTCCCACGTGCCGCGGCCGTCGACCACTTGCAGGAGGGCCTCCTTGGCGTCGGCCTCGAGCGACACGGTCCAGCCGAGTTCGCCCTTCTTGGGCGGTCGCATCTCGACTGAGACGACCATCCGATCGGCGCGCGCCACCTGCGCGCGGGCGCAGTACGTGCCCTTCGTTGTCGTGCTCACGAGTCTTTTTCCTCCTTCAGGACGACCAGCATCGCGCTCACCTCGGCGGGACGGTCGCCCGCGTGGTGCCCGCTGACGACGACGCGATCGCCGACCTTGGCGCGCAGGTAGACGACGCCTCCCTGCTCGAACCAGCGGTCGTCGGGGCGATCGGGGCGTTGGAGCAGGTACACGAGGGGTAGCTCGCGCGAGGTCTCGGCCGCGAGCGTGAGGCGTCGCAGGCCCATGTCCGAGATCGTGAAGCCGCCTTCGAGGCGACGGACCTCGGCTCGATCGGGCTCGTGCGAGACGAGGGTGACGTCGAGGGGACCAGTCAGGACGTCGGCGGGGGCGATCGCGACGCCATGGACCAGGAGCTTCCACTCCTGCACCGAGTGGGCGAACGACACGTCGGTGCGCGGGTCCACGAGAGCCGTTCCCAGTGCGACGGAGTCGACCTTCAGCATCAGGCCCAGTCCAGGACGACGAGGTCGTCCTTCGGCAGCGCGCGCACGTACGCGGTCGCCGGGTGCTTGGGCCAGTGATCGTCGAGGAAGGGCAGCAGGGCCTCCGCGGTGATCCACTTGTACGGCTTGCCGTAGCTGTCCTTGTCGAGGACGCCGTAGCAGCGCTCGCCCTTGTGCGTGCCGTCCTGGACGCGCCCTCCCAGGTGCGAGCTGACGCTGTGGCGATCGGGCAGGAGCTTCGCCGCGTCGTCGATCTGCTGGCCTAGATCCCACGAGAGGCCGCCGACTCGGAGGACGGTGTGCGCGTAGCCCCAGCACGAGCTCGGCCCGGGGCCGTAGGTGAGGTGCTCGACGGGGAAGAGGTTGAGCGCGAGACCCACGGCTAGTACCCCGTCTCGATCCGCGCCGAGTGGATCGCGCGCGCGACCTGCTTGATGAAGTCTCTGTCGTGCTCTTCGAGGTCCTTGGCCGTGATCTCGTCGACCCAGTGCTCGGGGTAGAGGTCGCGGCAGGCGCGCAGGTGGTTCAGGACGAGGTTCTTGGCCTGGATGACCGAGCGCCGGAAGCTCTGGTGGTGCCTGTAGTCGTAGTCGCCCGCGACGATCTCGTCGACCAGGACGTCCTCGGGATCGGCCTTCTTTGCTGAGACGGCCTTCTTTGCTGAGACGCGAGTCATCGCTGCGCCTCCCTGACCCGGCGCGCGTTCTCCGCGACGTCCTCGGCCTCGACCTTGTCCTTGGGCATGGTCATGCGCCGGATCATCCGGGCCATGGTCGCGGTCGGGATGACGTACACGTCGGCCCTCGGGTCGTAGATGTAGGCGTCCTTCACGTCGCGCCTCCCTTCGTCAACTTCGTCAACTCGGCGGCGACGACCTCGTCGAGGCTGTCGCCGACGGTGTTCTCGGCGAGCATGATCATCTCCAGGGTCGGGCCGCCGCAGTCCCCGATCCACCGGTGCGCGCAGTAGTCGGCGAGCACGAGGCACGCGAGCTGGACGCTGGTGCCCTCGTCGGCGCGCTCCTGGACGAGCCTGCGGTAGTGCTCGGCGGCCCTGCCCCAGGCGGCGCTCGTGGACGGAGGGACGTCCTTGCGCGCGGCGTAGACGACGTAGCTGCCGTCGTGCACCTCCAGACGGAAGCCGCGCTTGTGGATCGTCCCTCCCGCGGCGATGAAGCGCTGGAGGTCGTCGGCGTCGACGACCACGTCGCGCGACAGCGACACCTCGCCGGTCTCGGGGAGCTTGTAGATCTCGCTCATCGATACGGCCCTTCCTTGTGGGTCGGGGAGAGCAGTCCGCTTTTTCGCGCGCGCTCGATGAGATTCGCGACTTGCAGCTGCAAGGCGTCGATTGCCTTGGCGACCGCTTCTTCTGGTTTGTCCGCTGTCGCGCTCGCGATGATGGCAGATCCGACGATGACGGGACTCGGTTGAATGTCTTCGTTGCGGCGCTCCGCGGTCTTGATCCGACAGTGCCACTGCGCGGTGGTGGTTCCGACTCGAAGCTCGGTCAACTCGATGCTCATCATCGACGGGACTCCCTCAGGATCTCGGCGCAGCGAATGCGTGCGTCGATCTGCTGCGCGATGGCCTCGGCCGTGCTCCGCGGTCCGTAGTGGTGGTACGGGTTGTCGCCGAGCGCGACGCAGCACAGATCGTAGATCTCCTCGTCGCAGTCGTGGATCGCGGCGTGGTGGCCCCCGACGCGCGGCAGCGGGCGGCACTCGCACGACCGATCGCGCAGCGCTCGGACCTCGGCGTCGGTGATCCCGGCGACGGGGACCTCGGCGACGGTCACAGCAGCCCTCCGTTCCGGCGGCGATCCTGCTGGTCCCGGTACGCCTTGGGAGGCTTGGCGTAGAGGCGCTCCAGGTCGCGCTTGAAGTAGGTCTCCTCCGGGTTGCACGAGTTCCAGACCACGCGAGCGGTCTGCCTCTCGGGATCCACGGAGATGATCTTCACCGGCCACAGCGACCACTCCGAGATGGCCGTGTTGCCCATCTTGGTGCGGCGGACGTCGTAGAGCGTCATGCCGGGCGCGATCTTGGAGAACTTGATCGCCACGTCACCGACCTCCGCGCGTGACGATCTTCGTCGTGATGACCGGCACGTCAGGATGAGCATCGCGCGCGCCGTCGTCGGACGCCTCGGCCTGCACGACGGCCTCCAGCATGAGGCGATCGATCTGCTTGGCGGTCAGGTCGGTCACGTCGTACTCGACGACCAGGAGCTTGCGGGATTTGCTCACGAGCGACCTCCGGTCTTGGGAAAGTGGACCTCCGCGGGCTTCACCTCGGGCGCGCTGTCGAGAATGAGGTGCGCCCACTTGTTGAACGACATCCCGGCCGCCTTGGCCTTGCGTGCCCAGACTGCGAGCGTCTTCTCGTCTGCGCGGAGACCGGCCATGCGCGTCTTACTTGCCACGGAGTGGCTGTTAGCATAACGACTACGCAGCGTCAACGCGTGAGCTGACATCAGAGCTTGCCTCCGCTCAGCTCGGCGATCGAGACGTGGCGATCGGTCGCGACGACCACGTGGTCGACGACCGGGATCCCGATCAGGTCGCCGCACGCCTTGAGCCGACGCGTCAGCTCGACGTCCTCGACCGACGGCGAGGGATCGCCGCTCGGGTGGTTGTGGAGCACGACGATCCCGGCGGCGTTCGCCGCGATCGCGGCGCGGAACACGTCGCGCGGGTGGACCTCGACGCCGTTCACGGTACCGATCGCGACGACGCGCGGCTCGCCGATCAGCGCGTTGCGGACCGTCAGGCAGAGCACGACGAACGTCTCCTGCTCAGGCAGCAGGACGGGTCGCGCGAGGGCCGCCGCGTCAGCGGCGCCGTTCACGAGGACGCGCGCGGTCGCGGAGTCTGCGGCGCGCGCGGCGCGGCGACGCACGGGTGGCGCACCGGCTCCGGCTCGGATGGAGCCGCTCACGGCAGCGACACTCCCGCAGCAGCGGCGACGATGGCGGCCTCGCTGACCTCGTAGTGCGCGGCCGGCTGCCACGGCAGGCTGCCGTAGGACGGGACGCTCGCGAGGTCGCAGATGGCCATCCGCTCGCCGCCCGGCTCGTAGATCGCGACCGCGCCACTCCAGCCCGCCTCGGTGAGGGCGCGGGCCGCGATCCAGGTGGCCTCGGTGAAGCTGCGACCGGCCACGGGCTCGCCGTCGCCGAGGAGGCGCGCACCGAGGCTGTGGATCGCGAGCCAGCCGGCACCGGTGGAGCGGTTGCCGTAGAGACAGATCTCGGCGACCGGAGTCGCCGTCTTCTTCGAGGCCATCTTGCGCATGCTCGAATGCTTCTACACGTCGCGTGCCGACGTCCTGAGGCGCGCAAGTCCGCGACCGGATGCTCGGACCTCCAACGAATTTTCACGCGGCGGCGTGCTCGAGACACGGGTGCGGGCGCACCTGGGTATCGACCTACTCAGTGTCCCGCTCGCCACGAGCTCGTGAACGCGACCAGGGTCGCACGTCAGGCAGCGCGTCAGCCGCACGTCAGATCGATGCCTTATGCTCGGCCGCTCGGATGGCACTCCGCGTGGAATGTCACCCAGTCATGCAGATGAGCCTCGTCACTCTCCGAGTCGGTCGCCCTCCGAGCCTCGTCGCGCCCGGCGTCGAGCTGGACGACGAGGTGCGGTCGCTCATCGCGGCGGACGCCCCGGTGGCGATCGGCGTCTCTGGCGGCAAGGACTCCTGCGCCGCCGCGATCGCGGTCGTCGAGCACCTCCGCGCGGTCGGTCACCGGGGACCGGTCGTGCTCGTTCACGCCGACCTCGGCGACCCGGATCCGGCGCTCAACGTCGAGTGGGACGACTCGCTGCCGACCTGCGAGCGCCTCGCCGCGTTCCTGAAGGTGCCCCTGGTCGTCACCAAGCGTCCCGCGGGCGGCATGATGAAGCGCTGGATCAAGCGCTGGCAGAACAACGTCAAGCGCTACGCCGAGATGTCGTGCGTCAAGATCATCCTGCCGTGGTCGACGCCGTCGATGCGGTTCTGCACCTCGGAGCTGAAGAGCGCCCCGATCGCGAGCAAGCTCGTCAAGCTCTTCCCCGGCCGGCGGATCATCAGCGCGTGCGGCATCCGCCGCGAGGAGGGCAACGGCAAGGAGAACTCGCCGCGCACCAACGCGCCGACGTCGAAGTCGAACAAGCGCCTCAGCAGCAAGAGCGCGAGGACCAGCGGCGTCGACTGGAACCCGATCGCGGCCTGGTCGACGACGGACGTGTTCGCGCTCTGCGCGGCGCGGGGCTTCCAGATGCACGAGGGCTACGCCCTGGGCATGAGCCGCATCTCGTGCCGGTTCTGCATCATGCAGGACCTCGCCGACCAGCGCGTCTCCGCCTCGGTGGCGGCCAACGCGCCCGTGTTCCGCACGGTGGTCGGCCTGGAGATCCGCTCCACGTTCGCGTTCCAGGGGTCGCGCTGGCTCGGCGACGTCGCTCCGCAGCTGCTCGACGACCAGGCGCGCGCGGCGCTCGCGCAGGCCAAGGAGCGCGCGGCCACGCGCGTGCAGATCGAGAAGCGCATCCCCAAGCACCTGCTCTACACCAAGGGCTGGCCGACGGTCATGCCGACCGCCGAGGAGGCCGAGCTGCTCTGCGGCGTGCGTCGCGAGGTCGCCGATCTGCTCGGCATCGAGGTCCAGTGCACCGAGCCCGCGGAGCTGATCGCGCGCTACGCCGACCTGATGGCGCAGAAGGCGGCGAAGGAAGCGGCGTGCGCGAAGAAGGCCGCGCGGAAGGCAACTGCCGCGTGAGGAGGCGCGAGCGCGGCCAGTGCGTCAAGACGCTGGTCGACGAGGGGGCCGGCATGGTCGGCCTCCTCGTCGGCGTCGTCACGCGCGCGGGCCCTCGGCAGTACGAGGTGTGCTGGGAGAGCGGGCACCGCGGACGCTACGCGCAGGGCGGCGGTGGGATCGAGCTGATGGACTGGGGAGGCTGGACGGACGACGAGCGCCGGGCGGTCCGGGACAAGATCTTTCGTCACTGCGGCATCTAGGCGACTATCGTCAGCAAGGAGAAGTCGATGGCGACCAACGGCACGAACGGCAAGAAGAGCGGCTCCCAGCTCCAGCGCGAGATCGACGAGGTCCTGATCGCCCGCCAGAAGCGCGAGGCCAAGGCCGCGCCGCCGCGTTCGCGCATCCCGAGTCAGGAGGAGTACGAGCGCCGCGAGCTCCAGGAGGCCCAGGGCAAAGCTCGCCGAGGTCCGCCGCGCGCCGCTGGCCGATCGCAAGGAGGCGCAGGCGGAGTTCTTCGAGGCGATGCGCGATCGTCCCCAGGTCGTCGGCGAGCGCGTCGGGTGGCTGCTCGATGGCAACTACGGCTACGGGTCGATGCTGCTCGCCAAGCGCGTGCTCGGCAGCCCGCGCATGAACCGCTCCGCGGCGCTCACGCAGATGGTCGGCGCCTTCGAGTGGCAGTCGCCCGAGGACATGACGCGCGCGGCCTGGAAGAAGCTGTCGGCGAGCGAGAAGGCTCGACTGGAGAGCGAGGTGCAGTCGGCCATCCAGAGCGCGGAGAGCGAGGAGTAGGTGGTCCTCGTCAAGAAGCAGGGACCCTTCGAGGTCTTCTCTCGCGGCGTCGAGGAGCCGTGGGCGATCTGGCGAGACGGGGTCCCGTTCCGGCAGGTGTGGACGTGGGACGAGGTCGAGGTGATCCTGCGCGGCGATAAGAAGCGCGTTCGGTAGTCGACGGTCAAGAATTCGCGACGACGCGGGGCACGCCTACAATCTAGTCATGCGCTCCCTCGTCGTCGCGACGCTGGTGCTCCTTCCGACGACCGCCGCCGCGCAGGGCATCCCGCTGCCCAAGCTCGACAGCGTCACCTTCTTCGGCGAGGTCGGTGACTTCGAGGGCAAGGACGTCGTGGACTCTCGGACGTACGGTCCGATCGGCGCCTTCGGCTGGGGCTTCGAGACGGGCTTCACGGTGACCGCCAAGGACGACTACCTCGTCGAGATCGGCGTGGGCTACGACCAGCTCTTCCAGAGGGGAAGACTCCGGGGCTTCACCTGGACCGGAGAAGTACGCGACCTGCCGAGCACCGCGATCTACGTCAGCTTCCCAGACGGCCTCTACGTCGGGCTCGCGACCGGCATCGCCTCCCTGGCGAACGCATCGATCGACGACGGGACGTCGCGGCTGTCGGTCGGCGGGGACACGTTCGACGCGGCGGGCGTCGTCGGCTTCTCGTTCTCCTTCGAGGACAGGCCGCTCGACGATCGGCGCGTCGGAGGCTTCGTCGAGCTGGCCTACCACGCGCGGTACTTCGGCGGCGTCGACTACGGCGCGGGCGCCCCGCCGTCCTTGCCCTCGAGCCTGTACCTGGGAGGCTTCGCGGCGAGCGTCGGCGTCCAGATCGCGATCGGTGCGAAGGCCGCGCTGTCGGCGAAGAAGCCGCCTCCGCCGATCACTCCCGCGACCCCCGCGACCCCCGCGACCCCCGCGAAGAAGAACTAGAGGCGTCGGGCTGGGTATCGGGATACCCGTGTCTCGAGCGACGCGGCGACGCGGCGGTGCGTGAACTGTCGGACCTGGGTGAGAGGCTACCCGAGCTCCTCGTGATGATACTTGCACTCGCAGTGACATCGGCGCGAGGGTTGCTTTAGAAGAAGGTCATGGCTGCCGAGCCCCTCACCAAGCGTCGCGTCGAGGTCTTCCTGGCCGTCTCGCCCGTCTACCGCAGGGGCCACACGACGCACCGTCCGCTTCCCGTCCGATGGGCCGCCACGTGGGTCACGCGTCGCACGACGACCGACCTCTACACGTCCAAGACGGTCGACACGCGCGAAGAGGCCGAGAAGCTCGCGCAGCGGTGGCTCGCGCGCCAGAACCGCCAGATGGCGGGCGTCGAGTTCGTCGACACGTCGAATCGCGACGAAGGAGGGCGGTAGCCGTGGCGACCGTCAGTGACTACGAGGACGCCCGCGCCGCGATCGTGTTCGCGTTCGCCGACGCTCTGCGCACGCAGCGATCGCTCGATGACGCGGGCGACTCCGACGACGGCGAGGCGCTCAACGCGGCCTTCGAGGTCGCGAGGAAGTACGGATGGAACTGGGAGGACGACGAGGACTTCGCGAGCTGGTGCCTCAAGGCGACGGATCAGGAGATCTGCACCGAGGGGCTGCGCCGCGCTCTGCACGGAGTGCGGCTGTGAGGCGCCTGCTCTGCTGGCTCGGCTTCCATCGGTGGCAGCGGGCGTACGACCCGTCCGGCCGCGCGCACACGTACTGCGCGCACTGTCACGCGCGAGGCGTGTCGTGAGTCGTCCCAAGGTCCTCTCGCTCGGCGGCGGCCTCGACTCGTGGGCCATGCTGCTCGACGCCGAGATCCGCGGCGAGCTGCCCGACGTCGTCGCGTTCGTGGACGTCGGCGATCCCGAGGACCGGCAGTCGCACCCCGGCGAGTGGGACGGCACGTACCGTCACGTCGAGGAGGTCGTGCGTCCCTGGTGCGCGGCGCGCGGGATCGAGTTCGTCGAGATCAGCGCGCGCACCGGCTACCTGATCCGTCCCGACAACCAGGGCGCGCGATCGCTGTTCGGCTGGCTGTGGACGATGGGCCAGATCCCGGTCGCGGGCCCCAACCGCATCTGCACGCGCATCGCCAAGGTCGAGCGCTTCGAGCGCTGGCTCGACAGCCGCTTCGCCGGCCGGGAGGTCGAAGTCTGGGTCGGCTTCGACGCCGCGGAGACGAGCCGCGTCGAGAACGACCCGAACGCGGGCAAGCCGCGCGGCGCGACCAGCCTGAAGGCCCGCGCGGGCAGCACGATCGCCGTGCACCTGCACAACGCGTTTCGCTGGACGCGCGCGCTGGCGTTCGCGATGACGCACGCTGGCCGCGTGAATCGCTTCCCGCTCGTGGAGCGCGGGCTGTGCCGCTGCCGCTGCGAGGCCCTCGCCCGCGCGAGCGGCTACCCGGTGCCACGTAAGAGTGCCTGCATGCTCTGCCCCTACGGGTCGCGGGGCGACTGGAAGACGCTCGCGGCCGAGCGGCCGGTGGTGTTCGCGTACGGCGTCGAGCTGGAGCGCCGCAAGCCGCCGACCGTCAAGAATGGCCGCAAGCTGTCGATCATGGCGTACGACTCGGAGACGCAGACGGGCACGCCCCTGCCGGTGTTCGTGAGCCGGCCGTACAAGGCCAAGGTCGTGCCGTGCTCCGTGTGCGGCGCCGCGCAGCGTGCGACGAAGGCGTCGGGATGCGGGTACCTGCACGACGGGAACGAGGCCGCGGCGTGATCGCGCACTGGATCGGCTACCTCGTCGTCGTGCTCGTGCTCGCCGTCATCAGGAAGGCGATCGACGACGGCTGCCGCGATCGCGCGCTGGCCTGGGCGCTGTGCGTGGTCCTGGTCGTGGCGCTGGTCGCGCTCTGCCTCCTGGCGCGCTGGAGGCTCGCGTGATCTTCCTCGTGACGATCCAGGACAAGTCGCTCTACGGCGAGCCGGACGTCGCGATCGCGGTCGTCGAGGCGGAGGACGAGCAGGCGGCGTGGCGATCGGCGTACCCGACGATCGAGCAGCTCGCAGATCGCGGGCGCGGGCGCTGCGTGCCGCACGCGCGTGCCGTCGAACTCGGGAAGTTCTACCGGCTGGGCGCGGTGGTCCGCCTGCCGCGCGACCCGAACACGCCGAGTGGAGGTGATGCGTGACGATGACTGGCATCTGCGCGCTGCCGCATCCATGGGGCCCCTGGGCCGGAGGCCTCACCGAGAGGTTCGAGCAGTCGGACGTGCGCGCGATCGGCAAGCTCCGGCGCTGGGGCGACGCGCGCATCCACTACCTCGTGCGCCTCTCCGACGGCGCCGAGCTGTTCGTGAACGCGAGCAAGCAGGACGCGGCCGACGAGAAGTGGCTCCGCAAGATCGCCTCCGAGGTCGATGCTCCGTCGCCGACGCGCGACTGCGGCTGGTCGATCGCGTGGAGCTCGATGACGGAGACCATCGTCGCCGCCGCGATCCGCGTCGGGGGCGTCGTGTACTCGGTGCCTCGTCCCGGTCGCCACCACGACGTCCTCAAGGTGATGCCCGAGCGCGAGGCCTCGGCCAGTCGGCTGGAAGACCAGGGCTTCGTCACGAGCACGGGGAGGTTCGTGAACCGCGCGGAGGCGGCCGATCTGGCGCGCGCCGCGAACCAGCTGATCCGCGCGCCCACGCCCGCGGACACCCTCACGTCCGAGGACGTCTGGTAGAGGAGTCGAGAACATGAAGGACACCCTGCGTCGCTTCTTCTTCATCGCGGTCGCGAGCGTCTTCGCCTACCTGCTCCTGCACGTGCTGCGATCCTTCGGCGTGGAGCCAGAGGTCCGCGGCATCTGGGCCGGCGCCACCGGCTACGCGCTGGGCGACCTCGCGATGACCGTGACCGATCGTCGGAGGCGGCGATCGTGAGCCGCGCGTCGTCGATCCGCGCGTTCCGTCAGGCGATCGATCTGCTGAGCGCGATCGACGCCGATCTCTCGCTCTACGTCGCCAGCGACACGCTGTGCCTGATGAAGGGACCCTCGCACGATGACCGTGGTCGTGCTCGGCAGGACAACGTCATCGACAGCTCGTCGCGCCCGCGCATCTCTGGCGGTGACTGGTGAGTCCCCTCCGGGTAGAGGCGGACCCGTATCTCGAGCGCCACCCGCGTGAGGGTGCCGGCGCCCGGGTGGCGGCGTACCCGAGCTTCGCGAACGCGAGCTTGCGATGCGACGGGAGACGGGAGGACGCGGGCACGCGGCGTGCTCTGTCGATCGGCATGAAGAAAGGACAACGCTCATGACCGCCAACCGCCGCGCCTTCGACTTCGCTCGCGGCAACCTCTGGTCGATCGATCCGATGGACCTCTGCATCATCGGTGGCAAGTGCCTCCCCACGGACGAGCGCGGGCCGCTCGACACCGACCACGGGCTGGAGCACGACCTCTACGACGAGCGCGTCGGCGAGGCGCTCACCGAGGAGTTCGTCAACTCGGTCGACGCGCACGGCGTCGACACTCCGATCCTGATCGTCAAGCTCGACGACGTGGCGACGGTGATCGCCGGCCGCAAGCGCGTCCGCGCGGCCCGCGTCGTCAACGCTCGCCGCAAGAAGGCCGGGGAGCCCCCGATCAAGGTCGATTGCAAGCTCAAGCGGGCGACCGGATCGGGTTTGCTCGCGGCGATGATCACCGAGAACGAGGCCCGCACGGACGACGGCCTGCTCACCAAGATCGAGAAGCTCAAGCGCCTCATGAACCGCGGGGTGTCGGTCGAGGACGCCGCGGTCCACTTCAGCGTCAGCGTCACCACCGTCAAGGGCTGGCTCGCGTTCGAGGACCACGCGACGGTCGAGACCAAGGCCGCCGCGCGCGGCGGGCGCCTGTCGGCGTCGGCCGCCGCCGAGCTGACCAAGATCGCCGACCCCGACAAGCAGCGCGAGAAGCTCGCCGAGATGATCGGATCGGTCGGCTCGGGCGAGAAGGTGTCCGCGCGCGCCGCGCGCGCGGCGAGCCGCGTGGCCCGCGGCAAGGCGGTGGGCGTCGCCGACAAGAAGACGCAGAAGAAGCTCCTCCACGTCGTCCAGGGCGCGAGCCACCCCAACATCAGCGAGAAGGGCGCGGCCTGGTGGGAGGGCGCCGAGGAGATGCTCAAGCTCGTGCTCGGCGAGGACGACGTCGACCCGCGCCTGCGTGGCAAGCTCGACGAGGCGGTGTCCCTCATCAAGACCGAGAAGCGCGCGGTGAGTAAGAAGGCCGCGTCGTGACGACGATGGATCGCTGGGTCTACGGCTGCATCGCAGTCGTCATGATCGTCTGCTGCGTCGGGCTGCTCGTCATCGCCATCACGGGACGGGATTCGTGAAGCCGGACGAGTCCGACGAGGTCATCGATGGCCTCAAGCTGATCTACCTCACCGGTCGACGCTTCAACGAGGCGGACGACCCGAGCTACCCGTACAAGCTGGAGGTGAACCTCCGCCCGCCCGAGTTCATGCAGGTCACCTTCGTCCTCTTGCACGGCGGCAGCGAGGAGATGGTCGTGCGCGGCATGACGCGCGCGGCGATCGACGCCTTCGTCGATCGGAACGACCTGCGGCGTCACCCGCGCCTGCGCCGCGGCATCATCACTGGACCAGACGGTCTGCGCGAGGAGTTCCGTCGATGACTGGCGCGCTGCTGGGGCGCTCGCCGCTCGCGCTATCCTACGGCATGGGCGTCGACTCGACGGCCGTGCTCGTCGGCTGGTGGCGCCGTGGCATCCGCCCGGACTGGATCGGTCACGCGCAGGTCGGCAACGAGTGGCCGGAGACGTACGACTACCGTCCGATCATCGACGAGTGGCTCATCAGGGTGGGCTTCCCGACGATCACCGACGTGCAGTACGTCGTGCAGCGCCCCAAGCACGGGCACTACTCGACGCTCGAGGAGAACTGCCTGGTCAACGAGACCCTGCCGTCGCTCGCGTTCGGCTACAAGAAGTGCAGCCTCAAGTGGAAGGGTCAGCCGCTCGACGCCGCGTGCGAGGACTACTTCGCGGCGCACGTCGCGGCCGGCGGCAAGGTCCGCCGCGCGATCGGCTACGACGCCGGCCCGTGCGACTCGCGGCGCGGCGGCGTCGAGACCGACGGCCCTTGGACCTGGGAGTACCCGCTGCGCGAGTGGGGCTGGGACCGCGATCGGTGCGCCGCGGAGATCGCGAGGGCGGGGCTGCCGGTGCCTCCCAAGAGCGCGTGCTTCTTCTGTCCCTCGACGAAGCCCGCCGAGCTGATCCAGCTCGCGCGTCGCCACCCCGACCTCGCGCGGCGCGCGATCGAGCTGGAGGATCGCGCCCGCCCGCACCTGACCAAGATCGAGGGCCTCTGGGGCACGGGCGTCAAGGGCACGCGCGGCGGCGAGAAGAAGCCCGGTTCGTGGCGCGTGTTCCTGACCGAGCACGCGCCCGAGGTCCTGCCCGAGAATGCCGCGAAGGAGCTGCCGTGAATAA
>Ga0187808_10000171_pt1 | contig 16615 bp, 17 predicted proteins | sample NC_wetland_sal_i_5_FD_132427 | JGI IMG/M metagenome (GOLD analysis project Ga0187808, IMG submission 132427) | Wetland sediment microbial communities from Neuse River Estuary, North Carolina, USA - ASW_3 | ecosystem: Environmental > Aquatic > Freshwater > Wetlands > Sediment | place: USA: North...
TAGGCTCAGCGAATGGTCGATTGGGTGTTGAATTGCCTTCTCTCTGTGAGGCGCTACGCGACTTAAAAGGAGAACGTGAAATATGGTTCAACAATCATCAAACGGCAATCGTCCGAAACTGAGTGAGAAGGGACTCTTGACTCCGGACAATGGCGTTGTGGCGCTGATCGACCATCAGGGCCAAATGCTGTTTGGATCAAACACTTTCGACCGCCAAGGAATCAACTGAAATCTCAACCGGAAATCTTACGAGATAAGGAGAAAAAAATGAGCACGACGATTGTGACACAGGCTGGTTTGCGAACGGGCGCCAGACTCCTGGTGGAAAGCCTGGAGGCGCAAGGGGTAAAGCACATCTTCGGGATACCGGGGGCAAAGATCGATAAGGTCTTCGATACGCTGCTGGACTCGTCTATCCAGACGATTGTGTGCCGGCATGAACAGAATGCCGCATTCATTGCGGGCGGCATCGGCCGCATGACGGGTAAGGCCGGGGTGGTATTGGTCACATCCGGTCCGGGCGTCTCGAATTTGGCGACAGGTTTGGCGACGGCAACCTCTGAGGGCGACCCGGTTGTCGCGATCGGCGGAGCCGTGCCGACCGAAAGAGCCTTGAAGCAGGTGCACCAATCCATGGACCAGGTCGGTCTGCTGCGGCCGGTCACCAAGTTCAGCGCCGAAATTGAATCCGCGGACACGATCAATGAAGTTGTGGCGAATGCATTCCGGATCGCCGAGTCCGGACGTCCCGGAGCGGCGTATATCAACGCCCGTCAGGACATCATAGTCGGAGAAACACATGGGGAGGTGCTGACGCCGGTTACACCTGCGGCTCCGGGTTCTGCCGAAGTTTCCGCAATTACTGAGGCTGCCACCCTGATAAACCGCGCACAGCGACCGGTAGTGCTGCTCGGTCTGCTCGCAAGCCAGCCGAACAACTCTGAGGCGGTGCGCGAGCTGCTGGGCAAGGTAAGGCTGCCTGTGGTTGCTACATATCAGGCAGCGGGAGTCGTGCCGCGCGGGTTGTTTGACCTCTACGGCGGACGAATCGGCCTGTTCCGCACCCAACCTGCAGACCGGCTTCTCGATGACGCCGACCTCGTCGTCACGGTTGGATTCGATCCGGTCGAGTACGAACCTAGCCTTTGGAACAAGGGCCGCAACCGCAACCTGATCCATATCGATACGGTGCTATCCGATATCGACCGGGATTATCGGCCGAATATCGAATTGACCGGCGACATCGCGGCCACTTTGCGTGCACTCGCCGGAAAGCTGAAAGTGCGGACGCTCACTTCTGAGAAAGCCCTGCTGGACGAGATTGCTCACGAACGGGCGGATTTTGCCAAGATGGCCGCCGCCATGAACGGCACTCCCATTCACCCCCTGCGCTTGGTCCACGAGCTGCAGAAACTGGTCAGTGAGGATGTGACGCTCTGCTCGGACATGGGATCCTTTCATATCTGGATCGCCCGCTATCTCTACAGTTTTCGCCCTCGCCAGGTTCTCATCACTAATGGCCAGCAGACCCTCGGCGTGGCTCTGCCCTGGGCGATTGCAGCCAGCCTAGTCCGACCGAATGAGAAGGTGATCTCGGTCTCTGGTGACGGAGGATTCCTGTTCTCGGCCATGGAACTCGAAACGGCAGTACGGCTGAAATGCAATCTGGTTCACATCGTGTGGATCGACGGCTCGTACGACATGGTGCGCTTTCAGGAGATGGCCAAGTATGGGCGCGCCTCCGCTGTCGAATTCGGCCCCGTGGATGTCGTGAAATATGCCGACGCCTTCGGTGCGCACGGAATGCATATCCAAACGCCGGATGAAATCGCGCCTACCCTGAAGAAAGCGATGGCAATGCAGGGCCCTGTGCTCATCGGCATTCCAGTCGATTACAGCGAAAACCATCGGCTGATGGAGGGCCTGCACCCCAACGTGCTGGTCTAAGCATCCACCCGCAGTTCCTCCTCCGTGCCCCCAGCCCGAGGTTCGGAGGAGGAGCTGCAACGAGGGGCCAAGGCAGGAAACCAGATACTCAGGGCCGGTCAGATACGTAGCCGGCGTAATCCGGAATCATGACGCATTACTTTGATTAAGGAGGAAGTATGTCCCCGTCAGCGAACAACCGGGCCACAGACGAAGCCGCCGTGCAGGCGCCGCAGCAGCTTGGTTATTGGGCCGCGGTAGCCGCCTGGTTTCTGTGCGCGCTCTTTTACCTTTGCCAATATGCTGTGCGATCGGCTCCAGGAGTGATGCGCGGAGCCATGGCAGCGACATGGGGCGTCGACCCGGTCGCCATGATGAATTCTTACTATTACATGGTCTACGCCCTGTCAGCCCTCGTTGCCGGAGCGCTGCTGGATCGATACGGAGCGCGGATGACACTTCCATTTGCTGCCGCGTCTGTGGGCGCCTGTAGCTTGCTGCTAGCGAGTGGGAACGAGCACCTGGCCGTTTCGGGGTTTGTTCTGCAAGGACTCGGCGCGGTTTTTGGCTTCGTCGGGGCAGTCTATGTCGCTGCCAAATTTCTCCCTCGAAGGAGCCTGCCGACCTTCGTGGGTCTGGCGCAGATGTTAGGCATGGCGGGCGCCGCGATTGGATCGAAACCCGTCGCGGTCTTGATCGATCGCAATTCGGGGCTTGGCTGGTCGTGGCAATCGGTGTGGATACCATTTGCCATCTTTGGCGGCATTCTGCCAGTGCTGCTCTGGATCGTGCTCCCGCGCCTCACATATGCCAGGGCGCCGTTTTCCATGAAGGCCCTCGTTCGTCCCTACCAGGTGGTCTTCAAGAACCCGCAATCCTATTTGTGCGGGTTGATCGGCGGGCTGATGTTTGCACCCACCACGATTGGCGTGATGGTCTGGGCCACTCAATTCCTACATCAGGGGGAGAATCTCAGCATGTCGGACTCCGCAAGCCTTGCTTCCATGGTTCCGATTGGGTGAATCATTGGTTGTCCGCTGATGGGATTTATCTCCGACCGGATGGGTCGCCGCAAGCCCGTTCTCATTGCCGGTGCTGTCATCATGGCGCTGGCGACTCTTGCCGCCATCTTCGCGGAACCCGGCTTCGCGATCCGATACACGATCGCCTTGGTGCTTGGAATCGCTTCCGGCGCCGCTATGATCCCATTCTCTGTCATAAAGGAAGCAAATCCTCCCGAGGTGAAGGGCTCAGCCGCAGGAGGAATGAACTTCCTTTGCTTTGGGGTAACGGGGTTGCTGTCGCCGGTATTCGCAAGAGGGTTGGCACCCACGTCTGGACAAGGCGAAACGCTCAACGGATTTCAGCATGGCCTTGTGCCACTTGTTTTCGGAATAGCGGTGGCCATCGTGCTTTCGTTCTTCCTTCGCGAAACCGGGCATGGCGCTACGGAAAGCGAACGCGCGACCCCGGCGCAACTGCCGCTTCTGGTCAATGAACGGTAAAGCACAATTCGGAGTACATTTTCTGCAATCCACGACGGGTCGCTCGCGCGGCCCGACTTGAATCGCCTTTTGAAGGAGTCGGATCAACATGCAGCAACTTAACTGCGCACTTTCCGATGGACTTTGGGATCTATTGCAACGCCGGTCGAAGGATGCGAACGAGCCGGTGAGCCAAATTGTCAGTAGCGCTCTTGCAGCTCACTTCGGCGTTGTGCACCACACCCTTCACCAAGTTTCGACTTCCACGGCTTTGGTCGAGGGCATCTATCAAGGCGCGGTACGCGTTGGAACTCTGCGGGCGTACGGCGACCTTGGGCTGGGCACGTTCGAGAATCTTGACGGCGAAATGGCGATCGTGGACGGTCATGTCTATCAAGTGCGCTCCGACGGGTCGGTGCGCGAAGTGGGCGATGATGTTCTGAGCCCATTTGCCGCAGTCACTCGCTTCGATCCTGACGCGCGCGTAAACCTTGAGCATTGCCCCGATTTCGAGAGCCTGCTCAAGGCGTTCGACCGCTTGCGGGCTTCCGAGAATATGTTCTACGCGCTCAGAGTGGATGGATTCTTTGACACCATGCACACCCGCGTGATGTGCAAGACAGGAGAGGGGGTCCCGCTCGTACAGGCGGCTGCCGTTCAGCCTGAATTCAATTTTCGAAATGTCTCCGGAACGCTCGTCGGCTTCTGGACGCCGGAGTACGCAAAGACTCTGAATGTGCCGGGCTACCATCTTCACTTTCTGTCCGAAGGCCGCACGCAAGGTGGCCATGTGCTCGGGTTCAGCGGTTCTGGTTTGCATCTTCAATTGCAACGGGCTGCCGACATTCACATCGCATTGCCGGAAACCGAGGACTTTCTAAAAGGAAATTTGCGACGCGATCCGAGTGCCGATCTCGCCAAAGCAGAAACAGCCAAGAAATAGACGCCGCAGCCGCTGACATGATCAACAAAGCACAGGATCCTGTGCTGATGCTAGGGTTGCTTGCGAGCACGAAACAAGCGGCTAAAGCAGTTCGCCGACTCATTGCCAAAACGAATCTCCCGATTGTGTGCACTTACCAGCGTGCGGAAGTGGTTCCGCGGGAGCACTTCGATCGGTTTGGGGGCCGAGTCGGTTTGTTCCGGACATAACCAGCAGACAGAATCCTCGACGAGGCCGATTTGGTGATTACGGCATAGCGTCCAGATACTCCGGGCGTTGAACGTACGGTCTATGCGTTTGCTGAGCAACAATCTCCGGAAGCTGGCTGCCATCGAAGGATACAGGCTTTCGGTGACGGAGTGGTTGCCCCTGGAGATCCCCGCATCTGCGTCCACCCTGCGCTATCTGACGACGAAGAGAAACAAGCTCGGTCATGCATTAGCTGGATTCTAATCCCTCCAGCTCACGATGGCTCTCCCGGCAATCGCGGGCTCATTCGCTAGCGATCTGATGACAGCATTTGTACAGGTGCGAGCATATTGACACCGGTCAGCGCACCGGGAAGCCAGGGAGAGATGTAAGTCGCGTTCCATCATGACCTTGAGGGGTTGCGCGTTTGGATTTCGAAGTGCCCCTCTCGTCGGTCAAGCTTCAACAGGAGGGTTTACGTCCTCGAGGATGTGCTTGACCGTAATCCTCCGCTCAGCTAGAAGTGCACACGGGATTGAGCCCAGGAAGCATGATGAGACGGACCGAGCAAACTCGCAGATTGGTGAGTAAGGCCGCAGGGATCGCCGTATTGCTTGGAGGCGGGCTGCTTGCAGGGTCTTTATGCTTCGGTGCATCCCAAAATCCCTCTCAGGTCCCCAGCATATTTGACCCCCACTCAACGCCGGCGGAATCTATCTATCAGCTCTCACATTTCGTCCTATTGATCACTGGTCTGATCTTTGCGGTTGTCTTCACTTTATTGACCTATGTGGTGGTGAAGTACCGCAAGCGCCCGTGCGATGCCGACCGCGAGCCTACCCAGGTGTATGGAAGCACGCAAATTGAGCTGGCCTGGACCGTGATCCCAATTCTGATAGTAGTGGTTTTGTTTCTTGCAACCGCGCGGGTAATCCACTCGATTCAGGATGCTCAAAAGCCTGCGTCTGCTTTGGAGGTCGTCGCCATCGGACATCAGTTCTGGTGGGAATTTCGTTATCCACGGCTAGGCATCATCACTGCGAACGAGCTACATGTTCTGGTTAGCGATCCCGCCCAACCTACGCCCACATTCTTGACTTTGCTTTCGGCTGACACAGATCACAGCTTCTGGGTTCCTCAGCTCGCTGGAAAAACAGACCTGATTCCCAATCGCGTGAACCATATGTGGATGGATCCTTACCAAACCGGCGTCTTTCTCGGCCAGTGCGCACAATATTGCGGCACGCAACACGCGAAGATGCTTTTGCGGGTGTACGTTGAAAGCTCCGGTGAATTTGACGCGTGGGTCCACGCCCAACAGCAGCCCGCCGTTCGCGACGAAGATGTCAGCGCCGGCAGGCGCGTTTTCGAAACAACGTCATGCATAAACTGCCACGCGATTGGCGGCAGTGTTGCTGACGGACGCTTTGGCCCGGACCTGACGCACCTGATGAGCCGTCACACGATCGCTTCCGGGGCGGCTGAAAATACTAAGGCAAACCTTCGGTTGTGGGTTCAGACTCCGGATGCCATCAAACCGGGCTCGCTGATGCCGGCTATGCAACTCAGCAACCCGGACCTGGATGCACTCGTGGATTATCTCGTGACGCTCAGGTAGCCAAAGGATTTGAGGGAGTACTCATGTCATCAGACGCGATGGCCATTCCAAGTGCAGGGACAGCGGCGCGGCCCTGGGTCGAGGTGGTGCATGAATGGGTCACTACAGTCGATCACAAGCGTTTGGGGATTCTTTACATCGTCTATGCGCTTGCTTTTCTCGTCGTTGGGGGGATCGAAGCTACCATCATTCGGATTCAGTTGATTCGCCCGCATAACGATTTTGTTTCACCGCAGGTATTCAATCGCATGTTCACGATGCATGGCACAACCATGATTTTCTTCGTGGCCATGCCCGTCCTGTTTGGATTTGCGAACTACCTGGTCCCGTTGATGATCGGCGCGCGCGACATGGCCTTTCCAAGGCTGAATGCTTTCAGTTTTTGGCTTACGGCGTTCGGCGGGATTCTCCTCTATTTCAGTTTCTTGGGTGGAAGCGGGCTCTATGGTGCGGGTAATGCACCTGACGTGGGATGGTGGGCTTACGCGCCTTTGGCAGCGAAGGCGTTTTCGCCGGGTCACAGTTCGGACTACTGGACGATTGCATTGTTGGTTTCAGGATTTGGAAGCGTCGGGACCGCCATCAATCTGATTGCCACAATTTTATGCATGCGCTGTCCGGGGATGACACTCAATCGCATGCCGCTATTGGCTTGGCTCAATCTGGTGATGTCCGGAATGGTTCTGATCGTGATCACTCCGCTTACAGCAGCGCAGATCATGCTCCTCGTGGATCGATACTTGGGAGGTCATTTCTTCGATACACAGGCGGGTGGATCAGCGACGATCTGGATGCACTTCTTCTGGATCTTCGGACATCCGGAAGTGTACGTCCTGATTATTCCTTGCTTCGCCTTCATGTCGGAAATCATTCCGGTGTTTTCACGCAAACCGATATTCGGATACCCCGTTATGGTCGGAGCCACGGTTTGCATCGCGTTTGTGAGCCTGAGCGTATGGGCGCACCACATGTTCACGATCGGAATGAATTCCTACGCGAACAGCTTTTTCACGATCACCACCATGGTGGTGGGCGTTCCCACGGGAATCAAAATTTTCAACTGGCTGGGGACCATGTGGGGCGGAAGAATCCAGTTCAAGACGCCCATGCTGTTCAGCATCGGATTCCTGTTTCAGTTTTTGATCGCCGGTCTCACCGGTATCATGCTGGCCTCCGCACCCTTTGATTGGCAGCTCAGCCTCTCGTACTTTGTCGTGGCGCACTTTCACTACGTGATCGTTGGGGGCATCCTCTTCGCGCTCTTTGCTGCGTTTTATTACTGGTACCCGAAAATCACCGGAAGAATGCTTAGCGAAACGCTGGGCAAATTCCATTTCTGGCTTTTCCTGATCGGATTTCACGTGACATTCGATGTGATGCACATTCCCGGGCTGCTCGGGATGCCGCGCCGAATCTACACCTATGAGCCCCGCCCTGGCTGGGAAACCCTCAACTTGATCGTCACGATCGGCGCATTCATCCAAGGCATAGCCATACTCATATTTGTCACGAATCTTGTTCTTTCTTACTTCAAAGGGGCGAAAGCCGGCAACGATCCTTGGGATGCGTGGACGCTGGAATGGTCGGTGAGTTCACCTCCACCGCCTTACAACTTTGCTTCCATTCCTGTGGTTGCAAGCCGCCGGCCACTCTGGGACCTGAAGCATCCGGAAGATCCGGACAGCCGCTATGAGTGAAAGGACCGAGCAATGAGTGCTGTCACAACTCCATTCCCCGAGAGATCTCTCGAGTGGAATCTTCCATATCGGGGCAAGGTCGGGATGGTCGGCCTTATCGTAGCCGAGTCGGCCATCTTTACGATTTTCGTCGTTGCCTACCTCTTCTACCTGGGAAAAAGCCTCAGTGGACCGACTCCGCGCGAAGTGCTGGAGACGCCCATCTTCTTTACCGTCTGTCTGTTGTCCAGCAGCCTCACGATTCACTTGGCGTGCAAGGAGCTTCAGCGCGGTCATCGCATTTCGTTCAGAATTCTTTGGTCAATCACGATTGTTCTTGGTGCACTCTTTTTGTTCGGCACCGCGCGCGAATGGCACCGGCTGATCTACGAGCGCGGGCTGACGATTTCCACGAATCTTTTTGGCACGACGTATTACTCGCTCGTTGGCCTGCATGCCACCCACGTGACCGCAGGGCTGATCATGCTAGGCATCGTGCTGCTGTTCAGTCTGGCCGATCGTGTGGGAATGGAGCAATCGGCGCGAATAGAAACGCTATCCATGTACTGGCATTTTGTAGACGCCGTGTGGGTAGTTGTTTTCACGGTCGTCTACCTGATCGGGCGCTGAGGAAAAGAGTCGGTGATGAAGCTATCCGCGGAACAGACCGGCGAAAGAGCAGGGCCTCCTGCTGCGATCGAATTGCCAGCGCCCACTGCGTGGCCTCTCGTTCTGGCTTTTGGGTTCGCGTTGATGTTCGCGGGCTTGCTGACGAGCGCCTCGGTCGGCATACTCGGCGTTGTCCTTACCGTGGCCGGTTGCACCGGCTGGTTTAGGGAAGTCTTGCCGCAAGAGCATGAGTTGGCCGTTCCAGTTGTTCCAGAGGAATTCCGCATCACGACTGAACGTACCGTAGTTGAGCGTCTTCCCGTTGCGCCAGAAATGGTTCGAGCCTGGCTTCCACTGGAGACCTACCCGATATCGGCCGGCGTGAAGGGAGGGTGGGCAGGCAGTGTGGCAATGGCCGTGCTGGCCTGCACCTACGGGCTGCTAAAGACCGGAAGCATCTGGTATCCGATCAACCTTCTCGCCGCGACGGTCTATGGGCAATCGCTAAAGCTCACCCCAGAGCAACTGAACTCGTTTCACTTTGACAGCTTCGCGATGGCTGTGGTTCTGCACGGCGTTGGGTCCACACTTGTGGGGTTGCTCTACGGTGCCATGCTCCCGATGTTTCCGCGTCGACCCATCATACTTGGAGGCCTCATTGCTCCGGTGCTATGGTCGGGTCTGTTGTACTCGATCTTAGACCTTCTCAATCCGCTGCTGGCGAGCCGCATCGACTGGTCCTGGTTCATGGCTTCCCAAGCGGCATTTGGCGTAGTCGCAGGCCTTGTCGTCATGCGGCACGCGCGAATCCCGACGAGCGAGAACTTGCCGTTTGCTATGCGCGCGGGCATCGAGGCCCCAGGAATTATGAAAGAGAAGCGAGACAAGGACGGATCGAGATGAAACCTCGCCTTCTCATGCTTGGTGCTGTGGTTCTCTCGTCAGTTGTATGCGGGTGCGCCAGTGCACCGGGGAAACAGATTGCTGCCGGCACGCCGATTGTCCCGAGCGAAATTTCGAATTTCGACGTTCTCTACAGCGAAAACTGTGCCGGCTGCCACGGATCAGAGGGGAAGGGTGGTGCAGCACTCGCATTGGGAGACCCAGTGTATTTGGCGATTGCAGACGACACGATCCTGCGTCGCACGGCTACGAATGGAATTCCCGGCACATCCATGCCTGCGTTCGCGCAGAGTGCCGGTGGAATGCTCACGGAAAAACAGATTGACGTGATCGTCCGCGGAATTCGCGAACGTTGGTCGAAGCCAAATGCCCTGAATGGCGGGAGCCCGCCGCCGTATTCCACAACCACTCCCGGCGATCCCTCACGAGGCACGGAAGTGTATGCGACGTTTTGCTCGTCATGCCACGGCATTGCCGGCCGTGGGGGTCCGAAGGCAAGCTCCATCATTGATGGATCTTTTCTCGCTCTACTCAACGATCAAGAGCTTCGCACAATTGCAATCGTGGGCCGGCCGGACCTAGGTGCGCCTGACTGGCGAAACAACGTCCCGGGCAAGGCGATGACGGCGCAAGAAGTCTCCGATGTCGTCGCCTGGCTCGCCTCGCAGCGCCCGAAATTCCCCGGTCGGCCCTACCCGAGCGCAGCGAAGACGACAGGAGAAGTTCGATGACTCTACCCGCCAGCCTCAGCAGGCGCGCGTTCTTCACGAAGCTAGGAATCTTCCTCAATGGCCTAGTCGGCGTGATTCTGGCTGTTCCTATTGTGCGTTACCTTCTTTCTCCGGTCGCTCGGGCGCGTAGGCAAGGCTACGAGTCGTGGGTTCCACTCGGCAACCTCGAACAGTTTCCTTCCGGCGAAACTCGTCTTGCGACTTATCGAAACCCCGTAGTGAATCCTTGGGATGGCGACACCGCAGACATCGCCTGCTGGGTTCGCAATGTTGACGGAACGACTTTTCAGGTTTTCGCAATCAATTGTGCGCACCTCGGATGCCCGGTTCGATGGTTCGCGCAATCGAGTCTGTTCATGTGCCCCTGCCACGGCGGAGTGTATTACCAGGATGGTTCGCGCGCCTCCGGGCCCCCGGAACGCGGGTTGTTTCAATATCACTACAAAATCGACGGCGGAAAACTGCTCATTCAAGCCGGCGAAATGCCGACGCCTGGCCACGCCACGAACATCGTCCGAGGAATCCAGCCATGCGCCTGATTGCCTCGATCGGAGAATGGCTGGACGAGCGCCTACAGATAGGCGCATCAATCCGTGAGACTGCGGAGCACGAAGTTCCACGCAAGAGCGCCAGTTGGTTTTATGTCTTCGGCAGCGCCGCTTTCGCGGTGTTCATACTTCAAATCGTAACCGGCATCATGCTGGCGCTCATTTATGTGCCCTCCGCCGGAGAGGCTTGGAGCAGCCTTCAGACGCTGAATCACAACGTCTCTCTCGGCTGGTACATCCGAGCGCTCCATGGATGGGGCTCGGATTTCATGGTTGCAATAGTTTTGATCCATATGATGCAGGTTTTTCTCTTTGGTGCTTACAAATATCCGCGTGAGCTGACTTGGATTGTGGGCGTGTTTCTCCTGCTCGTCACACTCGGCATGGCATTTTCAGGCCAAGTTCTGAGGTTTGATCAGGACGCCTATTGGGGGCTGGGGATTGGAGCATCGATTTCGAGCCGCATTCCCTTGATTGGCCCGTTTGTCGTCAACCTATTGCTGGGCGGGCCCATTATCGCCGGAGCGACGCTTTCGCGCTTCTTTGCGCTTCATGTGTTCGTCATTCCGGGGCTTCTCATCACGTTTGTCGCCGTTCACCTGCTGATGGTTTTAAAGCTGGGAATCAACGAATGGCCGATGCCCGGCCGCGTGGTGCGCAAGGCGACGTATTTGAAGGAATATCGCGAGCTGACACGCAACGAGGGCGTGCCATTCGTCCCCGGCGCGATTTGGAAGGACCTTTTTTTCTCTGCTTTTATCCTTTTTTCGATCGCCCTTTGCGCCTACTACTTCGGTCCCTTTGGTCCGTCGGGCCCGCCGGATCCCACGATCATTCAGACAGCGCCGCGCCCGGATTACTTCTTCCTTTGGCTGTACGCGGTGCTCTCATATCTGCCGGCCTCGATGGAAACTCCCGCTCTGCTGATAGGCCCTGTCGTTGCGATTCTCGCCCTTCTCCTGCTGCCTTTTCTGGCCGGCGAGGGCGAAAAAAGTTGGCGTCGCAGGCCCATCGCAGTCCTTACAGTCCTCCTGGCGGCGGTAGCGCTTGCGACATTCACGCATCTCGCTGAGCACACGCCATGGAGTCCTGTGATGGATGCGTGGAGCGGGATCCCGATTCCGACGGAATTTCTGCAAAACCGCACGGCGCTCGAACGGCAGGGCGCCTTAGTTTTTCAGGTCAAGCAATGCCACAACTGCCACTCACTCGCAAACCAGGGTGGAAAGCGCGGTCCGGCCCTCGATTCAGTGGCTGTACGCCTGACCCAGGATCAACTTATTCGTCAGGTCATTCAGGGGGGCGGAAACATGCCCGCTTACGGAAAGAATTTAAAACCAGCGGAAACGACGGCGCTCGTCGCGTTCTTGCAGACGTTGCATCCCCCGGGACAGTCGCCGGCGCGGGACGCCTCCCGTTCGATTGCGCTCTCGGATGAGGCCGGCAAGCCGGCATCGAAGAATCCATAGCCACTCAATGACGATCGGGACTCAAGTCGCTTTGCAAACGTGGTCGACTCCCATTGGGGTGGACGTATCCCTGTGTCTCGCAGCGATGGTCTATGCGAACGGTTGGAATCGTCTTCGAATTGTGTTCGCGGATCAATTTCCTTTCTGGCGTCTTGGAGCCTTCTTCGCTGGAGTCGCGGCAGTCTGGATCGCAATCGGTTCCCCGCTTGAAGCGTTGGACGATGCCTCGCTCACCGTCCACATGGTGCAGCATCTGCTGCTGAGCGCCGTCGCGCCGCCTTTGATCCTGCTGGGGGCTCCCGCGTTGCCGCTCCTTCGGGGACTCCCACAATCGATAGCGCGCAAGGTCGTGAGCCCATTTCTGCGATTGCCCTTGGTGAGGCGGTTGGGCCCATTAATTTCGAACCCCGCGATTTGCTGGCTAGTCGCCGCGCTTGCGTTGATCGGATGGCATATCCCTTCAATTTTTGAGCTGGCGCTGCGCTGGGACTGGTTGCATAAACTTGAGCACGCGACTTTCTTCGGCGCGGGCCTGATGTTCTGGTGGCCGGTAGTCCAGCCCTGGCCAAGCACTCCGAAATGGCCCCGCTGGACCATTCCTTTGTATCTTTTCAGCGCGACGATGCCATGCGACGTGCTCTCCGGATTCCTCACATTTTGTGACCGGGTCATCTATCCGACCTCTGTGTCCGGTCCCAGGCTGTTTGGTCTTTCACCGCTCGAGGACCAGCAATGCGCGGCCGCGCTAATGTGGGTGTCGGTGACGCTCATCTTTCTAGTTCCTGCTGTCCTTGTTACCCTAGAGATTCTCTCGCCCGGAAGCGCGGACTTGCCCGAGGATCCCTGGGCTGAGTGGCGGAGACTCATTGCGAAAACCCCGCACCCCTCGAAGCCGGAGGTGATCTGACTGTGGCAGCCGAACCTACGAATGCCCTCCTGAATGGAGCCCGAGGGGCGCAAGAGAGCCGCGTGACCGCTATGTAGTGTGGCAGCTGCCGGTTGTCTCGTTGGTCCTCATTGCAGTCACTTTGGTGCCTGCGCTCAACGGGAAAATGGGCCTCGTTTACTTCACCGGAGCCTTCATGCCCGGCACGATTTTTGCCTGCTGCAGCGCAAGGCTGGCTCTCCAGAGATCCAATGCGTCGGCACGACGATTACTCGTCGCCTCGATCGTTTACCTCCCGGCGATTCTTATTCTTATGATGTTTGACAGCAGATGACTCCGTCGCAACCGGTGCCGGCAAGAGTGAATTGAGAAATCAGGAGTTAGTGGTCGGGGCGTGGAGATTTGAACTCCAGACCTCCTGCGCCCAAGGCAGGCGCGCTACCAGGCTGCGCTACGCCCCGACATGCATTGCTTTATTCATTCTAAAGCACTTTCCAACTTTGCTCCTAATCCGCACCATCGTTTTTACTCCGGACTGCGCACGAACTGTGCACGAATGGGTCATTGCACCGTGACTGCGCACGTTGGTGTCACCATTAGCGCGTCAGCGGCTACCGGCGCCATTTCGTTGGCTCGACGATTGAGCTTTACCAGTGCTTCGCGTTTCATCTGCAACTTCATTTGAGAATACTTCTTGAAGACTTGCGCGTCGCTCTGGCGGAGCATCTGAGTCACCCACTCATCGGCTACCCCTCCGGCGCTCAGCCGTGTGGCATAAGTGGAACGGAGATCATAGATCCGAAAGTAGGGGACCTTCGCCCGTCGAAGAGTTTTTTGCCAAACAGTCTTTAGCGCCCTTTGGTGCCCGCTCGGATTCCGATTGCTCGGGAACAGAAAAGGTCCATCACCCGAAATTGCCATCTGACTCTTGAACGCTTCGATGGCAAGCGGGGTGAGAGGAACCTCGGCGGTACCATTCGGTGTCTTTGAATCTGGTATCCAGACGACCGCATTTTGCAGGTCTACTTGGTCTTTCTTCATTGGAGTGAGTTCTTTGTAGATCCGCAACCCAGTTTCCGTGATGATGCGAACGATGTTCCGCAAATGTTGCGGACCATGCAATTCGATCTCTTGCTGCTCAGACCATGCGACATAGTGAGGTCTAAACAATCCTTTCACTGCGACCGGAAACTCAACGCCTGAACAGGGATTCGCTGCTAAGAGCTTTTTCCGGACCGCCACGTTGAGCGTACGCCGGAGAACTCTGAACTCCTGATGTATGGTGGTGGCCTTGATCGCTCCTAGTTGCTTGTAACCGAGCTTGACCCTGACGCGAACTCGTTGTCGAAGGCGTTCACGAAGATATATTTCAATCGAATCTGCGGTGATATCCACCAATCGGCTTGCACCAAACGCAGCTTTGAGGTGTTTTGTGCACCGTTTATTCGCCTCGTGGGTTTTCTCGGCGCGTACAGGCGGCTTGGAATAGTTCTCCAAGAAGAAATCCGCCCATTGTTCATAAGCCAAGGTCTCGCCCTTTCGTATGACTTCAAGGAGATTGTCGTCCCTCGCCTGAAGTCTTTCTCTCAGCCTCTTATTTGCTTCCTGCCAATCAGCGGTCTGGCTTGATTCTCTTCGGGCAACGCCCTTGCGGTCCCGATAGCGAATCCACCAGATCTTGGTGCCAGCCCGCCGATAAACTACTCCGTCGTACTTAAGTGCTCTAGGCATTCTCCATCTCCTGTTTGAAGGAAGCGCGAAATGTTTCGAGATCCGATTTGAGGAACCGGATGTTGCGACCCATTACGCGGAGATGGGGAATCTGCTTCCGCTCGACCCAAAGATACACAGTTTGAGGACTCACTCCAAGAAATTTGGCCGCTTGCCGTACTGTGAACGGGCATTCGCCTTCCGTCGCTGAAAAACCTGGCGACTCTCTGAAAGCAGTTTTGTTCATGCAACCCCCTACCGGTTAACTTGGTCCTCCTACGATCTTGCTAGGGAGATGTGTATACTTTCACATTGGCTGATGGCAACGACTCGAAACAACGCTTTCAAGTCCCCGCCCCCTCGTCTACCGGACGAAGGGCCATCTCACTTTGAGCACAAGCTTGATCCGTGGTTCACTGGTTTGGCCCACTTCTTCAAAGAAAACGCGGCGCCCCAAGTCGTCGGGCCAAAATGCATAGGCCGGGCGGGCCATGTCGACATGGGAAGGTATCCTCAGGCAGTGCAGTCGCCGCCGGCGCCGGTGCTGCCCGAATGGCCTCGCACTGCCGGCGAGATGGTTAGTTTGCTCGCCAAATGGAGGGATCCCAGATTCGCGGAAGCCATGAAGGCCGTGAAGCAGAGAATTCCAAGGGAAGATCTAAAGACGGATTTGAATCAAGTTCTTCCGAATATGATTTCCATGCTGAAGTACCAGGCCACGATGCCGGACCTTCGGCTGCGAGAGATGCGGGGTGACAGGAACGCCGGCAGACAAGTGGTTGAGACAGAGGACTTGTACAACCGCTGGATGCACGAGCAATTGCCTCGCGGTGGAGTTCGATTTAAGACCAACGTGCACCACAACGTGCTTATGCTTTTCGGATTGGCGGGTGGGTTAGAAAGATTGACGTCGAAAGAGTTGGCTGATTTTTTCGACCAGTTCTGTCCTTGCGGGGAAACGCATACTTTGGAAGTTTTACGGCGGCTTCGCAGGAAACTCGTGAAGGTACTGGAACGCGGCGGCGAGGCCAGCGACCAGATCGCCGCAAGACGTTTTGAGTCCCCGAACCAGCCTTTATGACAGGCTACTAATCGTGCTGTCGTAAAAGCGTTGTCAGGCCGTTAACTTCGGTTGTCAAGACGTTGTTCGCCGGTTTCGAAACTCAGTTTCGCAACGTGCCCGGCGCGTGCGCTTCTGTGCAATCCGTAGGCACTCGGATACGGCCCTTCATGGCTTGGGAGCCCGCATGGTAGCACCACGGGGTGTTTCAGGGTGTCAATGGGGTGTATTAGGGGTGTCACCATTGGTGTCATCAAGGGTGGCACCAGGTGCGTTGCTAGGTGCGTCGCCAAGTGCGTTACCAGTGCGTGTTAAGTGCGTATAAGGTGCGTACGCCCCCAATTTCGTGGGCTGTTTCGATGATGCTAGTGGGGCAGGCGAACGCCGTGCTGGCCCACTCCCCAGATGAAATCCGAGGCTGTTGGGTGAGCTGCGGCCACATTAATAGGAGAACTGGCAATAAGTTATAGTCCGGATACGGAACATGCCCGACCGCGCCCATGGACACTAGGAAGTAGCGTGTCGCAGCACCGTGGTCCGTAGGGTGACACCACCATGGTGTTGGGGGGGTGTCACCAAGGTGTCCGTGAGGGTGTACACCACCTCCCGCTTAATCAAGGCGCAGGTCGCTCGCCGTAAGGTGAGTCAGCCTTGCAAAATGTAATGTTTTGGTAACGCCCTGGCCGACCGGAGTCGCCCGCCCAGTCCCCACCAGGACCTTACCTCCGCAACGCTTGGGACCGTGCGTGTGACCTACTCGACTTAATGAGCCAAATAGGACATATCGCCCGATGTCAGACGCTTCATTCGTGATGTTTGACTGATTTCATCATGAGTGTACGGCCCCCTGCATCAGAGGTGGA
>Ga0187808_10000172_pt1 | contig 16609 bp, 12 predicted proteins | sample NC_wetland_sal_i_5_FD_132427 | JGI IMG/M metagenome (GOLD analysis project Ga0187808, IMG submission 132427) | Wetland sediment microbial communities from Neuse River Estuary, North Carolina, USA - ASW_3 | ecosystem: Environmental > Aquatic > Freshwater > Wetlands > Sediment | place: USA: North...
CGGCCCAGTCGTAGTACCAGGAGGCGCCGGATTCCTTGAGCGCCTGGCTCACACCCGCGAAGTTCCAGACGCTGACCCCCTTCTGCGCGGTGGTCAGCGTGACGGGCGGCTTGGGCGTCGGCTTGGGCTTGGGCTTGGGTTTCGGCTTTGGCTTCGGTTTCGGCTTCAGGGGCAACGCGTGCGTGACGACAGGTGCATGCCGCACGGGGACGCTCAGCGCGGCAGGGGCCGCGGCGTGGTGCGCGTGGACCGCGGCGAATGTTCCGCCAGCGGCGCATGTCACGACCGCAAGTGAGGCAGCGAGGAGCTTCGGCTGAACCGAGACCGCGGTCTTGGACAGCAGCCGCGCGTGGCGGACGTGCCGGGCACGCCGGGCGTGACCGACAGCGCGGCTGCCCGCGACCCGCCCTAGCGCTCGCCCGGCCAGCGCGGCCGGCACCGCGAGCAGCGGCAGCCCGGCAAGCAGCCGTTCGGCGGGAACCATGTCGTTGACATCCGACAGGCACCACGCGCAGTCACGGACGTGCCGGGCCAACCGCTTGCGCCAAAGCGGACTCGGCCCAAGATCCCATCCGGCGGTGACCGTCGCGAGGCCAGCGCAGCGCGGCGTCCTGCGCAGCGCCCGCACCACCATCCGGGACGTCGCCAGACGCTCCTTCATCCGCGCGACCCGAACGGCGGCGTGGGCCGGCGGCAGCCCGAGCGCCTCGGCGAGTTCGGGGCGGCTTAGCTCGCCGGCCGCCTCCTGCCACCACAGAGCCAGCACAGGCGCGTCTTCGTCGTCGAGCCAGCGGGTGGCCTCCGCGGTCTCGCGCCGCTGCCCGGACAGCCCGAGGCGCTGGATCGTCAGGTCGGCGAAGTCGGGGCTGGGCACCTCAGACTCCGCGGCGGGCGCCCGCGCGAGCCGGTCCCGGTAGGAGTCGCGTACCTGCCGCATCGCGATGGCCACGAGCCAGGACCGGAACGCCTCAGGGTCCCGCAGGTCCCGGATACCACGGATGGCGCGAAGCATCGTCTCCTGCACGACGTCATCCACATCGGGGTGCCCGCTCATGGCGCGCCCGACGATGTTGTACACCAGCGGCATATAGGCCGCCACCAGGTCATCGAGCGCGTTCGGCTGGCCGCGCTGCGCGGCGAGCACGGTCTGCGCGCCGGGCTCGGCCCGCTGGGGCGTTGGCATCACGTCTTAGTAGACACCGGGGCCGGTCGCGGAATAACAGAAATTCGCGGACCCGATTTCTGTTATCTGGCCGTCCCGCCTGCCGTCTCCGCTACGGGAGCAGACGCGTAAAGGAGAATGCCGATGGCAGTGGGCAGGTGGCGGAGAAGGTGGCGACCGTCGGGGGCAACCGGGACCGTAGCTACGGCGGCGGCGCTAACGGCGTTGGCGCTGACGGCGGTCACGCTCACGACCGGGTGCGCCGCGCAGGGCGCCGGTGCCACCGCCGTGCGAGCGCGGCCGGCCGCGGTGCAGGCGGCCGCGCGCCAGGTGTCGATGGCCGCCCAGACCAGCCTGAGTCATGCGGCAGTCGCCAGGACCGCGGCCAAGCCGGCCACATCGACGTCCGCGTCCTCCGCCTCAGACCCGGCGGCCTCCAAGCCACCCCCTTCGGGGGCCGCCGGCTCCAAGCGTCGGCTGGTGACGTTCGTCAACCGCATGCAGGAGACCATCTGGGTCGCGGCCGCGCCCAATCCCAGTACCCCGCTCACCGCGACCGGCTGGGTCCTGCCTCCGGGAAAGAGCGTGACGATCAGCACCCCGAACAACCTGAACACGCGGTTCTGGGGACGGACCGGCTGCGTCTTCCACAACGGCGTCGGGCACTGCCAGACCGGCGACTGCGGCGGCCTGTTCCAGTGCAAGGGCTGGGGCACGATCCCCGCGACGCTAGCCGAGGTCAACTTCGACGCCTGGGACAACCTGGACTTCTACGACGTCAGCATGGTGGATGGCTCGAACCTGCCGATGTACATCAACATCACCAAGTCGTCTGGCGGGACAACGGACAAGATCAGCCCGAACGGATGCGTGCCGGCTGGCTGTACCAAGGCGGTTCAGTGCCCGAGCGTGCTTGACGTGAAGGCGGGCGGCAAGGTCGTCGCCTGTATCTCCGCGTGCGCCAGGCTCGGCGGCGACCAGTACTGCTGCCGGGGTAAGTACGCGCCGAGGTCAGCCTGCGACCCCGCCAAGTGGCCCGTGGACTACGCCGCGCTGTTCAAGCGCGCCGAGCCGTACGCGTACTCCTACGTCGATGACGACGCCACCAGTGTTTTTGCCTGCAAGGGAGTCTGCGATTACCGCATAACATTCGGCCTCACGCCAGTGACCCGCAAGACCTGACGCGAGGCTCCCGGCACTGACGCCGCACCATCTTTGAGCACACAAAGCCGACAACCGATAATATTCAAGGTGAACTATGGACAGGGGTGACGTGGTCGACTTCTATGCGAAGAGCCCGCGTAGCAATAACACGTCAGGTTCCGCTCCGGACGCCTGACGTATGCCAGTTACGCGGAAGGTCGCGGTCCCCTGGGGCTCTGGCGCATGTCTCCCCGGATAGCAAACCCTATCCAGGCGTTGTTTTCGATACTGCTGAAGATTTGACCGGTCACGGCCGGTTCAATCTTCAGCAGTATGTTCTATCGCGCTCTCGGCGCAGGAGTGAGAGCACCGGACCGGCGACCACGACGTCGTTATCGGCAAGAGAAGTAGGCAGCGCTGTTTGGCGCTCAACGAGCTACACGAGGCCCATTCCCTCGGTGGGCTTGCCCTCGAGCAAGTCCTCCCAGAGCGCGGTGAACTGCTCGACCCGGTCCTGGAAGGAAGGATCCTCCTTGCGGGCCCGCCGCATGATCGAGCGCAGCCGCGCGTCGCCGCCCGGCGCCTCGACGAATCGATGCAGCGCGGGCCAGAAAAACAGCAGGAACAGCAGGTCGGGCTCGACCGCGTCGGGCCCGAACACCTGCGGGGGCCGCGGGTCCTGGTCCGCGTACAACCCGGCGAGCGGGCGCCGCTGCGGACCGTCAGGGACGGACGCGCGCGCCACATCCAGATGGAATCTCCGCCGGCCGATGTAAGCGATTTCGATGCCCTTGCGCACGCAGAAGTTCAGTGCCTCCCCCGCGTCGTTCGCGATCGGCTCACCGCGATCATTGAGCGAGGTGTTGCAGATGACAGGGACGCCAGTCGCGGTGTGGAACGCGCTGAGTGCCTGGGCCAGGAAGGGCTCGTCCGCGGCGGACAGCGTCTGAATCCGCGCGGTGCCGTCGAGATGCATGATCGCCGGGACGAGCGGTTGGTACTCGGGCGCCACCAGGAACGTCTCCAGCATGAACGGTGACGGCCTACCGTCGACAAACCACTCGCCAACCTGATCCTCGAGGACGATCGGCGCGACCGGACGCCACCATTGGCGCTGCTTTATCTCGTTCATGATCCGCTTGGTCTCCGAACGAGTCGGATCGCCGAGAATGCTCCGGTGGCCGAGCGCCCGGGGTCCCACCTCCGCCGCGCCATCCACCCAGGCGACCGGCTGACGCTGCACGTCCTTGACGAAGATGCCCTCATCGAAGTCCTGCACGTCGAGGATCCAGTCCTTCCACTTCGTGGCGGCGTCTTCGACGCGCAGTCGGTTCTCCCCCGCGTATGGCAGGTGCGTGACCAGATCCCTGGTGCGCAGGTCGCCGCGCGCGTAGAACCCGAACATGCCCAGGCCGAGTGCCTGGCCCGAGTCGTTCGCGCAGGGCGGGGCCAGCAGGCCCCGGAAGCCGTACGTGCTCAGCAGGCGTGAGTTCGTCGGGCAATTGAGCGCATAGCCGCCGGCCAGCGAGAGGTAGGCCTCATCGGGTCGGACTCCGCCCTGGTCCAGCAGCATATCCACGTCCCGTTTGGCGATCGCGATCGATGCCGCCTGAATGATCTTCATGACCGCACTGGCGACTAGGTCCTCACGGGTGAACTCGCATCCCGCGTACCCGTAGCCGGAACTGATCTCCGCACGGGCGCGGTCGATCAACGCACCGACGAGCTCGTAACATCTCCCCAGCAGCTGGTTACCGCCCCAGTAACGCTCGGACGTCAGTACGCCGGGGTCGCAGTCGATCGCCACCGGCGAGGCTTGCGCCAGCGCCATCAGGGTTCCCGGCTCCTTACGGAAGTGCTGCTGCGCAGCTGCCCACAGCATGCCGGGTGACTCGACCGGTACCAGCGTGACCTCGCCCTGGCGGGCAAGCGCGCCGGCGTACCAGTTGTCGCCGAGCACTTGGGGCTCGAGGGTGAAGTCAGGACCTCCGTCTATCGCCAGCGCGACAATTGTGGAGTCCCGCAGCCGCGCGGTGTCTAGGCACAACCCGGAGAAAAGGTGGGCGAGGCTGTGAACAGGCAGCCCATGGGAGTCGAACTCCGGCAGCGGGGTGGCCCCGCGCAACCCGGGGGTGCCCCAGATCTCGGTCACCTCGTCGCGGCTTACTCCCTCTCTGGCCAGCAGCAGGTCCAGGAGTTCGTCGGGTGAGCGACCGGCGTCGTACAACGGCATCTCGTGGTGCTTGCGCCCGGTGAGCCGCTCGACTTCCCAGTACCGGGTAAGCGTGATGACGCTGTCTTCGACTTTCCATAGCGCGACGCTCTGGTCATGGCGGTACGTTGTGAACGCCCTGAGACCTGGAGGACTCAGATAAGTGGAGACAACATAAGTCCCACTGTCAGCGCCGGTCACTTCGCCTGCCTATTGACAGCCATTGGTTCTCCTACACCGTCAGTCGCGTTAGACCGCCGAATTCTGTGACAGTTCCGGCACTGATTACCACGATAAGATAGACGATTCGGACGGCGGAAAACCGGAGCGATCGCAAGAGCGTGATGACTCCGTTCCGCGGGGTGCCGAAACCGTGCTCACCGTGTCTGGCTGCAGCTTCCCGAAGCGGACGGCGGACTCGCCGACGGCGAGGCGGACGCGGGTCTATGCAACGTACACGAACTCCCTGCCGTGACGACCGTCGACGACTGGGCTTTATGCCAATTGCGCGATCGACCCAATCTAGCCAGGCCAAATGCGCAATCGGCACAACGCCCGCCTACAGACCGGCGCTCGCGCGGCTCATAGCAAGGGCAGGGCCATGGCCACGGCGACGCAGTAGGTGATGGTGAACAGCAGGTAGGTGATTCGGTCGGCCGGCACGGTACGCCGGCACAGGCTGCGGGCGGTGGTCGTCCAGCTGAGCGCGGCGACCACGGCCGAGCAGGTCAGGATCACCGGCGTGCCGGCGTGGCTGCGCCGGTACAGGAGCAGGTACAACACGACCGGCAGCACGGCGGTGACGGTCGCGAACCAGATGCGCACCGGCCAGGGGCCGACGGTCAGGGCCAGGGTCCGTCGGCCGATGGCGCGGTCACCGGCCATATCCCTGACGTCTTCGAACGGCAGCGCCGCAATGAAGGTGATCGTGATGACCAGGATCCATGTCCACCCGGTGGAGTCAAGCGGGCCGCCGATGCGCCAAGCCGCCGCCAGCTGGGCGATGGCGCCGCAGACCATCGCGGGCCATTTGACGAAGATGTAGTGCCGGGGCTTTGACAGCAGGTTCAGGCCGACGATAACCGCCTGCCACAACAAGACCCATGGCAAGATGCCCGCGAACCATCCGACGAGGGTGTAGACCGCCATGCCGGCCCAGAAGCGGCGCAGCAGGCCATGACTGGTCGCCAGGCCGGACGGTATCGGACGGTGCGGCTTGTTGACCCGGTCTTCGGCGGCATTGCGGGCTTGATTGGAGGCGTCGAAGACATAGCTGTAGAGGAGGAACACCCCGGCACTGACGGCTAGGCGTGCCGCCATGCCAGGGCCGCCGACCCGGTAGTGGACGCCCGCGGCCGCGGTGCACAGCAGGCCAGGCACCAAGGCGGCGGATACGTTGTCGGCCAGCAGTCGCGCGGTCAGCCTGGCTTCCGATCGAAGCCAGCTTCCCCGGGCTTTGGTGATCATCCTGATTCAGGAAAACACAACCAGGTTTCCCGCTCAAGCGCTGCTCGCGGTGTTGTTGAATATCGCGCGCTCTTGCACAGTTTAATGAAATAACGCTATCGATGTGCGGTATCGAACAAGGTCGGTTTCATAGTGCACGATGATGTAATGCGAGACTGCCCCGCCAGAAGTGCGCGGATGATTCTCCTGATCCGCAAGTTAGCTGACCCGCCCCATTGCTAAATGATTACCGAAAGGATCATAATCTGTCATTGGGCGTGCCTGTAACGTGCGCCCGTCGGCCATGTAATGAAAGGAATCTCAGGGAAGATTCCTGGTCCAGCCAAAGGAGTGCTGATGTTAAGGAGAACCGCTTCCCGGGTTGCGATCGCGTCCGCGGTCGCGCTGATCGCCGGCGGCGCCATCGCGACCCCGGCCATGGCCGATGGCGGCCAGGTCGGACCAAAGCAGTACTTCGACGGGGAGGTCTTCGGCCTCTCCGCGGCCAGCGCGCAGGATGTGATCCAGGTGGCCTGCGCCGGCCCGGCAACGACCGGTCACCCGATCGCCGGCCAGTACGTGGCGGCGCATCAGTTCTACCCGCCGGTCACTACGACCTACGGCTACACGGGAAACTTCGGCACCCAGATCGATGTCAACCTGATCTATTCCATTGGGACGATAACCGTGTTCACCCCCACCTTCGCGACGCTCACGTACTACGACACGAAGTCGGAGATACCGACGTCGCTCACGGTGCCCTGCAGCGGCACCGGCGTGGTGGTCTTCACGCCGTATCAGGATCCCGACGGTTCAGGCATCGCGTCCGACGTCGACGTCACCTTCGTGAGCTCGGGAGTGTGACCGCGGGGCGAAAGCCGTAGGGTTTCGCAACGAAAGCATCCAGGCCGGCTTTGCCGTCGCGCCCGGCCAGAGACGATCCTGGCCGGGCGCGGAATTGACGAGGGTCAGCCGGTACACCGCTTGGCGTACGCCGGTCGGTTAGGACAACGAATAGCCTCAAAGCGGCACACGTGAATACAGGTGCGGGAGACTCGGCGGGCCTGCGAAAATTGCTACGGTCGTGATGGCACGCCTGGCGAGATCAGGCCATCTAGCGTGGTAGGTCGAATGCTCTGCTTGCGCCTGGTAAACGAATTCGTCAGGAATAATCGAGATCAGTCACACCCGGGGCGACGGGCCGGGTACGCGGTGGCCGGCGTTATCACCGGTGGTCTCACCGCCCTCATCGCGTCGCACACCGACAAGCCCGCGCGGACCTGCGCGCTCACGTTTCTGCTCCTGCCGGACGTGCCGTTCGTGCTCGGGCTCAGGCCTGCCATCGTGGCGGGCCAGCTGCATCCGGGGATGGTTCCGGCGTACAACGCGACGCACCGCCTGGCCGGGGCGGCCGCCTGCTGCGCGGCGGCACCAGCCCTGCGGTCACCCGCGGTTGGCGTGGCCGGACTGGCGTGGCTTACCCATATCTGCTTCGACCGCGCGGTCGGATTCGGGCTGCGCGCCCCCGACGGCCGGCTGCGGAGCCGGTCCCCGGCCTGGAACCCAGCAGGCACGGCTGTCCCCAGGGCGCGAATCAGGCGGCACTGACGGGCTCGCCGTCGCTTGCCTGTCCTGTCGGTCCCGACAGGCTTACGCCCGCGATATCCCGTTTAGTCACGCGAATGAGCGTGATCGAAGCGACCATGGCCAGCAGCACGACCGCGGCGGCTACCTCGAATCCCCTGGTGAAGCCGGAAGCCAGCGCTTGCGTGTAAACCGGCGCGGGAACCGCGCCCGTAACCGGCTTACCCGCCGTGGCGAGCTGGCCACGGATGGAGTCGGCGACCACCGTCCAGGCGACGGTGCCCAGCACCGCCAGGCCGGTCGAGCCACCGATCTGCTCTCCCGCGTTGAGCAAGCTAGACGCGATGCCCGAATTCTCGGTTTCAACCCTGGCCATCGCCACCAAGTTCATGGGTACGAACAAGATGCCGAAGCCGATGGTGGCGACCACCATCGGGACCAGCAATCCGTGTAGGTAGGTGCTGTGCTCGTTGATTCTCGAGATCCACAGCATCCCCCCGGCGGTGATGGCCGATCCCGCGATCAGCAGCGGGCGGGCCCCGGTACGCGGGATGATCGCCGCGCAGACCCCGGCGAGCCCGAGAAGCGTGCAGAACATCGGCAGGTAGGCCACCGCGGTCTTCAGCGGGCTGTATCCCCACACCTCCTGCATGAAGATAGTGAGGAAGAAGAACATGCCGTACAAAGCGGCCTCGGTACAGAGCATCACGAGGTAGGCGCCGCTGCGATCACGGCTGCGCAGCAAGCGCAACGGCAGCAGGGGCTCGCAGACCCTCATCTCGATGTTCACGAAGGCCACCAGCAGCACCACCGCCGCGGCTAGCGACCCGGCGATTTTCGGACTGCCCCAGTTGGCCGCGCCGTTCACGCTTCCCGCGGCATTGGACAAGCCATACACCAGCGCGGCGAGACCGCATGTACCCGTGACCGCCCCGGGAAGATCGAACTGTCCGCGGCGCCGGGCCGATTCCGGGAAGGCGCGCAGAGCGCCCAGGGCGAGGCCCAAGCCGATCGGCACATTCACGAAGAAGACCCAGCGCCAGGAAAGGTAGCTGACCAGGAAACCGCCGGCGATGAGGCCGACCGCGCCGCCACCAGCGGTGGCACCCGCATAGACGGCCATCGCGCGGTTCCTACGCGGACCCTCGGGAAATATCGTTGACACAAGCGAGAGTGCCGTCGGTGCGATGACCGCGGATCCCGCGCCTTGGACCGCCCGCGCGGCTAGCAGCCAGGCCTGGCCCTGCGCAAGCCCTCCCGCCATGGACGCGATCGCGAACGCGGCGGTCCCCGCGATGAAGACCCTTTTCCTGCCGAGCCGGTCACCGGCGCGCCCGCCGAGGAGGAGCAGTCCCCCGAAGGTCACTGAGTAGGCGTTCACCACCCATTCAAGGTCGCTACCCGAGAAGCTGAGAGATCGTTGAATGTGCGGCAGCGCGACGTTCACGATCGTCGCGTCCAGGTACACCATCAGCTGCGCGGTGGCGATGAGAAGCAGCGCCAGGTTCGGTCGCGGGACACTCCCGCGGGATGCCTGCTGTACCACGGCTGCCCGCGAAGGCTCCGCGGACATTAATTCTTCCCCGCCAGCGCCGCGGCCGCCGCCTCGAGCACTTTCCCGAAGGTGTAGCTCACGAATGGCGCCCCTGCCACCCGGGTGACGCTCGCCGCGGCGAACGGCAGCCCCAGCTCAACAGTGGTCGTCCACCGCACCGCGGTGCCGTCGGGGACCTCGGTGAAGGTCAGGCGTCCCCCCTCGTGGCGCACCGGCGGGACGCTGCGCTCCACCAGGTAGCTGAATTCGCGGGGCGGCTGGTAGTCGGTGATGCGTTCGCGGAACCAGCCGAACACCCAGGTGAGCTCCCGTATGGCACCGGGACCATAGGGTGCGCCCTGGCCGCGCTCGACCAGGCGCGCGCGCATGACGAACGGCGATCGGGTGTAGTTGCTCGCGTCAGCGAGCCACGCGAAGGTCTCGGCACAGGATGCGGCCACGACTCTCTCGATCGCGATGGTCTGCATGTCGCTAGCCAGTTCCCTTCAGCTCGTGGCGGAGGAGCTTGCCCGTGGCGTTACGTGGCAGGTCGGCAACGAACACCACATCGCGTGGCACCTTGTAACGAGCGAGGTTCGCCTTGACGTAGTCCTTGATCTCCGCCGGATCGGGCGGGGAGCCGGATGCCGGGACGATGAACGCGCGCAGCCGCTCGCCGAAGTCGGGGTCGTCCACGGCGATCACCGCGGCGTCCCGCACGTCGGGGTGCTGGATCAGCAGGTTCTCGACCTCGACCGGGAAGACGTTCTCTCCGCCGGAGACGATCATCTCGTCGTCACGGCCATCGACGAAGAGCAGACGTTCGTCATCGAAGTGGCCGATGTCGCCGGTTGAGACCATTCCGTCGACGATCTCCTTGTGGCCGCCGTCCGTGTAGCCGGCGAAGCTGAGGCCGTTGAAGGCGAAGATGGTTCCTGGTCGGCCCGGCTCGGTGACGCGGTTCCTGTGCTCGTCGTAGAGCGCGACCCGGCACCCCACCGGCGGTCGGCCGACGGTCCCCGGAGCCCGGCGCAGTTCGGCCGGGGTCGCGACCGAGGTATTCGCCACTTCGGTAGAACCGTAAACGTTGTAGAGCACGTCGCCGAACGCCTCGGCCGTCCGGCGGCACAGGTCCGGTGCGAGCGCGGAACCACCGCAGACGATGATCCGCAGCGAGGAAGTGTCGTGCTCGGCCAGGATGTCGGGTCCCAGGTCGAGCAGCCGTTTCAGCATTGTCGGGACGACGATGAGCGAGTCGGCCCGATGCGCCGCGATGTCCGCCAGCATCACCGCGGCGTCCGTCCGGCGCCGGAGCACCACCTTCTTGGCCAGCGTCATCGCCACCACGAACTGCCCGAGGCCAGTGCCGTGGAACAGCGGTGTGCCAAGCACGAGGGTGCCACCGCGCGAGAGCGGAATGCGATCTAGAATCTGCGCGGACTGCATCGGGGAGATCTTGTCGCGCGGCGCTCCGCGCGGATTCCCGGTGGTACCGCTGGTCAGCAGAACCAGACCGCCCGGCCGGGCCGGCAACGGCGGAGGATCCGCCGGCCTTCCCGCGGCCAGATCGTCGACGGACGGAAATCCCTCACCGCCATCCGCGCGGGTCAGAATGCGCGGCAGCGCGGCAGGCAGCCCGTCGGCCAGCGGGAGGAACTCGCTGTCTATGAACAGCGCGGTCACCTTCTCGCGCTCGACGACGTCGTTGACTTGAGGCTCGCCGAAACCAGTGTTCAGGAGCACGACGCGGACCCCGAGCTTGCCCGCCGCGATGAGCGCCAGCACGGTCCCGCAGTCGTCGCGGCAGAGGAACCCGGCGACATCGCCTGCCCCGATGCCCATCCCCGCCAGGCCGTGGGCCAGCGTGTTGGCCCGTCTCTCAAGTTCACCGTAAGTAAGCGTGCCGTGATCACCCACGATGGCGACAGCCTTCGGATCGTCGTGCGCGGTCTCGAAGATCATCGCGGCGAAGGGCCCGGCCTTACGAGCCAGGCGAAGGGTGCGCGCGCTCGCACTGATCCGCAGCGGGCGGATGAGGCCGCGCCTGCGCAGAATTTCAAGGGAGTAAATGAGCTCGTTCAACTGGCGCAATCGGCTCACTTGACCAAGCATACGCAATTATCAGAAACCTGTCCTGTCATGCGTCCGCAACTCAATGCACTCTGTATGGCGCCCGGTATGAAGATCATCGTATGAAGATCATCGTGGCTAGGACGTAACATGATGTTCACATCCACTTAACCGCTGAATGCACGCGGCTGAATATGGCCTGATAAACGGACTCTTTACCGACCGACCGTGTTATGAGTACAGTAGTTACTTATGGGACGACGCGCCATTATCGTTGGCGGCGGGATCGGGGGACTAGCCGCCTCCATAGCGCTAAACAAAGCCGGATGGGAAGTCGACCTTTTCGAACGTCAGGAGCAATTCGCTGAGATCGGCGCCTCCCTCACGCTGTGGCCGAACGCGCTGGCCGCACTGGATGCGCTGGGGGTCGGAGCCGAGGTTCGCGATGCGGCGCTGACAGGTTTCGACGGCGGTTTCATGACCACGGACGGACACTGGCTCACGCGCCTGAACACCGAAGATGTCAAGGTGCGGTACGGCGAGGTCGTGGTCCTGACCCGGCCAGACTTGCTCAGGCTGCTGCTGACGGCGGCGCCGCAGCGGTCCCTGCACCCCGGCACGCCTGTCGAGTCCGTGGCGCTGGACGGGTCGGTCAAGACGAGCGAGGGGCGATACCGCGCTGATCTCATCGTGGCCGCGGATGGGGTGTGGAGCGCGACACGCCAGTCCGTGTGGCCTGAGGCACGCAGACCGTCCTACACGGGCGTCACAGCCAAGCGGTTCAACACGCAGGTGCTCGACGAGCCTGTGCCAGACGGCGCCTGGGTCTGGGGTCCGGGCCGCAGCTTCGGCTACACGCCTCTCCCCGGCGGGCGGGCCTACGCCTACGCGATGGAGTGCGCGCCCCCCGGCGGCAGCGAGACCGACCTCAACGCCTTCGCGTACTGGCGCGACCCGATACCACGGCTCATCGACAGCGTGGGAGAGGGCGGGGTACTGCGGCACGACGTGTACGAGGGTCCCTTGCTCAAGTCGTATGTCAAAGGCAGGGTGGCACTGCTCGGGGATGCCGCGCACGCGTTGCAGCCCAGCCTGGGACAGGGTGCCTGCACGGCCCTCGAGGACGCGGTGACCCTCGGCTACTGCGGTGATGACCTGCTCCGTTATGACCGGGCCCGGCGCCGCCGCACCCAGCGGATCCTGCTCATGAGCCGCATGGTCATGGGGGCGGCACACCTTTCATCCCCGGTCGCGGCCTGGACGCGGAACGTCTCGATGGCGGCGATACCGCAGGGGGTCAATCTGCGGATGATGAAGTACGACTGGGCGTGGACACCCGGCCAAGGCGCACCATCGCCCCGCTAAGTCGTCTCGGGCGAGCGGTCGGGTCCTACCTGAGCCGGCCGCTTCCTGTACGGCGGCCCGCCGCAGCGGAAGCGATCACGGGCAAGCTGATCCTCGTCACCGGCGCGTCGTCAGGGATCGGGCGATCGGCGGCGACATGCCTCGCGCAGCTCGGCGCCACGGTGCTGCTCGTCGCGCGCCGGGAGGGTGAGCTCGCGGCGCTGCACGAGGAGATCATCGCCGCTGGCGGTAAGGCCGCCTACCGGGCATGTGACTTGTCGGACCGGGAGCAGGTCAGCGACCTGGTGCGATGGGTCCTCGACGAGTACGGGGGCGTGGATGTCCTCATCAACAACGCGGGGCGCTCGATGCGCCGGCCTGTTACCCAGTCGATCGAGCGGCTCGACGACTTCGACCGGGCCATGGCCGTCAACTTCTTCGGACCCGTACACCTCACGATGGGCCTGCTGCCGATGATGCTGGACCGCGGATCCGGCCATGTCATCAATGTCGGCACCTGGACCGTCCCGGTCGGGACCTCACCGCGGTTCGCCGCTTACCACAGCTCGAAGGCCGCGCTCGCCGGGTTCGGCCGGTGTGTCGACGCCGAGCTGGCCAGGCGCGGGGTCCGGGTGACCAGCGTCCACTACCCGCTGGTTCACACACCGATGAGCGCGCCTACAGAAAAGTACCGCTCACTGCCCGGCTTGTCACCCGATGAAGCGGCGCGGTGGCTCGTGACCGCGATCCGCAGCCGACCCGTGCGCATGGTACCGCGCTATGTCCCATTTCTTCAGGTAGTGGGCGTCGCTGCCCCGCGGCAGGTGAATCGCATCCTGATGCGATGGGGTTAATTGAACCCGGCCATGTGCGGAAATGAACACTCACCAAAACTATTTCTTTGGGCTACGTTTGCCGCCATGGTTACGATGGTCTGAAATACGCGGCATATTTACATTCATGCATCCAGCTTAAGCATAGGAGGAAGCTGCGGTGGGAGAGCCGCTGGAGGATGCTGACCACTCGGATATTGCCCTTCCACCACCGCAATCAACCTATAAATCGGCGCAGCCCGATCCGACCAGCGCATTTTCCGCTGAAGAGCTATGGCAACTCAGGAAGCGCCTGCGACTTGAACCGCTGGAAGGGGATCTCGCTCGCGTCCAGCGTCTGCTGATGAAGGAGCTGACCGGACGCGACCGGTTTCTCGATACGGTGACATCGCATCTCGCCGCGGCAGGAGGCAAACGGATACGACCGGTCCTGGTGCTGTGCGGCGCTTACGCCGCGCAGCAAGGCCCGGTCCTCGAGCCCGCACCCGAGGACGCGATCGCCGCGGCCGCGGCCGTGGAGGCGCTGCACCTGTGCACTCTCTATCACGACGATGTGATCGACGACGCGGAACTGCGGCGCGGTGTACCCAGCGCCAACGCTCGGTGGGACAACACCGTCGCCGTTATCGGCGGAGACATCCTTCTGGCCCGGGCCTTCAGGCTCAGTGCGAGTATCGGAGCCGCCCAGGTCAGGCAGCTCGCCCAAGCGCTAGAGGAACTGTGCGCCGGGCAGGCCAGCGAGCTCAGCTCCCTGTACGACCCCGACCGCGATGAGGCGGCGTACGAATACGCGATCGCGGGTAAGACCGCCTCGCTCATGGCGGCTTCGCTGCACCTGGGCGGGCTGGCATCCGGGCTCGTGCCCGCGGACCTCGAGTGCCTGTCGGCCGCCGGACACGAACTCGGCCTAGCGTTCCAGCTCGTCGACGATCTGCTCGACATCCTGGGATCCGCCGCCTCGACCGGGAAGCCAGCGTGTGGAGCCGACATCGCGGCGGGGGTATACACGCTGCCCGTGATACTCGAGCTCCGGATCAACGCGCGGCTCCGTGCCGTGCTCGGCTCGCCGCCGTCGGCCGCCGAGACCGAGGAGGCGCGGCAGCTGGTGATGGCCGGCGACGGGCCGGCGATCACCGCCAGGCGTGCCCGCGACCATGTCGAGCGCGCACTGACCATGCTCACCCGGTCCGACCTGCATCCGGCCGTGAAGCAAGCCATCGGCCAGGTCGGTGACCTCATCTTCGAACCGATCCGCTCGCTTCAGCCTGGGGTGCTACCGATCCGATGAGTACACCGACTCAGAACAGTGACTCGAGGAAGGAGCGTAGTGAGGTGACGGGGACGATGGAGCAGGCCTGTCCTTTCGGCGGAGAGTCGCCCTACGCGCGGTTCGCCTCCGTAGGAGAACTGCACCACCTGCAGTTCCCGTCCAGCGACTCCCCGCTCGAGCTGCAGTTCATCTTGATTACTCAGGTCAAGGAGCTGTTGTTCAGGATGCTCCATGTCGAACTCGACGTGGCGCGAAGCCGGGTGCGGGACGATGACGTGGCCGAGGTCTGCCGGGTCCTGTCAAAGGCCCAGCGAATCCAGCACGTGCTACTGACCTCGTGGGAGATCCTCACCGGCATGTCGGCGACGGACTTCACCAGCTTTCGGTCCATCCTGGGCGAGGCTTCCGGGATCCAGTCCTGCATGTACCGCGCGCTCGAGTTCATCATGGGGAACAAGGACGAGGCTAGCCTGCACCGCCTTCGGCAGTACGGGCCGCTGCCGCACGTGCTCGCGGACGAGGTGGCGGCCCCAAGCCTGTACGACGAGGTCATCGCGTACCTGCACCGCAACGTGCGGCCGCTGCCCGAGACGCTGCTGCGGCGCGACTTCTCGCGCCAGCACGTCCCCAGTCCGGAGGTGGAGACCGCATGGCTGGCGATCTACCAGGACCCAGGTAAGCATCCCGACGCATACCGGCTCGCCGAGGCGCTCATCGAAGTGTCCTTCCAGTTCTCTCACTGGCGGGCCACACACGTGCTTGTGGTCGAGCGCATGCTCGGCCGCAAGCATGGCACCGGCGGGACGGAGGGCGTCGACTGGCTGCGCCGTATCAACGACCATCGCTTCTTCCCCGAGCTGTGGAGCGTACGAACCCTGATCTGACTGCCTAGCCGTCCGTCCCAGGAAGGAACGACATGAGAGATCGCTCCCTAATCTTCGACCAGCTCTGGGCGGCGTCCGCGGACGGTCCCCGGTGGGTCTTCGACCGCGGGTCATCGGCCGTGCGGCTGGACGACGACCAGGTTTGCCTGCGGGAGATCGCGAAGGCCGCGGGCAGGGTCGCCACCCTGTTCGAATCCCAGGGCACCCGCCCCGGAGACCGATGCGTGGTGTGGCTGGACACGCCGCTGGACATTATCATCGCCGCCGCGGCGCTCACCGCGATCGGCGCGGTCCCCGTCCAGCTGAGCCCGGCACTCGACATCGATACGGTCCGCCAGGTGCTGGCCCCTCTCCCGCCGGTGGATCGCGTGATCACGACGTCTTCCAGACTGCGGTCAAGTTCGGCGCTCGAGGTGAAGACACGAACCGACGACTGGGCATCGCTCGCGGCTGAGGCCACGAGTCTGGAGCCTCGCCGCTCGTCGCTCGCGCTACCCCCGACGGCGCCCTACGTCGTCACGCATACGTCTGGCACCACCGGCGTGAGCAAGCTCGTCATGTACTCCAGAGGCTCCACGGATCACAACAGCCTCACGCAGGAAGTGCCGGCCTTGATCCAGAGGCTGCGTGGACGCGCGGCGATCAGCTTCTCACCGGTGCACTTCCGCTTCGTCGTCGGCCTGCTCGCGGCGCTGCGCCGCCAGGTCCCCGCGATGGTGCTCGCCGAGGAGGACCCCGGCTCGGTGGGACCACTGCTGAGGCGATGGCAGCCAAGCTATCTGGAGGCACATCCGAACACGCTCATGAAATGGGAGCCGCTGGCTCCAGCGGGAGCGGTGGCATCGGTGAAATGCTTCCTCACCACCTTCGACGTGGTCCATCCGGGCACGGTGCGGAACCTGCTCGAGGGCAGCCGCTACCCGTTCGCGGTCTTCTGGGAGATCTACGGGCAGTCGGAGCTATGCGCGATCGCCGGCATCCTGCACGTGCGGGGATTCGCCGGCCGCACCTGGGGGCGACGTATCGAGCGGCGCACCGGCGGGCACCTGCTCGGCTGGGGGCTACCGGGCCACTCACGGATCAGGATCGTCGACAGCGACGGGGCGGCCGTCCAGCCCGGCACCCCC
>Ga0187808_10000173_pt1 | contig 16603 bp, 12 predicted proteins | sample NC_wetland_sal_i_5_FD_132427 | JGI IMG/M metagenome (GOLD analysis project Ga0187808, IMG submission 132427) | Wetland sediment microbial communities from Neuse River Estuary, North Carolina, USA - ASW_3 | ecosystem: Environmental > Aquatic > Freshwater > Wetlands > Sediment | place: USA: North...
ATCCTCCGGCTCACCACTGTGCATGAAAATGCCGCCGTTGCTCCCCTCCTTGCTAAGGAGGGGCCAGGGGTGGTTGATGGGCCCCCACCCCCACCCCCCCTCCTTCGGAGGAGGGGAGCTCTTTTCAGGGCAGCGAGGAATCTTGCTCTGCTTCGGGGCGAACAGAGGAACAAAGATCAGGGCGAGATTCCTCGCTTCGCTCGGAATGACAGGGCGTTTTTCAAAGCCAAAAATCTTGCCCCGGTTTATCGTTCCGCCGCCCGCTGCGAAACAGAGCAAGATTTCACGCTCCGCTCGGAATGACAATGGCGATGCGGGCAAGCGAAAACGATACGCAGGCTATCTTCTCAAGTCAAGCTCAGATCCAGCTTTTGCAAGTGAAGACACTACGTGAGAAGAAAGCAGAGCCGCATTCTTCTCGGCTTGGACGCGACCCCATAAAATACTTGACAGCCTGGGCGCACACGCTATATGAAGCAGGGTTGCGAACTGTTTCCGATCTGTTCCAACTTTCTCGAAGATAAGTCACGCGGCTTGCACGCAAGTGTGACTGTTCCCATTTTGGAGCTTGCAGATGGCCACATTGCAGGGGCTTAAAGCTAAGTGGTTTTGGTACTCCGTCCTCTGCGTCCTTTGTTGGGGGGCGTGGGTGCTATGTTCGAAACTGGGCACAAACCAGATCCCAGCGAGCACGATGCAATTCATCTTTGCGTTCGGATTTATTCCGGTGGCGATTCTGGTGCTGGTGGTGAAGCCAGTCAAGTTCGAGAAGAGCGTGAAGGGCATCTCTTACAGCCTGGGCAACGGCATTCTGGCGGGCATCGGCGGCCTGACTCTTTTTGCTGCCTACCGGAGCGGCGGGAATACATCCGTTATCACTGCTGCCACGGCCCTCTATCCCCTCATTACCGTTGTACTGGCAGTCCTCGTTCTACGAGAACGGCTGAATTGGCTTCAGGTAGTGGGTTTGGGATTTGCGGTTGCGGCCATTATCATCTTCTCTCTGTGAGAATCGGGTCCTATGCATTTACCTCCCTGGTTTTGGTTTGGTCTGATTACCCTGATATCGTGGGGGATTGTCGGTTTGCTCCAGAAGCTTTCTACCAACCATCTCTCTGCCGAATGGGCTTTAATCTGGCTGGCCGTGGGCTTCTTCTTCCTTGAGCCCTGGCTTTACCCGGGAAAGGCACTCTTCACTTATTCGGCCCGCGCTCTGGCATGGGCGTTATTAAGCGGGTTCTTTAACGCTTTGGGGGCATGGGCGCTGCTGGCGGCCCTGAAGAGTGGTGGCAAGGCTTCGATCGTAGCTCCTTTCACCGCGCTTTATCCCATTGTCGTGGTTTTCCTGGCTCCCTTCATTCTCCACGAATCCATAAACGCTCTCCAGGGAGTGGGGATCGTGTGTGCATTGATTGCAGTGGTTCTGCTGTCAACGGAAAGTTCAGCACCCTAGCGCCCTTCGTGCTTGTGGCAGGAGTGAAGTGTTCGCCGGGGAAAGGAAAGGTCTCAGGCAAGGGCGCGTAGCGCGCAAAGGTCGTAAAGGAAAAAAGTGGTTACGGAATACCGCATGGAGGTTTGACCATGAAATCTTCCCAAAATCCATCTCGCCGAAGCTTCCTGAAGACCACTGCTGTAGGGGGCGCGGTCCTTGCAACTGCTCCGGCTTGGCAGCGCGTGCTGGGAGCGAACGACCGCATCAATGTTGCTCAAATTGGCCTCGGGTCCCGCGGTTCGGACCACCTGGATTTACTTCTTCAACACCGCGCCAACAAGCCGGACATCGAAATCGTTGCACTTTGTGATGTCTATCAAAAACGGTTAAGTAAGGCGTCGGCAAAAGTCCCGGGGGCAAAGACGTATGTTCACCACCAAGAGGTGCTCCAGCGCTCCGACGTCGACGCGGTTTTTATCGCCACGCCAGATCATTGGCACGCTCCCATCACGCTCGCGGCGATGGAGAGTGGCAAAGACGTTTACGTTGAAAAGCCCATGACGCACACGGCCGAGGAAAGCAAAGTGGTTGCTCACAAGACAAAGGAACTCAAGCGGGTAGTGCAAGTGGGTGTGCAGGGGCTTTCCTGGACCCGCTGGCATAAGATTCACGACATCATTCAGTCCGGAATGATTGGCCAGGTGGTTGCCGTGCAGGGCACTTACAGCCGCAATGCTCCCGGCGGCGACTGGAATGAAGGCGATTTTTGGACGATCGATCCCGCCGCAGGCCCCGATGCCACGGGCGGCAATTACATCGATTGGAAACAATGGCTCGGCCCCGCTCCCCAAATTCCGTATAACGCCGACCGATTCTTCCGCTTCCGCAAGTACTGGGACTATTCAGGCGGCATCGCCACGGATCTGCACTATCACATCGTGGCTCCCTTCCATGTGGGAGTGGCCAACGACTTTCCTACCCGCGTAGCCGGCATGGGCGGGATGTGGGTTTATAACGATGGCCGCGAAGTTCCCGACACTTTCTTGACGGTTGCCGATTACCCGAGCAAGTTCTCGATGACGATCCAATCTTCACAAGTCAACGAGAACGGACCCATGATGATGATCCGGGGGACCAAAGCCACTATTCATTTGAGCGACGAATGGGAAGGCCCGCCCTCCCGGCAATATGATTATGCCGATATATTCCCCGAATCGCCGTTCGTTGAAGATTTCAATAAGAAATACGGCAACGATCAGCTGCGTGTCGACGGCGTGGGGAACGAAGGCGACCTTAAGCACGTGGATAACTTCTTCGATTGTATGCGGTCGCGGCAGCAGCCGAACTGCAATGCGGATATTGGCTACAAGGTTTCAGTGGCGTGCGACCTTTCGGTGCGCTCTTATCGGAATGGCAAAGTGTATTACTTCGATGCGGAGCGCGAAGAAGTGGTGGAAAAGTGATGCCACAACTCACCTCCCGCGAACGAATGTTGCGCGGGCTGCACCATCAGACGCCGGATTATGTTCCCTGTTGCTTTATGAGCTTCACGGCGTTGCGTCGCCGCTGCCAGGAGGACCTGTATGAATTGGTCAAGGCGGAACGGGCGCTGGGCCTGGACTCGTTTCTCTTCATCCCCACCTTGCCGCGTCCCCAGCGCCCCGACCATCCGGACCTGCGAGGATTGCCCATACGATTCCATCCCTCCGTCGAGATGCGCGAGTGGCGAGAAGACGTTTCAGGCCAGCACCCCACCTTGCACAAGGAGTACACGACGCCGGCAGGCAGGCTACAGACCGGCGTGCGCCTCTCGGACGACTGGCCGCATGGCGACCACATTCCTTTCGTCGATGATTACCAGGTTCCGCGGGCCATGATGCCTTTGCTCACCGGGGCGCCAATCGAATTGGAAGCCTTGCGGTACCTGCTGACGCCCCCTCATCCCGACGATATCAGACTATTCAAAGTGGAAGCCGAACGTGCCCAAGCTTTCGCGCGTGAGCTGGGAGTGCTCCTGGCAGGCGGCTGGGGTGTGGGTGTGGATATGGCGAACTGGCTTTGCGGGTTTGAGAACCTGATGATGCTTGAACACGAGCAGCCCGCTTTTGTTGCCGAACTTCTGGAAATGATCCACACCTGGAACCAGCAGCGTATGGCCGTGGTGCTGTCGGGGAATGTGGACCTCTACATCTACAGGGCGTGGTATGAGGGCTGCGACTTTCTATCGCCCAAGTTCTTCCGGCAGGCGATCGTTCCACATCTGAAGAGCGACGCTGCCCTGGCGCATGAACACGGCGCCCTTTTCGGTTACATTTGCTCCAGCGGCATATTGCCTCTGCTTGACGATTATCAGCAAGTGGGCATGGATGTTCTTATCGGGGTCGATCCAATTCAGGGCACCCACACCGACCTTGGCCAAATCAAGAAGAAAGCCGCTGGGCGCCTTTGTTTATGGGGCGGCGTCTCGGGAGCGGTAACGGTGGAAATGGGCGAGGAAAGAGAAATTCGCGCCGCCGTGCGCCTCGCCCTAGCCGAACTAGGACCGGAAGGGTTCATCCTCTCACCCGTCGACAACATCACCATAGATGCTCCTAAAACCTGGGCCAACCTTCGGGTTTTCATCGACGAGTGGCAGCGGAATCGTTTTTTGTCATGAATGAGGGATAGCCGAAGAAACGTGTTCCGCTGGGCGTGCCGTCTCCCAGGGACACAGCCTGATCACTCGCCCGGGCAAAGGAAGGGCGCCGCAGGCGCTTTGGAGTGCGGCAGCTTGCTGCCGCCTTCCGTGAGCGAGCTTGCTCGCGGGGCTGCGGGCGGGACGGCGAAGTCTTGACGGCCAGCAAGCTGGCCTTAGGGAAAGCGGCAGCAAGCTGCCGCACTCCAAAGCCGGCCTGCGGCCGGCCAGGCGAGGGATCACTTCCACACCCAATAGGGGCGGGCCAGGTTGGCAGCAAAGCGATCAATCTCCGTGAGCTTGGACGGCCATCTGCACAGGGCATCTTCACACCGGAGGTAAAGGCTATGACATCCCTAACACGACGCCGGCTGTTTGGAAGGGCCGCTAATTTGGCCGGAGCACTTGCAGCGGGCGCTTACGCTGATGAGGCTGCCATGGCAACGCCGGGCCAATTTCGGGCGGTAGTTGCCGGGGCTCACCCCGACGACCCTGAAACCGGCTGCGGCGGCACCATCGCTCGCCTCTCCGACGCTGGTCATGAGGTGGTGATCCTCTATCTGACGCGGGGGGAGCGGGGCATAAAAGGCAAGAATTACGAAGAAGCTGGCCGGATACGCACCGCGGAAGCCGAGAAGGCTTGCGAGATTCTCAAGGCGCGCCCCGTGTTCGCGGGCCAGGTGAACGGCAAAGTAGAAGTGAACTACGCGCGCTATGACGAGTTCTTGAAAGTCCTTAAAGATGAGCAGCCGGACGTGGTGTTCACACACTGGCCGATCGATACGCATGAGGACCATAGGGCCACATCACTGCTGGTCTATGATGCGTGGCTGCGAATGGAGAGGAAGTTCGGGCTCTACTACTTTGAAGTCATGACGGGCATGCAGACGTCTCAATTCTCACCCACTCACTACGTGGACATCACGGCGACCGAGGCCCGCAAGCGCGCAGCCTGCTTCGCCCACGCCAGCCAGAATCCCGAAGAATTCTACGCAGTGCACGACCAGATGAATCGTTGCCGGGGCATGGAGCTGGGGTCGAAATACGCAGAGGCCTTTATCCACCATGCCCAAAGCCCGGAGATCGCGCTGCCAGCCTAGGCCGCCTGCAAATTCCGTCGAACCCCCTCACCCGGCCCGCCCCGGCTGGTGAAAGCGCCGGCTGCGGTCCACCCTCTCCCCCCAAGGGAGCGAGGGTACAAAATCAGGCGCGACGAGGCACTAGTACATCGCCTCGGTGAGGCGTCCCTCGGTTTCGCCGCGCAACCAGACGTAAAGCGGGGCGCGGGGAGAGGGCGGCGGCCAGGGCAACTCGATCTTGAGGGTTTGTTCCTGGGGGTCCCCCGCAGCGGGAGTGGGAATTCCCTGCACCGGATATCCATTCTTGCCATCCCAGCCTGTCTTTTCGATGGTCTGCAACTCCTGGCCCGTGAGGCTTCCGAGGAAGAGGTGGCTACTGTCTTGCTCATCGGTGAGCATGAACTTCTCAATGTGCGGCAGGCGAATGACCCTGCCCAGGGAGTAAGCTTCGGAGGAGCCGGTCTCATCGGCGGTTACCGTCGCCTCCAACTGGCAACCGGAGCGGCCCACGGACCCCGGATCAACGGACAAGAACAGAATGCCTTCACCGGCGAAGTCTAACTGTGCAGATCCGATTCGGTCCCCGGGATGAAGTGAGAGGGATTTTTTCACGTCACCCTGGTTGGCGCAGCTCAGGTCAAAGGTGGGATGCGATCCCGCATTTTCAGTCTGGATCGCAAAACTGACCGGCCCGCCGGCCGCGATTTCCGCTGGGCGCAGAGCCACGTCCGTAGTTTGAGAGGCGGATTCCCTCACGCTGGTGATTTTTGGCCGTGGCCCTACCACTTGAAGGACATCGAAGAGCTTTTGAGGACTGTGAAGGTCCAAGACTTTCATGCTGGCATCAAGGGTCTCCCCTTTTTTCACCTGAGGCAGTAACCTGATGGTGGCCTTTCGCGCATGCAGATTCTGCGCATCTGCCGGAACAGGGGCCAGGACCCACGTTGCACCCTCGCTGGAAAGGCCCTCAATTCGTTCCAGTCCGGTCCCCTCGAGTTCAAAAGTCTGCTGTGGCTCCCCGAGGTTCGCGCGCAAGGGGAGATTGGATAGCGTGGGGTTCGGGGGATGGACCACAATCTTGAGGTCGTGGTTCGATCCGTTGGTTTGGGTCAGCCTCAGGAGGTAGGAACCGGCGCGCAAGCCGGTGGTGTCGATTTCCGTTTCCAGGGTCGTCTGCTCCCCTGCGTCGGTGGCCTTGGGAAGAGTGAAGGACAGCTCTTTGGGCAATTTCTCAGTTTCAGAGGTTGCGCCACCCTTTAGATCCTGCCCTGGTCCTGCCGCGGCGGAAGAGGGGACCGCACTTGCCGGTCCCGCCTCTATGTTGGGAGCTACGAGTGTGGCTTTTTTGACGAACTCGAAATCCGCGCCCGCGAGTTGAATCCTCACCGGCCCGGTACCTTGCACCAAGCGGTCTTCCGAATCCGGGCTGAGCTTGGCGTGGGAAAAATCCGCAAAGGGACGCAAGTCGATCGCGCCCTTCACTTCCATCGGGTCCCAATCCCATTTGGCGACAAGGCGGTATTGCCCTTCCGGGAGTTTGGTATGGCTGAGGTCCAACTCGAGAGTGTCGTCTGGTTCTCCAAGCTTGACGCTGACCGGAACTTCATCCGAGTGGCCCGAGGAGACCAATTGCCAGTCTCGGGCTCGCGAGAGGATTTTGAGCTGGCTGGGGTTCGCGCACGCAACCTTAACGGTGGCCTTCCAGCCCAGGGGAATGCGCCGGCTCTCAGGCAGCGAGGCCGTGGGCGCCCCGACATCCGGAACCCGCAGCATCCAGAGGTAAGCCGGCCTGGTGCGAGGCTTAATCTTCTGGTCCTTGCTGCAAAGCGCCAACCCATTGCTTGCCACGGGCTGCGTGAACGCCGCATGGAAATCGGTGTCTGGAAAAACCATGATGCGGAGATTCTCAAAAAGCGCTGCACCGCCGGCGGCTAGTCCGACCGGGGTTCCGAAGAAAAGGGCTGCTACCGATGAGGCCAGCCCTGTGGACTGCGCCACCAATGCGGACCGCTCGGCGGTAAGGGGGTCGTAGGTAGAAAGTGAGGGAAGCACAGCCTGAAGCAATTGGGCTGCCTGTTGGTTCGTGGGAGCGGAGGTATCGAGCTTGGGGACCGCCATACCATACGCAGCGGAAAAGCCGCGCAAGGCCGCGTTCAAGTCAGTTCCCGGAGTTGGTGATTGCTCAACTTGAGAGAGCGTTTGAACCAGCGCTTCGACGGTGGCCGTCTGTTGTGCATAATCGGCAAGCTGCGGAATCAGATCCTCGTTCTTCTCAACCAAGGAGCTCACTTTTTTGACATCCAGCCCTCGGGGACCGAAAACCACCCCCACGATGGACGCCCGCGCTGGGATCACCCATTCCGCAGTGTCCTTTGCCGGCCGAGCTCCCAATACCACGAGGTCCTTTTGTTTTTCTTTGCTCTTTTCTTTTCCCTCGTCTTTGGGGTTGTCCTTCCCGTCGCCCTTGCCCTTGTCTTTGCCCTTTTCTTCGCTCACTTCCTTGCTGGATGGCGATGGGGCGGGCACGAGCAGAATCGCAATCTGCGCTTTGTCCCTGATGGGAATAGGCACGTGGATCGGCTCATATTTCAGCTTTTCGCCCGGCCGAATCACGTTTACGGTGTTTAGCGGTAAGGAGGGACCCTTACCTTCGGGTTGGAGTAAAAGGCGAAAAGTGCTGATCGATGCGCCTCCCAGACAAGGGGATGGGGCGACGGCCATAGTTTTTGATGGGGAGATTGCAATGATAGCCAACAGGAAGAAGAGTGGTTTCATTCCAAATTTGCCCTCGCAAAAGGTTTGACCACAGAGCCCACAAAAGGTCACGCCGAAAAACAGCGGGCGCCGGTGGGCCGGGGGTGAAGGATTGTTTGAATGTCTGACAACAAGAGCTACACTTCCCTTCTATTTCGATGTGCCGCCGTGTGATGGGGTTTTCTATCTCAATCGGTCTTTGTGGAGGTGTGCCGTGAAAACCAATCGAAGAACATTCTTGCAAGCGAGCGCGGCTACGGCCGCCGCCGGCATGCTGCCCACTGAAGCACGTCCATTTTCTAACGATGCCGATCTGGACGGATTCAGAATCGCTAAGCGCCACCAGATCGTTCGCGACCTGCCGACGCCGAATTTCTTCGAGGGTATGTTGTTGGGTAACGGGGACATTGGGCTTTGCGTCACGGTCCGCCCGGACGCGCTGGGCCTCCACCTGGGCAAGGAAGATTCCTGGGACATTCGGGTGAGCGAGGACCACTATCAATACGTCCTGCCCTTCCACGAGCTGCTGAAGCTCTGGGAACGAGCCAGCGAAGAAGCCAAGCGGCAGGGCAAGCACGACATGCTCTATATGGAGTATGGCATCGACTTCTTCCGCGAATACACCATGAAGGTCACTTCCTCCTACGCCAAGTCGTGGCCGCGTCCCTGGCCCTGCGGCATCGTGTGGATTCACTGGGATTCCCGAAAGGTGCGCGTCGTGAGGCAAGTGCTTGACCCCTCGAACGGACTTTATACGCTCGACCTCGAATGCGACGACCTGCGCGGCCGCCGCCGCAAAGTCACGGTGCGCTGCTTCGTGAACTGGAACACCGGGCACGTCTCAGTTTCGAGCGATGAACCCGCCCCGTTCGGATCTGTATCCTACTGCCCGAACCTCGACGCCGGGGCCCAACTTCCGCCGCCCGAGCTTGAAGGCGCCACCAACGAGGAGTTTGCCGAGTTCTCCGCCTATCAGCGTTTTCCGGCCACGGTACCCACCCCGGTGAACCCCAATCCTGCCCGCACCGCGAAAGACCGCAACTTTGCTTTGAGCGGCCGCGTGCAAGGCTCCTGGGTCATAGAAGGTCTGGCGCAGAGCCAGGAGCGGTTGGGAAAGCTAGGGCCAGGCAGCAAGGAAGCCTATTGGGACTTCGACTCCCCGCCCTGCGTTTTCTTGCGCAGCCAGAAGCAGCAGCCCTTCCGCCTCGACCTCGCGCTTTTTACTCCACGCGACCATGATGAGAATGTGACCTTTGCCCGCAGCGAGGTGGCGCGGTTGTCGCAAGTCCCAGTGAAGCAGCTCGAGCAGGAAACGGAAAAGGGCTGGAAGGACTTCTGGTCCCGCTCCGCCGTCGAGTTCGAGGACCAACAACTCGAGAAGATTTGGTACCACAACCAGTATTTCCTCGCTTGTTGTCTGAGGGAAGGCAAGGTGGCGCCGGGCCTGTTCGGCAACTGGACGAGCGGCAAGATCGGCACCGCCTGGCACGGTGACTACCACATGAACTACCCCACCCAGCACGCGTTCTGGGGAATCTTCTCCAGCAATCATGTGGCCCAGGATCTCCCGTACGTGGAAGTGGTCGAAAGCCTGTTGCCCATGGCCCGGAACTATGCGCGGGAAAAATTCGGCCTGCCGGGCGCCTTCTTTCCGCACTCGGCGTATCCGGTGCCAAGCCAAGTAGTGCCCTACCCGGCGCCGCCTTGGGGTTACGAAGTCTGTGAGACGCCTTGGACCGTGCAAAGCCTCTGGTGGCAATACCTGTACACACTCGACGAGCAGTTTCTGAAAAGGGTGTATCCGCTTTTCCGCGCGGCCACCGATTTCGTGGTCGCCTTTGTAAGGAAGGAGTCCGACGGCAAATACCATATCGCTCCCTCAGCCTCGCCCGAGAATTGGGGCTGCACAGTGGATTTCCGCCTGAACAAGGATTGCATCATGGATTTGGCTATGGTGCAGTTTCTGTTGGATGCCATCCTCGAGGCGGCCAAGATCCTCAATGTCGACGCGGGCGAGCGTGACCGCTGGGCCGAGGTCCGCGACAACCTTGCTCCCTACCCGAAAACTCAGGGGCCTTATGGCGAAGTTTGGCTGGACGTGCTCAATGCTTCGCCCGAGCACGTCTACAATATTCCCGTAACGCTTGCGCCAGTCTTTCCAGGAGACCAGGTGGGAATGGGGCGCCACGAAGAATATCTGGAAATCGCCCGGCGTACGGCGCGTACGATACGGCTGGAAGGCGGCAATGACCTGGTCTATCAGCCCCTGATCCGCGCGCGGCTGGGAATGCTGGATCTCGATTGGTTCAAGAACGAGGTGCGCTACTGCCAGTTGCCCAACGGCATCGCCAACGACCGCGTTCGGCAGATTGATGGCCGCTACAACGACAACGTTGATTTTGATTTCATGATGCGCATGGGCGTATGGACCGAAAACCTCTCGCTGCCCGCCGTGTTGAATGAATGCATGCTCCAGAGCTTTACGGCCGCCATCCGCTTCTTCCCGAACACTCAGGGATTGGGACGCGCGCGCTTCCGCGACCTTCGCGCAATGGGGGCGTTCCTGCTCAGCGCCTCCTACGATGGCAACGCGGTTTCACAGGTGACGCTGTTCAGCGAGAAAGGTGCGACGGCAAAGCTGGTCAACCCTTGGCCCAAAACGCAGCTCAAGGTGACGAGCGTGAAAGATAGCCGGCCTGTCACCGTCTCAGTAAAAGGTGAAATTGCGCTGTTCCCCACTCAGGCGGGGGAGCACTATCGCATTGAGCCGGCGTAAACACCGGCCATCCAGACCCCTTGGCCTTTGGTTCCGAACGAAGCGACACAGTCGCCGCTCACGCCCAGGGCTCGTCGGCTGACGGTCCGTAGATGGCGGGTACGGGGATGCCGTTCAGCCGCAGGTAGACGCCAAGCTGGGCACGATGATGGACAACGTGGTTGAGGAACATTTCCCGGTAAGCCAGGAACCGCGATCCCTCAAAAATGGCCTTGCCCTGGAAAGCGAGTCGCCAGTTCTCTTTCCAGGCTTCGTCCGTTGTGCCGATGAGGGCTTGGCGGACCTTAGCCGCGCCTTCATCAAATACTTTGACGAGCTGCGCCGCAGACTCGAAGGGCAACGGCTTGTAGGTGCCCGCAGAAAAGTCCAACTGCGGGGTCGTGAGCACTGTGAAGCCGAAGCCGCCAAGCTCAGCTACGTGGGGCGCCAGCTTGCCGAGCGGCATGGACTTGGGGTGCGGGAAGAAATCCGGTTTGTCCGGAACCCGCTCCAGGGTCTTGCGTGTCTTAGTCACCTCCTGGTCGAACTCAGGCAGAAGCGCTTCACTGATGGTCATGAAATCCTCCCTTTTCTGGTTTGGCTAGCGTCATCTCGGATGATAGGCGAAGATAAAGCGAAAGTCAAGCGAATTTTCGCTACACCCCTACCCTGCAACTGACCCCTCACCCGCCTGCGGGCCGTAGCATGCTGTGCGCCCTGAGCGTCCATAACCCTTCGGCGGGCGAAGGCCCGGCTCGCCACGGCTGGTGCAAGCGCCGTCGCGGCCCACCCTCTCCCCAAGGGAGTCTGCGTGATAGCTCGGCCAGGCGCAGGAGGGGCGCCACAGGCGCTTTGGAGTGCGGCAGCTTGCTGCCGCTTTCCTCGAGCGAGCTTGCTCGCGCTGCCCTGGACCGGACCAGTAAGTCGTGACGGCCAGCAAGCTGGCCGCGAGGAAGGCGGCAGCAAGCTGCCGCACTCCAAAGCCGGGCTTGGGCCCGGCAAGCGGGATGGACGCATGCTGGGCGAGGTATCACACAGGTTCAAAGGGAGAGGGTTATCATCGCTGCATTCTACTCACCGCTTACTCCCAACTGCCGACTGCCTACCGTCTCTTCACGGTCTGCCCAGCCCCGCATGGTAGTCCCATACTGCATGGTAATAGCTCATAAAGCGCAGCGGCTCGCAGCTTGGCTCGCCAACCTCGGCAAACGTGTAGCGGTCGAAGTTGATGGAGCGCAGCAACGTGAAGAGTTCGTGCCAGGGATAAGCTTTGTCGTCGAGGTTGTTGATGTGGCAACTGCGAATCCAAGGTTTCAGCAGCTCGAAACTTTTCTGGACTGAGCCGTTTTCCACGTCCGTAGGATTGGAGTTCCAGCAGGCGCCCACCGAAGGATGATTGGCGACCGAGAGGATGTGATGAGCGTTCGCCGGAATCTGCGTGCCCTCCCCGTGAACTTCCATCCAGATTTCCACGCCATGGTCGCGCGCGATGTCACCGCACTTGGCCAGCGCATGCCCGATCTGCTCGAGAGTCTGATCGTGCGGAACCCCCTGCGGGAATCCGTTGGGGCGCACCTTCACGCCCAGGCAGCCCAAGTCCTGCGCCAGGTCGCACCAGCGGCGCGTTTCTTCGAGGTTCTTTTCCACCGTCGCGGGCTCCGGCGACTCGTATTCGCAAGTCGTTCCCAGGCTCACCAGCCGCACACTCGAATCGGCAAACCGCTTCTTTACTTCTTCCCGTTTCTGTTTGCTGATGGATGGCTCCACGCCGTGCTTGTGCGTCGTGCGGAGTTCCGCCCCCACAAACCCTGTCTTCTCGCAATTCTTGATAATAGTCTCGATGTCCCAATTGAAGGCGAGATTGTACGTAACCAATCCAAGATGAAATGGAGGCTGCGTTCCTGCAGCCTCAGCCGTCGTTGGGATGATCGGATTAGCGCGGGCCTCTGCGCTCTTGGTCAATCCGAGGGAAGTGATTCCCGCTGCTGAAACGATACCTGACTTTAGGAACTCCCGTCGCTTGGTCGCTGGCATATTTCCCTCCGTAGACACCCCTGATTCGGTCCTTATTCCTCGCACGACATTTTAGACGATTTTGGATTTTAAATTTTGGATTAGGATTCGCGATCAAGCTCGCCATCCTCATTCGACGGTTTCCGGTTCTTGATGTCGGATCGGCGCATCGTGTTTGCTGCCGTTGTTGACAGCAACAAGCCACGTTCGTGAATCCAAATCGTAAAATCCAAAATCGCACTATAATAGCTTGAAGGGACTTGGGGCATGATCCTCATAATAGACAACTACGATTCCTTCACCTACAACTTGGTCCAATACCTGGGAGAGTTGGGCGCCCAAATGCGCGTGATTCGAAACGATCAGACCACGGTGGATGAAATCGAGAAGACGCGGCCCAGCGCCATTGTCATCTCCCCCGGACCCAAAACTCCCACCGAGGCAGGGATTTGCCTGGAGGTGATCGAGAAGCTAGCCGGACGTGTTCCTATTTTGGGAGTGTGCCTGGGCCATCAAGCCATCGGGCAAGCCTTCGGGGGCAAAGTTATCCGGGCTCCGGAACTCATGCATGGTAAGACCAGCCAGGTCCAGCACGACGGCAGGACCATTTTCGAAGGCCTGCCCAATCCCTTTGAGGCCACCCGTTACCATTCTTTGATTGTCGAGCGTGAAAGCCTTCCCGCCTGCCTGGAAATCTCCGCCACCTCGCCCGATGGCCTCATTATGGGCCTGCGGCATCGCCAAATGAAGGTCGAGGGGGTCCAATTTCACCCTGAATCGATCCTCACCCATTCGGGAAAACAGTTGCTCGCGAATTTCTTGAAAATGTAGAGTGGGCTGTCCGTGGTCCGTGGTCATTCGCCCGTTGTCTGTCGTCGCGGGTGGCGCATACGTCACGACGCCTTTTGTCGTGATGTATGCGCCCCTTTTGAGTGAGAGGGGCGCAGACATGCCCAAGAACGGCACGTCTGCGCCACCCGCGGTTTGTTGTCGTGCCGAGTGGCCATGGGCCTGAAAGTTGCAACCTCCGTCGTCCCCGCGCAAGCGGGGACCCACGACCGGCGGATTCCCGCTTTCGCGGCCTGTCGCCCGAAGGCTCTAGGCCGCAGGGCGGGAATGACGTGGCTTTCGACGGGGCGAAGCGAAGGATCCCAATAGTTCATCGCAGACTGGGAACCCAAAAGCAACTGCGGAGATCCTTCGCTGCGCTCAGGATGACAGCCAAATGGGTCAATGGCTCGATGACTCAATGGTTCAATGACCCAATGGCCCGCTGGCTCAATGACTCAATGGATCAATGACTCAATCCCTCACCTCCTGTTCTTCTGGGTAAAACCCACCAAGTTTTTGAGCGTCTGAAGGGCGGCCCCGGAGTCAATAACCTCCGCAGCCTTCGCGACTCCCTCGATAAAGTCTCGAGCCTTTCCGGCTACCACAAACCCGGCTGCAGCGTTGGCCAGCACTACATCGCGGTGGGGCCCGCGCTCGCCTTCAAGGACACGCCGTAACAATCGCGCGTTGGTCTCAGCATCTCCGCCACGCAGCTCATGCAGCGAGGCCCGCGCCAAGCCGAACTCTTCCGGTGTAACGTCGCGGGTCCGCACCACGCCGCGCTCGTTCGAGGAGAGGCGAGTGGGGCCAGACAGAGTGACCTCATCAATCCCGTCTGAGCCTGTCACGACGAATGCCCGTTCGGTGCCGACCGCGCCCAGCGCGCGCGCTATCATCTCGGTTCGTGAAGCGTCGTAAACCCCGACCAACTGGACCGAAGCACGCAGGGGATTGGTAAGCGGGCCCAGGAGGTTAAAGACGGACTTTGTTTTCAGACTTCGCCGAGCATTCATCACATGTTTCATGGCCAGGTGCAGGCTGGGGGCAAAGAGGAAGACCATTCCCACTTCTTCCAGGCACCCAGGAATATGCGCGTGCGGAAGGTCCAGGGCGACGCCGAGGGCCTCGAGCACGTCCGCGCTGCCACAACGGCTAGATATGGAGCGGTTCCCATGCTTGGCCACACGGACTCCGCCGCCCGCAGCCACGAGCGCTACCGCCGTGGACACATTGAAGGTGGCGTGGCCGTCGCCCCCGGTCCCGCAGGTGTCCAGCAGGGGCTCGCTACTTCGCAGCGCCTCCCCATCAACTCCCACCTGCTGCAACCCTTCGGCGGCATGGGCGCGCATCACCTCCGCGAACCCGACCAGTTCTTCGGGCTGCTCGCCTTTGTCGCGCAAAGCAGCCAGGAAGGCAACGATCTCCGCGTCCGGCACGGAGCCTGATAACAACCGCTCCATCACCGCCCGCGCCTCCGAACGGCGCAGATGCTGGCCGGATTCGAGTTTTTGAATAGTCTCGAGGATTTGCATGACTTCAAAGGTCCGCTGTCCGTGGTCCGTTGGCAGTTGCCTCACCGCGGCTGACGATGTTCATTGCATTTGCTATGCACATTTCTTATACTGCCAGATTACAAGCTAATTGTAATCCTGCAGTTTCGCCGGCAGATTGAAAGGAAAGCCGTCATGCCCACGGTTGTGTGAGCGGCTGACGACCAACTAATAGCGACTGACTACGGACAACGGACCACGGACGACTGACAACTGACTACTGACAACTTCTGCAATGAAGATCCACGAATATCAAGCCAAGCAAACACTGGTGAAGTTCGGCGTGGCCACCCCGCGCGGCGAAGTCGCGTACAGCCCTGAAGAAGCGCGCGCCGTAGCGGAGCGATTGGGCGGGACGGTGGTGGTCAAGGCGCAGATTCATGCGGGAGGGCGGGGCAAAGCCGGTGGAGTAAAGTTGGCCCGCAACGCGAGTGAGGCTGAGCGCATCGCGAACGAGATGCTCGGTAAGAAGCTGGTGACGATCCAGACCGGTCCTGAGGGACGCGTGGTGAAGCGCGTTTTGATCGAGGAAGGGTTGGAGGTGGCGCGCGAGCTTTATTTGGGTTTGGTGATCGACCGCGACAGCGCCCGCCCCGTGTTCATGGCCTCGAGCGAGGGCGGCGTAGAAATTGAAGTGGTGGCCGCCCAGCATCCGGAATGGATTTTGAAAGAGTTCATTGACCCCGCCCTCGGCTTGCAGCCTTTCCAAGCGCGGAAACTGGCCTTTGGGCTCGAGTTGGATCCGAAACTGGTGAATGAGGCGGTGCGCTTCTTTACGAGCCTTTACCAGGCCATGATCGCCACGGATGCATCGTTGGTGGAGATCAACCCCTTCGTGCTCACGCGTGACGGCCGCTTGCTGGCCCTCGACGCCAAAATGAACTTTGACGACAACGCGCTCTACCGCCACAAGGACATCCGCGAACTGCGCGACCTGGATGAGGAAGACCCGCTCGAGGTCAAAGCCTCGAGTTACAGCCTGAACTACATTCGCCTGGACGGCAATGTGGGCTGCATGGTGAACGGCGCAGGCCTGGCCATGGCCACCATGGATATCATCCAGTACGCCGGTGGACGCCCGGCCAATTTCCTGGACGTAGGCGGCGGCGCCAATGAAGAACAGGTTCGCCGGGGGTTCGAGATTATCTTGAGCGATGCCAACGTGCGTGCGGTGCTCATCAACATCTTCGGCGGCATCATGCGCTGTGACATCGTGGCGAACGGCGTGGTGGCCGCGGTCAAATCGCTCGGGATCGAAGTTCCGGTGGTCGTTCGGCTGGAGGGGACGAATGTTGACCTTGGCCAGCGGATCCTGCGCGACTCGGGTTTGAACTTTACCGTCGCGCGCGGCATGAAAGACGCAGCCGAAAAGGTCGTTGCTCTGACGAGGGCCCTTTGACCTTTGACATCGCTGCAGCCCGCAGGCTTGTTTTGAAGGCCTTAGCCTCCATGAAGCCGGCAGCCACCACGGATCTGGCTGCTGTAGAAAGCAACGTGGGGGCTTATTTTGGCCGC
>Ga0187808_10000174_pt1 | contig 16597 bp, 14 predicted proteins | sample NC_wetland_sal_i_5_FD_132427 | JGI IMG/M metagenome (GOLD analysis project Ga0187808, IMG submission 132427) | Wetland sediment microbial communities from Neuse River Estuary, North Carolina, USA - ASW_3 | ecosystem: Environmental > Aquatic > Freshwater > Wetlands > Sediment | place: USA: North...
CCAAATCGTGGTTGCGCGCGATAAGTGGACACAGACCGTGGTGATTCCTCATTGAGGTATAATCCGAGGCATCGGCTGCCGGCAGTTATAGGTTGCATCAATTACAACCCCAGGCCGAACCTCGCCACGCGGCGCCAAGCCGCGGGCTCACTCCTGATCCCATAGAGGTGAAGACTACTAACCTTGAATTCGAGCTCGAACTGCCCAGCCATGGAAGCAATGATTTTCTCCTTCAGGCTCGAAGGCAAACTGCCGTAAAGAAGGCTAAGGTGGGGCATGAAGGCGCGTTTCTCCTCAATACGGAAGAGTTCCCGCGCGGCCTTATTCGCCGTCATGATGGGATGTGTCGGGGCCACCCTTACGAAGAGGCAGCGAAAGTATTCTTCGAGGCCATCGACGGCGGTAAGCCGAATGGTAAAGGGTGGTATTCGCCTTGCCAGATCCTTCATCTTCGAGGTGATCTCCCGCGCCTGGCCTGCGATGCCGCCGGCCAAGGTCACGTGAGGCTCAAAGGCCGGCGTGGCATACTGCCGGCTCAAATTGAGGATCGTCCCCGCCAACCGCTCGCGAACTTCCCCGGTGGGCATCAACCAAAGTGAATAATGCGACGGTTTTTCACGTAGGCGCATACTGATCCTTCGGGCTGAATCTTGAAATACACTGTCATTATCTCCTATCCGAGCGTCCGAATCGAGCCGCACCTGGAGACCTTCACCTCTTGTTTGGGCGGCAGTTCCCTAGATTGACTCTACGAGTCAAATGGGACATAACTGCTTGCGCACCACGCTGGCTTCCGTGTACACTTTAGATGTACACGGAGTAACTGCGTGGGCACACATAAGGTCAGCGTCCGAGAAGCACGGGAAAGCTTGCGTCGCTTGCTGGATGAGGTCCAGGCGGGCGATGAGGTCGTGGTGCTGCGCCGGGGTGTCGAGGTCGGAAGACTCGTCCGGCCGGAGCGAAAGGCCCCGCCCCTTCCTGACCTGAGTCGCTTTCGAGCTTCGATCAAGCTTCGCGGAAAACCGATGAGCTATTGCATTCGGGAAGCCCGCCGGAGCAGCCGCTATTGACATATATCGACACCAGTGTGTTGGCCGCCTATTACTGTCCCGAACCGCTGAGTGGCCGGGCGCAGCGAGCATTGCAAGAAGAAGACCAGCGGGCAATTAGCTGGCTTGTAGAAGCGGAGCTCGTGTCCGTCCTCGCCCGTAAAGTGCGCACCCGGGAAATGCGCGCAGCCGAGGGGCGTCGCGTGCTTGCTCTTTTTCAATCCCATCTGGAGCAGGGAATTTACACCCGACTCCCACTGGAACGCGCACATTTTGCAAAGGCACATGAGTGGCTCGCGACTTTTGCCGTCCCGCTCAGCACGCTGGACGCCTTGCACCTAGCGGTGGCCGCTACGCAAGGGTGCCCGTTTCTGACTGCTGACGTGGCGCTCGCCAAAGCCTGCGCGAGAATCGGCCTCACGGCACGTCTGATCAGTTAAACGCTCTATACCCCCGCAACAGGAGGTCCTATGCAACGGCGCTATTTCCTGCAATCGGTCGGTTTGGGGGGAGCGGGGGCTGTTGCGGCGTCTTCAAAGTTGAGCGCCGCTGCCGCACCGCCTCTCCTGAAGATCACGCGCGTTCGTTTCTACCACAACCCGAAGTCTCCCGAACACTTCAACCAGAGTTTCAACATCGTGACCGTTGAAACGGACCAGGGCATTACGGGCATCGGTGAGGGCGGCTCGCGTGACACCATCTCACAGTGCGCCGCTATGATTATCGGCGAGGACCCATTCCGCATCGATCATCTGTGGCAGATGATGTTTCGCGGTTACTTCTATCCCGCGGGGCGCGAAAAACTCGACGCCCTCGGCGCCATCGACCTTGCTCTCTGGGACATCAAAGGCAAAGCTTTGGGCGTGCCCGTCTACGAATTGCTCGGCGGCATGGCGCGCGACCACGTGGAGTGTTACGCGACTGGTTTCCCGAGCCAGGGAAGCCTGAAGGAAACCGCCCACGCCTGCCTCGAGGCGGGATTCCGCGCTTTTCGCTATGCCACGGCGGATCCCCCGAAGGGCCAGCCCTTCAACTCCCATCAGATGGTGCGGAAAACTTACGAGGACTGCGTCGAGATACGCGAAGGGGTGGGCAAAGACGGCGACTGGGCGCTTGATTACCACACCCGCCTCGACTTTCCCGACGCCGTGCGGCTCAGCACCCTTATCGAGCCGCTGGAGCCTTACTTCGCGGAGGATCTGATCCGCTCTGAAAACCCCGAGGTTTACAAGGAGCTCCGCGCCCACGTCAAGGTCCCTATTGCGGTCGGCGAACAGTTCGGCAGCCGCTGGGACATCAACCTGTTAATCGAACACCAGCTCATTGACTACGCCCGTGTGACTTTGCCGAATGTGGGGGGCATCACCGAGTATATGAAGATCCTCGCCCTTTGTGAGACCCACTACGTGGGGCTTATTCCTCATTTTACCGGGCCAGTGTCGGAAGCCGCATTAGTCCATGCGTGCGGAGTGTTCTCCGGACCAGTGTTGATGGAAATGACCGGCGAGGGGAAGGCTTCCTACCCTCATTTGCCGGAGAGCTACGACTTCCGCAACGGCAAGATGTGGCCCAATCGTCGTCCCGGACTCGGCGTAACCTTGGATACCGCGCCGCTTCAACTCGCGGCCGAGATTACGGAACGCTTGCGGCCCATTCCCATGTTCCATAGGCCCGACGGGTCCATTACGAACTGGTAGGGTTCAAACTGTCTGGGTCACAATTTGGAGTTCCCGCGGCTTGTCGGGATTCAGACCCTTCACCTCAGCGAGCAAGGCAGCAAAGATCTGCCCCGGCACGATGTAGGGGATGGGCGTGTAGATTTCCGGGACCGGATCAGTGATGCGAATCACTCGCCCAGCGCCGGGGATGCGCGCCTTCGAGGAGGAAAAGACCAGGGTGTCCGCACTCAGGGCGTGCAGACGCGCAGTCAATTTCAGGAGCTCTCGAAATGTCTTGCCGGGTGGCATGAAGACCAGCGCAGGGAAGTCCCGCTCGATCATGGCAATCGGTCCGTGGAGGAAGTCGGCCGAGGAGAACCTTTCCGCTACGACGTAGCAGGTTTCCATCAGCTTCAAGGCCAGCTCATAGGCATTGGCTAGGTTGATGCCGCGCCCGACCACCACGCACCGGCGCATATAACGGTAGCGCTCGACTACCATCCCGATTTCCGGGGCCAATTTGAGTGCCTGCTCGACTCGTTGTGGGATTTCGGTGATATCGCTGAGGACAATTTGAGAGCTCAAGCTCGAGGCCAAAAGGTAGAGGAGCAGGAGTTGCCCGGTGTAAGTCTTGGTGGCCGCCACGGAACGCTGCTTCCCCGCGTGCACGAGGAATACATCGTCCACCAAATTGGCCATCGTCGAACGGGCTTCATTGGTGATGCCGAGCGTATAGGCGCCCAAACGCTTCGCCGATTTGAGCACCAAATTGATGTCCGTTCCTTCGCCCGATTGCGAAATGCCAACCACCAGAGTCTGACGAAAATCCAAGCGGGCACGATAGAGGGTATGAATCGATGCGGCGCTCAAAGAGACGGGGATGCCCGTTGTCAACTCGAGCAGGTAGCGTCCAAAAAGCGCGGCATTGTCCGATGTCCCGCGTGCTACTAAAACTATGAGCCTGAAGCTCTGTTTGCGCGCGAAGTCAGCGAAGGCTAGGGCGTGGTCGCGTTCAGCGGCCAGGGTGCGTTGGAGCGCCAGTGGCTGCTCCAGAATCTCCTTCATCATTTTAGACATAAGGCACCAATATGTTCGAGGAGTTGTAGGGACAACCCTTGAGGTTGTCCCAGGGTGGCCACAAGGGCCGCCCCTACCGCCTTAAGAGCGGAGGTCCGCGCTACCTAACTCGCGCGCCATGGCCAGAGCGCCTTCGACGGGTTCACGCTGCAAAAGCCGCACGCGCGCGGTGGGCATGTGCTGGTGCACGTAGCGTGCAAAACTGCGCCGCAGGGTCGGGCTGGAGCTGAAGACGCCGCCGGCGCAGACGACGGGGACCACCCCGCGCCGCCCAAGCCGTCGGCCCAGCGCCCGGGCCAACTGGGCGAGGTCATGAGCGGCTTGTGCGCACAGGCGTCGCGCCACTCGATCGCCTTGGCGGGCCGATTCCGAAACCAGCGGGAAGAGCGCGGCCACTTGCTGTGAGTCAAGCTTCTTGAGCACGATTTGTGTGATGTCAGAAAGCTTCAGCGCGCGGCAAATCCTCGAAGTCAGCATAGTGTGCTCGCCTCGCCCATCGAACTCCCGCAAAGCGGCCATGATGGCTTTGCGTCCCAAGTCGTAGCCCGATCCGAGGTCGTCGAACGTAGCGCCCCAACCACCTGCGCGCAGCGTTTCGCCTCGGCGATTACGCGCGTAAGCGATGGAACCGGTCCCTGAGACCACAATCATCCCGGCAGCTGTTCCCAGGGCAGCGTGCAGAGCAACCGCTGCGTCTGTCGTCACGAGATAATGCCGTGCGGGGATGGCTTTGCGAAGCCACGCCAGAAGCGGGCGGCTCACAGCCGGACGGTCAACTCCCGCTACCCCGGCGCAAACAGCTACGAGCAAAGGTCCCTGCCGGCGACGCCCTCGACCCCCGCCAGCAGTCGCAGGCTCGTCGCGAACGGCTCGAGTGGCACCCTTTCGCAGGACTTTGCGCGCCACCCGTAAGAGCTCTTTCCTGGATGCTTCAATCCCCACTTTCACCGGATTCGAAGGCCCTGCCTCAGCCTTGGCGATAATCCGCCCTCGGTCATCACCCAGGCAGGCTTGGGTGCGGCTTCCACCGCCATCGATTCCGAGGAAAAACGCCATTAGCGAAGACTAGCACATTTTTTGCACCTCGCGGGCAGCCTGCTGCGTATATTGCGATAGAGGGGTCGTCGATGTTGGGAGTATTATGGCTCATGATGCTCGCTCCGCTCGGGGTGCTCTCCGCCGGCGACCAACCGGCGCCATCTGTGGAAGAAATCATGGCTCGTGTGGCCGCTAACCAGGACCGGGCGGAGCAGGTTCGCGCCGAATACGTTTACCAGCAGCGCATCCACGTCGCATCACTCCGGACCAACGGCAAGCTGGCGCGCGAGGAATCGGCGGATTACCTGGTTACTCCCACCCCGGACGGAACAAAGAAAGAACTGAAACACATCGAAGGGCGTTATTGGCACAAGGGAAGGTACTTGACGTTTCAGGGTGAACCAGTGCCTGAGGCCGGCTGGCTGGATAGCAGTCTTGTTGAGAGTTTCCGCGACGACCTTTCCAATGACAAGTCGAAAGACGGCCTCGGGCGCGATCTCTTTCCGTTGACCTCCGGGGAGCAGAAGCAGTATCGCTTCGAGTTGGCTGGAGAGGAGATGGTCGAAGGGCGAAAAGTGTACCGAGTAAGGTTTCGCCCGCGTGACAAGAATGAACTGACCTGGGCCGGCGAAGCACTGATCGACGCGGCAGAGTTCGAGCCCGTGAGAGTGTACACGAAATTATCCCGCAAGATTCCTCTGTTCGTCAGGACCCTCTTGGGCACCGATGTGCCCGGGATAGGATTCAATGTGGAGTACCGGCGGTTTGACCAAAATGTCTGGTTTCCGGTGAGTTTCGGTACTGAGTTCCGCCTGCGCGCCGTGTTTTTTATCAACCGCGACATCACCGTATCACTGGAAAACTCCGCCTTCGAGCGTGCCAAAGTCCAGAGCAAGATTCTAGATTTTCAACCCGTGAAGTAAGTTGCTTTTCCCCCCGGACGATAGATTCGAGTTTTTACACAGGTTATCTCCGAAACCCTTCGATTCTGCACTTTTGCTTCCTATTGACTCATTAAACACTTGACGTTAAATTGTCTTCGGCGTTTAATAGTTTCAGCGGAACTAGATCGCGTGATTATTTTTCAAACGCCCGACTCTCAGCTAACGGTGAATAAGCCAGCCGTAGGGGTTCTTGACTCTGTCAAGGAGCCAGACGGCCGCTGCATGAACTCTCCGGACTCCGGGACCGCGGTAACCCTCCATCTCCGTGCATGGGGAGTTATTGTCGGCAAAGGATTGAACTTGCTGCACACTGTTTTCGAAGGATCACGACGCTAATTAGCGATTGGCCCTGGGTCGAAGGTCGTTGCTTGTTGTTGGAGGTCGCATGGAGTTGCGAAGAGATCCCATTACGCAGAATTGGGTGATTCAGGAGGATGGTGACGACCCCTGGCCCAGATTTGGTGCTTGCCCTCTGTGCCCGGGCCAGGAAGCTCTTTCCCCGCAGACGATCTACTCGCATTGGAATGGTAACGGGAGGTGGCAAGTCCGCGTAATTCCTCACTTGCGCCCCCTCTACCGAATTGAAGGGGATGCACAACGCCGGGCCGAAGGTCTCTACGACAAGATGCGCGGCTTAGGGGCTCACGAGGTGGTTGTGGAGTCGCCGGATCACAATACTTTACTTTCGCATCTGCGCGACGAAGACGTTGCTCAGGTCTTGCGGGCCTACGTATCCAGGATTACGGACCTCAAGAAGGACCGCCGTTTTCGTTATGTTACAGTCTTCCGTAACCAAGGCGCCCTGGCGGGACAGGACCTGGAGCACCCCCACTCGCAGATTACGGCTGCTCCCTTCATTCCCAGGAGGGTAGTCTACAAGCTGCGATCATTCCAACAGTACTACGCAATCAAGGAACGATGCATTCTTTGCGACATTTCCATACAGGAAATCTCCCACCAAGTGCGGACGGTCGAGTGGAACGATCAGTTCGTGGCCTTTTGTCCATTCGCCTCACGGGTACCCTATGAGACCTGGGTTCTGCCCATTCACCATCATTGCTCCTTCGAGGAGGACGTCACCACCTGGGAACGCCAAATGCAGTTAGCCCACTTTCTGAAGTCTATTCTGCGGCGGCTCGAGTCGGTGTCCCCCTCCTATCACCTGGTCCTTTACACCACCCCCAACGTGGCTGCAAAATTCGACCGCAAGGAGCACTGGCTGACGCTAGCGGACGATTCTCACTGGCACTTTGAGATACTGCCGGCCAGCCAGCCCAAATCCAAGTCGTATAGCGTGAAAGAGGTCTATTACAATTCTGTCCGGCCTGAGCTGGCGGCGGAAGAGTTGCGCAGCGCGGGCACGAAAATCGCTTAGCCTTCCCTTCATAATGCCCCGCGCATCCGGCCCTTGTGGCAAATGCTGGCTAGAAGCTGTTTTGAACCCTCCCGGAAGGCATTGAATTCCCTAAAACCGCCCGGCTTTGGAGAGGTTGCCGAAAGCCACCCAGGAAACCCAGCCACCCGTCGATGTGTTAGCCCCGCAGGGGCGAGAAGTGAGTAGCCGGGGGCACCACCCCCGGAAACGCCGCCCCCCCTCACCCCCTTCTCCCTCTCCCCGCGGGCGGGGAGAGGGGTGTCCCGCAGACGCGGGACGGGGTGTGGGGCTTGGTCAGTGGGTTTCACCCCCGGCAACTCAATTTGCTCCCCTCCGGGGAGCACCCAGCGGCCTGCGCTGAGGCCACGCCGTCGGGGGAGCACAAACTTCCCGCGTATTCGACAATCCCCGTTGCAATCGGGGAATCCTCCCACTGGCGGATGGTTGCTCCAGAGAGGCGCCGAGGGGCGCCTGTACCCCGGGATTCTTCACGCTTCCTCCGGCGAAGGCAAGGCCTCCATCCCGTGGCGCTGGGCTTCGTGCTGCATCAGGCATGTCAATTCGAGTTTGGTTTCCTCCGGCAGACGCGAGGGCTTGTATTGCTCAAGCAGCCGCGAAACCTCCTGCGCCGCCCGTTCCCGCAAAGTCAGCCGGCCCCCCTCGTGCCATCGCCCCCGGTTGGCGCGATCGATGACTGGGCCAGGAAAAGTGATTTCTGCGCGCAAATGGCGGCGAGTATGGTCAGCGATCAGCAAAGACTTTTCGCGCCGCAATTCCTGGAAAAGGGGAAGCGCTGGGAAATCCTCCCGCGGCTCGATGCCTCGCAGCAGGCGGTAGGCCATGCCGCAGATCTCGTTATCGACGACCAGCTTCTCCAAGCTCAGGCAGCTTTCGAAATCCAGCATCCCAGGTCCCGAAATGCTGTTGATTCCCGATAGCGCTGCCAACAGCGCGCCCATACCTGCCTCGAACCCGGCCTGCGCGTCCAACTGCTTTGCGTCACTGAGGGCAATGTAACTCTGGGTGGGCATGCCCAGGCACTTCCCAATCTCGCTGTTGGCGCAGTCCAACATCATGGTTTCGATCGCGCCCATTGGGGTGGTTCCGAATCGAACATCGAAGATGGCGGGCGAGCCGCCGTACAAGAGCGGATGGCCGGGATTCACGAGCTGGCTGATCACCACCCCGGACAGGTTTTCGGCGGTTTGCTGGACGAGGCTCCCCACCAGGGTCACAGGGGCGACGAGTCCTGAAAGCGGCATCGATATCAGCTCCACCGGAATGGACCAGCGGGCGCAGTCCACCAGATTCTGGCTAGTCACGTCGCTCCACTTCAGCGGCGCGGTGGGGCAGACGGAGAAGATGGTCAGAGGCTTGGCGCGCAGGGCCTGCTCGTCCCCGCGTACGGCGATTTGCAGATCCTTCATGATCTCGAAGCCTGCCACCGTAAAGGCGCCGGTGACCACCGGCTTCTCGCCGTAAAGTAAGCTCAGATAGAGCCGGTAGCTGTCCGAGACCTTATCGTCAACATCGGCGGGAATGAGGGCAGTGCTCTGGGAAGCGAGGTGATGAAGGCCGCTCGTCACCTTCACATAGCGCACGTAGTCCGCCGTCGAAGGGCGGCGCAACTCGCCGCTGCGGTTATCCAGGATGTTGAGCGCGGTCGAGCCAGGCGTGAAGTAAACGTTTTCGCCCTTAAAGTCATGAGTTTCGTTCCCCAGGACATCGTAGAGCTTGAAGGAGCGCGGAACGCTGGCGAGTGCTTGGTCGATGAGGTTCTGGGTAAGGCAGGCGTTGCAGTTGTCAAAGTCCACCTGCGCGCCGTGCTCGGCCAGCATGGCCAGCACAGGCCTATTGTGAATCTCAAAACCCAGCTTGCACAATATTTCGCGCGCTTCTGCGATGATCCTATGACTCAGTTCGTCCGGAAGCAGTCTCAGAATTGGTCTCATGCGTCTCCTCAATAAGGATTGGCGGCCCAGACCTGCCTTTTAGGTCTGCGGCCCGTTGGCCCGCCCCCCAAAAGCCGCAGACCTTGAACAGGCGGCCTGCGCTACCCCTCACGTCAACCCACTTCCCACTTCGCGCTGGACGGGGGACTAGATTGTACTCGAAGCGGCGGTCCTGGGTTACTGGATTCTGCTCCTTCTCGCATCTTTCCTCCCTCGATAAGGCAGGGGGCACGGGGTCGTCAGAAGCCGTAGTCATGCGCCCACCCTTAAGTTTTCACGCCGATAAAATAATTTGATTTGGGGCGAGCGAAGTTAAGTTCTTATAATAGATAGTGTCATCGCCACAAATATCGTTCAACGATACAGGAGGGGATTTTCATGCCTAGGTTGCTAACCCGGCTCCTAGCCGGTCTGGTGCTGGTGGCCGGACTGACGATGAGCCGAGGGCTCGCTCAAACTTCAGCGCCGTCCGCTAACCCGGCCCCGGCGGTTCAGGCCGCGCCGGGTTCCAACACGGCCGACCGCGTGGCTCAGCTTGAGCAGGAGATTGCAGATGCCCGCAGTTCCGGCGACAACGCCTGGATGCTCACCAGCGCGTTGTTAGTTCTCATGATGACTGGACCCGGCCTGGCGCTCTTCTATGCGGGTCTAGTTCGAAAGAAGAACGTCCTGGCCACCATGATGCAAAGCTTCACGCTGATGGTGCTGGTGACGGTTCTTTGGGCACTTTTTGGTTACAGCTTGGTGTTCCACGCGGGCGGGGGATTCCTGGGGAATCTCGGGTATGTTTTCCTCCGGGGCGTCGGGGCGGCGCCGAACCCGGATTACGCCGCCACCATTCCGCAACAGACATTCATGGTCTACCAATTGATGTTTGCCATCATTACGCCGGCATTGATCACGGGGGCTTTTGCGGAGCGAATGAAATTCAGCGCCATGCTTCTCTTCATGACCTTGTGGACGATCATCGTTTATGATCCCATGGCCCACATGGTTTGGGGGAAGGGCGGACTGCTCAATGCCGCGCTTGGAGGGACCTTCCCCACCCTTGATTTTGCCGGGGGGACGGTTGTGCACGTGACTTCCGGCGTTTCAGCGCTGGTCTGCGCGCTTTACCTGGGCAAGCGATTGGGTTATCCGAAAGAACCGATGCCGCCCCACAGTGTGGTGCTGAGCTTTATTGGCGCTTGCCTGCTGTGGGTGGGATGGTTTGGGTTCAACGCCGGAAGCGCCCTGGCGGCGGGAAGTCTCGCCTCGAGCGCCTTCGTGGCCACGCATTTCGGGGCTGCTGCGGCCGCACTGGGCTGGGCCGCAGCCGAGTGGCTCACGCGCGGAAAGGCCAGCGTGCTGGGCGCCATTTCAGGAGCGGTGGCCGGGCTGGTGGCCATAACGCCCGCTTCCGGGTTTGTAGCGCCCATGCCTGCGCTGGTTATCGGGCTCGTCGCGGGCGTGTTCTGCTTTCTGATGGTGGCCAAAGTGAAAGGCCTTTTCGGTTACGACGATTCTCTCGACGTGTTCGGGGTGCATGGCGCGGGCGGCACCATCGGGGCGCTGCTGACCGGCGTCTTCGCCTCCCAGGCGGTCAACGCGATTTATAAAGACAGCCACGGCAATGCTTTGCCGGTGGGTTTGATTGATGGCAATGCCCATCAGCTCCTGAACCAGCTCGTGGGCATTGGCATTGCTTGGGTTCTTGCGATCGTCGGCACGCTCATTATTCTGAAGGTTGTGGATGTGGTGGTGGGTCTGCGCGTTCCCGCCGAGTATGAGATCCAGGGACTGGACCTGTCCCAGCATGGAGAAGAAGGCTACAATCTGGAGGTTTGAAGGAAGGACGATGCCCAATGAAAAAAATCGAAGCGATTATTCAGCCCTCAAGGTTTGATGCGGTCAGGGACGCCCTGCACGACATCGGCGTAGAAGGTATGACCGTCCTGGAAGTGCGGGGGCACGGCCGGCAGAAGGGACACACCGAGTTTTACCGTGGAAGTGAGTACACGGTTGACCTGCTTCCCAAGATCAAAATTGAGATGGTAGTCCCGGACAACCTCGCCGAACAGTCTGTTCAAGCCATTCTTAAAGCCGCCAAGACGGGTAAGATTGGCGATGGCAAGGTCTTTCTGACGCACGTGGACGATGCCATCCGCATCCGCAACGACGAGCGGGGCGATGCAGCGCTGTGAGCGAAGCGGAAAATGGAAACTGGAAAATAGAAAATAGGTATCGTCGCGGGGTTCGCGAACGCTGAGGCGGCCAATCGAGCCCTTTCCCGAGGGGCTGGGCATCTTCCAATTCTTCTTGGCTACACAAGACCCCTCACCCTTTCACCCCTTTCCCCTCTTCCCTCTCCTCTGGGGAGAGAGAAGAGGGGGAGGGGAGTCGGGGTGAGGGGTGTTTTCGTGTTTCGGACGGGGCTCAAAGCGCCAGCGGAGGATATGGTTAGCGGGCCAATCTCCCCATATACGCTTCCCGACTATTACAGTGCCGAATCCCTTAAGCTCGAGCAAAGCTTCGAGGGGACCGGCGATGGGCTAGCCTTGCTGGCCGCGCGTTCGGAGGTGGTGGACGCGGCGGTCGTCTCGCTGTACCGCCACTACTTTTCCCCGGAACTCAACGAACCGCGCAACTTCTGCCTGCTCGCTCTGGGCGGCTATGGCCGCCGGGAGCTCTTTCCATATTCCGATATCGACCTGCTCTTTCTCACCGAAAGCAGCGCCGAGCAGGCCTCGGAGCGTCAGGCGGTCGCGGCCATCCTGCGAGAACTTTGGGACTTGCGACTCCGTGTTGGCCATAGCGTTCGCACACTTGCGGAGTGTGGCCGGCTTTACCGCGATAACCTCGAGTTCAATGTGGCGCTCCTCGATTGCCGCTATCTGGCAGGCGACTCCCGGCTGTATGCCCGTCTGCGCGACGAGGTCTATCCGCATTTGGTGGCTCGCGATCATCAGGACCTGCTTCGCAACCTGGCGGACATCACACGCCAGCGGCATACGAAGTATGGCAACACCATTTTTCACCTCGAGCCCAACCTCAAAGAAGGTCCTGGAGGCCTGCGGGACTATCATGTTTGCCGATGGCTGGCGCGCATCTCCGAACTCGAAAAGCGTAAAGCACGGAGCATGCAGGAGAATCCATGGCCCGCGGATTTGCGCGCCGAGATCGGTCCGGCTTTCCAATTCCTTTGTGCTACGCGTTGTTTCGTTCACTATTTCCGTGAGCGCGACGACAATCAGTTGAGTTACGAATGCCAGGACCTGGCATGCGCTCGTGGAATTGCCTGCCAAAGTAGCGTGGACCCTCGATTGGGAGGTCCGCAGTTCTTGCCGCGCACCGCTGCGGATTGGATGCGAATCTATTTTCGCCATGTCCGCTCCATTTACAGGCTCACCTTGAACCTTCTGGACGATACCGCCCCAGCAGGCCCGGGAGTCTATGGGTTGTTCCAAGATTGGAGGTCTCGCCTTTCCAATGCGGACTTCTCCGTCCTCCGGGGAAGGATTTATTTCCGCCAGCCCGCGGCCTTGTCGCAAAATCCGGTGCTGTTTTTGCAGTTATTTGAGATGGTGGCACGGCACGGGCTCGAACTCAGCCGGGAGGCGGAACGACTGGTTACGGAAGCGTTGCCTCGAGTTGTAGCCACGTCCCTGGACCCTGGCGCAGTTTGGGCTCACTTCCGGCAAATCCTCCTTCTCCCTGCCGCAGCGACGGCCTTGCGCGAAATGAATCGTCTGGGCGTGCTCAGCGCTCTCTTTCCGGAGTTCCAGGTGATAGATTCCCTTGTCATCTGGGATTTCTATCACCGCTACACGGTAGACGAACACTCCTTCATGACCATCCAGAACCTGCACGCGCTCGCGCTATCTCGCCGGAAGGCACAGGACCGGCCTAATCGCACTATGGCACCGGGGTGGGAGAATAGTCTTGCCGAGATCCTCGACGAACTGGAAAAGCCAGAGCTTCTCTACCTCGCATTGCTTTTCCATGACGTCGGCAAAGGCATGGACGTCCCCGGCCACATTGAGGGAAGTCTCCAGGCGCTGCAAGGGATCATGGCACGACTTGGGCTGGTGGAGGCAGACCGCGCCACCGTTCGATCTCTCATCGTTAGCCATCTCGAGATGTCTGCCACTTTGCAGCGCCGGGACATATTTGACCCAGAGACCGTGCGGGCGTTTGCCGGTAGAATCGAGACGACCGAACGCCTGAAGATGCTGACGCTGCTGACCTACGCCGATATCAAGTCGGTCAATCCAGAGGCTTTGACGCCTTGGAAGACGGAACTCTTGTGGCAACTCTACGCCTCCACGGCGAATTACCTCGCGCGCAGCGCGGACGAAGAAAGGCTGTGGCCCACTGTCACTGCCACCTCGCCCGCCGATAAGGTTCTACCGCTGCTCCCCCCTTCCGTGGACCGCGAAGGAGTTGATCGTTTCCTGGAGGGGTTCCCGCGGCGATATTTGGCTACCCATTCGCCCGAGGAGATTGCGTCCCACTTTGACCTGGCAGGGCGGCTGGCCGAGGAGCCTGCCCAAGTCAGGCTGCGGACCCTGGGCAGTCTCTACGAGCTGACCGTCATCACCCTGGACCGGCCGTTTCTGTTTGCTTCCATCACGGGGACACTCGCGGCTTGGGGGATGAGCATACTGAAGGCCGACGCATTTGCCAATGCGGCGGGGGTGGTTCTGGACACTTTCCGCTTCGGCGACCTTTATCGCACCCTCGAACTCAACCCCTCAGAGGCGGAACGCCTGAAATCGAACTTGGTGGACGTCCTTGCGGGCAAAATGGAACTGGCTAAGCTCCTAAGTGGACGGCTGCATGCCGCAACCGGCCAGAAACCCAAAGTCACTATACCCACTCACGTCCGCTTTGACGACTCGAGCTCTTCCCACAGTACCCTTCTTGAACTGATTACCTACGACCACCCCGGCCTGCTCTACCAAGTTAGCTCCCTGCTCGCCCAGTTCGGGTGCAACATCGAGATCGCCTTGATCGACACGGAAGGGGAAAAAGTGATCGACGTCTTTTACCTTACCGCGCAGCACAGGAAGCTCCCGCCTGAGCTCCAGGAAGCCATCAAGAAGGCGTTGTTGAAATAGGTGTCAGGTGTCGCGTGTCAGGTGTCATGCGATGGAGCGCGGGCGTCTCGCCCGCCGCGATGGGCTGCACTCCAAAACGCTTTGCTTGGCTCATCTCGAAGCGCGCGAAGTAACCCCTCACCCGGCCCGCGACGGCTGGTGAAGGCGCCGTCGCGGTCCGCCCTCTCTCCGAGGGAGAGGGCTACGGTCCCAAATCCCGCCCCTGACACCCGAAACCTGAAACCTGAGACCAGTTTTTCCTGCCCTGACACCCGAAACCTGACACTTGACACCTTTTTTCTCTCCGCTTCGCTCAAATTGAAAAAAATTTGAATCTTTTGAAATCTTTTCTTGACGTCGCCTCGCCTCTTATTTTAATTTTGCGACAGAGTCTGAAAATTCAGATTTCCGAGTTGAGAACATTCCAGCGCGACGCGTTTCAACCATCGACGGCGTGACGAGACAGGAGTAAAGATGAGGGTAAAGGCATCCCCGTGTGTTTTACTCGGACTCCTTTTTCTTGTGTTTTCGATCGGAGCAGGCTGGGCTCAGACGACGGGCACCATTCGCGGTACGGTCACAGATCCCTCCGGCGCGGTTGTGCCTGGCGCCAACGTCACCGCTACTCTGAGTGACACTCATGTTACCCGCTCCCTGACTACGAATGAGAGCGGGGATTACGAGTTTCCTGCCTTGCCTGTGGGGCGCTACACCGTCGCGGTGCAGGCCCCCGGGTTCAAGATTGCCCGGCGTAATGAAATCGAGGTCAGGTTGGGTCATGTCAGCGCGGTCGACGTGAAGTTGGAATTAGGTCCCGTAGCGCAGGTGGTTTCAGCCGAGGCTGCCGCCCCTCTCATCGAGATCGTCAGCACACAGATTGGAGCCGTGGTGAATGATAAGGCGGTGGTGGAGCTTCCCCTGAATGCTCGCGACACCTATCAACTGTTGCAATTGCAGCCCGGGGTGCAGTCGCAGGTCGGGTCGGACCTCTTCTATGGCAGCGATCAACCGGGCGTGGTTTCGGTGAATGGGGGACGCGGCCGTTCGAATAACTATACGGTGAATGGGGGCGATGCCAACGACCAGTTTGTGAATTTGCCGGGGGTTGAGCCTTCACCGGATACCATCGAGGAATTTCGAGTCTTGACCAACACTTTCGACGCCGAATTTGGCCGCAATTCCGGCGCCGTCGTCAACGTTGTCACCAAGTCAGGCAGCAACGCTCTGCACGGTGACCTGTATGAGTTCTTCCGCAACAATGTGCTGAACGCTTTTGGTTTCTTTGACACCACAAAACCCGACTTCAAGCAGAATCAGTTTGGCGGCACTCTGGGCGGACCCATCCGCAAGGACCGAACCTTCTTCTTTACTTCGTACGAAGGGCGCCGAATCCGGCAGGGAACTCCCTCGCCCGCATTTCCTGTGCCTAGCGCTGCTGAGCGGAGCGGCGATTTTTCTGCCGGGGGGTCATTCTGGGGGAGTTTGAACGACCCCACGGTGTCCGCCCTTCTGAATTCTCGCCCGGGGTGCGCCTCGGCGGTGGCCGCGGGAGGTGGAGCGCCGATCGCACCCGGCGCGGCCTACTCCGCCATCTTTCCCAACAGCTACATCCCTCCCCAATGTTTTGATCCTACGGCGCTTGATTTGATGAACCAATATGTGCCCTTGCCGAACTTGAACGGGACGGAGTACCAGTCCGTCCCCACCTCGCGCGAGTACGATGACCAATTGACCGGGCGCATCGATCACAAGCTGAGTGACCACCAGCAATTCAATGCTTATTACTATTTTGACGACCAGTTTTACACCCAGCCTTTTTCGTACTTTCAGGGTGCGGGCGCTAATGTGCCGGGGTTTGGAGGTCTTTACGACACCCGCTATCAGCAGGTGAACCTCACGCACACCTGGGTGATCAGCCCCAGCACCGTCAACGAGCTGCGCTTTGCCGCCTTCCGCGAGGCGCAAGGGGAATTCAACCATCCTCAGCATACGAACCTGGTCCAGAATTCCTGTGCGACCGTGCCGGCAGACCAGTGTTTTTCAGACCCCAGTGATCCCGCGCTCGGCATCACTCCCCATCTCGGGGCCGGGCACGAGGGCGTGCCCTTCGTTTCAGTTTCCGGCGGATTCGTGATCGGGAACAACTACGAAGGGGAACTTCCCCAAATCGGAAATACCTTCCAGTGGATGGACAATCTGAGTAAAGTGGTGGGCAATCACAGCCTGAAGTTCGGCGCGGACGTTCGCCGCCAGCGCTTCGACCAGCTTTTGTACTTTAACGTCAATGGCGATTATTCTTTCCTGGGCGGTGGAAACAATGATCCCTGCTTAGCCCCATCAAAGATTCCGAATTGTGGTAGTCGCACCGATCTCTTCCCCAACTATCTTCTCGGCCTTCCTGACTCGTATTTGCAAGGCTCGGCGCA
>Ga0187808_10000175_pt1 | contig 16561 bp, 13 predicted proteins | sample NC_wetland_sal_i_5_FD_132427 | JGI IMG/M metagenome (GOLD analysis project Ga0187808, IMG submission 132427) | Wetland sediment microbial communities from Neuse River Estuary, North Carolina, USA - ASW_3 | ecosystem: Environmental > Aquatic > Freshwater > Wetlands > Sediment | place: USA: North...
CCCGATGCGGGTCCATCGGCGACCTCATCTACCGGTCCCCGACGGTGGGCGGTCGTGGGCGGCTACCGCGAGCTCCCGCGGAGTTACCGGCGACCCGCCCCCGCCCGGACGGCGCGCGAGCCGGTTGAGAACCGTCGGTCGAACGCCGCCATCCCGGTGGCCATCGTGCTGGTCGTCCTGGGGCTGTACTTCGCCTCCGCCTCCCTGATCGTCCCCGTGCTGCTCGGGGTGGTCCTGCTGCTCTCGGGGCTGTCGTTCGTGTCGACGCGCCTGAACCCGCTCAGCCCGCACTTCTACCTGACGCGCAAGCCGTCCTGGGCGGCGATCGGGGTCGTCTTCCTCGGAGCGGCCGTCCTCCTCGGGGAGGCGTGGCGGCTCTGGGCCGCCGGCGGGGCGAGCCACCTGCTCCCGCACCTGTAGAGGCGCTAGGTCGCGATCATCCGCTCGAGGGCGCGGCGGGCCTTGGCCGCCGTTTCGAGCGGGACGTCGATCACGTACCGCATCTCGGCGAGCGACGCCCGGACGTCCTCGAGCTCGATCTCCTTCATGTACGGGCAGATCGCCCCCGCGTCCAGCGGCGTGAAGGTGGTCGAGGGGTTCAGCCGACGCATCCGGTGGAGGATGCCGACCTCCGTCGCGACGATCACCTCCGGCGCCCGGGTCTCCTCGGCGAAGCGGACCATCCCGTCGGTCGAGAGGACCCGGTCGACGGACGGGAGTACCTGGCTGGCGCAGCCGCACTCCGGGTGCGCGATCACCGGCGCGCCGGGGTGCCGGGCCCGCGCTGCGGCGAGCTCCTCCGGCCGGAGCTTCGCGTGGACCGGGCAGTCGCCGGCCCACAGGTGCATCGCCCGGCCGGTCCGCTGGCGGACGTACTCGCCGAGGAACATGTCCGGCAGGAACAGGATCTCGCGGTCCGGCGGGATCTGCTCGACGACCTTCACGGCGTTCGAGCTCGTGCAGCAGTAGTCCGCCTCGGCCTTCACGTCCGCCGACGTGTTGACGTAGGCGACGACCGCCGCGCCGGGATGGGCCGCCTTCCAGGTCCGCAGCTGCTCGGCGGTGATCGCGTCGGCGAGCCCGCAGCCCGCCTTCAGGTCCGGCAGCAGGACCATCCGGTCGGGGTTGAGGATCTTCGCGGTCTCGGCCATGAACCGCACGCCGGCGAAGACGATCACCGAGCGGTCCGACTCGCGGGCCCGCCGGGCGAGGTAGAGCGAGTCGCCGACGTAGTCGGCGAGGTCCTGGACCTCCGGCCGCTGGTAGTTGTGGGCGAGGAGCACGGCGTCGCGCTCCTCCTTCAGCGCGCGGATCTCCGCCTCGAGCGACACGGCCGTCCTCCGACCGACTAGGTCGCGCGGTGTCTTAACGCGGGCCGCCGGCGCAGGCGCAGGTGGAACGGCAACGCGACCGCCGAGTGCGTGAGCGCCCCGAGGCTCGCGCGGTCGGCCCCGATCGAGCGGTACCGGCCGAGGTTCTCGGCGGTCAGCCCGCCCGAGAGCTCGATGCGGAGGCGATCGCGCACGCCGGCCCGCTCGAGCGCGCGCACGATCGCGCGGGCCCGCGCCGGCGAGGCGTTGTCGATCAGCAGGACGTCGGCCCCGGCGCGCGCCGCCCGCCGGGCGGCCCCCACGGAGGCGACCTCGACCTCGACCGGCTCGCCCGGGCGGGCGCTCCGGCGGGCCCGCGCCACCGCCGCCTCGAGGCCGACCAGGGCGACGTGGTTGTTCTTGACGAGGATCGCGGAGGCGAGGTCGCGACGGTGAGGACGGCCCCCGCCGTGCACGACCGCCGCCTTCTCCAGGTCTCGCAGGCCCGGGAGGGTCTTGCGCGTCGCGAGCACCTCGAGCGCAGGGACGCTCGGGCGGCTCGCGCGGACCGCGCGCGCGGTGGCCGTCGCCACGCCGCTCGCGTGCATGATCAGGTTCAGCACCGTCCGCTCCGCCGCCAGGATCGCTCGGGCGTCGCCGCGGACGACCAGCACGGTCGTCCCCGGCCGGACCGGGCTCCCGTCGCGGGCTGCGACGACGGGGCGTAGCCCGAGGGTCCGCGCGGCGAACGCGGCCGCCGCGACGCCGCTGACGACCCCGGACGCCTGCGAGACGATCCGGCCCTCGGCGGCGACCGGACCGGGCAGGATCGCGCGGGTCGTCCGGTCCGACCGGACCCGGTCCTCCGCGAGGGCGCGGCGGACGAGGGCGGCGATCGCCCTAGGCGGACGGTGGCTTGCCCTTCCCATCGGCCCGGCCCCCTTCCGCGGCCGCGAGCTGCTGGACGAGGCGGTCGAAGTCGCCCGCGACGTCCGGACGGAGCGCGACGATGTTCGAGCGCTCCAGCTCGCCGACCCGGCGACGGGCGCTGGCGAGGTCGCCGCGACCGAACGACAGCTGCGCGAGGCGGAGCACGACGTCGACCTCGTCGGCCGGCGCCCTCAGCTCCCGGACCAGGCGGTAGGCGTCCAGGAGGTCCGCCTCGGCCCGGTCGTACTCCTTCCGGTCGAGGGCGATCTTCCCGCCGATCACGAGCGCCTGCACGAGCCCGAACCGGTCCCCGATCCGCTCGAGGGTCTCCCGCGCCCGGGCGTTCGCCGCCGCCGCCTCCTCCCAGCGGCCGGCCTCCCTCAGAACGTCGGCGGAGTTGAACTGCGCCCAGCCGACACGCCGCGGGTCGTGGGCCGCCTCCCCGAGCCTCGTGGCCTCCCGGAACTCCGCCAGCACCTCCTCGATCGGCGCGCGGGGTCCGGGCACGACCGAAAGCACCACGCCGACGAACAGGCGGGCGTAGGAGGCGGCCCGCAGGTCGCCGAGCCGCTCGAGGGCCGCGGCCGCCTCGCGTCCTTCCGCGAGCGCCTCGTCCAGCCGCCCGAGCATCCGCAGCACGCCGGCCCGCCGGGCCTGCCCCTGCGCCACCGCGCGCGGATCCCCCGCCGCCCGCGCGAGGCGGAGCTCCTCGTCGTGCTGCGCGAGCGCGTCGGCGTACCGACCGAGATAGAACAACGCGTCCCCCCGCAGGTGGCGCAGGGCGATCAGGACGCGCGGGTCGTCGCCCGTCTCGGCGGTGGCGAGCAGACGGGCGGTGACCTCCTCGGCCTCCTTCCAGCTGCCGAGGTTCGTCTGCACGCGCGCGAGGAACGTCTCGGCGAGCGTGCGCAGCGGGCCGGGGACGCGGCCGGCGAGCCCGGGCCGGGCGAGCTGGTGCCGGAGGATCTCCTCGGCGTCGTGGAGGTCGCCGGCGGCGTCGGCCTGCTCGGCGAGCTCGAGGACGAGCTCGGTCTCCCCGGCCCAGTCGTCCGGCGCGAGGCGTCGGTAGCACTCGAGCGCGCGCTCGAGGTGGCCGCGGGCGTCCCGCGGGGCGTGGGCCGACGCGGCGATCCCGGCCGCGGCCCGATTGAACTGGACGGCCTTGTCGTCCACCCGACCGAGATAGAAGTGGTGGGCGAGCGCGTAGATCGTCGCGACGTCCGCCGTGCCGGTCGCTTCCAGCGCGGCCCCGACCCGGCGGTGCAGGAGCCGGCGTCGGCTCTCGGTGAGACGCCCGTAGTGCTCGGACCGGATCCGGTCGCTCGCGAAGGCGAACCGCTCGTCGGGGCGCTCGAGCACGAGCCCGCGGGCGACGAGGAGGTCGACGACCTCGGCGAGGCGCTCCTCGTCCTCGCCGCTCGCCCGCAGCAGCAGATCGAACGGCACCTCCGGGCCGACGACCGCGGCGACGGCGAGGACCCGCTCTTCGTCCTCGCCGATCGGGGCCGTCCCGGACCCCTCCCCCGGGAGCTCTTCCGACGGCGCCGAGCGCGGCAGGCGGCGGTCGAGATGCAGGAGCAGCAGCGGGTTGCCGCCCGTCTCCGTGTAGCGTCGGGCGATCTCTTCGTCGGTGAACGTTCGGTCGGGCTCGGCCGAGCGCAAGAATTCGGCGACCTCGACGGAGGTGAGCGGCCGCAGCACGACGCGTCGGGCTTCGGTCGTCCGCTCGAACTCCTCGAGGCGTCCCCGCCGCGACGGCGTCAGCTCCGCCGGCGGGCGCACGGTCGCGAGGAGCCAGAACGGGTGGTCCCGGAAGCGGTGGGCGAGGAACTCGACCGCGTCCAGCGACGCGTCGTCCGCGCGGTGCAGGTCCTCCAGCACGAGGACGGTGAGCCCCTGGCGGACGAACACGCCGAACTGGCGGACGAGGCTCTCGCGGAGCGCCTCCGACCGGCCTTCGATCGGCTCGTCGGAGCTCCCGAGCGCGGCGAGGATCCGCTGCTCGACCCGCACCGGACGTCGTGCGACCTCCTCCATCCCCGGAGCGAAGCCGATCAGGACCGACGCGGCGAGCGCCGACGCGCCGGCGTCGCCGGCCTCGGAGACCGTCTCGAGGGCGTCGTGCAGAATCTGGAACGGCGGCGGGGCGTCCACCGCCGCGGCGCGCGCCGCGAGCACCCGCGTGCCGCGCGCGCGCATCTCGTCGACCAGCTGCGCGACCAGCGTCGACTTGCGGACCCCGGTATCCCCCACCAGGAGCGTCACGCCGCCGGTGCCGGCCCGGGCGTCCTCGTAGGAGCGCCGGAGGGCGTCGACCGTCTCCAGCCGGCCGACGAACCCCGGCCGGTGCAGGTCGACCGCCATGGTGGCTCGTCGGGAAGCGCGGCTAGCGGCTCCGGGGGGAGGGGGCGGGCACGAACGGCAGGTCGACCACGTGCGCCGGGGCGGGACGACCGCGGACCTCGACGGCGACGGAGGTGCCGCTGCGGCCCAGCGCGAGCGGGAGGAAGGCGAGCGCGACGCCCCGGCCCAGGGTCGGCGCGATCCCGCCGCTGGTAGCGACCGCCACCTGGCTGCCGTCCGCCAGGACCGGGGCCCCGTGGCGGGGGATCGCCCCGGGCTCGTCCAGCAGGATCCCCGCGAGGCGGGCGGGGAGGCCCTTCGTCCTCTGCGCTTCGAGCGCAGGGCGGCCGACGAACGCGTGGTCGAAGTCGACGAACCGGTCCTGACCGGCCTCGAGGGGGGTCCGGTCCCGGTGGAACTCCTGGCCGGAGAGGAGGAACCCCTTCTCCAGGCGCAGCGTGTCGCGAGCGCCGAGCCCGACCGGGGTGGCGCCGCGAGCGACCAACGCCTCCGCGATCGCGTCGGCGTCCGACGCCGGCACGTACACCTCGTAGCCGAGCTCGCCGGTGTAGCCGGTCCGGCTGACGAGGAGCTCGGTCGAAAGCGCGTCCGGGAACGTCGGGCCGAGCCGCCCGTCGCGGGGGCCCGCCGACGGGGTGCGGGGGAAGAACGCGGCGCGGTAGAAGCCGAGCTTGCCGAGCTCCCAGCCGAACTGCGCTTCGAGCAGCGCTCGGGCGCCGGGCCCCTGGACCGCGAGGAGCGCGACGGGCCCGTTCCACCGGCGGATCGTCGTCCCGGGCCCCCGGTGCTGGCGGAGGATCTCCTCGATCTCGGCCGCCCGCGCCGCGTTCGGCACCACCAGGAACCGCGGCGCGAGCTCGCCGGGCGTGTTGAGGCGGCCGACCAGGAGGTCGTCGACGATCGCCCCGTCCGCCTGCAGCAGGAACGTGTAGCGGACCCGACCGGGGTCGAGCCCCGGAACGTTCGCGGTCGTCCTTCGGGCGAGGAGCTCGTCGGCGCCGGCCCCTTCGACCGTGTAGATCCCCATGTGGGAGACGTCGAACAGCCCGACCCCGGTGCGGACCGCCTTGTGCTCGGGGAGGATCCCCGTGTAGTACAGCGGCATCTCCCAGCCCGCGAACGGGACGAGGTGGGCGCCGTGGCGGACGTGGAACGGATAGAGCGCGGTCCGCTGCAGCGGCGCCTCGGCCGCGGCGCTCATGTGACGACCTCGCCCAGGCGATGGTCCGCGGCGGCGCGCGCGATCTCGAGGGCTATCCTGCGACCGGTACTCATCGGAATCCTCCACAGAGCGTTACCGTACGGATGGCCCGTAGCGAGATGAACGTTGGTCCCTCCCCCGATCCGCACCGCCACGTCGAAGACCGTCGGGCGGCCGGTCTTGTCGAGGCACGTCTGCAGGCAGAACGGCCCGACGATCCCGGGGGGGTAGCGGGCGCGGCTCGCGTCGACGAACTTCTCGGCGAGCGCGAACACCTCCTCGAGGATCGACTCGCGCACGGTGAGGGTCCCGTGCCCGACGACGGTGTACTCGGGGATGCGGGCCGTCTCGGGGAGGGCGAGCTGCTGCGCCGCGGGGAGGCGGACGAGCCCGTCCAGGTCGCTCTCCCGGCGTTCGTCGACCCCGAGCAGCTCGAGGCCCTGCTCCCGCGGGACGAGCGGGGAGAAGAAGAAGTTGAAGTTGAACACCGGGCCGAGGACGTACTCCTCGATCCGGGCGGTGGCGAGGTCGCTGGCGAGGATCGTGCCCCGCGCGATCAGCCGGGCGCTCTTCTCGCGGTACTCCTCGGCGCTGGCGACGGTGAAGAAGCCGCGCTCCAGGCGACGGTGCGCGTGCGGAAGCTTGACGATCGCCAGCCGGTCGATCGCCTCCGGCCCGCTCAGCCGGCGCGGGGTCGGCACGCCGGCGCGCTCGAGGAGGGTGTAGTAGTTCTCCCGCTCGCTCCGCTCCTCGATGCGCAGCATCGCCCGGCTCCCGAACACCGGCACGCGGAACGTCTCCTCGATGATGTCCAGCGGGACGTAGGAGCTGAACGCGCGGTTCGGCACCAGGATCGCGTGACGGGCCCGGAGCCGCTCCTGCTCGGCCGGCGCCGCGAGGTCGGCGAACGCGCGGTACGTCCAGACCTCGTCCACGCAGCCGCGCTGGCGCGCGCCGTCCGCGCCCCGGATCGACCGGAAATAGCGAGCGTAGGTCGCCTCGCGCCCGGCCTGGGCGAGCACCAGCGTGGCGAGCCCCTCGATCGCCGCGCCGTCGGCGATGTCGATCGCCGAGTGCGAGCCGACCGTGGCGACGGTCGGGCGCGCCGGGTAGCCTTCGACCAGCGCGCGCGCCTCAGCGGGGGCGATCGGCATCGGGCCCCCCGGACGGTTCGAGCGCCTTAACGGCTCGGGCGACCCGCTCCGGCGAGAGCGGCAGCTCCGTCAGGTGGACCCCGACGGCGTCCCTCACCGCCGCGGCGATCGTCGCCGGGACCGGGACGATCGGCGGCTCGCCGATCCCCTTCGCCCCGAACGGGCCGGCCCCCGGATGCCCCTCGAGGAGGACGACCTCGATCGGCGGGACCGACCCGAGCGTCGGGAGGCGGTAGTCGAGCAGGCCCGGGTTGGCGAGCCGCCCGTCCGGGCCCCAGACCGCCTCCTCCGTGAGCGCCGCGCCGAGGCCCATGGCGACCCCGCCCTCGACCTGTGCCCGCGCGCCGGCGGGGTCGAGGACGGTGCCGATGTCGTGGAAGGCGGCGTAGCGGACGACCCGGACCGCGCCGGTCGCCCGGTCGACGGCGACCTCGGCGACGTGCGCCGCACCGGTGAAATCCTGGTAGGCGAAGAAGCTCCCGTCGACGACCCGGGAGGCGTCGATCTCGTTCGCGACCCCGAAGTGGCGGCCGGCCGCGGTCGCGCCGCCCCCGCGGCGCTCCTCGTCGGTCAACAGCTCGACGACCGGACGCGAGGCCGCGCCCGCGCGCAGCACGATCCGTTCGCCGTCGACCGCGAGGCGCACGGCCGCGGAGACCCCCGCCCGGCGGGCGAGCTCGGCGAGGAGCTTCTCGCACGCCTCGTCGACCGCTCGGCCGAGAGCGCCGACCGTCCGGCTGCCGTAGACCCCGGAGTCGAACGGGGCGGTGCGGGTCCCGGCGTAGTCGACGCGGACCCGCTCGTGGGGCAGGCCGGTGCGACGGGCGGCGACCGCCGCGAGCCCGACCAGGACGCTCCCGCTGCCGATCTCGCGCTCCCCCTGCTCGATCACGAGCTCGCGTCCGTCCAGCCGGACCCTCGCCTCGCCGCCCGCGCCGGTGTTCGTCGACCAGAACCCGAGCCCGATGCCGACCCCGTGCCCGGCCGGAAGGCCGGCCCGCCAGGCGGCGGCCCGGTCGCGGGCCGCCTGCAGCGCCGCCGGGAGACCGAACGGCCCGATGCGCTGCCCGAGCGGCGTCGTCTCGCCTTCCTTCCAGAGGTGCGCCGCCCGGAACGCGTCCGGGTCGACCCCGATCGACCGGGCGACGTGGACGAGGTGGGACTCCGCGACGAACGCCGCCTGAGGGGCGATCGGCGCCCGGTGCGGGCCGAACGGGGGCTTGTTGGTCCGCACGGCGTACCCCTCCACCTCGAACACCGGGGTCCGGTACGGCCCGAGCAGGAACCCGATCGAGTAGCCGGTGGCGAAATCCCGACCCGGCAGGGAGGTGCCGACGTCCAGGAGCAGCCGTACCCGGCGCGCCACGATCGCGCCCGCCAGAACGCCCGTCTCCAGGCGCACGACCAGCGGAAGGGTCGAACGGCCGAGCAGGAACTCTTCGCGGTAGGAGAGCGCCAGCCGCACCGGCCGGCCCGCCTCCCGGGCGAGGAGCAGGGCGTACGGCTCGAGCAGCGACGCCCCCTTCCCGCCGAACCCGCCCCCGACCCACGTGCCCTCGACCTCGACCGAACCCTCCTCCAGGCCGAGGATCGAGGCGACGTCCTCGCGCACGCCGAACGGCGACTGGGTCGAGGTCCGCACCTTCCATCGGGGTCCGTCCACCTCGGCGAGGCAGGCGTGCGGCTCCAGCGGGACCTGCTGGACCCCGGCGGTTCGGTACGTCTCCGCGACGACCGTCTCGCTCCGGGCGAGCTCGGCGTCGACGTCCCCGTACCGCGCGCGGACGTGGGCGGCCACGTGCGGCGAGCGCGCGGCCTCCGGTCCCGGCCAGTCGGGGAACAGCGCTTCGACGTCCGTGACCGAGGCTCGGGGCTCGATCTCGACCTTCACCCGGCGGGCCGCCTCGCGCGCGAGCGCCAACGTCGGCGCGGCGACCGCGGCGACCGGTTGCGACGGGTACACGACCTCGCCGGTCGCGAACGGCGGGCGCTCGGCGTCCCCCTTCGCGCCGCCGACGAGCCGGGCGACCGCGTCCGCGCCGATCGCGACGACCGACGGGAGCGCCCGAGCCGGCTCGAGGTCGATCGCGCGGATCGTTCCGTGCGGGACCGGCGCGAGCACGAGCGCCCCCCACCACATGTCGGGGGCGGAGAGGTCGGTGCCGAACTCCACGGCGCCGTGGACCTTCGCCGCGGCGTCCGGACGGGTCGGTGACGTCACGGTACTAGCTCCCGCGCCCGCCGGACGGCGCGTCGGATCGCCACGTAGCCCGTGCATCGGCACAGGTTCCCGCCGAGGTCGTCGAGCAGCTCCTCGACGCTCGCCGAACTTCCCCGCTCGTGGAGCAGCCCGGTGAGCGCCATGACGAACCCCGGCGTGCAGTAGCCGCACTGGAGCGCCCCCTCCTCGGCGAACGCCGTCTGGACGGCGCGGCCGACCGGCTCGCGTCCGACCTCTTCGACGGTCGTGACCGAGCAGCCCTCCAGCTCCCGGCTCAACGTGAGGCAGCTCAGGCGGGCCTCGCCGTCAACGAGCACGGTGCACGCCCCGCACTCCCCGGAGCGGCAGCCTTCCTTCGTGCCGCGCAGTCCGAGGCGCCAACGGAGCGTGTCGAGGAGCCGCTCGTCCCCCGGCGCTTCCTCGAGGGAGCACGGGCGGCCGTTGACGGTCAGCGACCGGGAGCGGCCGCTCACAGGACCTCTCCCGTCGGCCGGCCGATCGCCCGCGCGACCGCGCGGGCGCAGAGCGCGGCGGCGAGCCTCCGGCGGTGCTCCTCGGTCGCCCGGCGGTCGGAGACGAGCACCGGCGCGACCGAGAGCACGGCCGCCGCCACTTCGATCGCCGCCGGCGACGGCTCGGCGGCGGCGCCGAGAGCCCCGGCGCAGGCGGCCGAGAGCGTCGCCCGGGGAGGTACCCCTCCGAGGCTGACCCGCCAGGCGTGCGCCCGCGCGGACCAGGCGACGGCGACCCCGATCTGCGAGATGTCGTTCGCCGGTCGGACCCGTTGCCAGAGGTAGCACGACGCGGGCCGGAGCTCCGGGACGCGGACGGAGCGGACGAGCTCCGCCGGACCGAGCTCGGTGGTGCGCGACGTGCGAACGAACCGGTCGACCGGCATCGTCCGCGTCCCGTCCGGGCCGACCAGCTCGACCTCCGCGTCCAACGCCAGCAGGACCGGCAGCAGGTCGGACGCCGGTGCGGCCCGGCCCAGGTTCCCCCCCAGGCTCGCCTGACGGCGGAGCGCGGGCGAGCCGACCGCCGCGATCGCCTGGTGGAGCGCCGGCAACCGCTCGACGAGCTTCGGATCGGTCTCGAGCCGCCGTAGAGGCTCGGTCGCGCCGACCGTCAGGCCGTCCGCGTCCCAGGCGTGGGTACGCCAGGGAAGGTGACGGAGCGAGACGAGCAGCTCGGGACGAGCGTGGCCGCGCTCGAGGTCCCCGAGGAGGTCGGTCCCGCCGGCGATCACCGCCACCGTGCCGGCGGCGTGCGATCGGAGCACCGCGATCGTCTCCGCCTCGGTGGCCGGCGCGAGCAGCTCGACCGGCGCCATCGTTGCCGGCGACAGCGCCGCCGGCGCATATCCGTTGAGGCGGGGGGCCGCGTGGCTCCACGTTTTTAGACCGGACCGCGTTCGTGGAAGGGGGACGGCATGCCGTTCGAGCTGTCGTTGCGTTACAGCACGCCGCTGACCCCGATCTCGGACCTGGACGAGGTGCTCCGGGAGTTCCTGAAGATGATCGGCTACCTCCCCGAGGGGGAGGACGGCCGGGGCTCCGAGGGCCCGATCGCCCAGAGCCTCGCGCTGCGGCTCGTCCGCGAGTGCCTCCTGCGCGACCCGGCCCGGCCGTGGTACGCCGAAGAGCTCGCGACCGTCCTGCGGACGAGCAAGCCGACCGTCTACCGGCACATCAACAAGCTCAAAGCGCTCGACCTGCTCGAGGAGGTCGGGGGGACGCTCGACGGCAAGGGCAGGAAGGGCTACCGCCTTCGCTACGGCAACCTCGCACGCGCATGGGATTTCACCGAGGCGAACGCCCAGAACGCCCTGCGTCGGTACCGGGAGACGGTGAACCACTTGCAGGAGCTGATCGAACACCCGCCCGCCGCGGCTCCCGCGAGGACGGCCCCGAGCGCCCGCGCCCCGGCGCGCGAGCGAGGCGCCCGCTGAGCGCGACGTCCCCCGCCGCGAAGCGACCGGCGATCGCGCTGACGCCGGGCTCGAAGGTGCGCGTCCACTCGGCCGGGCCGGACGAGCAGGCGATCGTCTCGCTCGGGCTGTTCCGCGGCCTCGTCTCCATCGGGGGGGACAACGCGCTGGCGATCGAGCTCGAGAGCGCCGAGCGCGAGGAGCAGGGGCGGATCCGCCTCGTGCCGATCTCCGCGCTGCTCGCGATCGACATCCTGGAAGCGGTCAAGCCCGAGGAAGAGAAGCGCTCGGAGCCGGCCCAGGCACCGGGGTACTTCCGCTAGGGTCGGCGGCGGGGACCCCCGCCGCGGGTCGGACGGGCTTGCTGGGAGTTCCGCCGCGGCGGAGGCCGCGATTTCGAACCCAGGTCGTTGGCTTCGAAGGCCAACAGGATAGTCCAGACTACCCCACAAGCCCGACGCGCGGGCGAGGGAGACGCGGGCTCTTGGGATTTGCGCCGGGCCGCGCGTTCAGGCGCCGGGCCCGGCCGACGCCGCCGGCCCGAACGTCTCCAGGGTCGTCTGGCCCGCGGAGGCCGGGAACAGGGTGCCGAGCGCGTCGCTCAGCAGACGGATGCGCTGGCGGACGTACGGCGTGATCCCGGGCATCTCGCCGAGCCGCTGGGCGAGCGGGAGATACTTCCGAACGCTCCCCTCGTAGACCGTCGACTGGAGCTCGAGATCGCAGGGGCGGTTCCCGCCGACGACCGCCGTGCAGCGGCCCGAGAGCGGCGGGCGGCGGTAGCTCGCCCCGCACCCCCGGCAGCGGAACTTCTGGGTCGCGTAGCCCTTCATGTTCCCCATCACGTCGGGCAGGAAGTGCGCGTTGAGGACGAGCATCACCGCCGCGGCGAGGTCGACCGCGCGGATCTGCGTGGCGAGCAGGACCGACCGCTCGACCAGGTCCTCCATCGACCGCCCGTCGCGGTAGGCGGAGCGGATCGGGCCGTCGGCGATCCGCCGGGTGTCGTGGGTGAACCGGTAGCCCGACAGCGCCCGCTCGGAGTCGAGGCGGTGGGCGACCAGGTCGATCAGCTGCTCGACCTCCTTCGGCGAGCCTCGGCGGGCCGCCGCGCGGTACAGCTCGAGCGGGTACCGTTCGCCCACGTCGACGTTCTGGGCCTCCTTGTCGACCTCGGTCGCCACCAGGCGCGTCGTGAGGACGAGCGGCTTGTCCATCTTGGAGCCGCGGCTCTCGGGAAGGTAGGCGTGGGAGAAGTTCAGCAGGGCGTCCTCGAGCAGCGTCACGGAGTCCTCGTCCCCGTCGCAGTTGCGCCGCTTCGCGGCGTGGAAGACCGGATGGGCGAAGCACGCCTCGGCGTCGGTGAAGCCGACGAGGCGGCCGGCGACCGCCCCCGAGGTGTGCGGGGCCAGCGCGGTCACGATCGCGCCGAGCAGGTCGGTACGGCTCTCCGCCCGGTAGAACGGCTCGAGCCCGTAGAGGCGCACGAGCTCGTCGTCGACGAAGCGCGACAGGCGCAGGAGGTAGTCGCCGCACGAGCGGGAGACGACCAGGTCCTGGGGGTAGAGCTCGACCAGCTGCTCGGGGTCGGCGAGCGGCGCCCCGTCCAGGTCGGAGGCGTACCCGAGCGCCCGCGCCCGCTCGATCGGCAGGTCGATCTCCGCCGGGCGGAAGTGCGTGAGCGGAAGGTTGGTGAGGTCGAAGCGGGCCGTCCCGTCCTGGTAGACGGAGATCCGGTGCGACGCCCGCAGGATCGCCTTCTCGACCGGCTCCGGCACCTTGCCGACGGAGATCAGCCCCTTCACCCCCTTCGTGGCCGGTGCGCGGGGAAGGCTGAGCCGCGCGAGGGCGTCGTTCCAGATCCCCTCGATCGGCAGCTTCTGCGGGGCGGTCCGGTCGGTCGGCTCGGTGTGCGTCCCGCACGAGCAGCGGTTCCAGACGGTCGCCCGACCGCACGCCGGGCATTGGCGGACCCCGAGCTCGACCCGGACCCCTTCCGGCCCGGCGCGCCGGGCGGCGTCGCCGATCGAGCGGGTCGGGCCGCCGGCCTCCCCGACCGGGAACAGGCCGTGGACGTTCGGCTGCATCGCCCGATGGTGGGCCTTCTCCGGCCGACCGACCCGGCCGCCGACCCGCGACGGGCCTCGCGCCGGCATGGTGAGCCCGGCGAGACGGCTCACGTAGGCGAGCGGGTCGGGGTCGGTCGGCTCGAGCGGCACCCGCCGCGCGAGCGGCCCGTCCCCGGCATCGAGCCCCAGCCCGAGCAGCAGGGCGCGGCTCGCCTCCGGATCGCCCCGCAGCGTCTCCGCGTCGCGGGGCTGGCACAGGAACCCTAGGCGCGCGAGCATCTCCTTCCGCTCCGGATCGCTCGGCAGCTCGAGCGCCCCGTCCCGCCACCGACCGGCGCGCTCGACGAACTCGCCGAGCGCGCGGATCTCCCCGGGCGCGAGGTCGTGCCAGAACAACAGCCAGCGAGGGTGCAACGGCACGCCGAACCGACGGGCGAGCGCCACGGCGCTCTCGAACGTGACGGGGGTCGCGATCGTCGCCTCGTCGGCGCCGGCGGCCCGGAGCTCCTGCGCGTGCCAGTCGACGCTGTACGCCCCCGGGACCAGCGGGCGGTTGTTCTCGAGGAACTCGCCGAAGCCGACCAGGATCTCCCCGAGGTCGAGGATCCGCCGGACGCGGGGCAGCAGCCGCTCGGCGTCCGCCGCGGTCGGCACGGCGGCGATCGTCCCGTCGTCCAGCTCGACGATCGGACCGTCGAGTCGATCGCAGAGCCCGATCGCGGCGGCCTTCCCCGGGTACTCCAGCTTGACCTGCGTTCCGATCGCCACGAAATGCTGGAGAACGACCATCGTGGCGGGCGAAAGCCCGCACGAAGCGAGGCCGGTCGTGCGGCATCGCCCGTAGACGAGCCGGAACCCCCCGGGGCGGTTCGGGTGGGCGAGGATCGGCCGACCGCCGACGGCGTCCTGGAGGTACTTCGGCAGGTGCGGGTCGTCCTCCTCCTTGCCGTGCTGGCCGAGCTCCCCCAGGAACTCCCAGCCGTCCAGGCCGAGCTTGTCGACGATCTTGCGGAGCTTCGGGGCCTTCTGGCAGAGGCCCTCGGCGATCACGAGGCACGCCCCGCCCCGGAGCCCGTTGGTCGGAACGCGGGGCAGGTCGCGGAACGCGCTCACCTCCGCGTCGCCTTCCGTCGCCTCGCCCGAGATCGCGACCGGCAGGTGCGAGACGACCAGCTCGACCTCTTCGGCGGTCGGAACGTACTGCAGGTGCTGGTAGAACTTGTAGAGCGGGATCTCCTCCTTGAGCCGGCCGACCTCGGCGGCGTCGGCGTGGTAAGCCGCGATCCCGAGGTCCCGGCGCACGATGTCGCCGAGCAGGACGCTGAGCGCCTGCGCGGTCCCGCCGGCGGCCCGGATCGGGCCGGCGTAGTCGAGCTCGAGGTACGGCGGCGCGGAGCCGTAGGAGCGGATCTGGACGTCGGCGAGACCCTCGAGCGGCGCGACCAGGATCCCTTCCGTCAGGACCGCGAGGCCGACCCGCAGCGCAACCTCGACCCGGTCGCGCATCGACCCGGGGCGGTCGGGGTCGCGGGCGAGGCGTCGGGCGAGCGTCACGGCGACCTCTTCCCTCGGGAGCGTCCGCGCGAGGTCGCGGATCTCCTGGGCGATCCCGTCGACCTTCAGGTGGGCGAGGAGCTTCTCGACGCGGCTGGCCATGTCCTGCGCGCGCGGGATCTCCGTCTCGACGAACGGGTCGAGACCGACCCGCCGAGCTCGCGCCGCGGCGTCGTAGGCGCGGTCGATGCTCCGCTCCAGCTGCTGAAAGTAAGATTCCACGAACCGACGAACCGACGGCGATTGATAACAGGGTACCGCAGGGACCGCCCGAGACCGGGAGCTCCCGCGTCGCGGGAGCCCCGGGACCGAGCCGTTACGCCGGGGCGCCGGCCGGGCGCCCGTCCAGCGGGAACCCGCCCAGGAACGACCACCACGCGCCGATCGCGCGGCGGGAGGCGACGAGCGCCGCCCGACGCGCCGCCGGCGAGTAGGCGAGCAGGCCCGAGAGGACGCGACGTTCGGCCCCCGAGTGCTCGACATCCGCCGTGGTATGGACGCGGAAGAACTCGTGCGCCGGCCGAGCGCAGATCCCGTAGTGGGCCCGGAGCCCGCGGGACTTTTCGGCGGCGATCTCCGGAAAGATCGACTCGTAGGCGTAGAGCGCCGAGACCGCCTCCGCGGCGGACCCCTGGGTCAGCCGCTCGTAGCAGTCCAGCAGCGCCCCGGTCTCCGGGTGCGGGGCGGCGCCGAGCACGGCGCGGCGCGAGGCGCCGATCCCGCGGGCGAAGTCGAGCCACAGCTCCGGGTGGGTCGGGTCCCGACCTTCCTCGTCGATCAGGTTCTCGAGCAGGACCCTGCGGTCCTCCGGCCGCTCGAGCCGGGCGTAGGCCGCCGCCACGAACCGCGGGAACGACGATTCGAAGCGGTAGTACTGCGCGGCGTACTCCCGCAGCGTCGCGAGCGGGAGCTCGCCGCGCGACCAGGCGACGTAGAACGGATGCTTCAGAAGGTGGCGTTCGCGCAGCAGCTCGTCGATCGGCCCGACCGTGCGGTCCATGGCCTCCCGGAGGAGGGGAGGGGTAACAGGCTTTCGCCTGCTCCCTCGTCCGCCGCGACGCTCGGCCGAGACCCAACGTTCTTAACCTTGGTTCCGGCCCCGCGAGGACGGGAGCGGAGCGGCACGCGGGGCGGGCGGCCTGCCGCGCGGCCGACGAGACCGGTTTCGCCGGCGGAGACCTTCCGGTTCACGACAACGTTTATGTAGCGTCCCCCAGCATCGTCCCGCAGAGCGTATGACGCTCGTCTGACAAACAGGACGGGAACAGACGATGAAGTCCATCATCCAGGAAGCGATCGCGAAGCACCAGGAGAACCAGAGCCTGGTCGAGGAACGCAAGCCCGCCGCGCCGGCCTACCAGAACGCCGACGACGCGGAGCTGGCGAAGCTCGCCGAGACCCTGAAGGTCAACATCCGTATCGTCGGGTGCGGCGGCGGCGGCTCGAACACCATCAACCGCTGCGTCGAGGAAGGCATCCAGGGCGCCGAGATGTGCGCCATCAACACGGACGCCAAGCACCTGCTGACGATCCACGCGCCCCGCAAGATCCTGATCGGGCGGCGCGCGACCAAGGGTCTCGGCGCCGGCGCCCGCCCGGAGATCGGCGAGGAGGCGGCGCGCGAGAACGAGGAGGAGCTCCGTCAGTTTCTGAACGGAGCGCACATCGTCTTCGTCACCGCCGGGATGGGCGGCGGGACCGGCACCGGCTCCGCGCACCTGGTCGCCCGGCTCGCGAAGGAGGCCGGCGCCCTCACGATGGGCGTCGTCACCCTGCCGTTCGCGGGCGAGGGCGCCGCGCGCATGGAGCAGGCCCGGGACGGCCTCGAGCG
>Ga0187808_10000176_pt1 | contig 16557 bp, 16 predicted proteins | sample NC_wetland_sal_i_5_FD_132427 | JGI IMG/M metagenome (GOLD analysis project Ga0187808, IMG submission 132427) | Wetland sediment microbial communities from Neuse River Estuary, North Carolina, USA - ASW_3 | ecosystem: Environmental > Aquatic > Freshwater > Wetlands > Sediment | place: USA: North...
GCCGCAGTTCCAGGAACGCGAACGGGATGATGATCAGCAAGAAGTCGATGATGACGAAGATGACGACGGCGATGACCTGGGTCACGGTGGAAGATTTTCCGGTAACCAGGTTGTGCAGGGCGGTGAGGTAGCTGGCGCCCGGGATGCCGATCACCGCGCCGACGAGCACTGCGAGCGCAACTCGGGGCTCAGCCAGCAGCCGCTGCGCCAAGCTGTCCTTCTCCTTCTTCTCCGGCTCACGGTCCTCGGCCGGGACTGGTGCTTTGCGCCGACCGTGCAGGCGGCCGGTGGCGAGCAGCGCGCCGGCGGCGAGCAGGAACAGGCCGAGAGCCAGGTCGGTGCCGGCGCTCACCTTGCCCTGGGCCTTGATGGCATCGGCGTGGAAGATGAGCACGTCCAGCAGGCCGATCGTCAGGGCCACGGTCATGCCGCCGAGCAGCAGGCACAAAAACATCGCGCGCGGCCGCCGGTTCTCAATCAGGAGGAGATCCAGGGCCAGCAGCTTCGGGTTCAGCGCCGCCAGGAACGCCAGCGCGAAGAACTCGGCGTTCATCCCCGGTCGGCCGGCGTCCGTCCTCGTGGCATGCTGGCGGCACGTGCCGGCTGGTGGTGCAGCCTAACGTGCTCTCTGTACGCGGCAATGCCGTCCGCGACCAGGTATGGCCCGCGGATCCGCCGAAGCTCGGGTGAGACCTCGGAGTAGTCCAGGTCGGGATGGTCACCGCAGTCGCAGCAGATGATCTCAAACGCGTCGGTGTAGCCACCTTCTGGCCGGCCGTCCACGATGCGGGCGGGCTGGCGGCGGAGAACCACCGTCCAGCCATCCCCGAGCTGATCACGGGTCGCCATGCTTTCCTCCTTCCCGGGGCTCCGTCACTTCGCGGGCCTGCCGCCAGGATTGTTCGTCCTCAGCCCCGGATCCTCCTCCGCTGGCCCGGCCGAGCCCGGTGGCAGCGCGGCGCCCGTCGGATTCGCGGGAAGCCTTGACTCCGATCCTCTTATCAGCTACGCGATCGATCCCACCTCGCGCGGCCCGCGTAAGCATCATCCCAACGGGGTGACGGTCAGGGGGCGGCCCCTAAGCTGACTGCCCGCAGGGCGGCGAATGCCGTATTCACCCCGTGCCCATCGGCGACCGCGTCGCCCTGGCCGCTTACCTCGGCGGCTCAGGCAAGTTCGACCAGGCCATCGCTGACTTCGCCGAAATCTACGCCGACCAGAACGAGCTCGACTACGCCTCGTTCCAGGCCGCCGTCAAAGACGGCAAAGCCGAAGCCGTCACCGAAATCTGAGACGGCACAAAGACTGTCCATCCGATCCGGGACGCTCTCGTCCCCGATCAATCCCCGTGCTGGGGTGCCGCGAGCTCGCGGAGCAGCAGTCCCTGACGGAAACCCCGGGGACCGTTCGGGATAGTGCTTTATGGCGCGCGTGGCGCGCTTAATCATCCGGGCCGGGTGATGCGAGGCGGCCGCACGGCGCGCGACTGTGGGCCCGGTGAGCGCTGCGCACTGTGAAGGAGACCGCCGCGGAACGTTACCCGAACATCAGTGATCACGGGCTTATCGGTGACCTGCAGACAGCGGCGCTGGTGACCAGCGACGGGACCATGGACTTCTTCTGCTGCCCGCGGTTCGACTCGCCGAGCGTTTTCGCGTCCCTGCTCGACGCCGAACGGGGCGGTTATTTCACGGTGAAGCCGGCGAGCCCGGGCAGCGGCGTCCGGATGGCGACGTAGGGGAGGATGGCCGTGGCAGAGGACTTCGACGTCGTCATCATCGGGACCGGGGCAGGGGGCGGGACGCTCGCGCCGCGCCAGGCGCCGGCGGGCTACTCCCCGGCGACATCGCGACCGGGCGCCTTATCCGCGCGGGATGCGAGCCTTCGACCCTCGTCTGCCGCGATACGCGCGCGCCGCCGCCGGCTGCCTGCTGGTCACGATCGTCCTCGGGCTCGCCGGCACCGCCCTGGTGCTCGCCCAGGCGAGCCTGCTGGCGCACGCCCTGGCCACCGCGGCGCGCGGCACCGGCCTGGCCGCCCTTACGCCCGCGCTCATCGCGCTGCTGCTCGTGTTCGCCGGGCGGGCGGCCGTCGCGTACGGCGGCGAGGTAGCCGCGCTGCGCGCCGCCGCCCGGATCAAGTCGCAGCTGCGCCGCCGCCTGGCCGCCAAGGCGGTTCGGCTCGGCCCGTCGTGGCTGTCCGGCCAGCGGGCGGGCGAGATCACCACGCTGGCCACCACGGGGCTTGACGCGCTCGACGCGTACTTCGCCAGGTACCTGCCGCAGCTCGTGCTCGCCTGCTTCGTGCCGCTCGCGGTGCTGGCCCGGGTGGCCGCGGCCGACTGGATATCCGGACTGGTCATAGCCGTGACCCTGCCGCTCATCCCGGTCTTCGGCATCCTCATCGGCGGGTACAGCAGGACCCGTACCCAGCGGCAGTGGCAACTTCTCGCCAGGCTTGGTGGCCACTTCCTCGACGTGGTCGAGGGCCTGTCCACGCTCAAGGCATTCGGCCGCGCACGGGTACAGGCCGAGGTGGTCAGGAAAGTGACCAATGAGCACAGGACCGCCACCATGGCCGCGCTGCGGATCACCTTCCTTTCCGCGCTCGTCCTCGAGCTAGCCGCCGCGCTCGCGACGGCGCTGGTCGCGGTGGAAGTGGGGCTGCGGCTGCTGTCCGGGCACATCGGGTACGAGACGGCGCTGCTGGTCCTGCTGCTGACCCCGGAGGCCTACCTGCCGCTGCGCAACGTCGGCGCCCAGTTCCATGCCAGCGAGCAAGGCACCCTCGCGGCCCAGCGCACACTTGACATCCTCGACCTCCCCGAGGCGACACCGCCCGTCGCGGCGCACCCCGTCGCGGCGCATCCCGTCGCAGCGGACCCCGTCGCTGCGGACCTGCGGAGCCAGCCGATCACGCTGACCGGCGTCGTGCTTGCCTACCCCGGTCGGCCTGCCGCGGCGCTCGATGGGGTGTCGCTTACGATCAGCCCGGGGGAGCGGATCGTGCTCACCGGGCCGAGCGGGGCGGGGAAGAGCTCGCTGCTCGGGCTGTTGCTGCGGTTCTGCGAACCGTCCTCGGGCCGGATCGACGTGGCTGGCACCGACCTTGACCGTATCGCGAAAGAAGCGTGGCGGCGCCAGATCGCCTGGGTGCCGCAGAGCCCGTACCTGTTCGCGGGCACCATCGCGGACAACATCGCGCTCGGCGACCCGCGCGCCACCTCCGCCGCCATCAGGCGAGCCGCCAGGCTGGCAGGCGCCGAGGACTTCATCGACGCGCTCGCCGACGGCTTCGGCACCCGGCTGCGAGAACGCGGGCTCAACCTCTCGGCGGGCCAACGGCAGCGGATCGCGCTGGCCCGCGCATTCCTCAGGGATGCCGCGCTTGTACTGCTCGACGAGCCCACCGCGCACCTGGATCCGCCGACCGCCAGCCAGATCATGGCCGCCATCGAGACGCTGACCACCGGCCGCACCGTGCTGCTCGTCAGCCACGGCCGCCATGCGGGGATAACCGCCAGCCGGGTGCTGCGCCTCGATCACGGCAGGCTCGTCCAGCCAGGTCAGCCAAGCCAGCCGGGCCAGCCAAGCCCGGCAGGCGAGCCAAGCCAGCCAGCCCCGGCGGCATCATGACCAACATCCCGGTCGCTCGCAACGCGGACCCGCTCCTGCGGCTGCTGCGCGTGGCCCGGATGGTCCGCGGCCGGCTCGTGCTCGCCGCGGCGGCGGGCGCCGCCGCCACCGGCTGCGCCGTGGCGCTGCTCGCCGTCTCAGGCTTCCTGCTCGCGCGGGCGTCACAGCACCCGAGCATCATCGCCATCACCGCCGCCGTCGTCGCCGTGCGCGCCTTCAGCGTCGGCCGCGGTGTCTTCCGCTACGCGGAGCGGCTGACCTCGCACGACGCGGCGTTCCGCGTGCTCGGCGACACGCGGGTCGCGATCTACCGGCGGCTCGCCGAGCTGGCGCCGGCGGGACTGGCCGAATTCCGTTCCGGTGACCTGCTCGCGCGGCTGATCGCGGACGTGGACGCCACTCAGGATCTGTTCATCCGTGGCATCGCGCCGCCGCTGACCGCGGCGCTTGTCGGAGCCGGGACAGTCGCCGTCTGCCTTGCGATCCTGGCCCCCGGCGGCGCCGTTCTGGCGGCCGGGCTGCTGCTCGCGGGCGTCGCGGTCCCCGGCGTCGCCGCCGTCGCGGACCGCTGCTCAAGGCGAAGGACCGGCCCCGCCCGCGGCGACCTGGCCGCCAGCCTGGCCAACGCGCTGGCCGGCGCGGCGGACCTGCACGCGTTCGGCGCGGAAGACGCGAGCCTGGCTCGGATGGCGGCCATGGACGACGAGCTGACCGGTCTCGCCCGTGGGTCGGCGGCGGCCGCCGGCCTTGGCACCGGCCTGACCTCGCTCGCCTCCGGCCTGACCGTGTGGGGCGTGCTCATCCTCGGGGTCGCGGCAGTCGGCGAGGGCACGTTCAGCCGCGTGCCGCTCGCCGTCCTGACCCTCACAGCGCTGGCCGCGTTCGAGGCGGTCAGCCCGCTGACCGCGGCCGCGCTGCAGGTGGGGCAGGCGCGCACCGCGGCAACCCGCGTCTGCGAGGTCCTGGACGCCAAAGAACCGGTACGCGAGCCGCGGCAGCCGCTGCCACCGCCAAACTCGCCGGTCACCATACAGCTGCGCGGCGCCAGGGTCCGGTACCGGCCGGACGGGCCGTTCGCTCTGGACGGCGTGGACCTCGACCTGGAACCGGGCCGGCGGGTCGCGCTCGTCGGCCCCAACGGGGCGGGCAAGTCCACGGTGGCGGCGCTGCTGATGCGGTTCGTCGACCTGGCCGGCGGGACGGCCACCCTGTCCGGTCACGACCTCGCCGCCTACGCCGCCGACGACGTACGGCGCGTCATCGGCGGCTGCCTGCAGGACCCGCACGTCTTCGACACGACGATCGGTGACAACCTCCGCCTCGCCAGGCCGGGCGCGAGCGACGCCGCCCTGGCCGACGCGGCCAGGGCGGCCCGGTTGCTGCCCTGGATCGAGTCGCTCCCCAAGGGTTTCCAGACGCCGGTGGGCGCGCACGGCACCGCGATCTCCGGCGGCGAACGGCAGCGGCTCGCCCTGGCGCGAGCCCTGCTCGCCGACCCCGCGCTGCTGATCCTCGACGAGCCGACCGCCAGCCTCGAGCCGGCCACCCGGCAGGCGCTCACCGCCGACCTGCTCGACGTCACCGTCGGCCGCGGCACGCTGCTCATCACGCACGACCTCGACGGGCTCGACCAGGTAGACGAGATCGTGGTGCTCCAGGCCGGCCGGGTCGTCCAGCGCGGCACCCACGGGGAGCTGGTCAAGACGGACGGCCTGTACCGCTGGATGTGGGATCACCAGCCCTAACCGCCGCCCCGCCGGCCGGGCCGACTGAGAGGGGATCTCAGCGATCAACGGGTCCAGGTAGTCCTCGTCAGCGGCGAGCTGAGTCAGGAAGTGGCGCAGCGGGCTGGGAACATCGGCAGTGCTCATCGTCCCACTTGAAGGCGGTCGAATTCACTCCTTCGGGGTGACGGCGCCGTGCAGGCCGGTGGTTAGGCTTTCCCCGTGGCGGATAGCCAAGCTGGTGTCGCCGGTCACCCCGCTGCTGGTGCTGGCGTTCGGCTGGATCCCGCGTACTCGCTCACCGTCAACAACACGGCATCGGCCGGCTACACGCTGAAGGTGATGTCCGTGACCGCCCTGGTCCTGCTGCCGCCCGCGCCGCGGTGGCCGGCACCGGCACTGGCGGGGAAAGGCGTGAACCTAGCCCTTAGGAGGGGCAGACATGGCAGCAGACAAAGCGGACGTGCTCGTGATATTCGGCGCGACCGGCGACCTGGCCAAGCTGGAGACCTTCCCGGCCCTGGTCGGGCTGGTCGAACGGGGCGTGCTGGACGTCCCGGTCATCGGCGTCGCCAAGAGCGGCTGGGGCCTTGATCAGTTCCGGCAGTACGCGGAGGACTCGCTCCGGCTCAACAACATCTACCCGTCGAGCCCGGCGGCGGCGACGATGCTCGGGCTGCTGAAGTACATCGACGGCGACCTCGGCGACGACGCCACTTACGCCGCCCTGGCTCGGGAGGTGGGCCAGGGCAAGCAGGCCTTGTTCTACCTGGAGGTGCCGCCGCCGCTGTTCGGCCGGATCGTGCAGGGGATCTCCAGGGCGGGGATGGCCGATGGCGCCCGGGTGATGGTCGAGAAGCCGTTCGGCACTGACCTGGACAGCGCCATGGGCCTGAACGAGACCATGCACGAGTACTTCGGCGAAGACGATATCTACCGCGTCGACCACTGGCTCGGCCTGGACCCGGTGGAGAACATGCTGTTCGTCCGGTTCGCGAACTCCGTACTCGAGCCGATTTTCAACCGCGATCGCGTGCACAGCATCCAGATCACGATGGCCGAGGCGTTCGACGTCTCCGATCGCGGCCGTTTCTACGACAAGACCGGCGCTACCAGGGACGTGGTGCAGAACCACATGCTTCAGGTGCTGGCCACCGTGCTAGCCGACCCGCCGGACGGCCGTGGCCTGGCGTCCTGGCGCAACTCGAAGTCCCAGCTCGTCGCCGCGCTGCGGCCGCTGACGCCTGAAGACGCCGTGCGCGGGCAGTACGAGGGCTATCTCGACGTGGACGGGGTCGCCGCAGGCTCGACGACCGAGACGTACACGGCGGTGCGGCTGCACGCCGACTCGTGGCGGTGGGCGGACGTGCCGATCATGATCCGCGCCGGCAAGTGCATGCCGGTGACCGCGACCGAGATCAGCATCAGGTTCCGCCGCCCGCCGCATGACGTGTTCGGCATCGAGCGATCGGAGATCGGCAACTGGCTGCGGTTCCGGATCTGGCCGGAGGCCCGGGTCAACCTCGGGTTCGTCGGCAAGAAACCGGGCGCCGGCTATCTGCCACAGCAGGAGGACCTGATGTTCACCGAGCACCCCGGAGCGGACATGCGGCCCTACGACCGGTTGATCGGTGCCGCGCTGTCCGGCGAGCGGTGGCTGTTCGCACGCCAGGACACGGTCGAGGCCGCGTGGCGGGTCATAGATCCGGTGCTCGGCGACGCGGTGCCCGTATACCAGTACCCGCGTGGCAGCTGGGGGCCGAAAGAGGCCGATACCCTGCTGCCTGACGGTGACGCCTGGCACGAGCCGGTGGCGTCATGACATCCGAGCAGCCCGGTCGCTCCACGCGCCCCAAGGTAGTCATCATCGGCGGCGGCTTCGGCGGCCTGTTCGCCGCCCGGGCGCTGGGCGGCGCCCCGTTCCCTGTCACGCTCATCGACCGCACGGTCCAGCACGTGTTCCAGCCGCTGCTGTATCAGTGCGCTACCGGCATCCTGTCAGAAGGGCAGATCACCGCGCCGCTGCGCCGCCTGCTCCGCGGCCGCCGCAACCTGCGCTGCATCGCGGCCGAAGCCATCGACATAGATCCCGGGGGCCGCACGGTGACCTGCCTGCGGCCAGGAGGTGCGCAGGTAGCGATCCCGTACGACCGGCTGATCGTGGCCGCCGGGGTCAGCCAGTCGTACTTCGGCCACGATGAGTTCGCGCCCTGGGCGCCCGGCATGAAGACCATCGACGACGCGCTCACCGTCCGGCGGCGGGTCTTCGGCGCCTTCGAGATGGCCGAAACCGCGTCTGACCCGACCGAACGGCAGCGCTGGCTCACCTTCGCCTGCGTCGGCGCCGGCCCGACCGGCGTCGAACTGGCCGGGCAGATCCGCGAGCTCGCCACCAAGACGCTCAGCGACGAGTACCGGCGCGCCGACCCGCGCGACGCCCGCGTGCTGCTGTTCGACGGCGGGACCGTGCCGCTGGCAACGTTCGGCGACCAGCTGTCGCACAAGGCCGCGCAGACGCTGCGGGAGCTGGGTGTCGAGCTGTGCATGGGGTCGATCGTCACGCATGTCGACGGCGAGGGGCTGGTCGCCCGCGACCACGACGGCAACGAGACCCGGTATGACGCCAGGACCGTGCTGTGGACCGCCGGGGTAACGGCCGGGCCGTTCGCCGCCGCGATCGCGCGGGCGACCGGCGCCGAGCAGGACCGGTCCGGCCGGATCGTGGTGCGCGACGACCTGACCATCCCCGGGCACCAGGAAATCTCGGTGATCGGCGACATGATGACCCTGCGCGGGCTGCCAGCCGTCGCCGAGGTCGCCATGCAGTCGGGACTGTACGCGGGCCGCCGGGTCAGGCGCGAGCTCACCGGCGAGGCCGGCCGGCGCGGCGGCGAGGGCGCGATCAAGCCGTTCCGCTATCACGACCTGGGCTCGGCCGCCTACATCTCACGCGGCCGCGCGGTCGTCTCCGCGGGACCGCTGCGGCTGAGCGGCTTCCCCGGCTGGATGGCCTGGTTGTTCGTGCACATCGCGTTCCTGACCGGCTACCGGAACCGAATCGGCGCCATCCTCACCTGGTGGCTGGCCTTCACCCGCGACATCCGCCGCGAGCGAGCCTTCACCACCAGGGAGGTGGGGCACATGCGTGACATCTACGAGACGGTCCCGATGGAGACGGCCGCGGTACCGCAGCCGTCCCCGCCGCCGGAAAGCGAGACACCCGCCGGGGCGCGCCGTGGCCGGCGCAGCGGCAGCGGGTAACGTCCGCCGCTGCCAGCCCCGCCACACGGCTCGCTGCGCGTGCAGCCCAATCGCCCCGACGACGATCAGCAGCACGACGTTGAGCAGCAGCTGCGTCAGCGAGCCGACAGCCTCCCTGTAGGCGCCGTAGACGAGCGAGACACCGACGTCCGCCGCGGCGGGAATCGTCGTGACCGAAATGAACACGCCGGTGAGCGCGGTCGCCTTGGCCAGCGTCAGCGACACCACGCCGGTCAGCCCGGCGATGACGGCCACCACCACGGAAAACAGGTTCGGGGAGTTGATCAGGTCCGACACCGGCCGGACGCCGGCCAGGTAGGCCCTGGGAGTGTGACCCGACGCCCGGATGCAGGCCGCGAGCACCAGCGTGACGGCGATCGCCAGCACGAACCCGACCGTCAGCACCAGCAGGCCCCGCCGCACCGCGTGCCCGTCGCGCCGGTCCAGGCCAAGCGCCACCGCGATGATGGCGCTGTACTCCGGCCCGACGACCATCGCCCCCACGACCAGGATCTGTGAGTTCGTCAGGATGCCGCAGGCCCCGATCAGCCCGGCGAACACAAGCAGCGCGAAGAAGCTCGGCGGGTACTCCGCGTCCGCGTGGATCCTCGCCTCGACCAGCTCCCACACCGGCGCCCGCTCACCGTGATAGGACGCCCGTCGGTCCGGCCGCTCCGACAGCGCGGCGTCCACCGTCTCGACGACGACGCTGCCGCGCCGGTCCAGGCCAAGGTCGCGTATCCGGCGCAGCACAGAATTCGCGGACGCGGTCGCGAGATCGAACTGCACCGCGTCCCCGTCCGGCCGGGTCGCGGCCGCCCGCAGCACCACGAGCCCGCTGACCCCGGGATCCGCGGCCAGCGCCTCGATCAGCCGGTCAGTCACCTCGGCCGGGCTCACCACCCGAACGTGCAGCATGCCAGCAGCGTCGACGGAGCCCGCCGCAGGCGGCATCACCCCAGGCGGATGAGCCGGTCAGTCGCTGAGTGAGCCGTTGGCCTCGTGCAGGACATCCGCCCTGCCCTCGGGCTTTTCCCAGGACTCTTGCCGTCCCAGCGGGGTGTAGTCGATGTACGTGAAGCTGCTGGTGGTGTATTCCATGCCGCGCGCGTACGTCGAATACGTGTGATAGACGTCGCCGCCATCGCGCAGGAAACAGCTGGCGCCGGGAAGCTCGCCTTCGGTTACCGCCATGGTTCCGTAGTTGTACCCCGACTGGTCGCGCGAACTGTCGAAGGACACGTTGTAATCGAAGTTGAAATCGGAGCCGTATGAGGAATACCACGGGACGTCCCAACCCCGTTCGGCCTTCGCGGCGGCGATCTTCTCATAGGGCGCCAGGGACGCGAGGACGAACGTGGTCTCCCGGTTGCGCAGGCCCTCGAAGAGCGTTGGCGTCATCTGGGGGATGGCCTTCGAGCAGCTCGGGCACGGCGCATCCCAGTCCGGGCCGAACATCACGTGCTGCACGATCAGCTGCCGCTTGCCTGCGAACAGCTGGGCCAGCGTCACCTTGCCCTCGGGCCCCTCGAAAATGTACTCCTTGTCAACGTGGACCATCGGCAGCCGCCGCCGCTCCGCGTTGACCTGGTCATGGTGGCGGGTGAGCGCCTTCTCCTCGTCGAGCAGCTTGACCCTGGCCGCCAGCCACTCTTCACGGGATACGACATCGGGCAGACTCATCGGGTCTGGCACCTCCTGGTATAGAACGCCTACCTGAGGTAGACGTGCCGCCCCGCCAGAACTAATCGCCCACGCTCACTCCAATATTGCGCAAATTGTCCCGCTGGGGTTCAGCCGTCTGATCGCCGACAGCGTAAACGATCTTGATGCTACTCAGTGACCTACATAGAACGTGTGTGCTATACTCGAGATAGGTCAGTGACAGGCGCGCTGTCGCGGCGCCGATCCCGCTGCTCGACCCGGTGACCAGCGCGACCATGTCCGTGAGTTGTTTCGCCATGGCACCATCATGATCACGGCGCGAGTTCGCGCAGCAACCGGTCCTCCTCGGCGGCCGACAGGCCCTCCTGCTCCGGCCCGCCGCGCGCCAGGTCCCAGGCGAGCGTGTCGCGGATCGTGTCGACCATCGGCCGGTACGCCAGGCCGGCGGCGATCGCGCGGGAGCTGTCCACGTCGTTGAACGCCTCGTAGCCGGGCTCGGCGACCCACAGCGGAATGCCCATGCCAGGATTCACCCCGGCCGCGACAAGCCGGTCAGACGTGATCCACGTCAGCTGCGCGTCGCTGTAGCTCGCCGTTTTGCAAAGATCAAACAGTATTCCGAACGGAACCGGGGTTCCCGTCAGGTTGAACACCCCATCCCGGTCGGCGTGGCAGGCGTCGGTCAGCCACGATGCCAGGTCGCGCACGTCGATGAACTGCGCCAGGTTGGCCGGGTCGCCGGGCGCGAGCACCCGGCCGCCGCGGGCGATCCGGCGCGGCCAGTACGGGAACCGGTCCGTCGGATCGTGCGGGCCGACGATCAGCCCCGGCCGGCCGACAAGCGCCCGGTCGCCGTAGGCGTCCAGCACGATGCGCTCGCAGATCGCCTTCTTCGGGCCGTAGACCTCTTCGAGCTCCGTCGCGCCCTCGCGCAGCTGAGCGACCGGCGCGTCCTCGTGCTGCGCCGCGCGGGTGCTCTGGCTGGCGTACACCGACACCGTCGAGACGAACACGTACCGGCCGGTCCGGTTCGCGAACGCCGCCGCGGACAGCCGGGCGACCTCCGGCTCGTAACACGCGACGTCGATGACCGCGTCCCAGTCCCGGCCGTCCAGGGGCGACAGGTCCACGGTCCGGTCGCCGATCACGGTCTCTACGCCAGGGAACAGCCCGGGGTTCGTCTTGCCGCGATTGAACAGCGTGAGGGTGTCTCCGCGGCCGAGCGCGGCGTCGACGATGGCGCGGCCGAGGAACTTGGTGCCGCCGAGAACGAGAATTCGCATGCGCCCCATCGTGCCATGGACGCGACCGCGCAACCCGAACCCTCTGCTGTCAGCAGCGTGCTAATGCGGGTCACGACCCACGGCAGCTCCGCTGCCGCCGGTGAGGAAGTCCAGGTCGGCGCCGCTGTCGGCCTGCTGGACGTGCTCGGTGTACAGCCAGGTCCAGCCGCGGCTCGCGGGCGGTGGCGGCGCCGACCACTGCGCCCGGCGGCGGTCCAGCTCCTCCTCGGGCACCTCCAGGGTCAGCGTCCGGGACGGCACGTCGAGGCTGATCCAGTCCCCGGTGCGGACCAGGGCGAGCGGGCCGCCGGCCGCTGCCTCGGGGGCGACGTGCAGCACGACCGTGCCGTAGGCGGTTCCGGACATCCGGCCATCGCAGATCCGCACCATGTCGCGGACGCCGCGGCGGAGCAGCTTGGCCGGCAGCGGCACGTTGGCGACCTCCGGCATCCCCGGGTAGCCGATCGGCCCGCAGTAGCGGATCACCAGCACGGTGTCCTCGTCGGCGTCGAGGTCGGCGGCGACCGCGTGGTAGTCCTCGGGTGAGTCGAACACCAAGGCGGGGCCGCGGTGCTTCATGAGGTGCGCCGAAGCCGCGGACTGCTTGATGACCGCGCCGTCCGGGGCGAGGTTGCCGTGCAGCACCGCGGTGCCGGTGCCGGCCGCCTGGAACGGTTCGTCCAGGGTGTGGATGACGTCTCGGTTCCAGCAAGGCGCGTCGGCGACGTTCTCCGCGACGGTTCGCCCGGTGACGGTGACAGCACCGCCGTGCAACAGTCCGCCCGCAACGAGCTGACGCAGCACCGCCGGCAGGCCGCCCGCGTAGCAGAAGTCCTCCATCAGGTACTTGCCGCTCGGCTGCAGGTTCAGCAGCGTGGGCACGTCCTGCGCCAGCGCGTCGAAGTCGTCAAGGGCCAACGGCACCCGCAGCCGCCCCGCGATCGCGAGCAGGTGGATGACCGCGTTGGTCGAGCCGCCGATCGCCGCGTTCACCCGGATCGCGTTCTCGAACGCCGCGCGCGTCATGATCGCCGACGGGCGCAGGTCGGCCTCGACGAGGTCCACGATCACCTGGCCGGCCCGCTGCGCGGTCTCGTACCGGCGCGAGTCCACCGCCGGCCACGTGGCCGAATACGGCAGTTGCATGCCCAGTGCCTCCGCCATCGACGCCATCGTCGAGGCGGTCCCCATCGTCATGCAGTGCCCGTTGGACCGCGCCATGCACCCCTCGGCGAACACGCATTCCTGCTCGGTCATCCGGCCGGCCAGCAGCTCTTCCTCGAACCGCCACACCGCCGTGCCCGAGCCGACGTCGGTGCCCTGGTACTTGCCGTTGAGCATCGGGCCGCCGGTGACCATGATCGCGGGCAGGTCGACGCTGGCCGCCGCCATCAGCAGGCCGGGGGTGGTCTTGTCGCAGCCGGACAGCAGCACCACCCCGTCGAGCGGGTTGGCGCGAATTAGTTCCTCGGCCTCCATCGCCAGCAGGTTTCTGTAGAGCATCGCGGTCGGCCGGATCAGCGTCTCGCCCAGCGCCATCGCGGGGAACTCGAGCGGGAAGCCGCCGGATTGCCAGACGCCGCGCTTGACCGATTCGGCGACCCGGTGCAGGTGGGCGTTGCAGGGGGCGAGTTCGGACCAGGTCGTCGCGATGCCGATCACCGGGCGCCCGTCGAACACTTCGGGGGTGAAGCCCTGGTTCCGCATCCACGACCGGTGGTTCATCCCGGACCGCCCAGTCGCCGCGAACCACGCGGCGCTCCTTCTGCCAGCGTTCATCGTCATGCCCCTATGTCTAGTACGCCAATCGGGCGCGCGGAATAGGCCGACTCTGCCCGACACGGGATCTCAGGTGGCCGGTGAAATTGCAGACGCCGCCGTGCGACGGCCTATCGGAGGGTATGCTGAGCATCACTGCTCCGGACCCTGGCGGTACCTCCCGTGTATTCGGGGGGAAGCGCGCGGCCCGGAGCTTTCGCGTTTTCCCGGGTGGTACCCGCGTTCTCGAGATCCGCTACTGGGTGAGGGGCCTGGTTATGAGTGTCGGCCCATGGACGATTCCCTGACCAGCGCCGACCCGAAGGGGGGACGGCGCTGGTCGCCGACAGAGCTGGGCGAATCGGTGAACACACCCGCCGGACGCCATCGCGCCCGGCCATCGGCGGGCGGGCGCCAGATGACTACCTTCGTCGGAATTACGCTGACCGCAGTCGGGGCGATCTCGCTGGACGTGCGGGTCGTAGGCATCGTCCTGATCCTGGCCGGCTTCCTTTGCCTGCTGCTGTCGCCGCTGGTGGGGACCGTCTCGCGGCAGCAGCGCCGGCGCGACCCCGACGCCCTGTCACTTCGCCGCGATAGCGCGGTTCACTAGCTGAGCCGACCGGGTGGAGCGCCCCATGCCTGCGGGTCGAGGGTGCCGTCGACGGCGGCCTGGGCGACGTCGGTGAAGCGGAGGTTCCGGTTCCGGGCGTAAGCCCGGAGCCGGATGAACGCCTCGGCCAGGGTGATGCCGGCGCGTTCGGAGATCACGCCTTTGGCCTGCTCGATCACCACGCGGCCGGTCAGCGCGGCGGAGAGCTGCTCGTTAAGGCGATGGGCCTGCATGCTGGCCCGGTGCTGAATCACGCTGAGGGCGGCGAGGTCGGCGAACGCCCTGGCGACGATGACATCCGCCTCATCCATCGGGGTCCGGGTGACGCTGAGCAGGTTGAGCGCGCCGATGGTCACCTCTCGCAGGCGCAGCGGCAAGGCGGACGCCGACCGGAAGCCGGCTGCGAGGGCAGCGGCGGCAAAGGACGGCCAGCGGCCGGACTGGGCCAGCAGGTCCTCGTGCCCGGTGGGCTCGCCGGTGCGGAAGGCGTCCAGGCAGGGACCTTCCTGGGACTGCAGCTCGAACAGTTCCAGTAGGCGCATCGCCTCGCTGGAGGAGGCCGCGAGCCCGAGGCTGCCTGCCGGGGAGGCAAGCATCACCCCTGCCGCGGAGACGTCGAGCAGGTTGACGCAGCGGTCCGCGAGCCCGGTCAGCAGGTCAATGAGATCGTAGTCGTCAACCAGGGTGTCGGCCATCTCGACGAGTGACCGGACCACTTCGGATTCTCGAGTCATCGTCACTCACTCTCCTGACCGCCTGCCGTCCGCGGGGAAGCGCGCGTCATCCCAGCCGGAGCCTGCGAGCGATCACGTCACGGGCCACGTCGGTGAGCGCGCGGTCGCTGGTGAACGCGAACGCGCGGAGCCGGATAAGCGCCTCCGCGACGCTGATGTCCTCCTGAACAGAGATTATCCCCGCCGCGTTGTGCACCGTGAAGTGGAAATCAGCCCCGGCTTCCAATTCCCCGGCCACCGCCCCCGGGGCCGCTCCGGCCTGGGTCTCCAGCACCCATCGGGCGGCCACTCCCGCGAGGACCAGCGTGTCGGCGTGCTGGTCGGCGTTTAGCGGTCCTGGCCTGTCCCGATAGAGGTTCAGCGCCCCCAGCCGCACCGTGCCGACTTGCAGAGGGAATCCGAACACTGCCCGCACGCCTGCCCGCAGAGCCGGCGGTGTGAACGCCAGCCACCGCGGGGTCGACGGATCCGCGAGGTCGGGCTCCGCGATCACCCGGTCCTGCCGGTAGGCGTCCACGCACGGGCCCTCGCCCAGCATGTACTGCAGATCTTCCACCAGGTGGCTCACCTCGTCGGAAGCGGACACCGACCCGCGCTGTACGTCACCCGACATGAGCATGACCCCGGCGCCGGTCACCCCGGCGATCTCGGGGCACGTCTGGCACAGCCGGGCGGCGGTCCACGCCTCGCTCCCGTTAGAAAGCGCTGTCAGGATCCGGCCAAGCCTGTCGGGACGCTCGCGCACGTGCCGCCCCCTTGCCTCTGCCAGCCCCGGACCACCGGAACCTGTCGGCTCCTACTGTACGGCGTCCAGGCCCCGTGCCAGCCGCCCGCTGGCCAGCGCCGCGCCGGCCTGGTCGGCCAGGGCGACCGCGACGAGCCGCTGCTCCAGGGTGGCGCGTGTCCTGGGGCCCGGGGTGAGCAGGAACCGGCCCTGAAGCAGGCCGCCCGCCTCGACCAGAAGCTCGGTGTCGGTGCCGGCTGGCAGCCCTTCGCGTTCGGTGTCCCAGATCGCCTCGCCGAACGCGACCTGACCGTCGCGCAGCAGCCGCGGCGGGCTGCCGATCCCGGCGGTGCCGTCCTGGTACCGGCACCCTGACAGTGCCAGCAGGCGGGTCAATTGGACGCCTACCTGGTCGATGACCAGCCGCGGCTCCCCGCCAGTAGCGACCGCGCGGGCGGCGCTGTTGATCCCGTCGAGGTAACCCCCCCGGCGAGCGGCGGCCGCGTGGTAGCGGCGGCCCTGGACCGCGATCTCGGTCACCGCGGCGCCGACCGCCAGGATCAGCACCGTGGTCTCGATGTCGGTGCGGCTGCTGATGGCGAACCGTTCGTACGGCTGCGTCAGGAAGAAGTCGAACCACGCGGCCGCGGACACCGCGGCGAGCAGCCCGGCCAGCCGGTTCCCGACCGCCGCGACCGCGACGATCACCAGCACCAGGGCCAGCGCCGCGTCGGTGTTCGGGAAGCTGGCGCGGAACGGCACGAGGACGGCTGACAGCACGAGAGGTGCCAGCAGCCCCGCCGTCACCGCCAGCTGGTCCCGGGTGATCGTCCGCATCGTCATCGCACTCCTGATCCCGAGCTTAGAGTATGGAACTCGCTTAGAGTCAGCCGAAGCTTGCTTGGAGTCCGTTAGCATTCCGGCGATCTTGCGCAGGGCCATCATCCAGGCGTTCGTGAAGCTCGACCCCCGGGTGATGTTCGCTCCGTGATCACGACGATCGAGTTCTTCGCCAACCCCAAGGAAACCACGGCGAACAGGATCAAACCAGACGGAACGATCGAAACCGTTCCATCGACTCAGCTGAAAATCGGTGACCGCCGCGTCATCACAGCTAACGAGGTCATTCCCGGCGACGGAGACGTCATCGCAGGCATCGC
>Ga0187808_10000177_pt1 | contig 16554 bp, 16 predicted proteins | sample NC_wetland_sal_i_5_FD_132427 | JGI IMG/M metagenome (GOLD analysis project Ga0187808, IMG submission 132427) | Wetland sediment microbial communities from Neuse River Estuary, North Carolina, USA - ASW_3 | ecosystem: Environmental > Aquatic > Freshwater > Wetlands > Sediment | place: USA: North...
AGATCAGCGTGCTGAAGCCGAGGACCCACGCCGAGAACGAGATGAACAGGTTCCAGCCCGCGAACTTGGCGGCGTATTCGGCGACCCGGCGGGGCATCCCCTGGATCCCGATCAGGTGCATCGGTCCGAACGTGAGGTTGGCGAAGATGAACGTCATCCAGAAATGCCATTTCCCCAAGCGGTCGTCGAACATCCGACCGGTCATCTTGGGGAACCAGTAGTAGACGCCCGCGAAGATCGTCATCAACGAGCCCCCGAACAGCACGTAGTGGATGTGGGCCACGATGAAGTACGTCTGGCTGACGTGAATGTCGAACGGGATCATCGCGAGCATCACGCCGCTGATTCCTCCGAGCGTGAACATCGTCAGGAAGCCGAGCGCGAACAGCATCGGCGTGTCCATGTGGAGCACGCCGCGCCACAGCGTCGCGAGCCAGGAGAAGACCTTGATCCCGGTCGGGATCGCGATGATCGCGGTGGTGATCATCATCGGGATCCTGATCCACGGTTGCATGCCCGACACGAACATGTGGTGCGCCCACACCGTGAACCCGAGCACGACGATCGCAACCAGGGAGAACGCCATCATCCGGTAGCCGAAGATCGGCTTGCGGGATTTCGTGGCGAGGATCTCGGAGATGATCCCGAAGCCCGGCAGCATCATGATGTAGACGGCGGGGTGGGAGTAGAACCAGAACACGTGCTGGTACATGAGCACGTTGCCGTTCTTGCCGACTCCCACGAACGCGTCGAAGAAGTGAAAGCCCAGTGCACGGTCGAGCAGGACGAACACCTGCGAGGCGGCGACGAACGGGGTCGCGATCACGACCAGCAGCGAGGTCGAGAAGTTGGCCCACACCAGCAACGGCATCCTGAAGAAGCTCATCCCCGGCGCCCGCATCGTGATGATCGTCACCAGGAAGTTCAGCGCGGTGAAGATCGAGGAGAAGCCGGCGAACTGCACGCCGATGGTGAAGAACAGCTGCCCGAGCGGCATCGTCGTCGACAGCGGTGCGTACGCGGTCCAGCCCGATGCGAACGAGCCGCCGGGGGCCAGGAAGCTCATCAGCATGATCGCCCCGCCGAGCGGGAGCAGCCAGTACGACAGCGCGTTCAGGCGCGGGAACGCCATGTCCGGCGCGCCGATCATCAGCGGCAGCACGTAGTTCGCCAAGCCCGCGAACACCGGGATGACGAACAGGAAGATCAGCACGGTCGCATGGACCGAGAACACGCCGTTGTACTCCTCCGGGGTCAGGAACTGCATCCCCGGCTTGGCCAGCTGGACGCGGATCAGCATCGCCAGCAGGCCGCCCACGAACAGGAAGAAGAACGAGGTGACCGTGTACTGGATCCCGATCACCTTGTGGTCGGTGTTGACGCGGAAATAGTCGCGCCAGCTGCGCGCGCCGTGCTGGGAGTGATCCTCTGGCCGGGTGGGCCTGCCCCATGCCCAGTACAGCCAGTAGTCGCACGTGCCGATGCCCACCAGGAACGAGATCGGGACCGCGAACAGCGCCACGGTCGTGACCGCATTGCCGTCGATTACCGGGTGCAGGTGCTGAAGCGACCTGATCAGCGCGGTTATGCCAAAGGCGAAGCCCAGGCCGAGGACCTCGCAAAGGGCCGCGCGGTACCACCCGGGCGCCCGCAGCTTGGGGGGCAGGGGGACTCGCGTCCGGGTCCGCTGTACCGGGGCCTCGGAAACCGCCGTCGCCATCAGCCGATCGTCTCCATCTCGATCTCCTTCGCTCTGCCGATACCCATCACTTTGCCACGCTCGCCAAGAAGGTGACGACTGACCGGATCGGGACGAGGGTAAGCCTCACCGATCAGCCTCCCGACCCGGTTGACGAACTCCCGGCCGAGCTCGCAGGGCTGCCCGGGACGCCCGGCTGGGCGGCTCTTGGCGGCGGGGCTCCGATCGGCGGGGTCGCGTTTGCGGGCTGCGCGGCGGCCCACGAGGCAAACCGCGACGGCGAGACCACGTACACCGTCGAGCGCATCAGCGAGTGCCCCGCTCCGCACAGCTCGGTGCATTCGACTGGATACGTTCCAAGCCTCGTCGGGGTCACCCTCAGCGTCGTCGTGATCCCGGGGACCGCGTCCAGCTTCTCCGAGAACTCCGGGACGAAGAAGCTGTGGATCACGTCCAGCGAGCGGAGCTTGAAGACGACCGGCCTGTCCCGGGGCAGGTAGAGGGCCGAGGAGACGACGGTCTTGCCGTCGAGATTCGGGTAGGAGTACTCGAATGCGAACTGGCGGGCGGTGACGTTGACCGTCATCTCGCCGGCCTTGGTTGCCTCGTTGGAGCGCAGCACCGTGTAGGCATAGGTGCACAGCGAGACGATCAGGAGTGCCGGCACGGCCGTCCAGACCACCTCCAGCCGGGTGTTCCCGTGGATCGGCGGGCCGTCCTTCTGCTCCTCGCCGGGGCGCATCCGGAACTTCCAGACGGAGTACAGGATGACGGTCAGCACGATCACGAAGATCGGCACGCACGCAATCAGCAGCACGTCGTAGAGGGTGTGGATGTTCGCTGCCTGGCGTGAGGCCTCCGTGGGGAACCACGGAACGAGCAGCGCGAGCGGGACCAGGATCGCCGAGCCGATTACTGCGATCACGACCAGCTGCACGATCGGGCGGTTCCGCAAGGTGCGCTATCCCTCTACGTGGCGCATCGCTAGGGGCGGCATCCTATGGGTTCCGGGCGACGAATGCCGCCCCGACGAAGTCCCCCGGAGGCCGGGAATCATTATGATTGCGGCAATTGTTGCAAGCGATCTGGAGACGGCAATGCAAGTGCGAGAAGGCATGACCGAAGTCGTCCTCACCGTCGGGCCGGGGCACACGCTGCGCGAGGCGGCAGCCGCGATGTCGCGCCGCCGGGTGGGAGCAGCCGTAGTTGTCGATCCCGAAGCGCCAGGGCCGGGTGTGATCACCGAGCGCGACATCCTGCACTCGATCGGCGCGGGGCAAGACCCTGACGAGGAGCGCGTCGCCGACCACCTGACCTCGGATCTCACCTTCGCCTCGCCCCACTGGTCGCTCGAGCAGGCAGCCGGGGCGATGGTAAGGGGCCGCTTCCGGCACCTGGTCGTTGTCGAAGGCGGCGAGCTCATCGGGATGCTCTCGATGCGCGACATCGTGCGCTGCTGGACAGCCGACGGGGCCACCAGCGAGGTTCCCGCCGTCGCCCGCGCGTAGGGGTGGGCCCCGGCCCCGGCCCAGGGGCACCTGAGTCGGCCACAGCTCTGAGGAGACGCAGACCACATCATGGGCGGCTGTGCCGGGGCGCCGCTGCCGTAGTCCTCTCGCTGCTCGGCGCTCCAGGGGCGGCCGGGGCCGTCACGGTGAACTTCGGGATCGCGGACGCCGCCAGCCAGTGCGCGTCATGGGGCGCCAACTCCTGCAACAGTTGGAGCTACGGGTTCGCCAGCTACTACAACCGCGGTCCGGGGGCGGCCTTCACTCAGCTCAAGAACCGCCTCCCGCTGCGCTACGTGAGGCTGTTCGCCCCTTACGACTCCGTCTACGACGTGAACCCCGCCACCAACGCGTGCAGGAAGAGCTACGACTTCAGCAGCCACACCAGTTCGCAGTACCCGGGCGGGGGCGGACCCGGCTCGGCCTGGTTCCGGCTCGTTCAGGAGATCAAGGATGCTCGCGCAGTCGGCCTGACCCCGCTGATTGCGGTCACGACGGCCACTGGCGATGGACAGCAGCAGGACGGCGATCCGGCGACGCCGGACCCCACCGCGGCGAGCTCGAGCGGCCCGAGCGCGACCACCACGGTCGCTGGCGAGGACTACAGCTGTGGCGTTCAAGGACTCACCTACATGACCCATGCCCAGGGCCTGACGGTTGGTGAGTGGGAGGCGTGGAACGAGCCTGACGGGTCGTCCGCCTACAACGGCGCCCTCAACAGCGCGTGCGGCTCGCTTCCAAACGACTGCGCGGGCATCTACGAGCCGGGCGTGGGCCTGTGCGGCTCAAGCACCTAAGCGCAGTGCGGTCCGCTGGAGGCAGCGGGCCTGTATGCCTCGCTGGCCAACACGCTCGCCGAGTGGCACGCGAGATACGGCTGGACGATCCCGCAGGTCGCCGCCGGAACCCTCTCCTGGGCCTCGACCGGATACTTCAACGTCTACCTCAAGCAGCTGACCACGGTGGTTGGCCAGTGGCCGCAGTCTCTGTCCTTCCACGACTACGCGGATGTCACCAGCGGCGGGTCGGCGCAGAGCTACGCCTTCACCAAGGACATCTACAACTCCTATGCGAGTGCCGGGAGGCCCCAGCCGTCGGTCTGGATCACCGAGGCCGCCGTCGTGCTCACCGACACCGACAGGAGCTACAACAACATATCGATCGCGTGCACCAACGGGGAGGCCGACGACGCCTCCACGCTCGGCGCATGTGTCGACGGCAACCCGACCGCCCGAGCAGCGCGGCCCCCGTGGAGGGCAGCGACTGGAGCATCCAGCCTCGCACCGTAACCGGTGCTGTGGTCGCCGGCCAGACCGCCGTGTCGGGGATAGGACGCGATCAGTCGCCGCTCGCAAATGGCGATTTCGTGATCGGCCCCGGGATCCCCGCAGACACCACGATCGTCTCCGGCGCGGGTAGCCACACCTGGCAGCTGTCGAGCCCCGCGACGGTCACCGCCACGGAGGATCTGACCGCGTCGGGCTGAGAGGAGCCGGTGCTCCAGGTCTCAGTGATGCTCTTCTGGCAACGACGCAATGTCGCGGCGCGTGTCCCTGATCCAGCGGGTCACGCACACGATCAGGATCACCGCGCCGACGACCGAGAACAGCCAGTCGATCGTGGTCCCGATCACGATCAGGGTGATCGCGATCGCCGTGACCACCGGCAGGATCGTTGGACCGGAGAGGTGGACGTCCTCGCCTGCGGGCGGCGCGGGGGTCGGGCGCTCTCCCGGACTCGGTGAGATGCTCATGGATGGACGTAGATCGCGGCCGCCAGGAACGTGATCCCGAACATCAGGACGCAGAGCGCCCCGGCGATCAGGCCGGAGCGGATGTTCTTGCGTGCAAGTCGGCGATCCATTGGTCTTGGGGTCCAAGCGGGCCATCCTGGCCCGCGCTTTGATCATATAGCTCGGCGTCACGCCTCGCTTAACCGGTCGTGCTGGTGCGCTCCCTCCTACAGCTTGACATCGGCCACCATCGCGCCGAACAGCAGCGCAAGGTAGGCCAGCGAGAACAGATACAGCCGCAGTGCCGTGCGGCGATCCGCGCGCCGGTACAGCAGGAGCGCGCCACCGACGAAGGCAAGGCCCAGGACCATCGACGCGATCAGGTAGAAGCCCCCGAACGCCCCTGCGCAGAAGGGAAGCTGCGAGATCGCGTAGAGCAGCAGCGTGTAGAGCACGATCTGGCGGCGGGTCTCACGCTCGCCCCTGACCACCGGCATCATCGGCACCGACACCTTCGCGTACTCGTCCTTCATCAGCAGGCTGAGCGACCAGAAGTGGGGCGGCGTCCAGTAGAACACGATCGCGAACAGGTACACCGCCGTCCACGACAGCGTACCCCGCGTGGCCGCCCAGCCGACCAGCGGCGGGACGGCGCCCGCGGCGCCGCCGATCACGATGTTCTGCGGGGTGCGGCGCTTGAGCCACAACGTGTACACGCCCACGTATCCCACGAACCCGGTCAGCGCCAGCGAGGCAGCGAGCAGGTTCACGCACGTCGAGAGCAGCAGGAATGACAGCGCGGCGAGCGCGAAGCCGAAGATCAGCGCCGAGCGCGGTGCGATCCGGCCGGCCGGAATCGGGCGCGACGCCGTGCGCTTCATCTGCGCGTCGATATCGCGGTCGTAGTAGTGGTTCACCGCCCCGGCGCCCCCAGCCGAGAGGTAGCCGCCCAGGCAGGTGAGCGCGATCTTCGAGATCGGGGGGGTGCCCGCGATCTCCATCGTGGTCACGGTGGTGAACAGCAGCAGCGTCTGAACCTTCGGCTTGGTGAGCTCGAAGTAGTCGGCAACCAGCCCGCGGCAGCGCGCCTGGAGCGTCAGCGCGTCGCCGGCGACCGCGGTGGCGCCAAACGAGCTGAGCGAGGGCGTCGCCATGGTTCAGACGCGGGCGAACCGCTCGCTGCCGCCGGTCTTCTGGGTCACCCCGGTCTCGCGCTCGATCTGGCGGCGGATGTCGCGCATCGGCTCGACCGAGCGGACGCGCGGGATCACGTCGAAATTGTTGGCCGGCGGTGGCGAGGGCACGAACCATTCGAGCGTGTTGCCCTTCCACGGATCGGGTCCCGCGACCTGCCCCCGTTTCAAGCTCCTGGCCACGTTTGCGATCGTCATCAAGATCCCGGCTGCAAGGATGAACGACCCGATCGTCGAGATCAAGTTATACGTCCCCCATCCAGTACTCGCCTGGTAGGTGTAGATCCGGCGCGGCATGCCCGAGAGTCCCAGCGCATGCTGGACGAAGAAGGTCATGTTGAAGCCGATGAACATCACCCAGAAGGAGGCCTTGCCGAGGCGCTCGCTCATCATTCGGCCGGTGATCTTCGGGAACCAGTAGTAGACCCCGGCGAAGATCGAGAACACAGCGCCTCCCATCAGGACGTAGTGGAAGTGCGCGACGACGAAGTAGGTGTCGTTCAGCTGCCAGTCGACCGGGAAGGTCGCGAGGAAGATCCCGGTGATCCCGCCGACGACGAAGATCGCGATGAATCCCACGGCGAAGTACAGCGAGGTCGTCATCACGATCGACCCTCGCCACAGCGTCGCTATCCAGTTGAAGATCTTCACGCCCGTGGGGACGCCGATCAGGAACGAGCTCAGCATGAAGAACCCGAGCACGACGATCGGGACCGGTGAGGCGAACATGTGGTGCGCCCACACCAGCGTCGCCAGGAACGCGATCACGGCGGTCGAGGCGGCGATCGCCTTGTAGCCGAAGATCGGCTTGCGGGAGAACACCGGGATGACCTCGGAGATGATCCCGAAGCCCGGCAGGATCATGATGTACACCTCGGGGTGTCCGAAGAACCAGAACAGGTGCTGCCACAGCACCGGCGAGCCGTGCGCGGTCGGGTCGAAGAAGTGAGTGCCGAAGTGGCGGTCGGTCAGCAGCATCGTGACCGCGGCCGCAACCACCGGGAGCGCGACGATCAGGAGGATCGCGTACACGAGGATCGCCCAGATGAACAGCGGCAACCGGCCCCAGCTCATCCCCGGCGCGCGCATGTTGACAATCGTCGCGTAGAAGTTGATCGCCCCCAGCAGCGAGGAGATGCCGGTGAGGTGGATCAGGAAGATCCAGGCGTCCTGGCCGCCACTGGGCGAGAACTGGATGCTCGAGAGCGGCGGGTAGCTCCACCAACCCGCGTACGGCGGATTCCAGAACAGCGTGGTGTAGAACACGATCCCGCCCGCCAACAGCAGCCAGAAGGAGAGCGCGTTCAGGCGAGGGAACGCCATGTCGCGAGCCCCGATCATCAGTGGCACGAAGTAATTGCCGAAGCCCGCCATCACCGGCACCACGAACAGGAAGACCATCGTGGTGCCGTGGAGCGTCAGCAGCTCGTTGTAGCGCTCTCCCGACAGCAGCGTGTTGCTCGGCTCCGAGAGCTGGAGCCGCATCAGCAGCGCCTCGACCCCGCCCAGCATGAAGAACACGAAGGTCAGGACCAGGTACATGATTCCGATCTTCTTGTGATCGGTGGTCGTCACCCAGTCGATCCAGCGCTTGGTCTGGCGCGGTCGCTCCACCTTGTGGGCGATCAACTGGGGGGTGGGACGCAGGCCTGTCTCTGTGGTCGCCGACATCTGCTAGAGGCTTCCGCTGGCGGTCAGGGTCTGGCGGAGCTGGGTGACCTGAGCGTTGGCGGCGGCGATCGCCTGCTCCTGGCTCGAGAGCCACTGTAGGTACTGCGAGGGCGTCAGCACCCTGACCAGCGCCGTCATGTACGCGTGCTGGTCGCCGCACAGCTGGGCGCATTGGCCGTGGTAGAGGGCGCCGGCGTGCAGGGCCTTGAACCACGTGTAGGTGGTGTACCCGGGGACCGCGTCGACCTTGCCCCCGAGCGAGGGCACCCACCAGGAGTGGATCACGTCGGTCGACTGAATGTCAAGCACGACCGTCGTCTCGGCAGGCACGAACATCTCTTGGAAGGAGTACGGCAGCTTCGACGCGAACGCGTTGTTGAGGCAGCCGTTCCCGTAGGTGTAGCGCCAGATGTACTGGCGGCCCTGGACGCAGATGGTGAGCGCCTTTCCGTTTGGCGGGGTGGGCCGGGTCACCGATGCGGACAGGAACGTGGCGGTGGCGCCGGAGTTGGGTGGGTTGATGATTCCGGGCAGCTTCACGAACGTGACGATCGTCAGCACGACCAGGATCAGAGCCGCCGCAACGGTCCAGCCGATCTCAAGCCGGGTGTTGCCGTGGATCTGGGCCGCGACCTTCGCCTTGCCGGCTCGGAATTTGAGCACCGAGTAGAGGAGCGCTCCCTCGACGATCACGAACACGACGGCCGCGATGTAGAGGATGATCCTGTACAGCGAGGCGATGTCGTTGGCGTTCGGCGAGCCGCCCGCCTTCGGCGTGAAGAATTGCGCCAGCGCGTCCGGGGGCAGAATCAGGGTGCCGGCAGCTGCCAGGGCGAGCACGAGCGCCGTCGCGCGAGGCCGGAGACCCAGCGCTCTGATCAGATCGCGAGGTCTCATGCCCCCCGGGGCAACGCCGGCCCGGCGGCGGGGCTTGGCAGCGGTGACGTCGGGTCGCAAGGCGGGGCATTCTATCCACGGAACCCGGCCCGTCGTCGTCTCAAGCGAGCGCGGAGCGCGAGCGGTTAGGGGCGACCGGAGGGAGCCCTGATCGTCAGATCGCGGGCCAGGAACGGCCGCCGAGCAACCCCATATACTCGCGCTCCTTGCGCGCGTCGAGGGGGATCCGAGCGACTGCCTGGGCCCTCGTCGCGGCGGGGGTCGCTGCGCCTGCGCTGCGCCGCAGGTTGCGGCTACAGGCGCCTGTAGTGCTCGGCGCGGCGTGGCTCGCCCCGATCGCCCTGTGCGTCGCAATGCGGCGCAGCCGGACCCGCGACGTGGCCGTCTGCGTGCTCAACATGTGGGCCTACGTCGCCGCCTACGAGATGCCCCACGACGATCCCGAGCGACTCGCCACGCGGGCGCTGGTCGACTACCCGATCGCGGCCGACCGGGCGCTCGGTTTGGGGACCGCCCCCACGCTCAGGCTCCAGCGAGCATTCTCGTCCCCCGGATCCGTCAACCGGTTCGAGCGGGCACTGGTCTGGTGCCACTGGGTGTGGTTCCTGGTTCCGCACGGAAGCATGGCGTACGTGCTGATCCGGCGCGGAGACCTGTTCCCACGCGCCGCGGCTCGGATGTACGCGGTGTTCGATCTCGGCGCGATCTTCTACTGGTCGATCCCGACGGCCCCGCCTTGGTGGGCGGCCGCGGAGGGGCGGCTCGGGAGCGGTGAGCCGGTCCGAATCCGGCGGATGATGATCGAGTACGGCGAGCAGTTCTGGGGAGACCTCTGGGAGCCCCTTTACGATTTCCTCGGAGGAAATCCCCTGGCTGCGATGCCGTCGCTTCACTTCGCAACGTCGCTGATGGGTGCCCAGCTGCTGTCGGAGGTGGGTCCGGTCGCCGGCGCCATCGGGTGGACCTACGCGACCGCACTGGGTCTGGCGCTGGTGTATCTCGGAGAGCACTACCTGGTCGACCTGATCGGCGGTGCCGCGCTGACAGGAACCGTGCGCGCCGCCGCACCGCGCGTCGCGCCGCTCGGAAGCCGACTCGGGTCCGTCCTCGCCGAGCTGCAAGCGTTGGCGGCGGCCGGCTAGAGGCTGGCTCCGTGGCCGAGAACCGCGCGATCGATGAGCAGCCTCGCCTTGCAGCTGGCGCCGGGATCGGGCGCGGTGATCCGGGTCACGAGATGCCGCGGATCCGCTTTACCGTCGGCAGGCTGCTCGCGTCGATCGTGTTCGTGGTATCGGTCGCGGCGTTTCTGTACTTCGTGCTCCCGAAGCTCCTCGGACTGCAGGAGACCTGGAACCGCATCCAACGCGGCGACCTCTGGTGGTTCGCGCTGGCAGCGGTGCTCGAGGTGCTCTCGTTCGCGAGCTACGTGTGGCTCTTCAGGGCCGTGTTCGTTCGCGGCATGTCCCGGATACGGTGGCGCGAGAGCTATCAGATCACGATGGCATCGCTGGCGGCCACGCGGCTGTTCGCCGCCGGAGGGGCGGGCGGGATCGCTCTGACGGCGTGGGCACTGCGGCGCTCCGGGTTGGGGCCGCGGACGGTGGCGGCTCGGATGATCGCCTTCCTGACGCTCCTCTACGGCGTCTACATGGCGACGCTCGTGATCGACGGCCTGGGGCTCTACCTCGGCGTGTTTCCGGGCCCCGCGCCGTTTGCGATCACGGTCGTGCCTGCGATCTTCGGCGCGGTCGTGATCGCGCTGTTCCTGGCGATGGCGCTCGTGCCAGCCGATCTGGAGCGTCTCGTCGCCCGCTGGACGAGGGGGGCCCACCGCGGCAGGAAGCTGGCGCGGTGGCTGGCCGCGCTGCCGGCGACCGCGGCCACCGGCGTGCGCACCGCGATCGAGCTGCTGCGCTCGCGCGACCCGTTCCTGTTCGGCGCGATCGGCTGGTGGGCGTTCGACATCGGTGTCCTCTGGGCCTGCTTCCACGCATTCGGCAGCGCGCCGCCCCACGCCGTGATCGTGATGGCCTACTTCGTCGGCATGCTCGGAAACATGCTCCCGCTTCCGGGTGGGATCGGTGGCGTCGACGGTGGCATGATCGGCGCCTTCACCGCGTTCGGTGTGGACGTCGAGCTGTCGGTCGTGGCGGTGCTCGCCTACCGCGCCTTCGCGTTCTGGCTGCCCACGATTCCGGGCGCCGTCGCGTATTTCCAGCTGCGGCGCACCGTCCATCGGTGGCGCAGCTCCGAGGTCCCCAGCCCTAGCTATACTTAATGAAGTGAACGAACGGGTGGAGAGTGTGATCATCGTCGGCAGCGGCCCGGCGGGTTATACGGCGGCGCTCTATACGGCACGCGCGAACCTTGAGCCGCTGGTGATCGAAGGGTTTGCGTGGGGCGGGCTGCTCCAGCAGACGACCGATGTCGAGAACTACTCGGGCTTCCCGGAAGGGATCATGGGCCCCGAGCTGATGCAGCGCTTCCGCGATCAGGCCGAGCGGTTCGGCGCGCGGCTGGAGACAGACGACGCCACTGCGATCGAGCTCTCTCCCAAAGGTGGTCTGCACAAGGTCTGGACCGGCGAGCAGGCGCACACGACGCGCGCCGTGGTGCTCGCGATGGGAGCCGAGCATCGGAAGTTGGGTATCCCCGGCGAAGCTGAGCTCGCCGGACGGGGGGTCAGCTACTGCGCCACGTGTGACGCCGCGTTCTTCAAGGGCGCTCCCACGCTGATCGTCGGCGGCGGCGACTCTGCCATGGAGGAGGCGATGTTCCTGGCCAAGTTCGCCTCACGGGTGGCGATCGTGCACCGCCGCGATGAGTTCCGGGCGTCGAAGATCATGCTCGAGCGCGCCCGCGCGATGCCGAACATCGACTGGCTGACGCCTTACGAGGTCGAGGAGTTCGTACCGGGCGAGGCCGGCTCGCTGAGCTCCGCGCGGCTGCGCCGTACGGGCGACGGCGAGACTCGCGAGCTCGAGATCAGCGGCGCGTTCATCGCGATCGGGCACGAGCCGCAATCGCAGCTCGTCTCCGGGCAGGTCGAGATCGACCCGGCCGGCTACGTCGTCACCCAAGGACGCTCCACGCAGACCAGCGTGCCGGGCGTGTTCGCCGCCGGAGATCTCGTGGATCACACGTATCGACAGGCGATCACCGCTGCGGGAACCGGGTGCCAGGCCGCGCTCGATGCCGAGTGGTACCTCCGCGATACCCCGTTTCCGCTCGAGGCGGAGGAGGATGTCGCGGCCAGCGCGTCGTAACTGGCTGGCTGGACGCCTGCGGGGAGGTCTGGCTCCCGGCGCGTGCGGCGCGGTAACCGGTAGCGGAGCGCAGGCCCCAAGCCGGCTGCCGTCAGTACGGACAGCCGTTCTGGGGACGCTGATTGCCCGAGGGCGGCGAGTCGCTCATCAACAGACCGAAGTCCTGCGTCCAGGTGGCTGGGCCGCCGCCCCAGTTGCCCACGGGCGCGGGAGTCTCCCCGGTACCCACGTCCTCGAAGGATGGATCGAGGATGTTCCGGCAGTGGTCGGTGCTCGCCATCCAACCGTCGACCACCGCCCGTGCAGTCGGGTACCCGGTGGCGATGTTCTCGCCGGCGGTCTGCCAGTCGTAGCCGACGGCGCTGATCCGGCCGGCGAAGTCCGAGCCGTGGGTGAAATCGCCGCTCGCGACCATGCTGCTGTTCCAGCTCTGAGCCGATGCATTCAGCTTCGCCGAGACCCTCAACGCAGGGAGGCCGCGCTCGACTCGCTGCTGATTGATCAGACACACCACCGCCGCGCGCATCGCGTCCAGCGACGCCGAGGTCGCCGGGGTGTCCGCGTTGGCGCACGGTTGCAGTGGCACGGCGGCGGACTGCTGAGCGGTCTGGTGGCCGGCTCGGTGCCGTTTACGAAGTCGGCCGTGGCGCTTGGCGTGATGCCTGCCGTGATGCCTGCCGTGATGCTTGACGGGGCGTGCTGCGTGGGCCGCGGCGTCGGCGGACGGGGCTGCGGCGGCGATCAGCGCCCCGGCGGCGGCCGCCACAACGGCGACACGACACCAGCGTGCGAACGCGATCCGTGCACTCACACTCCCTGCATCGGGAGCTTGCAGCCTCCCGATTCAGCGTTCTCGCCAGAAGTGGACGTTCGTCCACGCGGCCACGCGCCGGCCGAAGCTGGCGAATCGGCCGTGCGAGAGTCGCATCGGCGGTCCCGTTGGGGGACGCCGTGCGCGGGCTCAGCTCAGCTTCGTCCACACGGTCTTTGTCTCGAGGTAGGCCTCGAGCCCCTCGCGGCCGTGCTCGCGTCCAACGCCCGACGCCTTGAAGCCGCCGAAGGGCGCGCCCGGGTCGACCTCGCCCCAGCAGTTCACATACACCGAGCCGGCTTTCAGGAGCGACGCCAACCGGTGGGCACTGCCGACATCGCGTGTCCACACCCCGGCGGCGAGGCCGTAGTCGGTGTTGTTGGCTCGGGCCGCAACCTCTTCGAGGGACTCGTAGGGAAGCGCCACCAGCACCGGCCCGAAGATCTCCTCTTTGGCGATCCTGAGCTCGTCGCTGGTCGCGGTGAACAGGGTGGGCGCAATGAAGTAGCCCCCATTCTGGTCCAGAGGCTCTCCACCGGCGACCAGCTCCGCACCCTCCGTGCGTCCCGCGTCTATATACGAGAGCACCCGCTCCCGCTGCTCCCGGGAGACGACCGGGCCGAGTTGCGTCTGCGGATCTAGCCCCGGGCCGACCCGTGAGGCGCCGGCGCGCTCCGCGAGCGCGCTGACCACCTCTTCGAACTGATCCTTGTGCACGAACAGGCGGCTGCCGGCGTTGCAGGCCTGTCCGGTGTTGAAGTAGATGCCCATGAATGAGCCGGCGATCGCCGCCTCGAGATCGGCGTCGGGAAGGATGATGTTGGGAGACTTTCCGCCCAGTTCGAGCGTGATGCGCTTCAACGCCCGACCAGCCTTGGCGCCGATCTCGCGACCGACCTCGGTCGAGCCGGTGAACGCGATCTTGTCAACGCCGCCATGCTCGACCAGCGCCGCTCCCGTGTCGCCCTCGCCGGTGAGCACGTTGACGACGCCGCCCGGGATTCCCGCCTCGAGCGCGAGCTCGCCGATCCGCAGCGCGGTGAGCGGCGTCTGCTCCGCCGGCTTGAGAACCACCGTGCAGCCCGCCGCCAGCGCCGGCCCAAGCTTCCAGGCCGCCATCAGCATCGGGAAGTTCCACGGGATTATCTGGCCGCAGACCCCGACCGGCTCCTTGCGCGTGTAACAGTGTGTGTCGGGCTGGCGGACCGGAATCACCTCGCCGTGGATCCGCTCGCTCCAGCCTGCGAAGTGCCGCAGCCAAGCCACCGTCTGGTTCACATCCACGAATCGAGCCAGCTTCACCGGCTTGCCGTTGTCAAGCGACTCGAGCTCCGCCAGCTCGTCGCCGTGCTCCTCAACCAGGTCCGCGAGCCGATTCATCATCCGCGCCCGGCCAGCCGCGGGCGCCTTGTGCCACGGACCGTCCTCGAGTGCACGCCGCGCTGCCGCCACCGCGCGGTCGACATCGCCGGCGCCGGCGTGGGCGATCTGGGCGATCGGGCGGCCCGTCGCCGGGTCGACGGTCTCGAACGTGTGCCCGCTCGCGGCGGGCACACGTTCGCCGTCGATCAGTAGCTCATGCTGACGGGAGGCGAACTCGCGGGCCGCGTCGGAGAGCTGGTCGGGCAGGCTGGTTACTGACATCGGGGACCTCCTAGTGGCCATGCTTTACGGGATGGGCCACGATCACGGCGTGAGCACGATTTTCAGGGCCTCCCGCCGATCGTAGAGCCGATACGCCTCCGGGGCGGCGTCGAGCGCCATGTGATGGGTGACCAGCGGGGTGGGGTCGAGCGACCCGGCGGCGATCATCCCCAGCACCCGATCGACGTGGCCGATCACGTTCGCGTGGCCGGACTTGAGCGTCAGCGCCTTGATCCACACGAGCCCCATGTGGACCTCGCAGCGTTCGGCGTAGACACCGATCGCGACGACCGTGCCGGCCTTGCGAGCCAGCCGGATCGCGAGGTCGAGGGCGTCCGGATGGCCAACTGCGTCGACGGCCACATCGACCCCCCGGCCCTCGGTGAGGTCCCTGGCGACGTCCCGGGGACTCTGCTCGGTCAAATGGATCGGGGTGGCGCCGAACTGCTTCGCGACGGCCAGCCGATCCTCGACCGTGTCGATCGCCAGCACGGGCCCCGCGCCCGCGGCGACCGCCACCTGCACCGCGCAGAGACCCACCGGCCCGAGCCCGAGCACGGCAACGCTGTCACCCGGCCGCGTTTCGCCCGCGGCGATCGCGTGGTAGCCGGTGCCCAGCACGTCGCCCGCGAACAGCGCCACCTCATCGCTGATGCTCGGCGGCACCTTCCTCAGCGTCAGGTTCGCGTTGGGGACCAGCGCCTGCTCCGCCTGGGTGCCCTGGAGCGACCCCAGGCCGGCGCCGTGGCCGAAGACTCGCATCCGGTCGCACTTGTGGTAGATGCAGCGCAGGCAGAAGAAGCACGTCCCGCAGGCCGAGTGGAAACAGCCGAGCACTCGATCGCCCGGGGCGACGCGAGTGACGTCCTCGCCCGCGGCAACGACGGTGCCGACGAATTCGTGCCCGAGCGTGAATCCCGGCTCGATCTGCACCCGCCCGTGGTAAATGTGGAGGTCCGAGCCGCAGATGCCGCTCGCCTCGATCGCGACGATCGCGTCGTCGCCGGCCTGAAGCTCAGGCTCGGGGCGCTCCTCGACGCGGACCTCGCCGGGCGCCTGGAAGGTGACGGCTCTCATCGCGGGGTGCCCGCCATGGAGGGTGATCGATGTGCGTTCATGGTGGACGCTTCTTCATCACGCTCAGTCATACCGAAAGAATCCTTCCCCCGTCTGGCGGCCAAGCCTCCCGGAGAGGACCAGTCGTCGCAGCGACGGCGCGACCCGGTAGCGCTCTTCATGCAGCTCGTCGTACAGGCCGTCGAGCACGGCGACGACGTGGTCGAGGCCGATCTCATCCGCCCATGCCAGCGGGCCGCGCGGGTAGTTGAGGCCATAGATCATGCCGGCGTCGATGTCCCGACCGGTGCCGACTCCCTCCCCGAGCGCGAACGCGGCCTCGTTGATCACCTGGCACACCATCCGGCCGAGGACCAGCCCAGGGGCGTCGGCGACCCAGACGGTTCGCTTGCCCAGCGTGGCGAAGAAGCGCTCTGCGGCATCGGCGGCGGACGGGGCACTGTCGGGTCCTCTCGTGAGCTCGACGAGGTTGGCGCCGGACAACGGCGGGAGCACGTGGAAGCCGACCGCGCTTCCCCCCGGGTCGAGCGCCGCCAGCGAGCCGGCCGAGCAGCAGATCGCCTGCGGGCCGCCCTCGAGCGGCGCCTCTGGCGCCTCGCCGCCGGTCACGTCGAGAATCAGGGACGGTGGCTGTCTGTCGCCCGCCTCCTCCGGCTCGGCCACGTCCCATCCGGCCATGCCGGCGGCGTCACGCAGCTCCATCGCCAGCGGCGAGTTGCCCGCGACGACCACGACGCCGTCGCCGCCGCCGATCGGCAGCGGCTCGGGATCGGGCGGCCGGTAGGAGTCGGTTCCGCCCGAGTAGTCGTAGTACCCCCTGCCGGATTTCCTCCCGGTCCGACCCGCGGCGACGGCCTTGACGGGAATCGACGAGGGGCGCCAGCGCGGCTCGCCAAAGCTCTGCTCATGGAACGATCGCGCCACGTCGAGACCGACGTCGACGCCGACGAGGTCGCTCAGCTCGAACGGCCCCATCCTGAAGCCCCCCTCCAGCCGGCAGATGCGATCGATCTCCTCGACCCCGGCGATCCGCTCCTGCAGCAGCTTGAGCGCCTC
>Ga0187808_10000179_pt1 | contig 16503 bp, 14 predicted proteins | sample NC_wetland_sal_i_5_FD_132427 | JGI IMG/M metagenome (GOLD analysis project Ga0187808, IMG submission 132427) | Wetland sediment microbial communities from Neuse River Estuary, North Carolina, USA - ASW_3 | ecosystem: Environmental > Aquatic > Freshwater > Wetlands > Sediment | place: USA: North...
CGTGAACATGCCGATCTGGCAGTTCTCGACTCGCTGTGAGTCCTCGTTGAACTGCTTTTTGACTCCGGCGGAGTGGCGTCCGCGCTTGGTGAAGGCCGCCTGGCTGACCACGATGACCGACTGTGGGTCGCCGAATCGCTCATTGATATACTTGTGCAATTCGTCGCGAATTGCACCGGCGTCCCATTTGGCGGTTGTCAGCAACCGCTGCATCCCGTCCGGGGTGATTTCCTGGGCGTATTCAGCGAGGCTGCATCCGTTCTTTCTTTCGACTCCTGACAGGAGGCCGCTGAGATATGCTATAAAGCGTCTACGGGGTTCTGATCGAGCAAAATACTGACTTATTCTTTCTTCGACATCTCCGATCAAATCCCATGTTACCGGAGAGTTCACCGGAAAATAGTCCTCGTCTGCTGGCCGAACGATAGCCATCGTCGAACCTCACACGGTCGCGTATTTTTGTGCCGTGCACCTTACGTCGTCGCATCTCGTATACACATCGCCCAAGCAGTTCCCCTGTCCCGGCACAGAGGGTGGCGAAACCGGGCGAACCGCCCGCTCGCGGTCCTTCAGCGCCCGGGGTTCCTCAGGCCATCTCCTCCGGCCAACCGATCTATTGTGCGCTCTTCACCCTTGAAGGAGTGCTGAAAGGATGTCACCATATTATCTCAGAAAGCTTTCAAAATTGCTATTCCCGGCAGCATGCCAGGCGTCTACCGCAGATAGCCGCCGGTTTCCAATCGTATAGTGATATACGGTACCGGAGATGATGCTGTGCACGCACAGGGTGGCCAGCTGGTAAAGCCGAGATGGCCGAATGAAACACGCGTTAACGCGGAGGTTACTAGGCGTTTGGCCAGGGCGCCGCTAATTGATTGGTAACGCGTCGACAATTGATTGGTCATGCGCTTGCCTGGTCGATCTCCGCAAGCACGAGCTTTGCGAGGTCACCAACGGTCTCGCTGCCTTTGACCTGGACTTTCACGGTCACATTGAAACGCCGCTTGAGTTCAAGGCCTATTCCCACCGCGTCCGTCGAGTCAAGCTCGAGGTCAGCGCCGAGCATCGCCGAGTCGGCGATGGAATCCGGCTCTACCCCCATCTCGGACAGGATCTGCATCAGGGCCTGGTGAACATCGTTCTCGATCTGCTCCACGGCTACCTCCGGTTGTCGTGCTTTCCGATCACCGTCACAACATTCGTGCCCTCTCTCGACCGGGACACGACGACGGCGGTGTTGACGGCGCGCTCGACTGTCGCCACGGTCACCGGCGCATACCGGTTTGGGCCGTCAACCTGCGCGCCGGCGGTGGGGGGAAGGACGCCGTCGCGCATCGACAGCAGCGCGAAGGCGATATCGGTCCCGGTGCTCGCGCCGTACATGTGACCCACCGCGGCCTTGGGGACCGTGACAGGAACGCCAGGCAAGACCCGGTCGAGAACCCGGGCCTCGATCAGGTCGCCTGTCGCCGATCCGCAGCCCTCGCCGAAGATCAGGCCGACTTCGCCGGGATCTTTGCCTGCCTGGTCAAGCGCGGTTCGCAGGGCGTCTTCCAGCAGAGAGCCATCCTCTGGCGGCCCGGTGCGCTGCTCGACCGCCAGCAGTTCTCCGTAAGCCCGGGCGCCGCGGGCGGCGGCGTGTTCCGCTTCCTCGATGACCAGGACCGCGCTGCCCTCGCCAAGCACGAGGCCGGTCGCGGCGGGGGAGTACGGCAGGTAGGCCCGTTCCGGTTCTGTGCTCCTGCTGAGCTCACCTGTTGACACATGCGCACCGACCCCAAGCCTGGTCACGGGAGCCTCCGCGCCACCCACGAGCATCACGTCGTTGTGTCCCCACCGCAGCGCGCGCAGTCCGAAGTACGCGGCGGAGCCGCCGCTGGCCCGGTCGGTCGCGAAGCTTTTCGACCAGCCGCGGACGTTGTACTGGATGCTGACGAAACCCTGCGGTGCTGTCGGGAACCACGCGGTCGCCTGCCAGGGGTTGATCATCGGCGGGCCCTGCTCGTAGTACTCGATGAAGCCTCGTTCGCAGATGTCCCATCCGCCGCTGTTGTTGCCGAAGCTGATGCCTACGCGGAACGGGTCTTCGGCGGTCAGGTCGAGGTCCGCGTCGGCGAGGGCATGTGACGTGGCCGCCAGCGCGAAGTGCGCGAAGCGGTCGCTCTTGGCGAAGAGTCGCCGCGAGACTTGCTTCGGCGGGTGGAACTCGGCGATCTCGGCGGCGAGACTCACCTGGAGGCCGGTCGCGTCGAACCGCCTGATGGGACCGATCGCGGACTTGCCGTCAAGGAGTGCCTGCCAGGACGAAGCGGTGTCCTGACCGTTGGCGTTGATGATTCCGATGCCCGTGATCAGCGCCCGCCGGCTCCCCGCCGACGTCATTCCCGGTCTCCACCGGTCGCCGGCGCGACGGCATCCCCGCGCGCCTGATCAGCGACCGCCGCCTCCGCCGCGCGAGCGGTGCTCTCCATCGCCGCCCGGGTGCCGCGCTCCATGAAGATTTCCATCTCGCGGTCGCTCATCGGGGAGCTAGGCGCCATCTCGAAGTCGCAAACGCATCTGATCTCGCTGCCAGATCCGGACCAGGTGTACTGCCAAAAGGCAAATGAATAGTTGAAGTTTGCATTACCCCATCGTCTGGCGTAAGCGGTTTTACTGGTGGGATCGGTGGTGCGCTCGACGTAATAGGACCACTCGCGGCCGGCACTGTCCGGCGCGGTGGTGATACGGTAAGTGATTCGATTGCGCTCAGGCTCCCACGAAACAATTTCGTGGCCAGGAGAATGACGGCCGTTCTCGGCGGGACCACCCGAGTCTGTCTCGCTAGCTATCTGCCATGTCACCTCGAGTGGTGCGTCAACCTTTACCCGGACGTCGACGTGCCCAGCCATCATGACCCTCCCAACCAGCAGGCATGGCATTACCACTGACAATAACAATGATCAACGATTCTGAAAAAGCGCGCAAGACGCGGCGGCAGACTTCCGCACTTGCCTGAGCAATCGCTGAAGGGTCCGCACAGGTGTTCCCGGTCGTCTCCTTCCCGGTGACTTGGCCATCATCTGCGGAAGTATCCCCTAGCCAACACCGTGCCGCTGAAAGAAATTGCCCAAAGCGGTGTGATGAGAAGCGGACACACATCACGCAGGGAGGAGACGCAGCTTATGCTGGCCGCGCGAGTCCATCCCAAGAAAAACACTTTTGTGCTTGAAGACATCCCGGTCCCTGAAATCGGTCCCGGCGAGGTCCTCGTTAAGGTCCACGCCGTCGGTCTGTCCCGCGGGCTGATCTCGGTGTGGTTGTTTACCGACATGATCAAGCTGCTGCCGGCGACACTCGGTCACGAGATCGCCGGGGTAGTAGAGGCGACAGGACCGGGCGTTTCACGTTTTAGTGCCGGGGACCGAGTCCACGTTTATGCTCCACTGGGGTGCCGCCGTCAGACGTGTGCGCCATGCGCCGACGGCAACGAAAGCGCGTGCCCTTCGTTCGCGATGATCGGCTACGCGTTGTTCCAGCCGGAAGGCATGCCGATCTATGAGCGCTACCACGATGGCGGCATGGCTGAGTTCGTCCGCGTGCCCGAGACGAACCTCGACAAACTCGCGGACGGGATCTCATTCGAAGCCGGATGCAAGCTGGCGACAGCGGCGATCTCGTGGAAAGCGGTTACTGTCGCCCGGTCCACGGCGCCCGGCGGAACCCTGCTCGTAACAGGCGCCTCGGGAGCGAACGGGAGTCTCGCGGTGGCCTGCGCCCCGCTGGCTGGTTTTGACCGGGTCATCGCTGTGGCCGCGCACCGGGATCCGCTCGACCGGCTGGCCGAGTCCTTCCCGTATGTCACAACGGTCGCCACGGAGGAACTGGAAACCGGCTGGGAAAAAAAGGGGCAACTGACCCAGGTACTGCGCGAGGCGACAAGTGGCGTCGACGCCATCGTGGACTTCACCCCGATCGGGCCCGCGGTGGCCGCGCAGTGCCTACCTGTCCTGAACCGGTCGGGACGAGCGGTGTTCATGGCGGGAAATCCGAGCCTGATCGAGGTCAGCTACCTCGACATCATGACCCGCAACCTGTGCGTCGGCGGTTGCCCGCACGCTACCCGCTCCGACGTGCGGCGGGTGGCCCAGCTTGTCGCGGACGGACAGCTCGACCTTGACCGCTTCGTGACGCACCGGTTCGGGCTGCCGGATGTGCAGCGGGCCATGAAGGCGATCATGCTCCGCAACGGATCCCCCGCCTTGGTGGTGCTCGATGTGACGGAGAACGGAATAGACAGTGGTGACGAATCAGACAAGGACGGACAATGACTAACCAAGAGTCGCAGACCATCCAGACGGCGACGCCCGTCGGGGCGGACGAGCTTGAGCGGAACAAAACGATCGTCCGCCGCTTCGTCGAGGAAATCATCAACGGCGGAGACCTCGGAAGCGTGGTGGACGAGCTGTTCCATCACGAGTACCTGGAAGGCAACTATCCGCTGGACGGGCATTCCGGTCCCGAGGTGGTCCGCACCTGGGTGCCGTACCTGCGCTGGGTGTACCCCGACGTGCGCCACGAGATCCTCGACCTGGTGGCGGAGGGCGACACCGTGATGTGCCGGAGCATCCAGACCGGGACGCCGCGCGGGTTCTTCGAGGGGAAGAGCAAGAACGTTCCCGCCGAGGAGCGCCTGCAGCGGCGGATGGAAATCAACATGCTGCGAGTGAAGAACGGCAAGATCTGCGAGCACTGGGGACCGTTCTCCCGTCGGCTCGACGATCACGTCGAGGGGGAGGGGCTCGGTGCCGGAATGACGCGAGCTCACCAAGCGTGGACCGCGGCCCTGACCGACAACGACGAGGCGGCCGCGCCGTCCTCGCAGCCGGAAACCGAGACAGGAACAGGAGAAAACTCAGGTATGAACACGCCGCAGGAAGTCTTCGATGACATGGCCGGCACGCTGGCCGCCAACCCGGATCGCACGGAAGGGCTGACCGCCACCTATCAGTACACGGTCCACGGAGACCATGGCGGCATGTGGACGCTCATCATCGACGACGGCAAGTCCGAAATGCGGCCCGGTGCTGCTGAGGATCCGGACGTCAAGATCAACATCGACGAGGCGGATCTGCTCGGCATGGCGCGGGGCGAGTTCACAGGAACCGAGGCCTTCATGACGGGCAAGCTGCGGGTGGAAGGCAACCCCGTCCTCGGCATGCAGCTCGGCCGCATCCTCGGCTAACCCGCGGATCCCGACCCACGGATCCCCACCCACGGATCCCCACACGGATCCCCACCCACGGATCCCCGCCCACGGACAAGGCGCCTCCCGCCGACCGGATTTCCGGAAGGACCGGCGGGGGGCGTCGCCGTATCGCCACCCCCGCAGGCAACCCCACCGCTAAGCATTACCCTGCCGTCTCGCATCGTGAGACACAGCCAGGCTGGCAGTATGCCAAATGCGCGATCGACCCACTCTACGCAGGCCAAATGCGCGATCGACCCACTCTACGCAGGCCGAATGCGCGATCGACCCACTCTACGCAGGCCGAATGCGCAATCGGCATACCGCCGCTACATCAGTCCGCAGCTGCCGCCCCGGCTGACGCCACTGCTGATGCCACTGCTGATGCCCGGCTCGCGGGCGCGCAGTCCCGCGCGCCAGGTTCGCGTCCCTGAACGCGCTCCGAATTCAGCCGACCGGCGCCCCGGGCTTTTCCTCGATAACGTGAATCTCGGCGAGGGCCTTGCGCAAGAACCGCGGCATCCACCAGTTCGCGTCGCCGAGGAGTTCCATGATCGAGGGCACGAGAACCAGCCGGACCACGGTCGCGTCGATGAAGACGGCGAAGGCGAGCCCCAGGCCGAACACGTTGAGCACTCGCAGCGGGTCGTTGATCACGAACGAGGCGAACACGCAGACCATGATGGCGGCGGCGGCGGTGATGACGCGCGCGGTCGCGGTGAGCCCCTCGGCTACCGCCGACGAATTGTCGTGGGTGGCGAGCCAGCGCTCCTGAATCCGCGAGACCAGGAATACCTCGTAGTCCATGGACAGCCCGAAGACGACGGCGAACATCATCAGCGGGATCCACGGATCGATCGGCCCTGGCCTGCTGACCCCGAAGACCGCGGACAGCCAGCCCCACTGGTACACGGCGACGATCACCCCGTACGCGGCGCCAATCGACAAGATGTTCATGACCGCCGCCTTGAGCGGCACGAGGATCGACCGGAAGGCCACGACGAGCAGCAGGAACGCCAGCCCGATGATGGCGGCGAACACCCACGGCAGGCGGCCGGCCAGGTACGCGGAGGTGTCGACGCTGGCCGCGGTCTCGCCGCCCACGTACGCGGTCACCCCGGTGCCGGTGGTCGCCCGCGGGATGACCTGGCTCCGCAACGTCGTGACCAGGGTGGCGGTCTGCGCCGCCTGGGGGGACGTCTTCGGGTAGACGATGAAGACCGCCGCGTCACGCGTCCGGTCAAGCTGCGGCGGCGTGACCGACGCCACGTTCGCCGTGCGACGGACCTGGTTCGCCAGCCCGTCCACGGCGGCCACGTCGCCGGGTCCTGAAAGCTTCGCGGCGACGATCAGCGGACCGTTGAAGCCCGGGCCGAATCCGTCGGACAGCATGTCGTAAGCCTGCCGGGTGGTGAGCGTGACCGGGCCGTTGCCGGCGTCGCTGAAGGCCTGGCGGATGGAGAAGAACGGGATCGCGAACGTCACAAGAACGACGAGCGCGGCGATCCCGCACGACCACGGGTGGCGCTGGACGGTGCGGCTCCACCGGTACCAGAATCCGCCGGTTACGCCCGCTATCGCGCCCCTCTGCCGGCTGGCCAGGCCGGGAACCCGCAACTTGTCGATCGCGTGGCCGGCGAAGCCCAGCAGGGCGGGGAGCAACGTCACCGCCCCCGTGAGCACCATCAGGACCGCCAGGATCGTGCCCGTCGCCAGGCCGTCCATGAACGGCAGGTTGATCACCAGCAGGCCCAGCAGCGCGATCACGACCGTGGACCCCGCGAACAGGACCGAACGGCCCGCGGTGCTCAGGGCGACCTCCGTGGCCGCGCGGGGTGTCAGCCCGTCCATCAGCTCCTGGCGGTACCTGGTGACGATGAGCAGCGCGTAGTCGATGCCGACGCCGAGACCGATCATGGCCATCAGGTCGGGGCCGAACGTCGGGATCGTCAGCACGTGGCTGGCCGCGAATACGATCCCGAACCCCATGCCGACGCCTGTCAGCGCGATGAGGAGCGGCAATCCCATCGCCACCACGGATCCAAACGCCAGCAGCATGATGATGACGGCGGCGGTGATCCCGACGCTTTCGCTGGCGCCGGGCGCTGCCGTGACGACGTTATCGGCCGGGGTGCCGCCCACCGCGATCGCCAGGCCGGGCCGGGCGAAGCGCACGGCCGTGCTGATGACGTCCTTGGTCGCCGAGCCGGGCACGAGCGCGTCGGTCGTGTCGAACGTAACGACCGCGAACCCGGTCCGGCCGTCGGCCGACAGCTGACCGCGGACGCCAGGGGCGAGCGGGCTGGTGACCGACGAGACGTGCGGCAGTCGCCGCACAGCGGCCACGAGGCTGTCGATGGTGCTCGCGTCCGGCCCGCCGGTCAGCGGCTGCGCGGAGTGCATCACGACGTCCACCGTGGCATTCGCCTCGGATGGGAATTTCGCGGCCAGCAGGTTCTGCGCCTGCTGCGCGGGCAGCGCGGCTGAGGCGTAGTTGTCAGAGAAGCTGCTGCCGAGGCCGACGGCGGTCGCGATCAGGGCGGCCACCGCCACCAGCCAGGCGGCGACCACGACGCGGCGGTGGCTGTAGCACCATCCCGCGAGCCTGGCCAGGATCGACTTGCGTTCCTGGGGAGAGACCGCGGCGCTATTATTCACGGATGATGAGTATAGCAGCACAATTCACGCCTGGTGAATACCGGTGGGGAGACCGGTTATGCTCCGGCCCGGCCGTCGCCAGGGGGTTCCCGACACCAGAGGGACGATCATCGAGGCGGCCCGCGCCGAGTTCCTCGAGCTCGGCTACAACGCCACCACCATCAGGTCCGTGGCCAGGCGCGCCCGGGTAGATCCCGCGCTCATCTACCACTACTTCACCGACAAGGCCACGCTCTACGCTTCCACGCTCGAGCTGCCGGCCGACCCGCAGCAGATCATGCGCGAGGTACAGGACGCACCGGCGTCGCCGGGAGCGCGGCTCGTGGCGGGTTTCCTCGCGCAGTGGGAGTCCCGGCCGCAGGAGGCGGGCAAGGCGTTCGTGACCATGGTGCAGGCGATCTCGTCCTCACCAGAGGCGGCGCGCAGCCTCCAGGAGTTCCTGTCGGACCGGATCTGGGCCCCGCTGGCAGAAAACGAGCAGGCGCAGTGGCGCACCGCGGTCATCTCGTCCCAGCTCATGGGCCTCGCGTGGAACCGGTACGTGATGCGGGCCGAGCCGCTCGCGTCGGCGTCGTTGCAGGAAGTCGCCGAGCGCGTCGGCCCGGTGATCGAATCCATGATGTCCGGATGGGCGCAGCAGGACCAGGGCTTAAGCGCCCGTGGGTCCGAAGATATGGGTCATCCGTTCGGTGAACTGACTCGACGTGTTGATCCACGGGAAGGGACGATCGGGAGCTGGCACCCCGACGGCTTCGCAGATCGGTCCCCAGCCGTCGCCAGGCGACCACTCCACGAGGCGCGAGGCCGGGCATTCCTTACGTACCTGGGCCGTGTTCTGCGCATAGGCCGATAGCACCGTTTCTTTGTAACTCCAGTCGTCCGCGCCGGTCGCCCGCCGCATCAGCGTCGTCATCATGGGCCGGTAGCGTCCGTCGTCGCCGATGAGCTCGCGGCCGTCTTCTGAAATAGGCACGATGGTGTCGCTCATGCTTCGCCACCACGGCTCCGGATCCCGCACCGAAAGCAGCACGATGGCCTCCGGATTCTCGGCGAGGAGTTCGCGCCAGAAGAATGACGCCGGCCAGTCAAGCGCCGCGCCGTACCCGGACATCACCTGGTGGACGCCCGACATGTCACCCGCGAGCGCCTGGTCCCAGAGTTCGATGTGACCTGGCTCAGCGAACAGGTCGTACATGTGATAGCAGCGGTTTGAGAGCAGCGTCTCAAGTGCGATCTTGAGCGATGTGGTCCCGGTGCGCGGCCACCCGGCGCCGATTACCCGCAAGCTCATCGTTACGTACCTCCATCCGGGTCTGCGTTTATCTACACGTGCCTACTTGCTGCGCCGGGATCACTCAAGGCGGCTGGTAAGCCAGGTTGCTACTTCCGTGTTTGCATGTGTAAAAACCGCCATGAGTACGGAACATGTATCGGTCCGCTCTGGAACTTCTTGTGCGGACGCGTGCGCGTGATAGGAATCAGGCCAGAAGGTCCCCGGCGGAAAAGGGAATGACAATATGGCCGATATACCGTCACTGTTCTCGACGGAAAGTGACGACCCCGAGACCAGGAAGGTGGGGCAGCTTCTCGGCGGCTGGATGGCGACACAGGTCGTCCGCGTGACAGCTGAACTCGCGATACCGGATCATCTCGCCGAGGGGCCGCGCACCGCGGCGGAACTCGCGGAACGAACCGGCGCCGCGTTCGCGCCGCTCACCCGGCTGCTGTCCGCCGCCGCGGTGTACGGCATCGTCAGCCAGCACGCCGGGCGCTACACGCTCACCAAGACAGGGGAGCGGCTGCGGACCGAGGTCCCAGGATCGCTGCGCGCGCTGGCGCTCGGGTTCGTCGCGCCGCCGATGTGGGACAGCATGGGCAGGCTCGCCGATGTCGTGCGCAGCGGTCAGCCCGTGGACCGCGGCGCTCCGGGCGGTCCGTGGGAGTACCTCGAGCGAAACCCCGACGTGGCCGGCTGGTTCGCGCGGGCGATGAGCGACGTCACCGCGATCATGGTCGGGCAGATGCGGGACGCGGCCTACGGGCTGCCGGCCGGCGCCAGGCGCGTCGTCGACGTGGGCGGCAGCCGGGGAACCTTGCTGGCGTACCTGCTCCAGAAGACACCGGACGCGTCCGGTGTCGTGTTCGACCGCGCGGAGGCGCTGGCGGAGGCGCCCGATGTGCTGGCCAACGCGGGCGTCGCCGACCGGGTCGAGCTCGTTCCCGGCAATTTCTTCGCCGCGGTCCCCCCGGGTGACGTGCACGTGCTGTCCAACATCTTGCACGACTGGGACGACAGCACCTCACGCGCGATCCTGCGCAGCTGCCACCGCGCCGGCGAGCCTGGAGGCGTGCTGCTTGTCTGCACGTTCCTGCTCACGGACCTGGCCGCGCCACCCCATCCGCCGCTGATGGACCTGCTCATGATGACCGTGGAAGGCGGCATGGAACGCACGCTGCCGCAGATGCGCGCGCTGCTCGAATCGGCGAGCTACGAGTTCATCCGCGACGTGCCACTCGCCGGCCCGATGCCCTGGCACGTGCTGGAGTTCAGGCGCGCATGACCAGCCTGGAAATCGCGCTCACCACGGCGCAAAAGGTAAAGCTCTGCATGGGATCTGACAACTGGCACACCGCGTCGGTCCCCGAGGCCGGAATCGAGCCGCTCAGGCTGTCCGACGGGCCGCACGGGCTGCGCAAGCAGACAGGCGCGTTTCCAGGGCCTGGGCTGCCGGCGACGTGCTTTCCGACCGCGTCGGCGCTCGCTTCCTCCTGGGACGCCGAACTGGTGGCGGACGTGGGCGCCGCGCTCGGGCGGGAGGCCCGCGCTCAGGATGTCGCCGTCGTGCTCGGTCCCGCCATCAACATCAAGCGCTCGCCATTGTGCGGCCGCAACTTCGAGTACTTTTCCGAAGATCCCCACCTAGCGGGCCGGCTAGGCGGCGCCATGGTTGAGGGGATCCAGTCCCAGCGGGTCGGTGCCTGCGTCAAGCATTTCGCGGCGAACAACCAGGAAACCGACCGGCTGCGGATCAGCGCCGATGTCGACGAGCGGACCCTGCGGGAGATATACCTGCGTGCTTTCGAGCACATCGTCACCACCGCCAGGCCCTGGGCGGTCATGTCCGCCTATAACAAGGTAAACGGGACCTTCGTGGCCCAGTCCGGTTGGCTGCTCACCGAGGTGCTGCGCGAGGAGTGGGGCTTCGACGGGGTAGTGATCTCCGACTGGGGTTCTGTGCATGACCGGGTGGCCGCCCTGGAGGCCGGACTCGACATCGAGATGCCGCCGAATCCCGGTGTCAGCGACCGGGCGATCATCGACGCGGTGACCAGCGGCTGCCTGCCGGAATCGGTGCTCGGCGAGGCTGTCGGCCGGGTCGCGCGGCTAGCGCGGCGGGCCCGGATCAGGCACGCCTGCGAACTCGACGCATCGTCCAGCCACGCGACCGCCCGCCGCGCCGCCGCGGCGAGCATCGTGCTGCTGAAGAACGACGGGGGAGTGCTGCCGCTGCGCGACAAGCGGGGCCTCAAGCTCGCCGTGATCGGCGAGTTCGCTCGTCGGCCGTACATCCAGGGCGCGGGCAGCTCGGAAGTGACGCCGCTGCGCGTCGACGTCCCGGTTGATCAGCTCGCGGCGGCGCTGCCGTCGGCGAGCATCCGGTTCGCGCCCGGGTATCCGCTCTGCCGCGAGGGGCCGGCCAGCTCGGGCGTGGCAGCGTCCGCCAATCCGCGCCCGCTCGCCGCCGAAGCGCTGCGGGCCGCGCGGAACGCCGACGTGGTGATCGTCTTCCTCGGGCTGCCCCCCGGCGCGGAGGTGGAGCACCTCGATCGCGGGCACATCGACCTGCCCGCAGTCCAGACGGACCTGGTTCGCCAGCTGGCCGGCGCCGCCGCCCCCATCGTCGCGGTCCTGTTCAACGGCTCGGTGGTCCGCACGAGCACCTGGGACCACTGTGTCTGCGCCGTGCTGGAGTGCTGGCTGGGCGGACAGGCGGTCGGCTCGGCGGTCGCCGACGTGATCACCGGCACGGTGAACCCGTCCGGGCGGCTGGCCGAGACCATTCCGCTGCGCCTGCAGGACGTTCCCTCCTACCTGAGCTTTCCAGGCGAGGAGGGGCACGTGCGCTACGCGGAGGGGGTGTTCGTCGGCTATCGCGGCTACGACGCGACGTTGCGGCCGGTCGCCTACCCCTTCGGGCACGGCCTGTCGTACACCCGGTTCGAGTACCGCGACATCCGGGTCGGCGGCGACGGTGACGACGGGCTGACGGTGGAGTGCGTCGTGGCCAACACCGGGGACCGGGCTGGCCACGAGGTCGTCCAGCTCTACGTGGGCGACCCGGTGTCGCGGGTCGCCCGCCCGCCGCGCGAGCTGAAGGGCTTCACCCGGGTCTTCCTGGAGCCAGGGGCGGCACGGGAGATCGTCTTCACGCTGTCCCCGCGCGACCTGTCCTACTGGTCCCGCTCACGGGGGGACTGGATGCTCGAGCGCGGAGAGTTCCGCGTCCAGGTCGGCGCGTCCTCCCGCGACATCCGCCTCACCGGTCACATCACCGTCTAGCCGATACCGTCGACCTTGGGGACATGACACGATGATCGAGATCACAGAAAACGCCGACTACGATCAGCCGGCCGATGCCATCTTCGCGGCGCTGACCGACTTCGCCTCCTATCCGTCCTGGCAGGAGGCCGTCGAATCGGCGACCTTGGTCGACCCGCCGGTCCGCATCGGCGCCCGAGTGCGGGAGGTGCGCAAGGAGATGGGCTGGCGGGGCACGGTCGACGTGACCGTGGCCGAGTTCATCCCCGGCGAGCTGCTGACGCTCGCCACCGTGGAAGGCACGAAACCCTCCGTCCGTCAGTCCTACCAGCTGACCAGCGAAGGTGACGGCTGCCGGGTCCGCTACGCGCTGGCTCTCGACGGCATGCCGAAGATGTTCGAGCCACTCGCGCGGTCCCAGCTTCGCCGCCAGATCCCGAAGATGCTGCACAGGCTGGCGCAGAACACGGCGGTCGCTCCCGGGGCCCAGTCCTAACAGGGTCTAACGGGTCCTAACGGAGCATGGCGGCCAGGCCGTCGGCGGCCGGGGTCAGCCGCGGGCGCCAGCCGGTCCGGGTGGTGAACGCCGTGCTTGTGATCCTCCGCGAGCGCCCGAACAGGACGCCGCACGCACCCCACCGGGGGTCATCGAGGCTGTGCAGAAGCCGGCCAACGGCTCCCTCCAGGCGGTCGGTGAGCGCGCTCTGGGTGATCGGCCACCCGTCGGTGACGTCGTAGGTCCCCGGCGGGGCGGTGAGCGCCGGCCGGACCGCCAAGGCGGCGTCAGCCTCCGCGAGCATGGCGACAGAGGCGCCCGGGTCGCCGTCGATGAGCCGCCAGCCGCGCCTGGCGGCGGCCAGCACGCGGCGGGTGATGGCTTCCTGCGGGCCGCAGGTCCAGCCGAGCCGCAGCACCACGCACTCCCCGCCGATCCCGGCGAACAGCCGCGCCGCCTGCTCGGCCGCGGTCGCCGCCGAGGTCTCGGCCGCGCTCACGGTCGGCGCGCCCGGGGTCAATGACACCCCGCGATCGTCGTCGTAGACGAAGGCGGTGGACAACACGATGACCCTGGCGGCGCCGTGACACCGCGCGGCCAGCGCCGCCTGCTCGAAGTCCGCGGCCAGCCGCGCGGACTGCTGCCGCGAGCGCCGCCGCCCGGCCAGCCCCGGCGGCCGGGGAACGGTCACGAACACGATGGTGGCGCCCGCCAGCGCGCCGCGCCCGCCGACGGACAACACCGCGGCCGGGAGGTGGGTTGGCTGGTCCAGGCAGGTCAGTGCGGTGACAGCGGACGTGAGCTGCCGCGCCACCGCCGAGCGCAGCGAGCTTGGCGGCCCGATCAGCACGACGCCACCGGGGTCCGCGGGAATACCCGAAGGAACGGGGTCAACGCCTGCGTGAGTCCGCGCGTGCCGCTCAGTCATACCAGCAGGTAAGCAATTCACGGCTGAAGAACCGTTGAAGAAGCCCCGCCGCGCCCCGCCAGCTCCTCGTAGGCGGTACCGCCCTTTATTATCCGGAACGAACCGTCGCGTCTGTCCCAGGTTTTACTGGCAGCGGCGGCAGGGTGCCGCCCCACGCGGGGCACAGGTCCTTGTGCCGGCACCAGTCGCAGAGGCGGCTTGGTCGCGGCCGCCAGTCACCGGTCGTGCGGGCCTTCTCGATGGCCTGCCACAGCGCCTCCAGCTTGCGCTGCGTCGCGCGCAGGTCCGACTCATCGGGGGAGTACCGCAGCACCTCGCCGTCCGACAGGTACATGAGCTGAAGCATCCTGGGGATCACGCCGCGCAGCCGCCAGATCACCAGGGCGTAGAACTTCATCTGGAACAGGGCGCTGGCCTCGTAGGCCTCTCGCGGCACCCGGCCCGTCTTGTAGTCAACGATCCGGATGTCGCCGCCCGGCGTGATGTCGAGCCGGTCGATGTACCCCCGCAGCCGCAAGCCCGACTCAAGGTCGGTCTCCACGTAGCACTCCCGCTCGGCCGGTTCGAGCCGCCGTGGGTCCTCGAGCGTGAAGTACCCGTCCAGAGCCGCGGTCGCGTCCCTGAGCCAGTCGCTTCGTTCCGAATCATCAGAAAAGAGCTCGGCGAGATCGGGGTTGACGGCGATCAGCCGGTCCCACTCCGGCACCATCAGCCGGTGCGCCGCCTCGGGGGTCCGCTCTCCGGCCGGGTGGTCGAACAGCCGCTCAAGCACCGCGTGCACCAGCGTGCCGCGCGCCGTGGCCTGGGTCGGCGGCTCAGGGATCTTGTCGATCACGCGGAACCTGTACAGCAGCGGACACGTCATGAAGTCGCCGGCGCGCGATGGCGACAGCGTCGACGGGGGGTCGGCCGCTGGCCCGGCGCCGGGCGAGTCAGGCTGATATTCGGGGTCCACAGCGCAACCGTAACGACCCACCCCGACATTCCGCAGTTAACCCGCGAGCCAAAGGGCGCGCCGCTGCCTGGACTGAGGAGCGAACGAGCGAAGCTCGTGAGCGACGAGGGAAGGCGGCGGGCTCAAGCGCCCGGAGGCGAGCGGGGCCTGGCAAACAGCACGTAGCATCGAGGTTGTGGCAAGTGGCCAGGAGGACAAGCCGGAACCGCGAGGCGGCTCCGCACGACCGGCGGCGCGAACCGCGGGTCAGCATGGCATCGTGGTGGCACGGCCGTTCGGCATTCCCGTGTTCGTCTCGCCGTACTGGTTCGTCATCGCCGGCGTCTTCATCGTCATCTACGCCAACGATCTGAGCACGTCGCTGCACGGCAGCACCAGGTACATCGTCGCGGCGGCCTTCGTGGTGCTGCTGTACCTGTCGGTGCTGGTGCATGAGCTGAGCCATTCGGTCGTGGCGCTGGGCTTCGGCCTGCCGGTGCGGCGGATCCTGCTGTACCCGCTCGGCGGCATCTCGGAGATCGACAAGGAACCGCAGACGCCGTTGCGGGAGTTCTGCGTGTCGGCCGCGGGACCCGCCCTCTCCTTGCTGCTCGGCGCGGCCGGGTGGGGGCTGTACCAGGTGGTCGACACGGGCATCGGTGGCTCCCTGGTCAGGCAGCTGATGTTCGCCAACATCATCGTCGGGGTCTTCAACCTGCTCCCCGGGCTGCCGCTCGACGGCGGCCGGATGCTGCGGGCCGTCGTGTGGAAACTCACCGGGCGGCCTAACACCGCCACCATCGCCGCCGCCTGGGTGGGGCGGCTGCTGGCGATCGCGCTGCTCGTCATCCCGTTCTACTCCGGCCGGCTGTCCGGCGGGGACATGGTCAGCACGCTGTGGGTGGCGGTCATCGCCGCGTTCATGTGGATCGGCGCGGGACAGTCGATCCGCGCGACCAAGTTCCGTGAGCGGCTGCCAGAACTGCAGGCGCGCCGCCTGGCCAGGCGGGCGATCTCGGTGCCCGCGAGCACGCCGCTCGCCGAGGCGATCAGGCAGGCCGACGAGGCCCGCGCCCGCGCCGTCGTCGTCGTGGACCACGACAACAGGCCGATCGCGATCCTCAACGAGTCGGCGGTCATGGCGGTGCCGCCGCAGCGCAGGCCGTGGGTGGACGCGGGCTCGCTGGCCAGGTCGATCGAGCCCAACCTGGTGCTGTCCGCCGACCTGTCGGGGATGGCGCTGCTCGAGGCGATGCGCAAGGCGCCGGCCAGCGAGTACCTGCTCGTCGAGCCGTCAGGCCAGGTCTACGGAGTGCTCGCCGCGCGTGATCTTGACCACGTGTTCGCCGGTGTCTGACCGGGCAGTCGCTACCCTAGCCGGATGACGCAGCGTTCGCGCGGGCCTTTCGCGGCCGGGGATCAGGTGCAGCTGACCGACCCCAAGGGCCGGATGCACCAGATCGTCTTGTCACCAGGCGGCACGTTCCACACGCACCGAGGCTCGCTGCGGCATGACGACCTGATCGGCGCGCCAGAGGGCAGCGTGGTGACCGCGGCGGGCGGCACCGGCTACGTGGCGCTGCGGCCGCTGCTCGCGGACTACACGCTCGCCATGAAACGCGGCGCCACGATCGTTTACCCGAAGGACGCGGCGCAGATCGTCGCCTACGCCGACATCTTCCCCGGCGCGCGGGTCATCGAGGCCGGAGCGGGCTCCGGC
>Ga0187808_10000180_pt1 | contig 16464 bp, 12 predicted proteins | sample NC_wetland_sal_i_5_FD_132427 | JGI IMG/M metagenome (GOLD analysis project Ga0187808, IMG submission 132427) | Wetland sediment microbial communities from Neuse River Estuary, North Carolina, USA - ASW_3 | ecosystem: Environmental > Aquatic > Freshwater > Wetlands > Sediment | place: USA: North...
CGTTTCTGGTTGGCAGCAGTTCATAACCAGCAACTGGAGTTTACCACCTTAGCAGCAGCGCTCAGCTACTTACGAAACTGCTTGAATGGCGCTATCCTGGATACACTGCGGGCCCACTCACGATCAAGAGAGGTGGCCTTGCCGGAGTCAGGTTTTCCTGACGAGCCAGCAGTGGAGGATCACGAGGAGGGTCAGGGTTTGTGGGAAATCATTCAGAGCTTGCTCTCTAACGAACGTGAACGCCGAGTGGCATACCTGCTTTATCACTGCAACCTCAAGCCAAGAGAAATTGTACGCCGCTGCCCGCAGGAGTTCAGTGATGTGCAAGAAATCTACCGCCTGCGACGTAACATCATGGAGCGGCTGATGCGCAACTCCGACCAAATTCGTTGGAAACTAGATGGCTCGGACTCGTAGGATACCTGTCCTTTCGGCAGGCTGATCGTGTGGTTGCTCGTTTGTCGTGCTGTGTTAATGTATAAAAGAGATACGCTAAAAAAGATCTTTGTACCGTTTATACAACGACACCAACAAAAGAGTTGGGGTAAGTAGATAAGTGCCACTCTACTAGTATGAAGGAACGATGAACGATGGACTGTTTGCACCCTTTAGCTCCCGACGATGAGGAGCTTTTACGGTTTGCGCTCGATGATGAGGCGGTATCAGGAGAGGCGAGCAGGCATCTAGAGCAATGTATCACCTGCCAGCAGCGACTCGCCAGGTACAAAAAAGCGCATGGTTTTCTTGTTTCACACCTCTATCGCAGCCAGTGTCCGAGTGGGACAGAATTGAGCCTCTACTGTGCTGGCTTCCTGCCAGAAGACCAGCGGATTACTATAGCGAATCACATTCTTGATTGTCCATTATGCGCTGCCGAAGCCGCAGATACGCGACAATTCCTGGCAGAATCCGGCGACGATCTGCTGCCTTCTCATCCATTGCCTCTACATACACTCAACGGTTCGGTACGTCGCATCTTCGCCACACTCGTCAGACAGCAGGCGCAACTGGTAGTACGTGGTGACACAGACCCCGCTGCCTGGCCGCGGCAATACCGGGTTGATTCCACCGACTTATCGCTGCACCTCTCGCGTGCCAGCAGCGGAGCATTTATGCTGCTCGGCATCCTCACCGACCCCAGGGAGAGCATCGAGGCCTTTGAAGGCACGCTCGCGGAACTCTACCCCGCAGCAGGTGGCAAGAATGATGAACGAGCCGAGAAACCATTGTTGAGTGAACAGGTAGATGATCTTGGCAATATAGTCTTTAATGCTGTCCCCATAGGCGAGTACGTCATGATTGTACATCCGCCTGGTCGCGAGATGATAGTCGAGGGGCTGACGATAGAATCGGGCTAATCTGTTTTATTTTTCAGCATCAGCGCGGCTTGAGTTGGTCGCGTGGAAATCAACCATCACAAATGGATAACGAACTATTTTTACAACACCTACGCGACCTCCCTCTAGAAGAAGGAAAGGCCTACATCCAGGAGCATATCGAGGAACTGGCGGATTATGCTGCTATTGGCGAACTACTGGCAGACGAAGCTCTGCGCCTCCTCTTTACCCCTTTTCTTTCGCTCAAGCTAGCCGAACTGCTGACCTTCTTCGGTGAATATAGTTCGCACCTTCCATCGCATGCGCTCGGCATGAAGGCAAGAGGGGATGCGTTGCTACAGATTGGGCACTATGAAGCTGCGCTAGAATGTTTAGATACTGCTGGGGAGGAATTTTTGTTCTTGGGAGATGAGGGAAATTGGGCGCGTTCTCGTATCAGTTGGGTCTCATCTGCAGTCTGGCTTGGTCGCGTCGAAGATGCGCTAAAAGCCGGAGAGCAGGCTCGCACCGTTTTTTTACGATTGGGTGAATATTATTGGGTTGGCGTTGTCGATAATAATACGGCTTTAGTCTATGAATTTATAGGACGATACCAGGACGCGCTGAAGCTCTACGAAAATATGCTCGCAATTTTTTCTACTGTCACCGATCAAAGTGAGGTTTCCATTAAGCGGTCCATAGCAATAGCAAAAATAAATCAGGCAGAAATTCTCTCCTGGCTTGGCAAGTTTGAAGAGGCGTACTGTCTTTTTCAACAGGTACAGGAAAGCTTTATCCTTCTTGGGGAAACAAGTCTGGTTATCTACTCAGAGACTCATCTAGCGGAACTCGAATATATACAGGGCTATTATGGCTCGGCATTAAGACGCTACTATCAGGCTCGTGATGCCATGGTACAGGATAATGTCGACAGCCCTGTATGGCTGGCCGAACTCAAGCTTTGTATGGCGAATTGTCTTGTAAAACTGAATAGAACGCAAGAAGCTTGCCTGTTGTCGGAGGAGGCGGTGAAGACATGTCGACAATCTAGTATATCATTGAGTACAGGCAATGCACTACGCGAACATGCGAGGACATTAGTAGCCTCTAATCGACTAAAAGAAGCTCTGGGTGCTCTTGATGAGGCCTGGACACTATTTGATCATGGAGGCTTTGAACCATATGCGCTTGTTACCAGGCTCCAACAGGCAGAAATCCTTTTACAAATGGGATCATTCGCTACAGCGTATGCACAGGCTCAACAAGTCAAGAATTATTGTGATGCTCAGGGCCTTGTAGCGCACTCCATTCATGCCAGTCTACTTATGGCTGGCGCGTTGATAGCAAATGCGCAGCAAACTGAATTACTCCGGGAGAAGGAGCAGCAAACGACACTGCTACAGGAGGCCGCTTTACTATGCAACCGAGTTATCTTACAGGCACGTCAATATAATTTGCAAGAGGAAATCTATAAAAGCCACTACCTCCTGGGAAGAATCTTTTCTCTTCAGCACAATCTTTCGAAGGCTGCGAAGCACTACGGAGCGGCAATTGCTCAGATTGAGCGTATTCTCAATGATCTTGTGTATGATCTGTCTCCTTCATTCCTGCACACGACATGGTCTGTGTATGAGGATATGATTGCTCTGACTCTCCAACAATCTCAGCCAGAGCATGCTTTTTACTATCTTGAACAGGCACGATCAATGGCCCTTCGTCAGCATCTTAGTAGATCTGAGGCGACACTTAAAAAGAAGGAGCGAGAAGGGAATGCTGTTTCTACGACAGTTCTGCGTACACAATACGAGCTCAGGGATTGGCAGGAGCAACATCGCAAATATAGCGTTCTACTCGCAGATATTGATACCTCGCTATCTCCCGCTCTTAATCGAGATATCATACAGGCCGAACTGAAGCATTGCGAAGAGAAGTTGAACGAGTTGTTTGAGCGCCTGTATCTCTACGAAGCAAGTACACCGGCGAGGTCTCCCGGTTCTCGTTCCAGGAAAGCTGCGCGTCCAGAACAGGCAGTAATCAAGGGACAACGGATTGATATCGCACAGGTGCGCCAACATCTTTCTGCGGATCATCTTCTACTATCATACTATATTCATAAGGGTAAGCTTGTCATTTTTGCGATTACAGCAGAAGATTTGATGATTCATGAGCATCCTGACGGACTGGTCCAGTTAGAGTATCTATTACCTTTACTCCATGCCCATCTTCAACCGCAGGGTTGGCCCGATGTATTACACCCACCACAGCAGGTAATCCGCCGCCTGCTTAAAAAGCTCTATGATCTATTGATATACCCTACCGTAACTTTGCTGCCTTCTTCGTCGGGATACCTGACCATTGTTCCTTATGGCCCGTTACATCAACTGCCGTTTCATGCGCTGTATGACGGTTCCCGCTTCCTGATCGAGGACTACCAGGTGAACTACCTCCCGGCAAGCAGCCTGCTGGTACATCTCGGTATGCGGAATAGCAAACAGAATGGTGATTTTACCTCAACAGAGGTATCAGCCAGGCCTCCGTTAGTGCTTGGTTATTCTGACAATGGGCATTTGCAACGTGTCCATGATGAGGCAAGAGCGATAGCATCACTCTTAGATGGGGACTGCTATCTTGAAAAAGAAGCCACGATTGCGCGGCTTATCCAGCAAGCTCCATCCAGTCCAATCATTCATCTTGCAACTCATGGTCAAAGCAGGTTGGATGCCCCCAATTTTTCGTATGTCCGTTTAGCTGATGGACAGTTAAACGCGATTGATGCCTTCAGCCTCGATTTACAGAAATGTGAACTGGTCACGTTGAGCGGCTGCGAAACCGGGTTGTCCCTGAGCGGTGGAGGCGATGAACAATTGGGCCTGAGCCGGGCTTTCCTGGCTGCCGGAGCAACTTCACTCGTAATAAGCCTGTGGCCTGTAGAGGATAACGCGACAAGCGAGCTGATGCAACGCTTCTATCAGCATCTTTTGCAAGGAGAGAGCATGGTGCAAGCGCTGCGAACCGCTCAATGCAGTCTTTTGCATCAAACGGAATCGATGTATGTTCACCCCTACTTCTGGGCAGCTTTTCGTCTAGTCGGTGATGTTGGTCCTTTGAAGTATCGAAACAATCAAAGGTCGCAAGACAAATCTCAGTAAAGGCAACTCAATCCCCAAAAAAGTGACCCCCTGAGCGTTTGAGAGGTAGGAGCATTGATGTAACTACTCAGTGCTCCCGGCAGAATAGACAGTTAGAAAGGCATGGAGGCACATATGCAACAGAAGATGTCTATGGTGCACGACACTTTTTGGCGCAATGACCAGGTTACGGTCATGTTTCGTTCGGATATTCCCCTCATTACGGATGGGAATCACAACACAGAGACGCTGTTACGAAATTTAAATTTACCTTCACAATTGCAGAGGCTCAATCAGTTCCTCCAGGAGAACCACATTCCTGCTACTTTAACTTTTTTGGGTGACGACGAGAAACCTGCTCCTCCTGAACAGCCTGCTTTAAGCAATGCCAACAATGGAGATAGCTCGAAGTTGCCTCCTGGCGTCTATCTCTTCGGCTTAACCGCTCCCATCCAAACAGACTTGGGAGTGGTCCATACCAGTGTTATTAGCTTTTTTAATATTAACAAAGGCCCTGCGCAGAGTGCCGGCGGTACGCCCTCTGTGGCAGCCTCACCTGGGAATGGCCACGGTAGTAATAATGATGAATCTCTTATCCCCACCATTGTTACCACCATCAACGATCGTCTGAATGATCTCAACACGAAGAGCATGGTGCCTATTGCTTTTTCTGCCCCAGACTGGCTGTGTGGAGGTACGCCAGTAAGCCAGGGCTGCCCACTTACTCCTCCTACGCCGGTGGAAGATGCTTGCTCGAACTGGCACATTAAGTTGCCTGATCTCGACCCTCAATTACAATCGATGAAGGGTGATGGCGTGACGGTCTTTATACTAGATGCATTTCCCGAACGAGGAGTAATCTCAAGGGCGGCGAGAGATGCAAGAGATGACAACTGGCTTCTGAGTAACGTTAACGAAACGGTTTCATTTGATTACAGCCTGATGTCTGGTGTGCAAGAAATACTCGATATGGCCAGCACGGGTAATGCTGCAGTTGGCAAGGATGTCTATGGGGAGCATTATCCCATTCTGATGTCAGATCATGGCTTGTTCATTGCCGGTATTGTGCGTGACGTTGCTCCCAAGGCCAAAATTGAGTGTATTCGTGTGCTCAACGATCTTTGCGTGGGTGACATGAACAAACTGGTGGGGGCGCTCTGGAGGATATACAATCGTATGTTACCGGTTAATCCAGATACAGGCCAGGGAGGAGATCTTTACCAGAAGCCGGTTGTCATTAACCTGAGCCTGGTGATACCTACCGATGAGGAAGCACAGCAAAGGCAAATTAACCCGGTAGTACCTGGCTTCAATATCATCCAGGCAAACCCGTTTTTGGCAATAACTGGCCTTACGCAAGTTGGCGCCATCGTTGTAGCTTCTGCTGGCAATGAAGGAGATGAGCGTGAAATGCCCGCTGGAGGGAAGCGTCCTATGGCACTCTATCCGGCTGCCTTTGGTAATTCTATTGATAACGTGATCGCTGTGGGTGCTGTTACGTCTACCGATACGGCGGCTTCGTATAGCTGTTACCCCGGCTCACGTGGGATTGCAACCTATGGCGGGGAAGTTCCAGATGTTCAACCTTTAGATCCTCCCAGCAGTAATCCTGCAGTGACGATAAAGGATGCGCTGCGAGGCATCTATAGTTCTGTCGAATATCCACCGCTCTCGGATGTCCCGGCTGATCCTCCTGAACAATATTACGCAGCGCCCAACGATCACGCCTGGGCATACTGGATAGGAACATCATTTGCGACCCCGATCGTGAGCGCAGTGGCGGCGCGCATACTGGAATTAAAGGCGACAGGTACCCTCACCGACAGCGTGCATGATGCCATCATGAAGACGGCCAGCAAAGTTGTAACGTGGGATAACTTAGACCCCAGAATAGGGGTTCCAGGTGGAACTACAACCGGTCCCATGCTGCAAGCAAGGCAGGTATGCAAGGCAGAAGATAGCGATGACGATGACAACAATGATGATGAGGTAGAGATCTTATAGCCCGTCTTGGGAGGCTTCATATCAAATCCTGTGGATCACTCATGTATACCACCGGATTTGATATCGTGCCCATCGCCGATTTATCGGCCCCTACGCTCGCCTACATGTATTTCATACATCCGACATTAATATCTTTCCCGATACGACCCACGGCCGCCAGCAGAAAATGCCTTCAGAATTGCTACCAGGATACATGCCCCAAGGAAAGCGATCAAGAGGCTGCCCCAGAAATGATATGTGCCCCTGATACCCAGGAAGCTAGCTATAAATCCTCCAATGAAAGCACCGACGAGACCAATTACGATGTCAAGAAAACAACCGTAGCCACGCCCACGTACAACGACGCTGGCAAAAAAGCCTGCCAGCAAGCCCACAACAAGCCATGAGAGCAGGTCCGTAAGTCCAAAAGTTACCGTAAAAAACGTGGGTAGATTAGGTACATGTATCACCATATGGCATACCTCCTTGTATCTCTTATCTCAGTCAATTACATTTGACAATCCAGTAGCACCACACATCGCAGCGCGCTACCTTCATATACGCAAAAGATGCAGGGAAGTTCAATGGAGATATTCTCCACGCTTAAAGGAGAAATATGGTGATACGAGTGGCGAATGCGCTGTGGATGCGATTCCGCTCTATTCGTAGTATGGTAGGGGTGCCCCTTGCGGGCACCCTGCTCCGCTCCTCTCAAAAGGGGAAACTCAGTGATACTAGCGTCGACGGTGTAAGTGCGATTCCGCTCCATTCGTAGGATGGTAGAGGTGCCCCTTGCGGGTACCGTGCAAATCGTGAAGGTGGGAATTGCGATGCAGTTGATAGAATGCAAGCCACTGCTTGTCAATCCACTCATCGCAGAGGCGCAGAAGCTCTCCCAGGTCGCGTTTTTCGAGTTCGCGATTTACGACGTTGTTGGCGTGTGGGTGCTGGTAGAGGCGCGGTAAGGGTGAACCAAAGCCATGGGCGTAGTGGGCCAGTTCATGGGCGACCGTGGTAATCAATACATGTTCCGGTAATGACAGGTGCTGGAGCAGGGCATTTATGCCTATAAACGAGGTTGTGTTGTCCAGCGAGAGGCGTATCAGGCCCAGGCGACGCTTCCAGGGATAGGCGTAAGCGATTTGTACTTCGTTGATACGCGGTATGTCGGGGAAATGCTTCTGCCAAATTGAGTCGAGGTAGACGTTGAGATCACGCACAGGTGATGGGGCTGTCAAGGTTAGGGAGGAAAGATCAGACTGACTGACTGACAACATAGATGAGGCTCCTTTGTTTTGTTGCGTTTCTTTGTTTCACAAGCATTATTTGGTTGCAAGTCCAGTATAAAGGCGAGAGTGAAATAAATCAGAGGCCTGATTCCTCGCAGCCTCCGGCGGCTCGCGTCTGTTCTTGCCACCTTCGGCGAGAGGAGAGGAAGAAGGAAATGTGGGGACACCCCACGCCCCGCCAAAGGACTGCGTCCCTTGGTTACCTGTCCCCCAGACAGGGTGCCCTGCTTACGGTGACTCATATACCTTGCAACAGCCTGGAACTGAAGATGGCGAGTCTTCCTGAATAGTCACGTCCTGTGGTATGATGTATGCAGGTATTTAGCGATGGCGAAAGGTAGCGCTTGTGCAGGAGAATAAAGGCCGGTCGCAAGTTCATTCGCGTCCCCATCCAGAGAATAGTGGCCCAAACGTTACTGCTGCAGTTGGCCTGGCGGAGACGGTAGGACGCTCACGTGCGAGACGTAGCTCCCTATTCACGCAGACAATCATCTGGGTAACTGGACTGACCTGCCTGGCACTCCTGCTGGGCTCGTTAGGACAGGCCTGGTCGAACAGCCAGTTAATGCAGCGCGTGCAGGATGCGCAACAGCAGACGCAGCAACTCCAGGCCCATCACGACTCCCTTTCCCGCCTGGCAAACTACTACAAGGACCCTTTCGTTATTGAAAGCGAGGCCCGCCAGCAGCTTGGCTATATCCGACCGGGTGAACATCCATTGGTGATAGTAAGTTCGACCGAGCAGGTACAGCAGACGGCAGCAGGTCAGAGCAGTACGCCGGCACCACAAGGTTTCTGGCAAGAGTGGTGGAACGTCTTTTTTAGTGCCTAATTGGTGTAACATTTTGCGGGTTTTGAACGTTCTATATAGTAGATACTGGCGGAACGCTCACACGACAGGCGTTCCGTTTTTTATATACCTTCATCTTTTTTTATAGAGGAGGTAACTATTCGGGTGCCTTGCTGACATGCCCCCGGTTTTGTGCTGCACCGGCTGTTGCCCGGTGCGCAAAAAACAAGCATGTCGGGCGCAAGCACTTCGTGTCTTGCGCCGCCTGCGGCGGCCCTTGAAAAAGAAGGGGATGGTGCGAGGGCACCTCGCGCTCCGGCAAGGGGACTGCGTCCCCCTGCACCCCCTGCTGAAGAGTTATCTAGAGGAGTTATGCTATGCGTCCGTTGATCGGTGTTCCCTGTCATTCAGGCTTCCGCGAGGGATCTGGACGGCCAATTTATTGCAACAATCGCGTCTACGTGCATGCAATAGAACATGCTGGTGGTGTCCCTATTCTGATCCCTATACTAAGCGACCTGAGTATGTTTGATACGCTGCTGCCACGTCTGGATGGCTTATTGCTTCCTGGGGGCCTAGATATCCATCCCAGCTACTATGGCGAAGAGCCACACCCGCTGCTAGGGGACCTCACTCTGGAACTCGACGAGATGGAACTGAAGTTGGCACATTGGGCACTAGATGAAGATATCCCTGTCATCGGCATCTGTCGCGGCATACAACTCTTGAACGTGGCCCTGGGTGGAACGCTGTATCAAGACCTACCCTCGCAGTATCCAGAGTGTTTGACGCATATGAATCTGCATTTGCCGCGCTCCCAGGTTGTACATAAGGTATATGTCGAGGCTGGAAGCCGTATGGAAAAGGTTCTGGGCACGCGCGAGTTCTGGGCCAATAGCCTCCACCACCAGGCGGTCAAGGCTCCGGGGAAAGGTGTGCGTGTCAGCGGACATACCGAGGATGGTGTAGCCGAGTTGCTCGAAGCTCCCGATTATCGCTTTGTGATGGCGATGCAATGTCATCCAGAGGAAATATACCTACAAGAACCGGTATGCGCTCGCTTCTTCTCCGCTTTTGTCAGAGCGTGTAGGACCGATGTGGTGAAAGAGGAAGAAGATGTGATGCCCCCCCTCGTGGCTGGGTAGGCCATGAATGCCCGTAGGGGCCGATAAATCGGCTCCTACAAATCCCATCTTGTGCTACAATACAAGTATGTCAGCACAACCACAAGGCGACACCATCCATCAAGAAAGCGCTTCCCTGTTGCGGACCAACCGCGAACTGGCGGTTCTCTATGCCATTGCGGGCCATCTGAACCGCAAAGTCGATGTACACGATGCCCTACAGGAAGTATTGGTCCAGGTCACCAGATTACTGGGGTTACAGACAGGTTGGGTGTGGCTGCTCAATGAACAGGGTTCCCCGTACCTGGCAGCATCACAGGCGCTTCCTCCCTATCTCGCAGATCATGCAGAGCGCATGACCGGCTTCTGTCTCTGCCTGGACACCTTTTTGAAAGGTGATCTAGAAGGGGCAGCCAACATTAACGTCTTGCGCTGCAGCCGCTTGAAGAATGCCGAGCGAGACAGCGACCCATCCTCTTTGGGTTTACGCTTCCATGCCAGTATCCCCATCTATGCAGGCGATACCCCCATCGGCGTGCTCAACGTTGCCAGCGAGGATTGGCGTGAGCTGCAGGCAGAAGAATTGCAGTTGCTGCATATCATTGGCGATCAGATCGGGCTGGCCGTGCAACGGGCGCGCCTCTCCGCTGAACATACACTCTCGGCTACCCGCCTGGCAACCACTGAGGAGCGGAACCGATTGGCGAGGGAGATCCATGATACACTGGCCCAGGGTCTGTCTGCGATTACCTTGCAACTCGAGACCGCGGATGCAGTGGTCGTCTCCCGTCCACAGCGCGCGCAAGAGGCTATCCGGCGTGCATTGAGCCTGGCACGCAGCAACCTGGAAGAGGCACGCCGCTCGATGATAGATTTGCGGGCCGCTCCACTACAAAACCGCACCCTGCCCGAGGCATTAGCAGTTCTGGCTCAGCAAGCGTGCGAGGAAAATTCAGTAGAAGTCCACTATTGTTGCTCACCTGCCGAGGATTTTCCTCCGCTGCCTACACGCTTAGAGATGGGAGTGTACCGTATCGTGCAGGAGGCTCTGGCAAATGCATGCAAACATGCGCACGCGCAGCATATCCAGTTGTCACTCACGCTGGATGACCAGTGGTTGTGCCTGCTTGTGCAGGATGATGGCCGTGGTTTCGATCCCGATCAGGTAGCATCGAGTGTACATGAGGGGCACTTTGGATTGGCCAGCATGAGCGAGCGGGTCAAGCTGCTAGGCGGTACGATCTGCATCGAAAGCGAACCAGGCGCAGGTACCTGTATTTCCGTCCGTGTAGCATGCAGAGAGAAAGGCATATAGGCCAATGGTGCGCATTTTGCTCGCCGATGATCACCCTATTGTGCGCGAGGGGTTACAGGCATTGCTGGAGACGCAGGCCGATTTCGAAGTGGTTGGAGAAGCGGCAAATGGCAATGAAGTGTTGCGCCTGGCTTTGGAACTGCGACCGGATATCATCTTGCTCGACCTCGAAATGCCGATCATGGATGGCGTTGAGGCGACGCGACGCTTACATCAACTCCAACCAGCCTTTCGCATCATTGTGTTCACCGCATTTGATAATGACGAACGTATCATTCACGCAGTGCAGGCCGGTGCTGTCGGGTACCTGCTGAAGGATGCTCCACGCAAAGATATCTTCAATGCCATCCGCGTAGTCATGGATGGCGGTTCGCTGCTGCAGCCGGTTGTCGCCTCCAAACTACTCCGTCACATGGGGCAGCAGCATCTCCTGCCCCATGAGATGCTCACCGAGCGCGAACTCGAAGTGCTCAGCCTGCTAGCCCAGGGCATGCCAAACAAAGAAATCGCGGCTCAACTTGTCATCAGTGAACGTACCGCCAAGTTCCACGTCAGTTCGATCATGGGTAAGCTCGGAGCCACCAATCGCACCGAAGCTGTTTCCCTGGCCGCCCAAAAAGGACTGATTACACTGCATTCTTGAAAATATGGTATAACTGTATTTAGAAGGTTGAACATGTTTTGCGGGACAAGTGATAGCGAGTTCAACAACATTACCTATCCTCTACTGATCCTGCTAATGCTTCAACCTGGCCGCTCCTGTCCTCATAGAACCGCGAAAATAGTAGAATTTATGTGGTAGCCTTCCCCTTCATTGTCAACTATGGATTGATTGGCTGGGCACGCCGAGTTGCCCGGAGGCGGCCTTATGATTCCTCTTATTCGAGTACAGCAACTTGTCAAGTACTATTCGCTGGGTAGCGTCATCGTGCCGGCACTATGCGGCGTCGACTTGCAGATAGCCCGTGGTGAGTTCGTCGCTATCATGGGACCATCAGGCTCCGGCAAATCAACGTTCATGAACTTACTGGGCTGCCTGGATCGGCCTACCAGCGGAACCTACTTCCTTGATGGCGTGCCGGTGAGCAAGATGAACGCCGATGAGCTAGCCGATGTACGCAACCGCAAGATTGGTTTTGTCTTTCAGAACTTCAACCTTTTGCCACGAATGAGTGCATTTGGCAATGTGGAATTGCCGCTGCTGTACTCAGGTATCTCAGTAGTGCAACGCCGACGGCGGACATTGCTGGCACTGGCGCTGGTTGGGCTGAGTTCACGAACGCACCACCGGCCGACGCAACTTTCCGGTGGGCAGCAACAACGTGTGGCCATTGCCCGTGCGCTGATTACGAGCCCAATCCTGATCCTGGCAGATGAGCCAACCGGTAACCTGGATAGCCGTACAAGTGCCCAGATCATGGCCATTTTGCAAGCACTGAACGCGCGCGGTATGACGATTGTGCTTATCACACACGAGAACGATATCGCAAACTACTGCAGCCGCAAGGTCGTATTCCGCGATGGGCAAGTGGTCAGTGATACGATAAACGCTTCTCCTGGCGGCACTCCCGCTCCAGTTGTCGTCACCGCTGAGGCACCGCAGCAACTCTTGCAGGAAGCGCAATAACGCTAGCAGGGGTGGGGCTTATCCCCATAGGTGCGAACTTAGGGCGTCCCAACAGGGCGGGGGCAAGCCCCGCCCCTATCATAACACGAATCTAGCAGGCCGATCCGTCGTATGGTAGGGGCGACCCTTGCGGTCGACCTGGCACTTAACAGTGCACCAACCGTTTTACTGATATCTCCGTCTTCAACTCAGGCATATGCCCGCCTCCACGCATTTAAGCACTTTGAGTAGCCTCTCCAGACCAAAGAGCAATGTCTGGACGAGGCCCTTGCTACATACGAGCGTGCGACGAAACTTGATGTTGGAGAAATGTGAAGTATGCCGCATACAAACAGTGATAAACCCCACTGCTCACTCTTGTGAGAATATGTTATAATGCGCCAAGGAACAGTATAAACATCGAATAGCAAGCGAGATAGAGTGTATTTCCCTGGCTCCAATGGGATGATGCGAAGCGCTCTGAGGAATTCCCCTCGATAAATCGGGGGACTACCTCGCTATACTCGTGGAGTCCAGGCCAGTATAATGAGCGGTGTAGAATATATGAACTATCCGTCTGACCCTAAGAATGTCTCATCCGTTGGTAACCCTGCCACGCCGCAGAGTGATGCTGGAGGGACTGCGCCCGATCTTCCGCTGCCGTCGGCACCCGCCCAAACTCCTTCGACGCCTATTTCTGAGCAACCGGGGTCGGGGAGTGAAACCCCATCTGGTGGTGCTAGTGCCGCTAGTCGGCGACGTCTGGCTCCCAGTATACTGCTCTCTGGTGGGCGATATAAAATAGAGAAATTGGTAGCAGCTGGCGGTATGGGAGCTGTCTATAGGGCATTGGATATGCGGTTCAATCGCCCATGCGCGGTCAAAGAGATGCTGGATGAATTTCAAACCGACGCCGAGCGCAACCAGGCGGTAGAATGGTTTGGACGTGAGGCCACCTTGCTCCTTGAACTCAGTCACCCCTGCATTCCCCACGTGCGCGACTTCTTCCCCGAAGAAGGCAAGCATTACCTGGTGATGGATTTCATCGAAGGACGGACGCTCGGTGAAATGCTGGAAAAAGAAGGTACCGTGGCCGGTCTGAATGGTGCGCACGGTGTAGCAGAGGCCCGCGCACGGAGCTGGGCTCAGCAGGTATGTAGCGTGCTGGGCTATCTACATAACCAGTCACCGCCAATCATCTTCCGTGATCTCAAACCATCGAACATTATGGTGACCAATCGTGATGAGATCAAGCTGATTGACTTTGGTATTGCGCGTACGTTCCAGGCGCAGCACCAGGCGACTATTATCATGACGGTGGGCTACGCGCCACCGGAGCAGTTGCAAGGCATGCCAGAACCGCGCAGCGATCTCTATGCGCTGGGAGCCACGCTCCACCGCGTACTTACGCACCACGACGCAGCCAATAATAAGCCTGGGATCTTCTCGTTTCCGCCGATCCGCACGCTCCGACCCGATGTCTCCCCTGCATTTGAGCAGGTGGTGATGAAAGCGTTAGCATTTATGCCAGACCAACGCTGGGCCAGCGCCATCGAGATGGAGCGAGCAATCATCAACCTGCCTCCTATTATAGTCCAGCCACCGGTGGCTGCATCCTTTCCTATGCCTCAGCCAATCGCCAGGCCTAATCCGCCGACCCCGGCGGCTCCTGCCGCACAGCCTCCGCCCGTACAGGCAACAACCGGGGTAACCGGTCCTGGGGGCGCCTCTATTACTGCTGCCCTGGAACATATAAAAGCGGGACGGATCGAGCCAGCGTATCAAGCCATTCAACAGGCGTTTGCACTCGAGCCGAACAATTCGCTGGTGCATAAAATCTTTGGACAGGTTTTTGCGCGTCGCCAGCCTCCACAAACCGATCAGGCACTCCAGGCGTACATGCGCTCACTGCAACTTAACCCCAACGATCCCGAAACACATAAATTCATAGGGGATGTATGGCTCTTCTTGCGGCGGCTGCCATTACAGGGCATCGCCCCCTATATTCAGTCGCTGCGCCTGAAAACTGATGATTTTGAAGCGCATCAGCGCCTGGCACAATGCTATGAAGAAACGAATCAGTTTGATCCCGCCTTGCGTGAATATCTGGAAGCAGCCCGCCTGGCACCTAAAATAGCGGCTGTCCAATATGCGCTTGGCCAGCTTGCCAAACGTATGAACCAATTTGCCACTGCCGAACGTGCTTTTGTAGAAGTACTTAGAATTAACCCGGCCGATCACGCGACGCGCTTCTTGCTTGCCCAAGTTTATGAGAGCGAAAATAAACTAGAAGATACCCTGCGCGAATGCAATTACGTGGTAAGCGCGATGCCGACGAACCAGGCGGCACAAGCAATGCTACAACGTTTGCGCGTGCGACTAGGACGCTGAGAAACGAGCAAATGCCAGTTGTAGACCCGATGTTAGGGGGAAAGTACAAATGAGTACAAATCGTTCTATACGAAACATACAAAGGAGTATCGGCACCGTTGTGCTCACCCTACTCGGTGTGCTCGCCCTACAGTTTGTGCTGCCTGCGGTCACCTTTGCAGCGCTTGCCCACGTTGCGCCCAATCCACCTGAAGCCACCTTCGCCCGAGCAGAAGTCTCTGTAGTCCGACTCCTGGTCATCTACAAACCAACACCTTCCCTACAACTCCCAACGACGATAGTACCTGTTCTGGGGCAGGCACCCGTCCCAAGCCCAGTGAGTTCGCAGGTAGAATGCACGGGCCTGGGCATCCTGGTAGGCAGTTGGCTCGTTACTGCTGCAAATGCGAAAGACCCCTACGTCAATTGGGTGCTGACCGATGCGGCCCTCCTCAACCAGACCAGCGCGGTGTGTGCTCCTCTAAACGCTGCGCAGGTATCCCTAGCCAGTATCGATGTCTTCCCGAATAATGTTTATACCAACATGCATCCTCCCAACACTCTAGGCACTTTGTTGTGCCAAACGACCGCAACCACGGCTTGCACGACGACGGGCACCAGTGTCACCAGTGACTTCTTGTCTGTCAATGCTTCAGCGATGCTATTCTCGTTCCGCTCGGCTGCACCCCAGCCATTTGTAGATATTGCCATACAGGATCTGACGCCTGACCTGGCCATCCGCTTGACCGATGCCAAAGGTGGCTTGCCTTCCTCCCTGATTACTTTGAGTAATCCAGCACAGAACTTCCTCAATCCTCGATCCGTGCCTCTCAATTCTAATACGACCACGACTTCTACGCCCACAACATCAAAACAAAATGTAGAAGAACCTGGAACGCCGTCTGTGAATGCAGAAGGGCAAGTGGTGGGTATCGGTACGAACTCGTTCACTGCGCCACTCTCTTTGACGCAGGCCAATACGCTTCTGCAAAAACAGCCCCCGCTTCCAGCGCCATCACAACGCACAAAAACCAATCTACACACCAATCCGTTACAGGATGCCTGGAATGCAGGCATCGAAGACTTTTATGGGGTTCCCCCTTTGACTCAACCCAATTTCCCTGCCGCCGCGAAGGAGTTCCGCATGGCAGCTGTTGCCAATCCAGCGTTTCAGGCGGCAACGACGTTTGCTACCTTGAGCGACAACGGTGGAATAGCTCCTTCTGGTCAAGGAAGCCCAACACCCGGCCCAACACGAACTCCTGTGCCTACGCCTGGGGTGTCGAACCAGTCATCTTTCTTCAGCAATCCCTGGCTGCTGCTTGGCATAGGACTGCTTGGTCTGATCATCCTACTGGTCGGGATAGGTCTGTTGCTTCGGGCGCGAGCACACCGAAAAGAACTGGCGCGATTCGAGGCGGAACGGCGCGCAGCGGAGCTGGAAGTGCAGCGTCAACAGCAGGCACTGCAACCGCAAGCAGCCTCGGCAACGGCGGTGAACGCATCGACCCCACCCCCGCGTCCAACGAATCTGCAGTGTCCA
>Ga0187808_10000183_pt1 | contig 16416 bp, 6 predicted proteins | sample NC_wetland_sal_i_5_FD_132427 | JGI IMG/M metagenome (GOLD analysis project Ga0187808, IMG submission 132427) | Wetland sediment microbial communities from Neuse River Estuary, North Carolina, USA - ASW_3 | ecosystem: Environmental > Aquatic > Freshwater > Wetlands > Sediment | place: USA: North...
GGACAGGTTGCCCTGGAAGCTTGCGGTGCCGTTATCGGAGATGGTGATGTCCGCGGCGGTGTCCAGGGTTCCGCTGACCGTGAGCGCGGACAGCGTCAGCGGCCCGGTGCCCAGGTCGAGGGTGGCCTCCTGGGCGACCTGCACGGCGGGCAAGCCGAACGCGCCGTCCACGGTGTCGATGCCGTCGCCGCCCGTGATCAGGGTGCCCGAACCGGTGACCCGGGAGGCGGCGGCCAGCGTGATGTCTTGGGCTGGACCGTCGGCGAGCAGCTGCAAGGTGGCGCCGGCGGCGACGGTGAAGGCGCCGTTGCTGGTGACGGTCTGGGCGGCGATCCCGTTCTGGCCTGAGTCGTTTTCCAGCGAGACGGTGCCGGTGTCCACGTTGATGGTCCCGGCGTTGTCGGGCAGCCCGCCCAGCGTCGAGGTCCCGGTCCCGGCCGACTTGGTGATCACCGCGCCGGAGTCGTTGGTCAGCGCGCAGCCGTTGTCGCCGCCGCCGTTGTCGGCGGCGAAGATATTGCTGTCGCCGCCCAGGTCGATAGTGCCGTTGTTGGTGAGGGCGCCCCCGCCAGACAGGCACTGCAGCATCCCCGGATTCGTCTCGCTGGTCTGGACAGTGATGGTGCCGTCATTGACCAGCGCCTGGCCCAGCTGGGGGCCGCCTGCTCCGGGGACGGTGACGGTGGCTCCCTGGGCGACGGTGATGGTGCCGGTCCCGGCCAGCTCGCCTTCCTGCAAGATCAGCGAGGCTCCTGAATCGATGTCCAGGTTGCCTGCCCCGGACAAGTTCCCGCCCGAGAAGGTGGCGGTGCCACCGGCGGGAATCGTCAGGGTGCCGCCAAGCGCCAGCGCGCTGCCCTGCGCGGCCAGCGAGGAAATGGTGCCGCCGGACTGCAGCTGCAAGGTCCCCTGCCCGACCAGCAGCAGGTCGGGTACCGTGACGGCCGCGTCAACCACGACGGTGCCGCCGCTGTACAGGCCTTCCTCGACCGTGCCCTGACCGGAGATGGGCTTGGCGGCGGTCAGGGTCCATACCGTCGAGGGGTACGCGCCCAGGCTGAGCGTGGCCCCGGCGCCGACGCTGAAGGCGGCGCCGCCGGATTCGGTGGCGGTGGTACTCAGCTCGAGCGTCCCGGCCGGGACGTTGACTGTCCCGTCGAGCCGCAGGTCGCCGACGACGATGCTAGTGGTGTTATCGGACTGATCGATGGTTCCGGTACTGATCAGGGTCGCCGACATCGTGCTGCCGTCGACCGGCCACCCGGCGAAGGTCACGCCCTGGGACAGCGCGATGGTCCCGGCACTGGTGATCACCGGGCCCTCCATCTGGACGAAGCCCTGGATCTGCAGCGTCGCTCCGGCGGAGATGCCCAGCTGGGCGAGCTGGACAATGGGCACAGGGCAGGGGCCGCCGCAGTCGGCGGTGGGGGGAAGACCGGGCATGTTGAACGTGGCCGGGCTCTCCACCTGCAGGCTGCCGGCTCCCGTGAGCTCCCAGGAGGAACCGCTGCCAGCGATGACCGTGCCGGCCCCGTCGGCGATCACTGGCCCGGCCAAGCTCATTGAGCCGGTGAAGGTCACGCTGGCGTGGAGGGCTGATTCCTGCTGCGTACTCGTGGTAGTCAGGTTCCCGAGCGAGAGCGGCATGAACGACTCGATGCTGGCGACGGTCTCGCTGCCGCCGTTGATCGTGGCGCTTCCTGTAGCCGGGATGCACACCGAGTAGCCCGGGCCGGGGACGACGTCGGCCGTCCAGTTAGCTGGATTGTCGAAGTTGTTGTCGCCGGCCGCTCCGGTCCAGGATTCGGTCGGGTCCAGGCAGCTCGCGACGGGCTTGGGCGGCCCCTCGATGGTCTCGGCCTGGGTGGCGCTGGCCAGGCCGTGCGCGGCGGCGGTGATCGTCGGGGAGCCCGCGGTGCTGTCACCGTAGTAGAAGCTGGTTGACGTCGATCCGGCGGCGATGGTCACGCTGGTAACGGCGCCGCCGCCCGAGGTGGCGGCGAATACGCCGGAGGCGGAGCTTGAGGTGAGGGAGACGGTCGTCCCACTGGTCGGCGCGGGGGCCGGATTACCGTAGGCGTCGACTTCCTGCACGGCGATCGGGCCCAGGCTCGCCTGGCCGCTCGTGGTGCCGGTAACCGGCTGGGAGGTGAAAACCAGCTTGGCGGCGGCCGCGGCGGTGATGGTTTCCTGCTGGCTGGTGCCGACCAGGTTGGCCGCGTTCACCGTGACGGAGGGACTTCCCGCCGTCTTGTCCCCGTAAAAGAACGTGGCAGTGCACGCGCCGGCCGGGATGGTGACCGACGTCGCGTCCGCCCCGGCGTTAGTGGCGGAGAAGATGCCCGTGGTCGAGGTGGACGACAGCGAGATTACGGTGCCGCCGGCTGGGGCGGGCACGCCAGCGCCGAACCCGTCCTCCTCGGTCACCGTCAGCGGGCCGAGGGTCGCGGCCGCGGATGCGGGCCCGGACACGGGCCTGGAGGTGACCACGACGATGCTGGCCGTGCCGCCCTGGCCCGCCGACGGGCATGACGTCGGCTTGGCTGGCAGGAGGCTGACCTCGTTCGACGGCTGGCTCTCGCCGAGCAGGTTCGTCGCCGTGACCTGGTAGTAGTAAGTGACCCCGTCCGTGACGGTGGTATCGGTGTAGCTGGTGGCGGTGGCCGGCACGCTGTCGAAGTACGTCTCGCCGCCGCTGCTGGTGCCCCGGTAGATGGTGTAGCCCGTGACCGGCAGGCCGCCGTCGGCCGGAGCGGACCAGTTCAGGGTTACCGTCTGGTTCCCCGCGGTCCCGGTGATGGCCGGCGGCTGCGGAACGGTGGCCAGGTAGGGGGCGGCGGCGACTTGGTTGGACGGCTTGCTGTCGCCAACGGCGTTCACCGCGACGACCTCGTAGTAGTAGGTGGTCCCCGTGGTGACGGAAGTGTCCAGATACGAAGTCTGGGATGCGTCGGTACTGTCCAGATAGGTCTCGCCGCCGCTAGTGGTGCCCCGCAGTATGTCGTAGCCGGTAATAGGACTCCCGCCTTTGGGCGGGACCGTCCATGACAGGTTGACGACCGGCGTGCCGGCGGCTTGCGCCGCTCGCTCGCCATCTTGGTGCTGCGGCTGAGGCCCATCGTTGTGAAGGTCCGGGGGATTGGCCACGGCGCTTGGGGGCACCTCGACGTACACCTGGTTGGACGCGGTGGACACGGTGGAGTCGCCATGGCTGCTTACGGCGGTGACGGAGTAGTAGTAGGTGTCGGCGGCAGTGGGCTTGTCGGTGAAAGTGAGGCTCGTGCACGCAATCGGATGGCACGGAATCGTCTTGATCACGGTTTTCGGGTTAAAGCCCGTATCTCTTTGTATGAGGTACTCGGTAATGGCACCCGCGCCGTTTGGCGGGACCGCCCAGGTCAGCTTCACGCCATGGGCCTGCGCGACCGCGTCCAGGCACGGCTGGGTCGCGGGACCAACGGTGGTATCACCGAGGTAGCAAAAGCCTTGATCGACGGTCGGCGACGCGGCCCAGCCCACAAGGTAGCCGGGGGCAATGGCAGGCAGTTCCATGAGCGCCATCGGGTTGACCTGCCCCTGCGCGATTTTGTGGTCCGAGGTCGCCACAATGAAGCCTGTATTGCCCGGGGCAATGGTCGGTTTCTCCCCGACTTTGTGAACGGGCATTGTGAAGGTCAGCGTCGTGCTGGGGTGGGACAAGGTCACGGTGACCGGGGAACCGTCGATCCACACGGTGATCGTGCCGGTGAACGGACGCGCTGGGTCCCCCGTCAGGGTGACGTTATAACCCCCGCCGACCGGACCCCAGGGGGAGTGCGCGGCTGACGAAGTGTCGTAGACGTGTGATAGCGGGAAGCAGCTGTCGACAGAGGTATTCTGATATTTTGCTTGCGTATACATGACATAGTCGTCGACACGGCGCTGAACGAGAACGCAGCTGACATTGTGCTCAGTGCCGTTGTTTTCAATGGCGGTTATAACGCGGAAGAAGAAGCGGGGGGCTTCGTCGTACTCCGGAGGGTCCGAAGTCAGGTCTTTCCGCAGCTGACTGCTGGAGAAGCTCCCGGTCGCATTAAAGATCCAGTCATCAAGCGCATCGAGTTCGTTCTGCTTAAACGCCAGGCTCGTGGCGGACGCCCCGCCCGTCAACTGGTTTGTGGCCATCTGATTGCGGGAGTAGGTATCAGAGTAAAATAGAGCCATCGCGTCCATGATCGTGAGATGCCATTTAGTTTTATCAGCGGGCGTGCACGACCCGCTATGGATTAGATGTCCGTAACCAAAGGTGCAGTTTCCGCCGGTGTCGTTATCGCCATAAGCACTGGCCAGTTTCGACAGTGAGAGCGGGGTCTCCTGGTCTCTGATGAACGTCAAGCCGCGGGCGGACATGGTGAGGCCGCAGACTAGCTGGCGCGGGGCGGCGCCCTGGAATGGGTAGCACGGCTGTGTCCCGCCACCGGTCCTCGTGGCCACGACGAGTTCCTGCGCGGTGGTGTTGCCGGACCCGTTCACCCCGACCAGGACAGCGATCCGCAGGGCGACCTTGCCCGGCGCGCCCGCGTAGCGCGCGGTCAGGTGCACCACATTGTTGGCCAGGCCGGTGGCAGGGGTCAGCGACTTCACCGTTCTGCCGCCCACCGTCTGCCCCTGTTGCAGCACGACCTCCGGCGGCCGGACCGTATTGTCGCAGCCCTGAAGAACCGTGCAGCTATGCAGAGCCGCGTATGCCTGGAGGTCGGAGTCCAGCACGGAGCTCATGAAGATTCCCGGCTGGCCGGTCGCGCCGTCCAGTCCCTGGAGCGGCGGGCAAGCGTCGGTTGCCTTCTCACCGCACTTCGGGGTAGCGGCGAACACGACGACGGTCTGCTCGCCACCGCCAGCGGCTGGGGCCCGCAGCACGACCACGCCGGCGTCCTTGTCGGTGGCGCTGATGGTGGCGGTCATCGCGCCCGCACTCGTCGGCGACCCGGACACCAACGGGAACCCGAGATCGCCCATCGCGCTGGGGCTGGACGGCTCGCCGGCGACGGTCAGCAGATGCGCGGAGGATGGGCTACTCCAGGTTCCCGCCAGGTCCAGGCACAAGAACAAGCCCAGGTCGGTGCCCGGGACCCCGCTGCCCCGCTGGCCGGTGAACGCGATCGCCTCCCCGTCATCGCTGATCGCCGGCCGCTGGCCGAGTTCCCCTGGCTGCCAGTTACTGCCGCACGGCGGGCTGCCCGTGCCGACCGTCGCGATAGCCTTCGGGTCCGGCAGGCTGAGGGTGTTCGTCGACAACCCAGTGGTGCTGTAAAGCCACAGCCCGCCGGGTCCGTTGATCAGAATGTCACCCTTGCTGTCGATGCTCGGGGGCCCGGCCGGGTAGTTGTTCGCGAAGGTCGGGGTGGCGGCCCAGAAGTCCGACAGGCTCGTTCCCTGCTTGTTCAGGTACTTCGGCACGTACAGGGTCGTGACGCCGGTGCTAGTGGCGGTGGCGACGAAGGCGACCTGACCGTTGGGGCCGATCGCCGGCTCGGGAGCGATAGTGGAAAACGGATCCTGGGGGCTGCCGGCTTTCGCGAGGATAGTGGTCTTCGCTTTGTCACCGACTCCGGAGATCGTCGCCAGAATGTACTCGGTGTCCCCGTTCTGGAGCAGATCCCTGACGGTGACGATCCGGGTCCCCCCGGCGTTCGCGGTAATACCCGGTGATGCCAGCGGCAGGGTGTTCGGGTTGGCGGGCAACGGTGTCGGCGTTGGGGTTGTGCCAGGAGCTCCGGTGTAGATCTGCTCCTGCGCTGGCAGGGCCGGGTTATATGCCACGAAAGAGACGTCGCCATTGCTTTGCAGGCCGACGCGAGGGAATAGGGAAGCGTAGGGCTGACCCGAGGCTGCGAACGCCTCGGTCTGATACATGTAGGGCGGCCCGGGAGCCGGCTGCGGCTGAGCCTGCGGCGACTGCCTGGGGCTGTGCGCCAAGGCGCGTTCGTGCGGGGCTGCCGTGGCGCGGGCGGCTGCCTGGCCGCCGGGTGCGGCCAAGTCCGCGGACGCCGGCGCCGCGCCGGCCGCGATCAGCGCGCAGACCGCGGCGACAGCCATCAGGTATTCACCACGGCGCAACCTGCGCATGGCGGCCCCCTTTCCTTCACATCCCCGAATGTGGCGTGCCGGCCCCGAATTCGCCCGGCGCGGCGGTTTTACGTCGGGTGCCGCCCCGGCGGGCGCCCCGATCCTGCGTCGTCCCGGGCGGCGACGCGCAGGTCGATGGCTTCGACTACTTCGGTGACGGGCACGCCCGCCTGCTTGTTGGCGTCGGCGACGTCGGCGGCCGATTCGGCGTCGAAGATGCAGATCGCCCGTGCGGTGGCGGGGAGAAAGAAGCCTCCCAGGTAGGCGATTTCGCGGCCCGCCGCCGTCGATTGCCGCGCGGCGCTGGCGGCGGCGTGCTGGGCGGCCACGTACTGGTCCCTGGTGATCCCGGGCAGGTCGCGGAACACCAGGAACGCAGTCATGAGGCTGACGGTAGGCCATGGGCCGCGGTTGGCGGATCGGGGAAAAGGCGTACAGGGGGTACGTATCTCTGCTCTCTGCGTCGCTGCGAGAACCGTGCGGCTAGCGAGCCCTGGGAGCCGGCAATCGCGTGGGCGTGCGAGGATCGCCAGGCCGCTGCGCCGCGGGGTCCATCGTGGCGGCGGTGACCAGCGCGGCGACCTGGGCCCGGCTGGAGCAGGCGAGCTTGGCGAGGATCCGCCCGACGTGAGTGTCGACGGTACGCTCGGCGATGACGAGCCGCGCGGCGATCTGCCGGTTGGTCAGGCCGTCCGTGATCAATTCGGCGATCTCGCGTTCCCGCCGGGTGAGCGGCAATGCCCGGTCAGGTTCTTCTTCCCTGCCGGGCGTCAGCCCCAGGGCGGCGGTGATCTGATCGGAGCGGCCGAGCACCTGGCCGGCCTGTCGGGCGGCCTGCAGCGCCGGGCCGAGGTGTTCCGCCGCCCTGACCACCAGCCGCTGCAGCGTGGCCTGCTGATGCGGGAACAGCTGGCCGCCGGTCCGCTCGCCGAGAGTGTCCAGGATGCCGAGCAGCAAGGCCGCGCGCGGCCAGTCGCCCAGTGCCCCGGATGCCTCGGCGAGCAGGCAGGCTCCGTACATCAGCCCATACCGCTCGGGGAGTGCCTCGAATATGCCGACACCCTCGCGCAGGGGCGCCAGCGCCTCTCCCGCCCGTTGCCGCCGAATCAGGCAGTCGCCCAGTGCCAGCAACGCGTAACCGGTGCCGCGGCGATCCCCGGCCCGCTCGAACAGCGGGGTGGCGGTGGCTATTCGCGAGCTCGCCCCGCGGACGTCACCGGATAGGGTGGCCGCCCAGCCGGACAGGAACAAGGCGAAAGCCTCCAGCCACGGATCCTCGAGGCTGCGAGACAACGCCAGCCCGCGGCGGAATGCCTCGGCCGCGCCGGGCGCGTCGCCGCACAGCGTTCGGGCGTTGCCCAGGTGAGTCCAGGCCCGCGCCTCACCGTGCCGGTCGCCGGCCTCCTGGTAGCGCTCGATGCTGGCGGCGAACAGGTCTTGGCCCCGCTCAGGTTCACCCTGCAGGCTGACTAGCACCCCCAGGCCGTTCATGGCCGCGGCCCTGGCATGCTCCGGCCCGCCAGCTGCCAGCGCCTTCTCCAGCCAGGCGGTACCTTCGGCCAGGCGGCCTCGGATGTGCCAGTACTCCCACAACCCCGAAGCCAGCCGCAGTCCGGTAGCCGTCCGCGCCGGATCCGCCCCGCACCAGCGGCCGGCAGCCCGCAGGTTCTCGTTCTCCCGATCCAGCCGGCGCGCACATGTTGCCTGGCCGGGGCCGAGCAGCATCGGCGCCGACCGCTCGGCAAGCTCAGCGTAGTAGCCGGCCTGCCTGGCGCACGTCTGGTCAAGCTCACCGCAGCTGGCCAGCTGCTCACGGGCGTATGCCCGGATTACCTCGAGCAGCCGGTACCGGCTGCCCGCCGGCGTCTGCTCGGCATTCACCAGCGACTTGTCCACCAGCGCCGCAAGCAGCGCCGCGACCTCATCGCCGGCCAGCGGCGGGGCGCCGCAGACCTCCTCGGCGGCGTCCAGCGTCCAGCCGTCGGCGAACACCGCCAGCCGGCGGAACAGTGCCCGTTCCGGCCCTTGCAGCAGCTGATAGCTCCACTCGACCGAGGCCCGCAGCGTCTGGTGCCGAGCCGGACCCGTGGCGGACCCGGAGAGCAGCCCGAACCGGCCAGTCAGCCGGTTGGCGATCTCGGTCAGGCTCAGCGCCCCCGCCCGCGCGGCGGCCAGTTCCAGTGCCAGCGGTATGCCGTCGAGCCGGAAGCAGATCGAGGTGACCGCCGCGATGTCGTCCGCGCCGACCCGCAAGCCCGGCCTAGCCGCGCGGGCCCGGGCCAGGAACAGCACGACCGCCTCGTAGCTGTCCGCCTCCTCCGCGGCAGGCGAGCGCTCCGGCCAGGGAAAGCTCAGCGACGGCACCCGCCACGTGACTTCACCGGGCACTCCCAGCCTCTCCCGGCTGGTCGCCAGGATCACGACGGCGGGACACGAGCCAAGCAGCCCGGCAGCGAGATCCGCGGACGCGCCACGGAGGTGCTCACAGTTGTCAAGCACCAGTAGCTTGTGCTGGCCGCGCAACACCCGGGGCAGCCGTTGCGCAACGTCGGTGCCGCCCCGTTCCTCCACCCCGAGGCCTCGCGCCACCGCGCCGGCCAGCAGTGACTGGTCCGTGATAGGGCTCAGGTCAATCAGGACAGTCCCGTCACCGAAGTCAGCCGAGATCGCCGCGGCCACCTCGACGGCCAGCCGGGTCTTGCCCACCCCGCCAGCGCCAGTGAGGGTGACCAGCCGGTTGGCCGCCACCAGCCGTATGACCTGCGCCAGCTCATTCTTGCGGCCCACGAACGGGGTCAGCGGAATCGGCAAACTCGCAGGCCAGCTGCCACTGCCCGGTACCAATGGGCTCATCGCCGCCGTGTCGGTCATGCTCCCCGCTCCTCGGAGTGCGCAAACGACCACGCCCCGCGCCGCAAGATCAACAGCGCTCCTGGCCACAATGGCACGCTATCGGGCTAAATGCACTAGCCCGCCGCACCTAAATCCTGCGGATGAGAACGGAATTGTTGACTGTAGTCTCAACCTGCATTTCTGTCTCATCAGGCGGAAGAGACTGGTAACACGACCTACTACGCCACGTCCCGTGACTACGGAGTGTTCGACACCGACGGCAACGACGTGGCGGCGATTCTCGCCGTTTTCAACGCCGACTACGCGCACACCTCTATGACGCCTTCGGACGGCGATGATCTCCTCTGGTCGCCCACCGACTCTCAGACCCGTCTCCTGACCCTGACCAACGGCGCGACCACCCGCCTTGACATCGAGGAAGAGCGTGGGGAACCTGGCGGCGATCCCGTCGCTGTGCATTCCCGCGATGAACCGACCTCGGGCCGATCAGATCCCGAGGTAGGACACGACCTGGTCGCCCTCGGGGACGATCAGCCGGGACCCGGAGGCGGACAGGCTGGGGAAGTCGGTGTCAACGGGCGCGGTGCGGGCGGAGAACACCGGCTTCCCGTCAGAGAGGCGGTAGCCGGACAGCGTGCCCTCGCGGCCGACGTCCCAGACCACGCCGCCGGCGATGATCGGCGGCCCGGGGTTGCCGCCGGACACCGACCAGTTGGGAGTGAACTTGGGCGTACCGCCTTGCTCGCCGGGGATGACGGTCACCACGTGCAGGCTGCTGTAGCAGGAGAACACCACGGTGTCGCCGTCTACCGCGTCACCTCCGAAGCCTCCCTCGCACAGGCGCTCCGAGGTCAGTTCCCCGCCGGTCCCGCCCAGCTGGGTGCCGTTGAGGAGATAGCCGACCCCCTGTTTGCCCACTTGGAAGACGAGGCCGCCAGGGAGCAGGGTCGGCTCGGTGGACCCGAGATCCTGGTCGTCGGCGGACAGCGCCTCGAAGTTGGTGGGCGTGAACAGGCTCTCGACCGTCAACGTGGGGCTGAGGCGCAGCACGCTGTCGGAGTCATCGACCTGGTCGTAGGGCGTGCCGTTGCCAGTGGCCACGTACAGGCTGTTGTCGCGGACCGATTCGCCGGCCGGTGCCCAGATTCCCGCCTGGCGCTGGTTGTCCGTGGTGAAGGTGACCAGCGGCCCCGAGCCCGAGACCGGCGCGCCCACGATGCGTCCCTTGTAGTCGGAACAGTCCCCGTCCAGTCCGCCGAACGGGACGTACACCCGCGAACCGAGCAGGGTGAGAGCCCCGCGCTCCTGCTGGGCGCGCGGATCGCTGCCGCTGACGTCGACCGGGCGCTGCCAGATGGTCCGGCCCGTGGCCAGGTCGAGCTCCCAGAGGGTGTGCCGGTAGGTCGGCTGATCGGTGAACGTGACGAACCACAGGTGCCCCGTGGCCGCGTCGGCCACCGGGGTGCCGGTGATGCCAGAGGGCGTGATGTTGCCGCAGGGCAGCCCGGCCGGGACGGGGGTGCCCAGATGCCGCGACCAGCGCACGGTGCCGCTCGACGCGCTGAGGGCGTAGACAGTGTCGTTCTCGGTGGCCACGATCACTTCGGAGCCGACCACAAGGGGCTGGGCGTAGACCGCACCGTCGACGGACGCCATCCACGACTGCCGCACCGTGCCTACGGGCGGTGAGCTGACCGAGACCCCAGTGCGGCCGACCGTTCGGTCGTATGTGGGCCAGTCCGCCCCCGGGCCGACGGTGGCGGCAGGCGTGGGCGAGGTGGGCACGGTGACCGGCGTGGCCACCGTGGGCTCGCCGGGCTTGGCCGCTGTCCCCGACGACGTGCAGCCTGCGGCCAGCAGGGCCGCGGCGACGCCAGCGACCGCCACTACGAGTCTCCGGCGGCCCGGCCGCGGCAGCCGATGGTCTTTTCTCACCCGCCTATCCTCTACCCCGGCAGCGCCAGTCAGTCGCGGGGGTTCGATGAGCTGACTGGGCGGCCAAGGGGAAGTATGCCGGCTCATCGGTTGAGTATCTGTGGCGTCGGCTGGCCGGCCGGTCGACGGCCAGCGGGCTGGCCCGGCACCTGGGCCTGAGCAAGCAGGCCGCCGCTGACGTCGGCGGCCTGTTTACCTCCTCGGCTGCCACCAGAAGCAATATCACCGGGCTGGCCTGGGTGTTCTTCATACTGAGCGGTATCGCGGCGGCCTCGGCGGTTCAAGAGCTGTACGAGCGGACCTTCGAGCTGGACCGCCCGGGGGGCCACGGACATGCTCCGCAAGCTGATCTGGCTGGGTCAAGTGTTTGCTTGAGCATTGGCACCTCGACCGCCAGGAGGCACAGAACCACAGCGGAATGCCTACGGCGCCGGCAAGCCGACCCGCATACGGTTCTGCGGCTAGCGTGCTCAGCCGTCGTTCAGGTCGGCAGCGGGGCCACAATCGGCCCTGCCCTGCCCTGCACGCAGTGCAGTCGGCGGCCATCCGCCCCGAATGTGGCCCGCCAGCAGCTCCTGCCGTCCTTCGCCACGCTGCCGCACGAGTTGCGAATGAATACAGGTCTGACGCAGGAGAAGCCGGGGGAAGCAATTCATGTCAGTTACCGCGTCAACCCGACTAATTTTCGTCGGCAAAAAGGAGTTCATGCAGACGCACGCTCGTATCTGCGGAGAAAATCTTATTCTGATTAGCGAACCACGACTTGTACAAACCTCTGTAGTGAGCTTCTCGGCGCGGCATGGTTCCGTCGCTGCCGAACATGGAACGGGTCTCGCCGTTCTGCCGGATGTAGCCGACGACAGCATTGTGGTCCATAAGCAGTTCTGCACCTGAGGAATATCTTATCCTGGTCAATCTTGAGGACGCAGTCGAGAACCAGCTTGTCAGGATGCTCGCTGTCAGCTGCTGGCTACCGGCTTCGCAGATGAAAGTTCCCTCGAACACTGACTCGGAAGTACTTCCGATCGGGCGCAGCGATATGCGCTCGACAGGCTTTACGAAGCGCTCGATGACGCTCAAGGCATTAATACCGCTATCAATCCAGCTATTCCCGAACCTTTGCCGGGCAGCAGCCAGGTCTGACTGATACGGATCAGCAGCCCAGGACTCGATAGCAATTGGCGACCCGAGCTGGTCAGCCATTCCGGTCGCCTCACTCAGGCCCCATTCCACTACCGGCGAAAACGCCATGTGATATGCCACGCTCACCGGCTGCTTGCCGCCAATACCACGGACAATTCGCCGGGCGTCCTCCAGATTGTGGGCGGCAGGCTTCTCTACAATGATCGACGCTTGCCCGAAATATTCGCTAACCTCGCCGCACATCTTCGCATGCGTTGGCGTCGGAGTCGCCACCACTACAATATCGGGATGAAGGGTACCGTCGCTCATCATCTCGAACACGGACGAATATACGGGTATTTTGTTGCCCCTGAAAATCAAAGTACGTGAAGACGTATCAACCCCGGCGATAAGGGAAGCGCCCGGAACATCCTCGAGCGCTCTGGCATGCTCCGTGCCAGCTATCCCGATACCAACGATAACAACTTTCTGCTCCAATAGAGACCCCGGCTCCTAGCTCAACTGTGCTTAACTGCCATGTCAACCCATGTTGGCGATTGTGCCTTGCCAACCCGAGATTGACGGTCCTCAATAGTGACGGCTGCTCACAAAGCCGGCGCGTGGCGCTAGCCTACTCCCTGCCAACCGGGATTATGGGACCTGTGGCATTTAGCTGAGATCAGGGAGCGCCGGGCCGCTTGCATGCTGCCGGTTCCGAGGTGCGTGGCAGGCGGACGTGCACTAGGCGCTCCGTGATCGGTGCCGGGATCCGAGCGCCGAGAATGATGGGGCGCCCTATCGAGTCCGACAGGTTCGACCACCGCGGGGCCTGGCCCTCCGCAATCCGGCGATTGGCCCTCTTCTCTGGTAGCTCGCGCGGTGCCGCTCCTGTTCGTCAGATGACCTTCCCGTGCGTAGCTAGCGCAAGCAGGATGACTATCACGAGCGCCATGACGAAGGCCAGGCCGATGAGCCGCACCAGAAGGCTCATGAGGAGCCGTCCGACCTCGGTTAGAGCGGGCAGGCCGGTGACGGCCGCGAGAATGAGAAACAGGTTAAGCATCCCGTCCACCTCTCTTCGGTACTGTCTCCACCGTGCGGCCGGGATGCGGTTATCACCACACAGCACCCGACAAATGTGGTCACATGATCCGCTCCTGTGCCTCACCAGATGGGGTCGGCCGTTTCACATGAAGACCTCGGCAACTGGCTGCAGGGCGGCGATTCGGAGCTTCCGTCCGGGAAGTTCCGCGTATACCCTTGTGGGAAGTCTGTCCCTTGCGGTGGGCCGAGGGGATGGCTGTAAACGGGCTCGAAGGGGAAGGTCGCGGTTGTGACCGAGCAGCCTGTGCTGAGTTTCGCGGAGCTGCTGAAACGGCTGCGAACTGATGCGAGGCTCACGCAAGAAGAATTGGCGCAGCAGGCGGGCGTCAGCCCGCGGTCGATCAGTGACCTGGAGCGGGGCATTAACAAGACTGCCCGCCGAGATACGACAAGGTTGCTAGCCGATGCGCTGAACCTGTCCGGCACGGCTCGGGCAGGGTTCGAGACGGCTGCGCGCGGCTACCCGGACGGTGACCCAGGGATGCTGGCCCAACGTCGTGCGCGCTCCCGGTCGGTGGCTGCTACCACCCCCGTGCTACCGCATGACATCAGAAGCTTTACCGGTCGCGAGGCCGACCTGGCAAAGCTGATGACCGCCGTGAAGGACACCGCCGGCGCAGTAGGTATCTATGCGATCGACGGAATGGCCGGAGTCGGAAAGAGCGCGTTCGCAATCCACGCGGCCCATCTCCTGAAACCTCTTTTCCCGGACGGCCAGATCTTCCTGCAATTGCACGCCCATACGGGTGGCCACCGCCCCGTCGACGCGACTGACGCGCTGGCCAGCTTGCTACTCACCGCCGGCGTCGCCGCCGTGCAGATCCCAGCGGCGCTGAGTGACCGCTCGGCCCTGTGGCGTTCTCATCTGGCGGACAGGCGCGTTCTGCTGCTGCTGGACGACGCAGCCAGCCACGAACAGGTAGAGCCGCTGCTTCCCGGAACGCCGGGAAGCCTGGCCCTGATTACCAGCCGCCGGCACCTCAGCGCGCTCGACGACGCGATCTACATGTGCCTGGAGACCTTGCCGCCGGATGAGGCCGCCGCCCTGCTGATCCGGATCGCTGACCGTCCTGACCTTGACGACGCGAACCCGGCGATCGAGAAAATCAACCGCCTGTGCGGCCACCTCCCGCTGGCCATTGGGATGCTGGCCCGTCAGCTACACCACCACCCAACCTGGTCGGCGGATGGGCTGGCACAAGAACTGGCAGCCGCCCGCGACCGGCTCGAATTGATGCATGCCGAGAATCTATCCGTAGCAGCTGCCTTTGACCTGTCTTATCAAGACCTCACAGATGGGCAACAGCGCCTGTTCCGCCGCCTCGGGTTGCATCCCGGGACCGACATTGATTGTTATGCCGCCGCCGCTCTCGATGACTGTAGCCTTGGGGCTTCCCGCCGCGGCCTTGATGAGCTTTTCGAGCAGCATCTAGTCACCGAACACACAAGCGGCCGTTATCGCATGCATGACCTGATCCGCGAGTATGCCCGCGCACTGGTGCAGACCGACGACCCCGAGGACCGTGAGTCAGCGATCATCCGGCTGACCGACTACTACGTAAGCGCTGCCGCCGCGATCGGCCAGCATTTCAACCGCACCTACCCGGCAGTCGGCGCACTACCCCTGGAAGTCCCCGAACTGCTGACCCGCGGGGACGCGGCTTCATGGATGGAGGCCGAACGGGCCAATATGCACGCGGTCGTTGACTATGCCGCCGTGCGCGGGTGGCCAGCACCCGGGATCGTGATCGCCATCGCCACGAGCGGCTTTCTGCGTATCCATGGCCACTGGACGCAGATGAGCGTTCTGCATGTCACAGCCCTGGAGACCGCCCGGTCAGCGGACTACAGGCAAGGCGAGGCCGAGGTGCTCACCAACCTGGGCATAGTGCAGAGACTAAAAGGAGATTATGCGGGCGCCGCGGCGACGCTGGCGAAAGCGCACGAGGTGACTCGAAGCGCCGGGGATGAGCACGGCCAGGCCAAAGCGCTGGTCGCGCTCGGCGTTGTGCAGCGCCTGACAGTCAGCTACCCGACGGCAACTACGACCCTGACGCAAGCACTTGAGTTGCACGACACAGTCGGCGACCGGCTCGGCCAAGCAGATGCACTGAGTGAACTCGGCTGCGTGCAGCGACTGACCGGCATCTATCCGGCTGCCAGGGCTAGCCATGAACGCGCGCTCCAACTGTACCGGGACCTCAGCGACCGGCACGGCCAGGCTGAATCGCTTCGCTACCTCGGGCGGGTCTATCAGGAAACCGGTGACTATGAGACTGTGGCCTCCTGTTACGCCGATGCCCTGGAGCTCTATCGTGGTCTGGAGGACCGGCTGGGCCAGGCTCACACACTCAATTACCTCGGGATAGCCCAGCATTCGTCCGACCAATACTTCGCCGCTGAATCCACCCTGACCGGCGCGCTGGAGCTATACCGCGATCTAGGTCACCACCTTGGCCAGGCCGAGGTACTCAATAATCTCGGCGATCTGCATGCCATCTCGGATCCCGCCCGCGCCCGCGCTGACCACGAGAAAGCCCTCGAGATAGCCCGCAGCATCGCCGCGACCCTAGAGCAGGCCCGCGCGCTGGAAGGTATCGGCAACAGCGAAATTCTGCAGACCAGACCCGGGTATGACGGCGAGCATCTCCGTCATGCACTCCGACTGTATCGACAGATCGGCTCCCCTCACTCAGCGCGCGTAAGCGAGACCCTGCGTTTTCATAACCTATGAGAATCAGGGCGTTAGCTGACACCTCGCCGGAGCCAGGTCGGACATCTTGATTCAAACTGATCGCCCTATTCCTAGGAAGGGCCTTTGTTCGGCCGCCGGTTCATCCGCGCCCAAAACCCCTTAGGGCGGCCAACGGCAGGGATAGTCCGGGTTCCCAGACCGCGCCCTGCTATTCGGGGAGCCAGGTGGGGAGCCATCAGAGGTATTTGCGCGAGACGTGAGCATTAGCGAGCGGCTGTCCGCCTGGCTGGAGTCAAATGATGCCCTGCGCGCCGCCCAGGGCCGCTGCCGCGACGACGTGCCGGTCGTCAGGGTCTGGAGCCGGATTTCCGGCTCCAGCTCTTCCCAGCCGGTGACCGTGGCGTCATCGAAGGCCTCGGCTACTGGCGGGGTGAGGGGAGGGGCGGGCTAGTGGTAGGCGCGGGCCTGGAGGGTGAACAGTTCGGCGTAGAGCCCGCGGGCGGTCATGAGCTCGCGGTGGGTGCCGCATTGGGTGAGCTGCCCGTGGTCAAGGACGGCGATGAGGTCGGCCATGCGCACGGTGGAGAAGCGGTGGGAGA
>Ga0187808_10000184_pt1 | contig 16402 bp, 10 predicted proteins | sample NC_wetland_sal_i_5_FD_132427 | JGI IMG/M metagenome (GOLD analysis project Ga0187808, IMG submission 132427) | Wetland sediment microbial communities from Neuse River Estuary, North Carolina, USA - ASW_3 | ecosystem: Environmental > Aquatic > Freshwater > Wetlands > Sediment | place: USA: North...
CGCTTCGCGCTGGCGGCGGCCGCCCCGGCCCTGGAGAACATAGGCACCATCGCCATCCTCGGGGTGGTGGCCGTGCTGTATTCCCGCTCGGCCACGGAGCAGCACACCGTGCCCTTCTCGCTGATGATCCTGCTCGGCGCGGGCACCACCGGCGCGGTCCTGATGCACGCCAGCATCCAGTGGTGGGGCGCCAGGCGGGTCGGCGTTACCCTGGTGCCGAACGCCGGCGGCTGGCGTGACCCCGAGGTGCGCGCGACCACCCGCCGGGCACTGCCCGCCGGGGTTCAGGCCGCGCTGGCATCGCTCCAGATCGCGGCGCTGCTCCTGGTCGCCGACCGGGTGGCCGGCGGTGTGGTCGCCTTCCAGCTCGGGTTCAACTTCGAAGCGCTGCCGATCGCCATCGGCGCGATCCCGGTCGCGCTCTCGCTGGTGCCGCGGCTGGCCAGGATGACCGAGCCTGGCCAGGCCGGGATGTTCCGCGACACCTACGTGCGCGGCGTGTCCTTCGCGGGCTTCCTGGTCATCCCGGCGGCGACGGCCTATGCCGTCATCGCCCTGCCGCTGGCCGGCGCGATAGGATTCGGCGCCTTCGCCAAGGGCGGCGGCCGGCTGCTGCTCTCCGCCGCGCTCGTCGGCCTGGCGCTGGGCGTGGTCGGCGAGACGCTGTTCGCGGTCTCGTCCTATGCCTGCTACGCGCGCAAGGACGCTGGCCACCCGCTGCGCGGGATGATCATCCAGACGGTCGTCTGCGCGGCGGGCATCGCCGTGGCCGTCCACCTGCACGGCACGGCGTTCCTCACCGGCCTCGGCCTCGCGTACTCCCTCGGCACCGTCGCGGCGGCAACCTATCTGGTGCTCCATCTGCGTCGGTGGCTGCCGCACGGTGGCGAGCCGGTGCTGCGGCCGGTGCTGCGGACCCTCGCGTGCTCCGCCATCATGGCCGTACCCGTGTGGGCGAGTGCGTATTTCGTGGCCGACCGGGCGCGGACCGCCGCGGAACACGTCGCCATCATGCTCGTGATCTGCGTGGGGGGGGCCGGCATCTATTTCGCCGCGCAGGCGGTGATGGGTGCCCCGCAGATCCAGTGGGTGACGGGAGCGCTGCTGAGCAGAGCGCGGCGGCTGTCCGGTCATTCCCCCGCGCTGCCCGGCTCTTCCGGGCAGCCCCTGCCGCGCACGTTCCCCTTCGTGCTGACGGCCGGGGTGATGCAGCGGATCGGGCCGACGCTGCGGCGGCGGCGGCTCGACGCGGTGATGCTGCTCGCGCCCCTGGCCGTCGGGATCCTCGCCGTCGTCAAGATGAAGTACGCGCTGGGCGCCACAGTCGTGATTCTCCTCATCGGCTGGGTCATGCTCAGGCCGGTCATCGCGGCCTACCTGCTCGTCTTCCTGACCCCGCTCGTCGTAGGCCTCAATGCGGGTCTCGTCGTGCCCGGGCTGCGGGCGAACGAAGGCCTCATGGTCATAGTCGGGATCGGCGTCGGCCTGCGCTGGCTGGTGAAAGTCCGCAGCGGAGAAGTCAGGTGGCCGCGGATAACTGCCGTCGACGTCACCCTCCTGACGCTGTGCGTCTTCAGTTCGGTGGTGCCGCTGGTCATGATGGTCGTCCGGCAGCGCCCGATCGCCTCTGACGACATTCTGTACGCCATCGTGCTGTGGAAGTTGTTCGCGGAGTACGTGATCGTGCGGCTGGCCGTCACGACGCGCGAGCAGGCGCTGCGCTGCCTGGTGCTGCTGATGGTCGCGTCGGCGATCGTCGCCCTGGTCGGCGTCGCCCAGGCGGGCCTCCCCCCTGTTGCCGGGCTGCTGAACAAGTACATCTCGACGGGCGGCACAGCGGCCGCAGAGTCGGGCACCCGCGGCAGCTCCCTGCTGGGGCTGCCTGCCGCGGCGGCGGACCTGGCGATCCTCAACCTCGGTATCGCGATCGCGATGATCTCCCGTGGCTACCCGCATCGGCTGTGGCTGGCCGGGCTGGCGGTCCTCTACGTGCTCGGCGTCTTCGCCGCGGCCGAGTTCGCCACGGTGATCGGCCTGATCGTAGCCGTCGTCGCCCTCATGATCCTGACCAGATACGTCCGGCTCGCCGCCTACGCGGTGCCGGTCGCGCTGCTGGGCGGGGTCCTGCTCTGGCCGGTCATCTCGACCCGGCTCGCAGGCTTCCAGTCCTCGACCGGCCTGCCGCAGAGCTGGCTCGAGCGGATCATCAACCTCCGCACCTACTTCTGGCCCACGTTGTTCTCTGACAACAACTGGATCCTGGGCGTCCGGCCTTCGGCCCGCGTCCTCAACCCGGGTCGGGCGGGCGGCTACGTGTGGATCGAAAGCGGCTATACCTGGCTGCTGTGGGGCGGCGGGATCCCGCTGCTCGCCGCCTACCTCGCGTTCGCGGGCAGCGTGCTGCGCCGAAGCTGGGCCTTCGCGCGGCGTGCCGATCCGGCCGGGGTCGCCGCCACCGCGGTGGCCGCGGCCATGTGCGCCCAGGTGGCACTGATGCTGCTCGACCCTCATCTGACCTACCGCGGCTCGGGCGACGAGCTGTTCATGGTGCTGGCTCTCGTCCGGGCCCTGCCCGCGCGGCGCCCGCGGGTCGCCCATCGGGAGCGGCCCGCCGCCACGGCGGTGGCCGTTCCCCAGCTGCGGGGAGTGCCCGCATGAACGTCTCACGGCAGTCATCGCGAGTGACCGACAGCCCGCTTAGTCAGCAGGGGCTAGATTTGGTCAGGAAGTACCTGGCGGCAGGAAAGTACGCACGAGGAAAAGGATTGGCGGTCCGGCAGTCATGACGTTGCTGCGTAGGCATGCCCTGTGGGTGATAATCGCCACCGTGGTCGGCATCGCGGGGGCTTGGCTGTACCACTCGGCCCAGCCGGCCGTCTACACCTCGACCGCCCAGGTTGACGTGGAGCCGAACGCCGGCCTCGGCGGGCCGCCCGTGACGCCGAACATGGCGACCGAAGAGCAGGTCGCGACGTCCGGCATAGTCCTGGGTAACACCGCGACCGCTCTCGGCATTTCGCCCAGGGTCCTGGCGAGCGAGTTGACCGCCAGGGCGTCGAGCACGTCGACCGTGCTGTCGATCAGCTGCACGAGGTCGACTCCGCAGGCCGCCCAGTCTTGCGCCTCGCTCGCGGCGACCGTCTACATCGGCTACCGTAACGAGCTGGGGCTGACCCAAGCCCAGCGGCGGGCTGACCTGTATCACGTCACGCTGGTGACGCCCGCGCAAGTGCCGGCCTCGCCGGCCGGAGTGGGGAAGAAGATCCTGCTGCCAATCGGGGCGATCCTGGGCTTGGGTCTCGGCCTCGGCGGGGTCGTCCTCCGCGATCGTTTCGATACCCGGGTACGCGACCGCGCCGACCTGGAACGATACCTGGAAGCCCCGGTGCTGGCCGGAGTGCCGCGGGTGCGGCGCCACCGCGTGAACCCGGCGTTCGTCTTCTCCCGCGCCCCGCAATCGAGGGCGGCCGAGGCCTTCCGCTATCTCCGTTCCCGCATCGCCCCGGTCTGGGATGGCGGCAGGATGCTCCTGGTGGCCGGCCCGCAGGGCCTCGAGGGCCGCACCTGCGTGGCCTCTAACCTGGCCCAGTCTCTGGCCCAGGCAGGAACTTCGGTCATCCTGGTCGACGCTGACCTGAGGCATCCAGGCCATCGCCACGGATTTGGTGCCCATCCGTCGCTGAGCGAGATCTTCGAGGCCAGGGACAGGCCCGGCTTGAGCGAGTTGCTGGCCGGAACGGCGTCGCTCGACGATGTTGCGTTGCCGTCCATAGTGCCCGGGCTGCGGTTCGTGGCCGCCGGTACGTCGACGGACCGGGTAACGGACATCTTCGAGACGGCCAAACTGACCGGGGCCTTCAAGGACATGAAAGCCGCCGCCGACATGGTGATCGTCGACAGCGCGCCCGTGCTGGCTGTCTCCGACACGATTTCTCTCGCCCGGGCCAGCGACGTCGTGCTGATGGTGGCCGATGTCCGGCGCACCGAGCGGGGGGCGGTCAGCGCGGCGGTGCAGGTGATCCAGGCGAGCGGGCCGCCGATCGTGGGCGTTCTCAACGGGGAGCGGCCCCGCGCGACTCGCTGGGCACCGGTCAGCGAGGACCGCAGGCCCGACTGGCTGGCCCACCGCCCGCCGGCCCCGCCTGACCGGCAGGCCTCCTGGCAACCGGTCGGCAACGGGACACGGCCTCCCGAGCTTGGCACCATGTCAACGCTGTCGTACGAACTGACCGACACGATGCCCTTCCGGCTGACCGACACCGGATCAGGCACCGATCCTAAGAACTAAAGGTCAGCGCGGCGCCCGGGGACGATACCGGGCGCCGCGGCCGGCGCCACCGCGCGGGGTCCCTATGACCCGGAGTGGTATCCGTCGGCGGTGGCAAACCGTATCCGCGCGTTAGCCGATGCGGGACCTTCGATCTGCCAGCCGTCACCGTCCCGGCGGAGCTGTGAGGAAGCGCGCGCGCGCCACCAGTCCGCGACCTCTCTCGGCAGCGCGTGCCAGACCGTACTGTCACCGTGGAGGGCCTCGAGCAGTGACCGGTAGGCCTCCGCCACCCGGTCCCGGGCGTAGTCGGGGTGGGTCAGGACCAGCACCATCGCGTTACGCTCGCGCAGCAGCTGGGCCTTCCGGAGCCACAATTCCGCGTCGCGATGCTGCAGGATGGAGAACACCGTGTGATCCTGCGGCATCGTGATCGGTAGTTCCACCATCTTTTCGTTGAAAAACGGAAGGTAGCTGCAGCAGCCGCCCGGCTGTGGCTCATAGGGATCGGTGTCGGTGTAGGACGAGTCGTACTCGAAACCGAGCTGCGGCATCATGTCCCACTGCCGCTGCGTCGCAGGAGAGCGGAACCCGACGGCCTGCCAGCGGTCGGCGTACTCCCGCATCATCGGGAGCCGCCTGGCCAGCAGCCGCTGCGAGCCGAGATCGCGGCCGTCATGCCGGAGGCCGTGCACTCCCACCTCGCAGCCTTCCTGCTTCAGGGCGTCGATAAGGTCGTCCGATACCTGGTAGCGCAACGGGACGAAGTTCCAAGACGACCGGTAGCCCAGCTCCCGTTCCGGCTCGCGCAGCAGGCCGATGTCACGGCAGCCGACATCGGTCTCCACGTCATGCGTCAGGACCAGCGCCCACGACCGGCCGTCTGGCCAGGGGTCAAGGAACGGCACGGGCTGGCCGGTCAGCTCGGCCACCAGACCGAACAGCCATGCGTAGAACGTATGCAGGCTGTCCTCGACCGGCCAGCTGGGAAACGAAGACCGGCCCTGCACCCGGGTGTAGGTGCGCCGGAGGCGAAGCTGAAGCCGGCGGGGCAGCGCCGGGCGGACCAGGTAGTAGCCGCGCAGCATCACGTCGCGGCCGCTCACCGCCAGGGACGAACGGCCCGACCGCTCGTACCCTTCCGACCAGAACTGCAGCATCACCTCGCCCGGATCAAACGGCAGGAAAACGCTGCCGTCGTCATCCTGCCAGATGGCGGCGCACGGCTGGCCGGCGTCGTCGAAGACCTGCTCGATCGGGTGCCAACCCCGGCCTAGCTGGCTGAGCGGGCCAGGCACCGCGGTGCCGAGCGCGACACGCGCGAAGAAGGTGCAGTCGCGCAAGCGGTAGCGGCCCGGCACGCCGGTCGAGGGCCCTGAGGCGGGGGCCGCCTCCGCGCCGGACCACAGCAGGGCCGGCTGCGGCCGGCCGGACTCGTCCGCGATGCGCAGCTGGTGTACCGGGTCCGGGATACGCCCATGATGGTCGGCGGCCAGCTCCGGACGGACGGCACACGGCACCCGGAAGTAGTCGAAGAAGGTAAACGGGTGGCACGACTCAAACACTGGCGCCTCCGCCGCGCAGGCCGGACATCAGTCCCGCGCTTTCGCCGCGAGACATGGAGCGATGGCGAGGGCAGACGCCAACGCCGGAGATCGGTGCCCAGACATGCCAGAACACTGCCCGAAGGCACCCGTCTCGGCATCCCCTACCTGACGTAGCTGTCCTCACCCGTCGGCACGCCCGCCAGCGAGCAGCACCAGCGCTTTGCGTGGACACTCGGGACCAACCGCCAAACCCGGGCCCGGAGATGCCCTATAATGACCAGTGCCATCGTGCGGCGGGACGCTGCGGCGACTGACCAGATCGGGCGGGAACGTTATCCCGGCGTCCTCCAATCAGGTCACTGCCTCTACGTCAGTTGAGGCTGCACCCAGCCACGTACGCTGGCTAGATTCCTCCGTAGGCTCACGGATCGCTAAGGAAGTGGACCAGGTTGATACAGGCGCCGGTGACAGGCGAATTTTCCGTCAGGTCGGGTACGTAGTCATGCGGAAACGTGTTGCTCCGCCCTCATCGATCTCACCTCTACGTCGACTCAGGCACCGGGTACGCACGCAGATATTTGAATACCCAGCTATTTACATGCCATTCGCGCGTTACAAGTACCGCGGTCATAGCCCGGAAGTTATCAGCGCCGAGACAGAGTTGGTCATTGACGGCTACTTCCGATCCGCGAATACATTTTCCGTGCATGCGTTCCAGATGAGCCAAGAAAGGCCGGTAAAGCTCGCTCACCACCTGCACGCGCCGGCGCAGCTCATCACGGCAGCCCGCCGCGGCATCCCGGTCCTGCTGCTGCTGCGGAACCCCGAAGGCGCAATACTTTCGGAACTCCTGTATGACAACGTGGCACTCCCGGATGCGCTCGACGCGTACACGAGGTTCCACACGTGCCTGTTGCCATATCTAGACAGTTTCGTGGTTGGCGAGTTTGAGCAGGTGACGCACGACTTCGGCAGTGTGATCCGGCAGGTAAACGAACGTTTCGGCACCAGCTTCGCCGAATTCAAGCATACCGATGAGACGACGCGGGAATGCTTCGAGCTGATGAATTACCGTGGCACGCTGTCGGAAATCGTCTATAGCTTCGAGTCCGGAGTGATCGACCAAGAGGAGTTGCGGCGTAAGCTCCCGGATTTGGCGCGTCAGCCGCAGCCGGAGCACTTCCGCGAGGCGTGGATTCCATCCGAGGACCGCGCGCGCTCGAAGCCGGCTCTCCGGGAGCGTTGGCTCGATCCCAGCATGTCCCAGCGTCGTGAACGTGCCGAGTCGGTCTACCGCCAGGTTCTGGCGGCATCCCCCGTAGCGTCAGCGGCATCGTAGTCATGCTTGGTCCGCTCCCGGGCTGCCGTCCGTGAGCTGGCGAGGCGTGATGGTCTCATTCCGACTCCCGCCGGGCTGAATGGAGCGGTCTCGCAAATGCAATCACCAGCGCGACGCCGAGTGTGCATTCTCCGTCAGGGCAACTGGTACGGCCCTGAGATACGGCGCGAAGCTGAAGCCCTTGCTGGTGCGGGATTCGACGTCGAAGTGGTCATCATGCGCGCCGCCGATGCCCCCCGGCGCGAGGTCGTAAACGGCGTAACGGTCATCCGCCTGCCGGTGCGCCAACGTAACGGCATGGCTGGCACGTTCCTCGAGTACGGCATTTTTCTCCTATCCGCGGCGAAGTTCCTGTCAATTCAGCACATCCGCAGGCCATACGCGGTCGTGCAGGCGAATTCGATGCCGGATTTCCTCGTGTTCGCTGCCCTGGTGCCGAAACTGTTCGGCTGCCGGGTCGTCGCGTACATGCAGGAGCCGACACCAGAACTCGCCGAAACGATTTACGGCCGGAAGTGGCTGACCAGCGTCTTGGCCCGCATCGAACAATGGAGCATCCGGTTTGCTGACCACTCGGTGACCGTGACTGAGCAACTCAAGCAACGGTACGTCGAGCGCGGTGCTTCAGCAGACCGGATCAGCGTGGTCCTAAATTGCCCAGATCCGAGTGCCGTCCTGGAGAACTGGTCGCCTCCCCCGCCGGGGAGCAAGTCTGAATTCGTGGCCGTGTGCCACGGCACCATCGAAGATCGCTACGGCCAGGATACGATCGTTGCTGCCGCACGCATTTTGCGCGATGAGATGCCTGATCTGCGCGTAGTGATAACTGGCAGGGGATCACAGACCGGAGAGCTGACGGATGCCATTGCCAGCTACGGCTTGCAGGACATAGTGCGATTTGAGGGGTGGGTGAGCCAGACCCGGCTCAATGATATCCTTTATTCCGCGGACGTCGGCATCGTGGCACAGAAAGCTTCGACGTACTCACATCTGGTCCACACAAATAAGATGGTGGACTACTGGATCTTCGGGCTTCCAGTGATCGCCAGCCGGCTGCATGCGCTTTCGGAGCTATACGACGACCGTTTCGTCGAGTACTACGAGCCAGGAGACGCAGAGGACCTGGCCGCTGCTATCCGGCGGCTCCACGCGGATACCGCGCGCCGGGCAGAGCTGGCGCAAAACGGGAAGCTGGCCCAGGGCCAGAACGGCTGGGCGGCCCAGCGCATCATCTATCTGGGCGTCTTTCATTCGCTCCTCGGCGACATCACTACCCAGGCTCCTGAGCAGCCAGTGACTGCGGGAAACACTCCGGATCCGCTGAGCAAACGCTAGAGCTGAGCACAGGTTTGACTGGATACACTGAGTTGGTGAACCGACTCGAGCGGTTGACGGAGGAAGTCGACCCCAGGCTGAGCGTCCGGCTGCGCGGGCGCCGCGCCACCGCCATGGAGCCAGGGTCAACATGAACGGACCTGCGCACGCGGCGGAACGAGTGAACTGGGGTCGGCCCTGCGTCACACGGCGCCCAGACCGGGGTCGGGCAGGCTGACATATGAGGAAGCGAACTGTGCGCGTCCGTAAGCTGGCCTGGATCATTAGCCTTGTCGGCGTCGCGCTGTTGGTTGGTGCCATTTCACTTATCACGTTCGTGCATTCCCCGTCGCCATCACGGGGCGCGCAGAGCGCACCGAAAACACCCAAAGCATCGCCAGCGCAGCCAGCTGTTTATTTTAATACCCTCGCGCCCGGCGCGAAACTACCGTCCAGCGCCGAGTGCGCCCGCTTGGTTAGCGAGTCACCGAGTCCAGAACTCAGGCCCACGAACGCGCGGTTCAATCACACTCGCGGCCAGCACGTGCCGCCCTCGTTCTTTCCCCAGGGCGACCGTTCGGAGGTGGCGAACCTCGCGCCGCTTATCAACGGCGATTTCACTGGCACCACGGAGGATATCCTGCGGTGGGCGGCCTGCAAGTGGGGAATCGACCAGGATGTCGTCTTCGCCCAGGCCGCGGTCGAGAGTTGGTGGCAACAGAACTATCTCGGGGACTGGACCACGGACGCTACGCGTTGCCCGCCGGGCCGCGGCATCGGAGCCGACGGCGTAGCGGGCGAGTGCGCCCAGAGCTACGGGATCCTGCAGAACAACTTTGCCTTCGAGGAGTCGGCCTGGCCCGGCATCGCTGAGTCCACGGCCATGAATGCCGATGTCACCTACGCCATCTGGCGATCCTGCTTCAACGGGGACGAGATCTGGCTGAACAATGAGCCCAGTGGTCGGCCGTACAGTGCCGGGGATCTCTGGGGTTGCGTCGGACGCTGGTTCGCGGGTGCCTGGTATACGCCGGCGGCTCAAAGATATATCAGCAAGGTGCAGGCGTACCTCAGCGAACGGATCTGGCTGCAGCCCGCCTTCGCGCGGACGCAGCCCCCCAATCTCCCTTAACTAATTGGTTTCCCGCGGGCAGAACAAGAAGTCGCTCACGTAGCCGGCCGGTACCCCGTACGGCATGAACCGCCCGTCGAGGAGGGCGAGCTGGTCACGGGCGACGTCGAAGTCCTCCAGCGGGCGCAGCCCTTCCTCGCAGATGACCCATCCGTCGTACCCCGCGTCCGCGAAGAACGAGAAGGTAGTCTCGATCGGCTCCGTGCGGTGCCGCTGCTCCAGCTCGGTCAGGACGACCGGGCGGTCCCGGTCCAGGATGCCCCTCGCGCCATCGAAGACCCGCTGTTCGTGGCCCTCGACGTCGCACTTGAGGAGCGAGATCCGGCGCTCGCCCGCCAGGAGCTCATCGAGAGTGCGAACCGGCACCTCGCAGCGGTCCCCGTTCCACGGCCGGTTCGGCTCCAGGGTGGCCAGCGCATCGATACGGTGACCGTCGTGGACAGGGATCTGCAGGACCGCGCGGCCGGAATAGTCCGACACGGCGACAGCGTGCACGACGATGTTCCCCCGACGGCGGGCGAGGGTCTGCAGCCGGTTGCCGTTGCCGGGAAAGGGCTCGACGGCATGGACCCGCCCGCCCCGACCGACCTTGTCGGACATCAGGTGCGTGTACATGCCGCGATTCGCGCCGACGTCCACGGTGACATCGCCAGGCTGGATCATCTCCTGCATCAGCCGCCTGATCGGGTCGCGCCGCCCCAAGCGCGTCTTCAACGCTCGGAGCCGGACGCTCAGCCCCGGGTCGACCGCGTCAACGAACCGCTCGATCGTGTTCAAGACCTGAAGCCTCCGCTCGGATCCGGGGTTTCCATCTGCCCCTCCGTCCTGCGGCGCACTGTGCGGGGCTGCCGGTACACCCAGCATCCTCCAACTTACGGCACGGGTTATCGCCGGCGCCTCTGCCATCTGCCGGGTTAGCCCTGCGTCGTTTGCGGGAGTTCGACGACCGCGGAGGTGGTGCTGCTTGGCCATGAGGTGCTGCCGGCGGGTCCGCAGCCGGCCGGAACCTGGCGATCATGAGCCTGGACCCCAGGGGCATACACTGCACTCGTCTGATGGGTGAACCACCCGAGGTTTCCTTATACCATCTAATCTAGGGCACAAATTGATAATCCGTCGAAAACCAAGGGACACCGAGCAACGGAACCGTCGACGTAAACGTCTACGGTACGCCGTAATTGTGCTGGTGGTTCTGCTCGTCGGATTCAGCGCCATCACGGCGCGCTGGTTCATCTGGCCGCCACAGGGAATGCCGGACCGGGTCGACGCGATTGTCCTGCTGAACGGGCCAAGTGACCTTAATCGTCTCGAGAAGGCACTGGATCTGGCGCGGGCACGCCGAGCTTCTTTTCTCGTGATCTCCTATTCACCAGAAGGACCCCACTGGTGGAGTGGCGGCAGCGTCTGCGCGCCGACGGTCACGGAGGCCAAGGTCATCTGCTTCATCCCGAATCCAGATACGACACGCGGCGAGGCGGAGTTCGTCGGACGCATCGCACGCCAATATCACTGGCACTCCATTGTCGTGGTCGCGACAGCTCCGCAAGACCCGGTTGCACTGTTGCGGACGAGGCGCTGCTTCAGCGGAAAGATCTATGTGATCAACGCTTCTTTCCCTGGATCTCAATGGCCTTCTCAGGTGGCTCACTACTGGGGTTCGGCCCTCCAGGCACTTTTCCTGCAGAGGAGTTGTTAGACCGGGCAACAACACGGCAGCACGGCCGGAAGCACCATCAGCATCGGGCCTGCCGACCCGGCGAGAACGGCCGGATGAGCGGCCCGAGCCGCCTGGCGGTGCGCACGCCTGCGCCCGCCGCACCCCTCCGGCCACCGCGAGGCGGCCTGCTGCCAGTTCCGCTGATCAGGAGCCTGGGCCAGTCATAACATCGCCCCGAAAGTGCCGCGTCCTGACGGCGCCGATCGCTGCCGCCCCTACCTGACGTAGCCATCTTCACCAGGGTGAGGGTTGCTGCGAACCTTGATCAAAACGTTCCATGTCTGTAGAGGGAACTTGCCGCACCAAAGACTGCCGCCGCCAGCGGGGCACGTTTGCCGTGCGCATTTGTCGTCTGAGCCGGCTGCCGGGCAGAGGCCGATGCCAGGTCTGAGGGGGAAGATAGTGGAAATCAACCAGGTGCAGGGGGCACATTGAGGATCGCATGCGTCGGCGGCGGACCCGCAGGCCTCTATTTCGCGCTTCTGCTAAAGCTCCGTGATCCTCAGCACGACATCACAGTCTTTGAGCGTAGTGTGCACGGACCGCCTCGCGGCCTGGGGGTGGTGTTCTGGGGCGACCTGCTGAGAAATCTCTACCGGGCCGACCCTGTGTCGGCACGCCAGATCGAGCAGGTAGCGCGCCCCTGGGATAACCAGGTGGTAGACGTAGACGGCACGAAAGTGCTGAGTGCCGTGAGCCGCAGCTATGGCATCAAGCGGCAGCGTTTGCTCGACATCCTGTCCCACCGGGCACTGGAAGCCGGCGTGCATATTGAGTACGGGCAGGAGATGACCCACCCTTCGCAGCTGCCTGCGGCCGATCTCATCGTGGCCTGCGACGGACTGAACAGCCGGATGCGGGACCAGACCGAAGGCCTCCATGCCGATATAACCGTGGGCAAGAACAAGTACATCTGGCTGGCAACGGACAAGGTCTTCGAGTCTTTTACATGGCCCTTCGTCCACACGGACAGCGGCTGGATATGGGGTAATGCCTACGCCGTCGACAACGAATCGAGCACATTTGTCGTCGAGTGCCCAGCTGAAACATGGAAGGGCCTTGGCTTCGACGCGATACCTGCCCAGGACTGCCTTCCGCTCCTGGAGAAGATCTTCGAGCATCAGCTGGACGGCCATCAAATTCTCGGCCAGGCGCCCGACCAGCCGCCCGACGAGACCAACATTCAATGGCTGAATTTCCGCAGGCTCACAAATGAGCACTGGTATGCCGGCCAGACCGTCCTGATGGGAGACGCTGCCCATACCACGCATTTCAGTATCGGGTCAGGGACGACGCTGGCTATCGGGGATGCCATCTCCCTCGCCGATAACATGCAGCGTCATGGCGAGTTGAAGACGGCCCTTGCGGCATACGAGAAGGAACGCAAGGCTGCGATCCTGCAAGCGCAAATTGCGGCCCGCTGCAGCTTGCAATGGTTTGAGAACGTCGATCGCTACATCGACCTTAAACCGCGCCAGTTTTCCACGGTGCTGCGCAGACGGCGATCGCCGCTACTTCCGCACCTTCCGCCGCGGCTTTACTACTGGCTCTGGCTTAACCCGACGTCGCATGAACTCCCCGCCATGCGGCGTCTGCGCAAATGGATAGCACCCAGGATCGTCAAGGTCTACAACCGGTTCACGCGGTCTTCAGGGTGACGCCGCGCGGTGTTCCCGGCTGGTCGCCTCATGCGGCGTACCGGTACAGCACCTCACCGGCCGCGCGGCACACGACCAGCGGACCGTGTCGGATCACAGACGCAAGCAACTGGCCGGCCATTCCGTCGTTGGCTGGCGCCGGTTCCGGCGCCACGCCCAGGGTCCCGTAGACCAGGGGTTCCTCGACGGCGGCCCATGACCGCTTGAAGGCACCCAGCCCCTTATTCCCGGCGTCCGTCCGGCCCATGTCCAGCCGACGGCAGTCAAGCTTGAACGCCGTCTGGATGGAATGCCAGATGATCATGTCGTTCGGGCGCAGCGACCAGGCCCTATCGTCCGAGGCGCTGAACTTGCCGATCATGGTCCCGTTCCACGCCAGGCACACCTGGGCCGCGATGGGCTGGCCATTTGCTTCGGCGACGAAGACCAGCCCCATTCCTGTGCTGATCACCGACTCCCACAGCATGCGGAAGAAGCGGCGCGGCTGGATCGGCACTCCGATCCGGCGCCGGGTGCGGAGATGGAGCTGGTAGAAGGTGTCGAGAAGGTCCTCGGGACCAGCCGCCTGGCGAACCTTTACGCCGTTTTCTTCCGCCTGCCTGATCTGTTGCCGAACGGTGCGGCGGAAACGCGCGAAGACCTGATCCGGATCGCCGTCCAAGGCGACCACGTGCCGGAACGCAGTGCCAGTGGGTGCGGTGCCCGCTAGCGGTGCCCGCACCTCCACCCGCCGGACGCCCGCGGCCTTGCTGGCCTCCTGGAGGGCGGAACTGAGCGGTAGTTCATCCTCCGGAGCCGAGAGCAGAGGCGGGCAGTAATCGGTGAACGGGAGCGACACCCACTTCGGCTCGCGACGGAGGTGGCGCACCTCGATCACCGGCAGGCCAGCCTGGATCTTCCCGGTCGCGTCGCTGGTCGCTATCGCGAATGCGCGGAAGCCATAGCAGTTCGCGACCAGCCTGGCCCAGTCCGGGTGGTGGAACGCCGTCGCAGCCGGCTGCCGGGCCACGAAGTCCGCCCAGCGGGGGTCGGTCAGCTCCAGGACGACGGTGCCGCTCATGCGCTCCTCGATCCGGACAAGACGGCCAGACTGGCATCGAGTGATGTTATCTCGCTGCGAGGTACGGAGCCATGGCGAGGGCACATACGGCAGTACCTGTACATGCCAAAACACTGCCCTGATGGCACCGGCCGGCGCAGCCCCTGCCCGACGTAGCTGTGATCGCCGAAGTGAGGGGGCTCAGCTCACCGCCCGCCGCCGGGAGAGCTCATCATCCAGCTGCGTACGCGTCAGCGCCACGGCCTCGATCGCAGAGTGCACGCCCAGCTTGGCCATGAGGTTCTGTAGATGGGTCCGCACGGTGTTGGGTGACATATGCAGATGCGTGGCCACGTCGCATCGCCGGATGCCCTCGGCGAGGCAGATCAGAACCTCCCGCTCGCGGTCGGTCAGCGTGGAGAGCAACTCGGTGCCGTCTTCGGGTTCGCGGTCGGGCCCGTGCAACAGGAGCCGCAGCACCTGGCCCGTCTGGCCGGGCGGCAGCCAGGTCTCGTTCCGGGCGACCCCGCGGATGACATGGATCAACCGATCGAGCGATTCACCTTTGCCGACCCAGCCGACGGCACCCGCTCTGATCGCGCGCACGATGCGTCCCGGGTCCGCGGAATGGCTGAGCACGATCACATGCGGCGCTCCGCGACTGTGTGACATCTTCTCGCACACGCGGAACGCGGCCTCGTCGGGAAGGTCGCCATCGAGCAGTAGTACATCGACCATTCCCGTGCACAGGTGCGGGGGCGGGACGTTCGTATGCGGCGCCGCCACGACGTCTACGTCCGGTTCAGTGTCCAGCCGGATCGCCAAGGCGTCGGCGAAGACCCGTTCCTTGACCAGGATGAAGAGCCTAATCGCCATGCTAGGAGCCTGCCCCCAAGCTTATATTCAGCGAAACCCCAGCTTGTCGGGGCGCGGCTACGCCGAATGGAGGACCGCCTGCTGGTCTTCCGGCTGCAGCCGCCGGGCAGTTGTCTCGCCAGGCAGGTTAGCCTGATTGGCGATGGCCGCCGCCTCGAGGCGGCTGTGCACTCCGAGCTTGGCGAAAACATTCTTGACGTAGGTGCGCAGGGTACTGGTGGCGATATCCATCTCAATGGCCATCTGGCGGGTGTGCTGGCCCGCGGCGATCCTGCGCAGCACCTCTTCCTCCCGGGGCGTGAGCACGAAAGGCGCGGGCGGGCGGGGCGCGCCGAGCGGCGGAACCGGGTCGAACACTGGCTCACCAGCGGCGATCGTGTGCAGGGCGTCCTCGATCTGGCTGACGCTCCGGTTCTTGCCGACAAACCCGGCGATCCCGAGCTTTCTGGCCTGGACCCAGATGGCCGGGTCACTGACATCCGAGACTACGAGAACGGCCAGGCCGGGGCAGCGGCTGAGGATCTCGCGGATGAGCCGCAGGCCGTCTTCGGCCTCGGGGAGACGAGGATCCAGCACGCATACGTCGGGCCGGTATTGAGTGACCGCGGCGAGGCAGGCGTCGGCGGTGCTCGTAGCAACCGCGGTCATCTCACCGTCGGGAACCCCCAGCGCGGCGGCCAGCGCTTCGCTCAGTATCCGGTTACCATCGCAGATGACAAGACGCATCATCCCTATGCCCCGGGTCACCCGGCTTCCCCTCGTCAAGCGTGATCAGCGGCCCGTCCCAATGACATAATCGTGACTCGCCACATTAGCAGATCAGGCCCTGGGCCCGGATCGCCCGTCGCGAGGCGGCCGGGTCCCGCGCCAGGCGGGTCCAAGGGCCGACGCGGCCAGGCGGCCAGGCGTCATCGCGTGTTCAGCGCCTGGCCTGGCGTGGCCGGCGCAGCCGGGTACCGTCGCTCCGTTAGGCTCGGTAGGAGTCAGCTCGTGGGCGCGGTCCGGCCCCGGTACAGGCGCTCGATCCACACCACAGGCAAGGAGTAGCGGTGGCCTCCATTGAAGCGATCCATGCCAGGCAGATCCTGGATTCCCGGGGCAACCCGACCCTCGAGGTCGAGGTGGCGCTGGATGACGGGACCGTCGGGCGGGCTGGCGTGCCGAGCGGAGCCTCGACCGGCGCGTTCGAGGCTGTCGAGCTCAGGGACGGCGGCTCTGAATACGGCGGCAAGGCGGTAACCCGGGCGGTCCAGAACGTCATCGACGAGATCCAGCCCGAGCTGCTCGGGCACGAGGCCGATGACCAGCGGCTGGTTGACCAGGCGCTCATTGACCTGGACCGGACGCCAGACAAATCGCGACTCGGCGCGAACGCCATCGTCGGGGTCAGCATGGCCGTCGCCCGGGCCGCCGCGGACTCCAGCGGCCTTCCGCTGTTCCGTTACCTGGGCGGCCCGAACGCGCACGTGCTGCCGGTTCCGCAGATGAACATCCTGAACGGCGGCGCGCACGC
>Ga0187808_10000185_pt1 | contig 16390 bp, 11 predicted proteins | sample NC_wetland_sal_i_5_FD_132427 | JGI IMG/M metagenome (GOLD analysis project Ga0187808, IMG submission 132427) | Wetland sediment microbial communities from Neuse River Estuary, North Carolina, USA - ASW_3 | ecosystem: Environmental > Aquatic > Freshwater > Wetlands > Sediment | place: USA: North...
TGCTTGGCCGGTATCACGTCCCGCTGCTGGAGGCGGCCCGGTTCGCGGGGGACGCCCTGATCTGCGGCGGCACCGATCCCGGCCGCCGTAACATCACCAGCCCGCTGATCAGCGCGCTGGACGGCGGGACCGGGCTACCGCGCCTGGACACGTCCCGGCTGCGGGCAACGTGGCTGACCGACTGCGCGCAGCGGCTCGGGCTACATCTGGCCCTGCTGCGGGCCCCGAAGGACCCGGCACCGGACCATGCACCACCAACGGGCCAGAATGTCAGACGTAAACGTGAAAATAGGGCTCACTCAAACGTGAAGACCTCATGTGTGGTCAGGGGCAGGGTCGAACTGCCGACCTTCCGCTTTTCAGGCGGACGCTCGTACCAACTGAGCTACCTGACCTTGACGAAAGCCCGTCAAGGGCAAATGTCAGCGGTCCTGACGGGATTTGAACCCGCGACCTCCACCTTGACAGGGTGGCGAGCACTCCACGCTGCTCTACAGGACCATCGCTACCGTCGACTCTAGCCGACGGCAGGCCCCTACGGGGCCTGGGCGCATCGGCTATCGCCTTCGCCCGAATGAGAATACCACTGGCACGATCGTGGTTGAGTCAGCTTATGTCGCACCGCGGGCGGAGCGGCGGCAACCTGGGCTCGCGGCGGTCGGCCGACGTCGTCTTATCCTTCGTTACATGGCTGACAGGCCGTCTGACGAAGCGTGGCTGCGACTCGGCGTGGCGCCGGGGCTCTGCGGAGCTTGCGGCCACGCGAAGCTCAACCAGACACGGCGGGGGACCGCCTACCTCCGGTGTACACGCGCCGAATGGGACGCGGCACTTGTCCGCTACCCGCGTCTGCCCGTCACCGAGTGCTCGGGGTTCGAGCGCCGCCCGGGCAAGCCCTAGCCAGCGGCGAAGGGCCACGCTCGCCCGGTTGTCGCCCACGGCAGGACGATGGAAAGATCAAGTAGAGCCTGATCAGGAGGCGTGGCTGGGCATGACCGACGAGAATCCCCCGGTGGGGGGCATCGACGTGAGCCGGCCGAGCGTGGCGCGTGTCTATGACTTCTGGCTGGGAGGGGAGAACAACTTCGCTTCCGACCGGGACATGGGCTCGCGCATGGCCGAGCTGAATCCGGCGTTGCCTCAGTTGGTCCGGCAGAACCGCGAGTTCATCTGCGCCGCGGCGGCCCGTGCGGCTGCCGCGGGCATCGGCCAGTTCCTCGACCTCGGCTCGGGGCTGCCCTCGCACCCGGCGGTGCATGAAGCGGTGCGGGAGGTGATTCCGGACGCGCGAGTGTGCTACGTCGACATAGACCCGGTCGCCGTCCTGCACGGGGAGGGCCTCCTCGCCCGCGGCGAGGGACTGGCCGCCGTCCAGGCCGACCTAGCGGACCCGGAGGCCGTGCTGGCCAACCCGAAGGTCCGCACGGTCATCGATATGGCCCAGCCGACCGCCCTGATCCTGGCCGCTGTGGTGCACTTCATGCCAGCCAACGAAGCAGCCGCGTTGTGTGCCGAGTACATGCGACGGTCGGCTCCCCGCTCGTGGCTGATCGTGTCCTCCGGGCACTACCAGGACAAGGAACTGGCCAGCCGGCTTCAGGAGACCGCCACGCATACCCGGTTCTGGAACCATAGTGCGGCGGATCTCGCCTCGATGCTGGGCGGGCTGGAGCCCGTCGCGCCGGGCGTGTCCGAAGCGCGCGGGTGGATAGCGGGGACCGGCGGTGAACCGCCGGCAACGCCCGTTTATCCACTTGTCGCCGTCGCCACCAAGCCCGGCCAGGCCGGCCAGCCCGGGCCGTCCGCCGAGCCCGGGTGATCGCGTGCGCGTCGTATCCCTGTTGCCGTCAGCGACCGAGATCGTCTACGCACTCGGCCTCGGCGACCAACTGGTCGGGGTGACGTTCGAATGCGACGAGCCCCCGTCGGCCCGCACGGACAAGACGGTGGTCGTTGGCGGCCGGGACACCTCGGGGATGACCCCCGCTGCCATAGACGCCTACGTTCATGCCCAGCTTGACGCGGGCGAGGATCTGTACACGCTACACGCCGATGCGCTCGCCGCATTGGCGCCCGATCTGATCCTCACTCAGGACCTGTGCCGGGTCTGCGCGCTGCCCGCCGGCCATGTCGAGGAGGCGCTGGACTATCTCGGGTGTACCGCCGAGGTCGTCGCCCTGGATCCAAACCGCCTCGACGACGTGCTCGCGACGATTCTGACCGTCGGGCAGCGCGCGGGCGCCCAGCCGCAGGCCGAACATCTCGTGGCCGCCCTCCGGCGACGGCTAGCGGCGATCGCGATCCGGGTGGCGGGCCGACACCGACCCGCCACCGCGGTCATCGAATGGGTCGACCCGCCCTTCACCGCCGGGCACTGGGTCCCGGATCTCGTCACGGCCGCCGGGGGCCAGCCGGTCGCCGCCCGCGCGGGCAGGCCTTCTGTGCAGACAAGCTGGGACCAGATCGCGGCGCCACGTCCGGAAGTGGTCGTGGTGGCCCCGTGCGGCTTCCACCTCGACGCCGCCGCCGCGCAGGCCGAGCTGGTCGCCCGCCAACTGCCAGGCATTCCGGTATGGGCGATCGACGCGGACGGAATCATCGTGCGCCCCGGCCCGCGCCTGGTCGACGGCGTGGAGGCACTCGCGGCCATCCTGCATCCGGAGGAGCTGGCCCAAGTCGCGCCCGCTGGCCCCATCCGCCGCATCGCCTAAAGATCAGAAGTCGTCGTCGAAGGAGACCTCGCCGGTAACACCGACTTGGTAGGCGGAGACACGGCGCTCGAAGAAGTTGGACAGCTCCTGAACGTCCTGCAGGTCCATGAAGGCGAGCGGATTCTGCGCGCCGTACATGGGCCCGAGGCCGAGCTGGGCCAGCCTCCGGTCGGCGACGTGCTCGAGGTAACCGCGCATGTCCGACAGGGACAGCCCGGCCACGCCCGGCCCGAGCAGGTCCTCGGCGAACCGCACCTCGCACTCCACCGCCTCGGCGAGCATGTCGCGGACCTGGCTTGCCATCCGCTCGTCGAACAACTCCGGTTCTTCGCGCCGGACGGTAGCCACGACGTCGAAGGCGAACGCCATGTGCATGGACTCGTCACGGAATACCCAGTTGGTACCGGACGCGAGCCCGTTGAGCAGGCCCCGAGACCGCAGGAAGTAGACGTAGGCGAACGCGCCGTAGAAAAACAGCCCCTCAATGCAGGCGGCGAAGCAAACCAAGTTGAGGAGGAACGCGCGCCGTTCGGAAGCCGTACGCAACTCCCGTAGCGAGAAGACCGAGTCGATCCACTTGAAGCAGAAGTCGGCCTTTCGCGCGATCGAGGGGATGTTCTCCACGGCCGCGAACGCCGCCGCACGCTCCTTCTCATCCGGCACGTAGGTGTCCAGCAGGGTGAGGTAGAACTGCACGTGGACGGCTTCCTCGAACAGCTGCCTGGACAGGTACAGCCGTCCCTCCGGGGAGTTGATGTGCTGGTACAGGTTCAGCACGAGGTTGTTCGCCACGATGGTGTCCCCGGTCGCGAAGAACGCGACAAGCCGGGACACCAGGTGCCGCTCGGCCGCCGAGAGCCTGGTGAGGTCGGACAGGTCGGAGTGCAGGTCTACTTCCTCGACCGTCCAGGTGTTCTTGATCGCGTCGCGGAACCGGTCGTAGAACCCCGGGTAGCGCATCGGCCGCAGCGTGAGGTCCATGCCCGGGTCCAGCAGCAAGTGCCCCGGGCCCGCGTCCGTCTGCGTCACTGGCACGCCTCGCAGGTCTCGGGGTTCTCCAGGGAGCAGGCCACGGCCGCCTCGGACGCAGCCTCGGACGCAGCCTCGGGAGAATCGACCCCCACGGTGGCCTGCTGGATCCTGGTGGCCGGCCGGGAGCGCAGATAGTACGTGGTCTTCAGGCCGGACTTCCAGGCGTGCATGTACATCGACGACAGCTTGCCGATCGTTGGCGCGGCCAAGAACAGGTTGAGCGACTGCGACTGGTCGATGAACGGCGCCCGGGCCGCGGCCAGGTCGATGAGTGCTCGCTGCGGCAGCTCCCACGCGGTCCGGAACAGCTCCCTGACATCCTTCGGCAGCGCCGAGATCTCCTGCACCGATCCGTCGGCCCGCTTGATCGCCTCACGCGCCTGCGGCGTCCACAGCCCGTGCGCCTTGAGCTCGGCCACCAGCGCGGTGTTGACCTGGAGGAACTCTCCGGACATGGTCTCGCGCTTGAACAGGTTGGACACCTGCGGCTCGATGCACTCGTAGCACCCGGCGATCGACGCGATCGTCGCGGTCGGCGCGATCGCGATCAGCAGCGAGTTGCGCAGCCCTGTCTCGGCGATCCGCGCGCGCAGCGCCGCCCAGCGATCGGCCTGGGTCACCTCGGCGCCCCACAGGTCGGGTTGCAGCCGGCCGGCGGCGGCCCGGGTCCGCGCGAACTCCGGGTGGGGCGCGTGCTCGGCGGCGAGGTCGGCCGACGCCTCGAGCGCGGTCAGATAGATCTCCTCGGCCAGGCGCGCGGACAGCTCACGTGCCTGCGCCGAATCGAACGGCAGCCGCAGAGCGAAGAAGACGTCCTGCAGTCCCATGACCCCCAGGCCGACCGGCCGCCAGCGCGGATTCGACGCGGCGGCCTGCTCGCTCGGGTAAAAGGTCAGGTCGATGACCCGGTCCAGGAACGGCACCGCCGTGCGCACCGTGTCGCGGAGCTTGGCCCAGTCAACCTGCGAGCCGCCATCTGCACCCCTCGTGAGGTGCCGGGCGAGGTTGATCGAGCCGAGGTTGCACACGGCGGTCTCGGTGTCGCTCGTCACTTCTGTGATCTCGGTGCACAGGTTCGACAGGTGCACCACGTGCCCGGCCGCGGCGGTCTGGTTACACTTCGCGTTGCAGGCGTCCTTGAAGGTCATCCAGCCGTTCCCGGTCTGCGCCAGCGTCCGCATCATCTTGGCGTACAGGTCCCTGGCGGGCAGCTGCCGTATGTACCTGCCCTCGGCCTCGGCCGCCCGGTACGCCGCGTCGAACCGCTCTCCCCACAGGTCGGCGAGCTCAGGCACCTGGTCGGGATCGAAAAGCGACCACGCCTGCCCGGCCTCGACCCGGCGCATGAACTCGTCGGGCACCCAGTTCGCCAGGTTCAGGTTGTGCGTCCGCCTGGCGTCCTCGCCGGTGTTGTCCCGCAGTTCGAGGAACTCCTCGATGTCCGGGTGCCAGGGCTCGAGGTACACGCAGGCGGCGCCCTTGCGGCGTCCGCCCTGGTTCACCGCGGCGACCGACGCGTCCAGCGTCCGCAGGAACGGCACGATCCCGTTGGACGCGCCGTTGGTGCCGCGGATCAGCGCACCGCGCGACCTCACCCGCGACCAGCCGATGCCGATCCCGCCTGAGAACTTGCTCAGCCGCGCGACCTGCGCGTACCTGTTGTAGATCGAGTCAAGTTCATCACGCGGTGAGTCGACAAGGAAGCATGAGGACATCTGCGGATGGCTCGTCCCCGAGTTGAACAGCGTCGGCGAGCTCGGCAGGTACGCGAGCGAGGACATCAGCCGGTAGAACCCGATCGCTTCGGCCGGGGTCCGCGACAGGCCGCACGCGACCCGGAGGATGAAGTACTGCGGGCACTCGATCACCAGCCGGGAAGCGGGGTGCCGCAGCAGGTACCTGTCATAGACGGTCTTGATGCCGAAGTATTCAAACTCCCGGTCTGCCTCATGGCATACCGCGTCATCGAGCTTGCGAGAATTATCCTTAACGAACCGTGCCGTCTGCTCCCCGATAAGTCCTTCCGCGTAGCCGAGGCTGACCGACTGACTGAACGACGCGATGCCCTGGCCGCGTACTTCCTTGCCGATGTAGGTGGCGAGCAGCCGGGCCGCCAGCCGCGAGTACTGCGGCTCTTCGCCGGTCATCTCCGCCGCGGTCTGGATCGAGAGCCGGTCGAGTTCGGCGGTGGTCGCCCCGTCGTACAGGCCGCTGATCGTCTTGGTCGCCACTCGCAGCGGGTCGACCTCTTCGAGCCCGTCCGCGCAGCGCTCTACGGCACGCACGATCTTGTTCACGTCCACCGGCTCGGTGTCGCCGCTCCGCTTGCGGACGTGCATGGACGGCTTGCGGACGTGCATGGACGTTCTGCTGCGCGGGCCTGCGCCGGGATCGCCACTTGTCATGGACGACACCATATGTGGGGGGAACTTGAAGCCCAAGCACCATATGTCGTGCCGGCGTGTCGCGCTTTCGGCGCGCTGTCTCTAACTACCGCATTCGCGTTCGGTGGCTGCCGCCTGGATCAGGACCGCCTGAGCCAGCTGCCGGGCCTCGTTAACCGTAAGACCGGCCCAGCCCGTCTCGTCGCCGCCAGGCAGGGCCCCCAAGTCCAGGAAGACCCGTCCGGCAGGACGCAGGGCATCGCCGAGGGCGAGCCTGCCGACCGTGAGTTGTCGCCCGCAGCTTGTCCGCACGTGTTCATGCCGCCCCTGCGCGCCGGTCCCCGCGTCTGCATATGGCCTCATCAGAAACCTCCTGGCTACTGCGCGGGTCCGTCCGCGCCGGGCCTGTTACCCCTGCCCGTATAGGCACCAAACGGGCCGCCATTATTCCTGGCCCGGGCGACGCTCTGTGAACAGTGGGTAGCGACTTAAGAAAAAGTAAATTGTTACCTTGTGCGTTCTAGCCGACATATGTGGATGCATGGTAGGAACGTCAAGCGTGGTACACGGGGGCTTGCCACGAATTACCCGACGGGCCACCGCTGCTCCCGCTCGTCGGTGCGCCCAAGCGATGGAGCATGGCATGAGCCTGTTTTCCTGGCGGCCGCTTGCCTTGGGCGCGGTAAGCCTCCTGGCCCTGTTCGGCCTCGGCGCCATGCCCGCGACGGCGGGCGCGGCAACGTCCCCGCCGCCCGCACCATCGGTGGCCGCACCATCGGTGGCCGCACCGTCGGTGGCCGCGAAGTCGCTGGCACCGGCGTCCGTGACCCCGCCGACGTCGCCGCCGCTGCCTTCAGGTACCAAACAGGCCTGTGCGGCGCCCACCAGGATCGGCGAGGAAGCGTGCATGCTGTTCCTGCGCGGCGCGGCCGCCAAGTCCGGCATCAGCCCGGACGTGGCGCCCGTTTCCGGCGCCTACGCGCCCGCTGACCTGCAGAGCGCGTACAACCTGACCTCGTTGTCCACCTCGCCCACGGACGGTGCGGGTGAGACGGTGGCGATCGTGGACGCCTACGCCGACCCCAACCTCGCCGGCGACCTGGCGACCTACCGCGCGCAGTACGGCCTGTCGGCCTGCACGACCTCCAGTGGCTGCTTCACCATGCTGAACGAGCACGGCGGCACCACCTTGCCGACCGCAACCGACCCCACCGGCGGCTGGGAAGCGGAGCAGGCGGCCGACGTGGAGATGGTGTCGGCGATCTGCCCCAACTGCAACATCTTGATGATCGAGGCGAATTCCACCTCCATCACCGACCTGGGCGCGGCGGAGAACACCGCGGCCAGCCGCACCAGCTTCGTGTCCAACAGCTGGGGTGGTCTCGACTACCCGGGCGAGTCCTTTTACGACTCGCTGTACTTCAACCACCCGGGCGTAGCGGTCACGTTCGCGTCCGGCGACCTCGGCTACGGTCCCGCTTACCCGGCGGCGTCCCAGCTGGTCACCTCGGTCGGCGGCACGTACCTGACCCAGACGACAACGAACAGCCGTGGCTGGACCGAGTCGGTCTGGAACGACCAGCCAGCCACCGTGGGCGGCGCCACCCAGTCGGGCTGCTCCGCGAGCGAGGGAAAGCCAAGCTGGCAGACCGATTCCGGCTGCGCGAACCGTACCCAGAACGACGTGTCCGCGGTCGCATCGGGACCGGAGGGTGTCTCGATCTACGACAGCTTCGACAGCTGCGCCGGCGCCCCGACCGGATCCTGGTGCTCCGGCTACGGGACGAGCCTGGCGACGCCGATCATCGCCGCCGTGTACGCGCTGGCCAATACGCCGCCGAGCATGCAAGGCACGTACCCGTCGTCCTACTTCTATGAGAGCGGGCAGGCCGCGCATCTGTACCCGGTCACGACCGGCTCTGACGGCAGCTGCGAGAGCAGCCGCCTGTACCTGTGCAACGCCACGGACTCGCTGTCGAATGGGTACAACGGGCCCGCCGGCTGGGGTACCCCGGACGGGGTCATCGCGTTCCAGTACCACCTCACGTCGAACTTCGTATCGATCTACAACCCCGGGCCGATCGACATAGAGAGCGGCATCGGCTATTCCAACGTGGTGTCAATCTCGGCGCTCGATTCCGCGCAGCTGGACCTGACATACAGCGCGAGCGGCCTGCCCGCCGGCTTGGTGATGGGGTCGGCCGGCTCGATCGGCGGAAAGACGACGGCCGTGGGCACTCACAAGGTCACGGTGACGGTCTCGGATTCGAGCGGCGCCAGTTCCACCGTCTCCTTTGACATCGCGGTCGCGTCGTCGCTGGACACCGCCTACCATCCCGGCACCGGGGCGGTGCGTCTGGACTGGGATGGCAAGTGCATGGACGACACCGGCAACAGCGGCAACAGCGGAACCAAGATTCAGATCTGGGCCTGCAATGGCGGGGCCGCGCAGAACTGGACGTACTACCCGGACACCGACCCTGGCGACGCCGGCGAGGTCGTCATCCACGGCAAGTGCCTGGACATCGTGAACCGCGGCACGGCCAACGGCTCCAAGCTCCAGCTGTGGAGCTGCACCGGCGCGACCAACCAGCAGTGGTACATCGTCGGCGCGGCGGGCGAGCTGTACAACCCGGTCTCCGGCAAGTGCATCGACGACCCGTACAACAGCACGACCAACGGCAAGCAGCTGGACATCTGGTCCTGCAACGACGAGCCGTGGCAGGCCTGGACGCTGCCAGCCAGCCCCGTGGTGTCCGGCATCGCGGGCAAGTGCATCGACGACGCCGGAGGCAGCAACAAGAACGGGAACAAGATCCAGATCTACAGCTGCAACGGCGAGGCCACCCAGCGCTTCACCGTCGGACTGGACAGTTCGCTGCAGATCGACGGCAAGTGCCTGGACGCGACCGGCTATGGCACCCAGGACGGGACGAAGATCCAGCTGTTCGCCTGCACCGGCAACGCGAACCAGGAGTGGGTGGTCGGCTCGTTCGGGATGCTGGAGAACCTCAACGCTGAGAAATGCCTGGCCGATCCGAACGACAGCAGCGCCAACGGCACCCAGCTGGTCCTCGAGGACTGCTACGGCAACCAAGGGGAGGTCTGGGCCGAGTCCTAACTCCGGCCGCGCCCCTGATGCGAAGACTCTGCCGGTGGTAGACCTCCACCGGCAGAGTCGCGGTCGCTTATTATGATGTCGATCTTTTTATCGATCCTGTAAACGACATCCTTCAGCACATCTACGTCTTCGCGCAGCGCGCCGATTTCGGCTAGTTCGCTGACCATCTGCGCTAGGCGCTGCTCCATCGGGGATTCGGCCAGGACGCTCACGTCCGCTTTGCCATCCAGAACTTTGAGAAAAGAAGCCGGCAGGAATTCCAGCGCTCCGCACAACGCCACCCACGAGGATTTGTTATGGGAATTCTCGCCATCGACCATATCGCGAACGATGTTCTCTGACAGTCCTGAGCGTTTCATGATCTCTGGTACGGAAAGCCTACGGTCTCTCACCCGGTCACGGATGGCCGAGCCGACCGCCTGTCGCCCATCGCCTCTCGGCGCATCCTTCGACAACGAACTCCTCCGGGCTCCGTCTCAGCGCACAGGCTAACGGATCGCAGGCCATTCACGGGGTAATGCGGTGGCTTGTTCGCGACGGTGAAGACGGCGACCTCAAAAATGATGGAATACACCTCATAAATGAGGACCATCGTCTATCACAATGGATGATCGACTGTGGTCGACTAGCATCAACTCCTAAATGGACGATGAGCGAGAGATGGAGGCGACCTCATGTCGGCGGCACCACGAATGAAAGCTCCAGAAGGATGGGCGTTCACGACGGCCCTGACCATCCTTGGCGGTCCGGCTGACCTTCGGGTAACCGGTGCTCCTTGGTGGGTCCTGTATTCGCTATGTGTGCTGGGAATCCTTGTCATAAGCCTGCGCACCGTCTTCCCGCAGGACTCCCAGGACAAAGTGACCTGGTGGCGAGAGCACTGGCTAATGAGACGGCGCTACCGGCGGACTTAGCTCACCGTGTGACCAGAACATGTCGGATATATCCGTATATAGATACCCGGCAAAATGGTCATAACGTACGTTAAGTCAAAACCAGAGGCTGATGTGACTGCCGGGATCAGGCGGTAACGAGCCAGCACTGCGTTCTAAGGCTGACCGCAGAGGCCTGCCGGAGTGCGGTAACGAGCCCGCGCGGAAAATCCACCGGCTGCAGGCGCTGGCCCCGGTTAGGACGGCCACCGGCGCCTGACGGTTGTAATTTCACTCGGGTGACATTGCTGGGGCGTCCCGCCTTCCGCGGGCAGGCGCAGGTCACCGCAGCTGTCAGGCGTGGTCCTGCGAATTGAGCCGGTGCGTCGGCAGCCAGGGGTGTAGCGGCAGGCCGGCGAAGGCACCATCCTTCTGTTCGTCGTAGTCGGTGCGGCAGAGCCCAGGCCGAAGTCGCGCGGTCAATGTCACGAACCGTCGTCCCGTGCGGGAGCAGGGAACATCGAGATGTCCGGTGAAATCCACGTCGGCACGGGAGGCCGTTGCTTCTGTGGACGATGATCATGGGGGTAGCAGGCTGCGTCTGGCGCGCATGAGTACTGCGGCCGTGTTTTTCTATCAGGGGCTTATCATCGCGAGCTGGGCGTCGCGTATCCCTGCGATCAAAGCGGCAGCCGGGCTGAGCGATGGCCTGTTCGGTCTGGCTCTGCTGGGCGCGCCGCTGGCGTCAATCGCGGTAATGCGTCCGGCCGCCAAGATCATCGCCAAGCACGGCAGCAGGGGGCTGATCCGCGCGTCTGTCATCGCGAACGTGGCCGCGATGATCTTGCTCGCGACCGCTCGCAACGGGGCCAGCCTCGCCGTCGCGCTGGCGGTCCTTGGCACAGTCGGCGGGACGCTTGGTATCGGGATGAACGCCCAGGGAGTACAGATCGAGCGTCGCTACGGGCGACCGCTGATGATTGGCTTCCATGCCGGATACAGCTTCGGAGGCCTGGCGGGGGCACTGCTCGGATCGGTGGCAGCTCGAAGCGGCTATTCTCCGTTGCGCCATCTGGCATTGACCGCCATAATCTCGGCGGCACTCTGCCTGGCCGCCAGCCGCTGGCTGATAACAGGAGCGGACCAGCCTGCCGGCCCTGGCCGCCGGTCCTCAGCGGCACGCCTGCTGCGTGACACGCCTGTGCTGTGGGTGCTGGGCGCGATCGTCTTCTGCATGCTCCTGTCCGAAGGCGCCATGGCCGACTGGAGCGCGTTGTTCATGCGCGACACGCTCGGGACGACCGCGGGAACGGCGGCGCTCGCGTATGCGGGATTCTCGCTCATGGAGGCGGTCACCCGGCTCGGGGGAAACCGCCTCATCGCGAGCCTCGGGGCAGTAGCGACAGTGCGCGCAGGCGCTGCACTGGCCGCGATCTCGCTGGCTATCGCCCTGCTCGTGCCCAGTCCCGCCGTCGCCATCGCGGGTTTCGGGCTCTTCGGGTTTGGCATGGCGGCGATCGCCCCTATCGCCTTCAGCGCCGCGGGGAACAAGCCCGGCATACCGAGCAGCAGCGCGCTCGCACGGGTGATGTCGGTCGGCTACACCGGGATTTTCGTGGGTCCGGCGCTGATCGGCGTGGTGGCGCAGGGGGCCGGGCTGACGGTGGCGCTCGGTATCCCGGCCGCGCTCGTCGCCGGCATCGTGGTGCTCGCCCCCGCCGTCCGCGACGCCAGTGACGGCAGTCACGGCAGTGACGGCAGCAAAACCGCTGCCCCCGGCTATGCCGTGTCCGGTTCAGTGCACTCACAAGAAGGGAGCTGACGATTGCCAGAAGAAGGGCAACCGCTGACTGAGCTGACTGATCTGTCACTGACTGAACGGCACCTGAGCGTCGACGCCGCAACGGTCGCGGAGTACTGCCTGGATTTCGTCCCGGACTTGCCGGCCGCCGTCGCCGCGGCCGTGGTGCGAGCGTGCGGAGGCCCCACGGCGGTACTCCTGGTATCGAGCCCGCAGCCAGCCCCGGCCGAGCATGCGCTGTGGAAAGCACTTGACGCGAGCCGGCAAGCCGACGGGCTCAGAGCCGTGACACGGATGCAACTGCCATGCCGCGATCGCGGCTTCGATGCCGTGCAGGCCGTCGTACGGGGCGCTATCAGTGCCCGCCTCGCCCGCCACGATGCCTTCGTCACCTGCGGCGATCCAGACACGGTGCAGATCGCCACGCTGGCGGCAGCGATATTCCGCAGGCATACGACAGTGGTGCAGGTCATAACCAACCTGGCCGCGCTGGCCGACGTTCTGCTCCGAGGATGGCACACCACTCTCGCCGGGGAGCCGGTGGCACTGCTTGTTCAGCGGGTCGTCGCGCTGGCGGACGCCGACTCGCTGGCCCGCCCCGCGCCAGTGAGTCGCGCCGAGGCCGACGCCATCGGCGCGCTCGCCGCCCGTATGCCCGGCATCAGTGGCCTGGGACGAAAGCTGGCTGGCGTGACGGACCCGGACGAAGCGCGGCGACTGCGCCTTGAGCTGCTCGCCGTCATCAGCAGGGACTGGCCGTCGGCCCTGCGGGCTGGTCCAGACCGGTCCCTGCTGCGGGAGGCCCGGGCCAGGACGGTGCCCCGGTGCCGGCCGGATTCTCCGCAACGCATCGTGCACGGCCTTCGGCAGATGTCCTTCCCTGTGGTGATCAGCGGAGGAATCCTCGATCCGGTCCGATCATCACTTGCTGACTATCTCCCGGTCGGCGCGCGGGTCCTCGCGGTGGTGGACGACTACAGCGCCGCCACGACCGCGGCGGTTGGCTCTCTGCTCGGCACGTATCAGCGAGAAGGGCACGTGCGCGGCTACGAGGTGGAGACGCTGAACGCCTCGCCCGCCACGAAAGTACTGCCCACTGTCCGGACGCTGCTGACCCGCGCGGAGCGCCTGGGGCTTGGGCCAGACGACCGGATCATCGCGGTAGGCGGCGGCACTGTCATGGATACGGTCGGCTTCGCCGCCGCCCTGTACCACGGCGCGACTTCGTTCATCCGCATCCCCTCGACCCTGGTAGGCCTAGTCGACGCCGGAGTGGGCTTCAAGGTAGGCGTGGATGCCGAAGGGCACAGGAACCTTCTCGGCGCGTATCGTCCTCCAGCCGCCTGCCTGTGCGACCCCGGATTCCTGCATACCTTGCCCAGCCCGGAACTCCGCTGCGGGCTCGCCGAGATGATAAAGATCGCCGCGGTTCGCGACGGCGAACTGTTCGGGCTCATCGAAGACGGCTATGACGAAGTGCTGGAGCGGCGGATTGGCCCGGCCGTGACCGACCTTATCTACCGGTCGATCGTGGCAATGGTGACCGATCTCGTCCGCAACCCGTGTGAGACCGAGTTGCGGCGGCTTCCCGATTTCGGGCACGAGTTCGGGCACATGCTGGAGACCGCATCGGGCAGGCGGCTTCGCCACGGTGAAGCGGTAGCGATTGGCATGGCCCTGTCCTGCGAGCTCGCGACCTCAACAGGGTGGCTCGCCCGCGAGGACGCCGATCGAATCATCGGCCTCCTGCAGCGCGCCGGGCTTCCGGTGTACGACGCATGCTGCGATCCGGTGGCGCTGTGGCACCGACTGTGCGACGACGTGCTGCCGCACAAGGGCGGTCACTTGCATCTCGCCGTGCCGACCGGGATCGGATCCGGTGGCTTCATCGAGCCGCTGTCCGCGATCGACCTGCCGCTGCTCGAGCACGCTTGCCGGCAGCTACAGTTGCGCGCCGATGCATGGGCGGCCCGGCGATGTGTGCGGCTGCCATGACGGGCGTCGGGATAGCCGTCGATGTCGGCGGGACGACGACCAGAATCGCGCTCGAAGCGGCAGGCAGCCTGGTCGGCGACGTTCTGCGGTTCGGCACGCCAAGCCCGCGCAGCTGTGCCGGCATGACACCCGGCCAAGCCGCGAGCACTTTTTGTGATCGACTTGCCGCGGAGATCGAGCGAATCAGGCTCGCCCGGCCGGACAGTCGCAGCGTGGCCGTCGCACTCGGCGCTGTCGTCGGCACCAACGGCGTGCTCAGGAACGCGAGCACTTTGTGGCTTGCCCCGCTGACCGGGCTCGACATCCGCGCCGAGCTCCTCCGCCGCATGCCGTGGGCCGAGGTGCTCGTGCTCAACGATGTCTCCGCGGCCGCCTGGCATTACCGCGCACATAGGCGATTCGCGATTGTCACGGTGAGTACCGGCGTCGCGATCAAGGTCTTCGACGTCAACGCGAATGGCGCCGGCGGGCTGGTCCTCGACCCGGATGGACTCGGCGGCGAGAGCGGGCACACACCCGCGGGCCCGCCGCGTCCCGACATCCTGCCTGACGGCGCCCCGGCCACACGCCGACTCGGGCGTGCCGCCGCCGCGGGGGATGCCGCGGCTCGGGCCGCGCTCGACGCGATGGATCTGCCCTGGTGCGAATGCGGCGCCGTCGCCGACCTGTGCTCGTACGCGTCCGGCCCGGCGGTCGCGCGGGCCGCCACTCGGACAGCCAGGCTGGATCCGCGAGGCTTCGCGGCTTCCGCGCTCTGCCGTCTCGCCGATGGTGATCCCGAGCGCGTTAACACCAGGCTCATCGCCGCCGCGGCCCGGGAAGATGACTTGTTCACCAACGGTGTGCTGGCCACAGCCGTCCGCCCGCTCGCGGCGCGGATACTGGCGCTCGCTGCTGACCTCGGGCTGCGCAAGGTTGTCGTCGTGGGTGGATTCGCGCACGGCGTGGGCGGCCCGTGGCTGGCCGCCCTGCGCGGTGCCATCAGGGACGCCAGCGTGGACGCGGGCTGGTTCACCGGCTGGGGTGACGCTGATTTCGACGACCTCCTTGTCTTTCCTGACGATCAGGACATCTCCCCGCTCAGCGGCATTGCCGCTTATGCGCACGCCAGGCGCGACGTGACCCGCGAGACGGTCAAGCCTGTGGGCAGCGGGACGCTCACCGTCCGCAGCTGCTCGCGCCCCCTGTGCGGCCGCGAACAGTTCGCCGTCGAGGTGGCTTTCGCCGGGATCTGCAGCACGGACCTGCAGATCCTGAGAGGCGAACGCGCCTGCGAGCCGGGCGTGCCTGGCCACGAGTGCGTCGGGCGCGTCACTAAGGTCGGCGCCGCGGTGGCCGGCTCTCTTGCGGTCGGGGATGTTGTGGGCCTGAACCCGAACGGCGCGGAGGACGGCTACGGCAAGCTCGGCCACGACGTGCCGGGGGTGTTCCGCGACGTCTTCATCGGCGATCTCGGGCTTGTCGCCAGGGGACAGGTGATCAAGCTGCCCGCAGCGGGCCGCAGCGAATGGGTGCTGCTCGAACTGCTGGCCGGCGTGATCCGGGCTCAGGACGCGCTCGGCGATCTGGCCGGCCGCTCCTTGCTGGTCCTGGGTGCGGGTGTGGCGGGGATGCTCCACGTGATGCTCGCACGCCTCAGGAATGCCTCCGCTGTCCTGGTCGCGACCCGGTCCAGGCGGCGCATTGACGACGCCGTCAGGCGCGGAATCGTCGCCCCCGATGAGACGCTTCCCTGGGGAAGCGGCCTCGCCGCCGCCGTCCGCGCCCGCACCGATGACCGCGGCGCCGACGCCGCGGTCATCGCGCTGGCCGGGGCGGCGGGTCCGGACGCGGCGGCCTGGCTATGGCCCGCTCTCGCGCCCGATGCTGTCGTACACCTGTTCGGCGGTTTCCCCTCCGGGAGCGTGCTGCGGCTTGGGAACGGCGGGACAGTCGATGCCACCGCCATCCGCTCGGCCGCGGCGCGGCAGCAGGCGGTCAGTCCGGCCGGCGCGCCTGTGGTGCTGTGCGGGACGCGCGGGGGCCGTCACAGCGACCTGGTCGCCGCCCGCGACCTGTGTACTGCTCCCGAGCCTGCGCTGGACCTGGGACGCCTGGTTAGCCACGTGCTAACGCTCGATGCGCTGCCCGTGACGGCGACGGAGCTAGCCGCGCGCGGGACCATCGGCGGTGCCCCTGCCTGGCGCGCCGTCATCGACATGAGCCGCCCGGGGGCGTACGCCGGGCCAGTGACCGGCCGGCCGCCCGCGCTCGCCGGAGGGCCACCGCCGTGACGGCGCCAGCAACCAGGCCGGGAGCCGCACCCGGAGTCGCGGCGGGACAGCCGGCTGCTGAGTGGCTGCCAGCATCTCCGGCGGATCTGTTCGGCTTCGATCCGGCTGAGCCGCCGCGAGTGTCGATGCGTTCGCAAGCGCCCCTAGGCGTCACCCTGGTCGTGCCGACCTGCCCGGACCCAACCGGGGCGCGGGCCGCCA
>Ga0187808_10000187_pt1 | contig 16369 bp, 11 predicted proteins | sample NC_wetland_sal_i_5_FD_132427 | JGI IMG/M metagenome (GOLD analysis project Ga0187808, IMG submission 132427) | Wetland sediment microbial communities from Neuse River Estuary, North Carolina, USA - ASW_3 | ecosystem: Environmental > Aquatic > Freshwater > Wetlands > Sediment | place: USA: North...
CGCGGCTCCAATTTTGAGGCCATCGCCCGCAACGTTCAAGCGGGAAAAATCCCCGCCAAGATAGCTGTGGTAATCAGCAACAAAGAGGACGCTGCCGGCCTTGCCACAGCCAGAAAAATGGGCCTCGAGACGCGCTTCATCCCCTCCCAAGGAAAAGAACGCGAAGCTTTCGACCGTGAAGTCGTTTCCGTCCTGAAGGAATTCCAGGTGGATGTGGTCTGCCTGGCAGGCTTCATGCGCATCCTCAGCCCTTATTTTGTGCGCGCGTTCCCAGGCCGCATTCTGAATATCCATCCCGCTTTGCTGCCCGCTTTTCCGGGCACCGAGGCGCAGAAGCAGGCTCTCGACTACGGCGTGAAATTCACTGGATGCACCGTTCATATCGTCGACGAGGGCGTGGATTCCGGCCCCATCGTCTGCCAGGCTGTGGTCCCTGTCTTGGATGAAGACACCGCGGAGTCCCTCTCGGCGCGCATTTTGAAGGAGGAGCACCGCATCTACTCTGAAGCCGTCTGCCTGCTCGTGGAAGACAAGGTGCGCCTGCAAGGTCGACGGGCTCTAAGGAAAGGTCGATGAGGCAGCGCAAGGACCCCTCACCCGTCCCGCGCCGGCTGGTGAAAACGCCGACCGCGGGGCACCCTCTCCCCTCGGAGAGGGCAAAGAGCCAATCGCTCCGCAAGGGAGTCCGGCGTTTTCCCACTTTCCAAATCCCCGCGGGAGCACCCATTATTCCGGCCTCCCGCATCGAGCGAGTGCTTGACGAAGTCTGAGGAGAGAGCCGGAGGCAGCCTTTATTCTGACTTCTGACTCCTGGCTTCTGCCCTTCACTTCCGCGTGGCGGCGCTTCCTTTCCAGGCGGCGGCTTGGCTGCGGGCGTTCTTCACCAGGGCCAGGAACCTTCGCGCCAGCTCATGAACCCATCCTGCCCTGCGTTGTTGGATAGCTCCGGTGGGGATCAACTCCCGCCCCACGCCCAGCGCAGCAGCCCCAGCCAGGATCAAATTCCCGGCCGTGAGTTGAGTCACGCCGCCTGCGGCTACCAACGGGACCTGGGGCAAAGCCGCCTTTAAGGCGCGGATGTAACTGTCGCCGCCGAGCTGCGCGCAAGGAAAGATCTTGACGAAGTCCGCAGAAGCCTTCCATGCCGTGATTACCTCGGTTGGGGTCAGCGCGCCAGGCAAAACCACCACCCCTTCCTTGACCGCGAACTCCACCAACTCCGCATCGAATCCCTCGCTCGTCAGGAATCTCGCCCCCGCATCCACACAGAGGCGGGCCATTTCCGTGTTCAAGACGGAGCCCGCCCCCACGATCAGCTCCGGAGCGCTGCGGACCAATTGGGAAATCACTTCACTCGCTCCGGGCACGGTCATGGCCATTTCCACGATGGGGATGCCGCCGCTGGCGACCGCCTCGGCGGCGAAACATGCGTCCTCGGCGGAAGATACGCGAACCATTGGAATGATGCCGATTTCCTCGATGCGAGCGCGGACTTCTTCACTTTTCATCAAACTGCCTCCTTCCGCAGGGCGTGGCAGCGCCGTCGGGCGTGAGAAGCATTTTGCTCTCGATCTGCCGTTTTGCCAAGCCCTCCTGTTGGGAACTGGGAATAGGGAAGGAATTGGGAGAGGTCAAAGGTTAAAGGTCAAAGGCAGATGGAAACTGGCGTGCGGGAGCTGCCATTTGCCTTTACCCTTTAGCCTTTACCCTTTACTCATACACGCTCTTCGCTTCCTCAGGGCTGGGCAGGTGGTCGGTCGGTCGAGCCCACCAGACATAAAACGTGGGGAGCAGAAACACGCTCATGAGCAGATCCGCGACCAATCCGCCGACAATAACGATGGCAAAGGGCCTCTGCGAATCCGACCCGATAGCATGGGACATGGCCGCCGGCAGCAGGCCCAGGGTAGCGACCAGCATAGTCATCATGATGGGCCGGAGCCGGCGGACGGCACCCTCGACAGCCGCATCTTCGATGGTGCGGCCTCGCGCCCGCAGTTGGTTTATGTATTCCACCATGATGACGCCGATCTGAACCGAAACTCCAAACAAGGCGAGAAAGCCCACGCCCGAGGAGACGCTCAGATGAGTTCGGGTCACCCAGAGCGCGAGAAGGCCTCCCACCGGGGCCACCATCATATTCACCAAATTCAGGAAGGCCCACTTGGCGGAGCCGAAAGCGCCATAGATGATCATAAAGATAAGGAGGACCGTTAAGGGCACAATGAACAACAGCCGAGCTTCCGCACGCTTTTGGCTTTCGTACTCACCCTCCCAATCGATGCGATATCCGCGGGGCAGTTGAACCTGCGCGCTGACCTTCCTGATTGCTTCTTCAACCGCGCCACCCAGGTCGCGATCGCGCACGCTATACTTGATCGCCACATAGCGCTGGTTCCCTTCGCGATAAATCTCGGAGGCGCCGTCCCGTTCTTCTATTTTACAGAGTTGTGCGAGTGACACTCGTTCACCGGAGGGCGAGAGCAAGCGAATGTTCTCGATCGCGTCGCGAGTGTCGCGGTATTCCGGCAGATAGCGCATGACCAGGTCGTAGCGCGCCTCTCCATCGAGGACTTGGGTGAGAGCATTGCCGCCCACGGCGGTCTGGATCGCATCCTGTACGTCCGCCACATTGATCTGGTAGCGGGCGGCCTGGCGGCGATCCACGGTGACATTGAGGTTCGGCTGGCCAAGGGCGCGAAAGACCCCAAGGTCTTTGATGCCTCGCACGCCTCGCATAATATTGACAATCTGGTCGGCCTTCTCTTCCAAAGTTTTCAAATTATCGCCATAGACCTTTGTGGCCAATTCCCCTTTAACTCCGCTAACCGCCTCCTCCATGTTGTCTTCGATGGGCTGGGAGAAGTTCCAGATTACCCCGGGAATCTTCTCTAGTTCGCGATTCATAGCAGCAATCAATTCGTCTTTGTTCTGGTGAAAGACGGGCCGCCATTGCTCTTTAGGTTTCAGGCCGACAAAGTATTCGGTATTGAAGAAGCCCGTGGTGTCAGTTCCGTCATCCGGGCGGCCCGCTTGGCTGGTGGATTCATAGACCTCGGGAAAAGAGGCCAGCAACACTCGTACCTGATTTGCCAGCCGGATGCTCTCCGTCGGCCCAGTGCTGGGCGCCAGAGTGCCACGCACCCACAGTGAACCCTCATCCAGGTGGGGCAAGAACTCCGATCCAATAACATTCCCCAGCACCAAGTAGGCGGCCCCGGCCAGGGCCACCAAGGCAACGCCCCCCATCACCCAGCGACGATGGATGGACCAGCGGACCGCCCGTTGATAGTATTCCGTAAGCCAAGCGAGGACGGGATTGTGCCACTCCCGAACCTCTTTGCGGAATAAAAGACTGGCCAACACGGGCGCAATCGTCATGGAGAAAATCACCGCGCCCAGCAGGGCAAACGCCACGGTCCAGGCCATGGGTCGAAAGAGTCGGCCTTCGACCCGCTGCAGCGTGAAGATCGGCAAGTAGGCGGTGATGATAATGATAATGGCGTAGAATACCGGCCGTTGCACTTCGTGCGCTGCCGCCCGAATTCTATCCGGGATCGACTTATACACCTCTTCCCGTATATCGAGGTGGCGCACGATATTCTCGATCATGACCACGGACCCATCCACCACCATCCCAAAATCGAGGGCTCCCAGGGAGAGCAGATTGGCAGGGATTTTTCTCAGATCCAGGCAAATGGAGGCAAACAACAGGGAAAACGGAATTGTCGTGGCTACAATGAGGGCGCCCCGAACGTTGCCCAAAAAAAGAAGCAGAATGATGGTGACCAGAATGAAGCCCTCAGTGAGATTGTGGAGCACGGTGTGGGTGGTAAAGTGAACGAGGTCGCTGCGGTCGATGAAGGGAACGATCTTTACGCCCGCCGGCAAAATACGGTCGTTGAGCTCCTTCACTCTCCTATGCAGCCCTTCGAGCGCAGTTTCGGGCTCGGCCCCCTTTCGCATCGGCACCCAAGCGGAGACCACGTCGGCATTGTCAATGATTTTTCCGTCTTCGCGGTGAATGGCCCTGCCGAATTGACCGAGCCGAATCTTCGGGCCTTGCTCAACTACCGCGATATCCTTCACACGGAGCGGCGTGCCGCTCTTTGTCAAAATGACGGTGTTTTCGATATCGTGGACGGTCCTCACCAGGCCCACTTCCCGCACGTTGATCTGCTGCAAGCCGGCTTCGATGAAGCTCCCGCCCGCATTGGCGTTGTTATTGGCGAGTTGTTGCTCCACTTGGCCGATGCTGAGACCGTAGGCGATTAGCCGGTTGGGGTCCACGCGCACCTGATATTCGCGCGTGGGCCCGCCGAAGCTCGCCACGTCGACGATATCGGGGGCAGCTTTGAGATTCTTCTCGACAGCCCAGTCTTCGAGCGACTTCAGTTCCATGACGTCGTACTGAGGATTGCTGTTGTACAGCGTAAAGAAATAGATCTGACCCACGGGGCTCCAGTCGGTGCCCATCTGGGGCACAACGCCGGGCGGCAGAGTGACTTGCGAAAGTCGCTCCAGAACCCTTTCCCGGTTCCAAGCATTCTCCGATTCATCACTGAAAATCAGCTTCAAATCGGAAAGTCCGAACAGCGAGAAGGAACGCAGGTGGACGATATCTGGGACGCCGTTCATTACGTTTTCAAGCGGGATAGTCACTTGTTGTTCGATCTGTTCCGCCGAGATGCCCGGCCACTGGGTGATGATCTCAACGTAATTGTCCGCCACATCGGGATAGGCTTCGACGGGAAGCCTGTGGAACGAGATGATGCCCCAGCCGAAGAGCACGAGAGCGCCCGCCAGCACCAGTAGGCGCTTGTTTAAGGCGAAGTCAACCGCAGCACGGATCATTAGTTCCAACCTCTCTGCGAAGAGGCAATTCGAAGGTTAAAGGGTAAAGGGTAAAGTATAAAGGGTAGAACGATCGGGGCAGCCTTTAGCCTTTACGCTTTAGACTTTACCCTTCACACTTCACTGTTCGACCGTGGCCTGGAGCACCAGAGCGTTGGCCACGACTTGTTGCCCAGGCCGGAGGCCTGAGGTGATTTCCTGCATTTGCCCAGCGCCTTGTAGGGGCGGGCCTTGTGCCCCTCCACGGGCGCCCACACGCGGCGCCCCTGCAATACCATTAGCAGGAAACATTTTGCCGGCCACCACTTCAACGCGCCGGAAACGACCACCTTCTACGGGCACGTAGACCCAATCGCGGTCGTGTAAGTGCAAGACTGCGCTCGCCGGAACAGTGGCGTGGCTTTCCTTTTTCATTCCATAGAATGTCGCCGTAACAAACATGCCGAGCCGCAACATGCCAGGATTCTCAACTTCCAGCCGGACTTTCGCCGTGCGCAGGTTGGGATCGAGGGTCGGGCCAATATTGCCAATCCTGCCCTTCAGAAGCAGGTCCGGGTAAGCATTCAGATGAATGTCCGCGTACTGACCCAGGCGGACAAAGGGAAGATCATTTTCATACACGTCGCACAATACCCAGACGTGCGAGAGATCGGAAATGATGAACGGGTTCGGCCCCGCAAGACCTTGCACGCCCGCCGCATTCGTCACTTGCTGGTCGGTAATGACGCCGGAAGCGGGAGCTCGGATATCGATAATCGCGGCGGGATGATTGATGTCTGCGCCCAGCACACGGAGATGCTCGGTGGCGGTCTCGACGGTGACCTCGGCTTTGGCTTCGGTGTCCTGAGCCACTTGAAAATCGTTTAATGACACTGCGCCGTGATCGTACAACTGCTTCGAGCGATCGAGTTGGGTGCGCGCTAAAGTCTCATCTGCAACCGCCTGGCGGTAATCAGAGAAGGCCTGCGCAATATCCGCGCTTTGAATGCGCATGAGGATTTGACCTTTGGTTACGGTGTCACCCAGGCGAGCGCGAATCTCCACCACTCGCCCCGAAGCAATCGAGATCACGGGGATGTTTCGTGAAACGTCAGGACTGACGCTGCCGGTCACATTGAGTTCGGGCGCCGCTTTGAACTCACCCGCCGTGGTGAGAGTGAATTGCTCAGGGTGGTCCACCATGAATGCGCCACCGTCCTGTTCATGCTCCACCTCCGCTGGGGGCGGCGCCTCGGCCGCGGCGTCAACTTGCCTCCCCTTGCAACCTGATAGGAAGCAGGAGGCGAGGCCGGCGACGAGGCCCAAAGCGATCAATGTGGAAGAGCGATTTTTCATGGTCCACCTCTAAGGAACGACAAGCGGAGAACCGCGCCGCAGGCGCTCGGGAGTTCGGCCCGTCCAGCCGGGCTGCCGCTTTTCTCCTGCGAGCTCGCAGGCGCTCCGCTTCGTAGAGCTGACTCCGCTTCGCGGCGTCGACACGCCGGGTGCCGACCCGCGGGCGAGGGCTCGGCACTACAGATAGGCTATCAGCCCGCTTGGGCGGGCCACACTCGTGACCGCTTCAGCCAGTTCTAGCCTTCGCCAGCACATTGCGTTGATAACCGGGGAAAAGGCGGACTGCGCGTCTGCCGCCGACGTGGGAGACCACTCGAGGGGCGAACGGCGGACAATAGAAGAGTCAAGCGTTTGATGATGAGTTCATTGTAGAAGGCAGGCCGCAAAGAGGAATCAGGCAGGTTCCGAGAAAACTCGGGGACTGTTGCCTGAAATGTTTCACAGGCAGTATCTGAGAGGATCCTGGGACCCTTACCCCATGCAAATTGAGGGTAGGCAGTTGGATCACTTGGATTGAACCCACCATGGCCGTCGTTGATCCAAACCCCAATGGGAGTAAACGACCAGGCGCTCGTGATAATGAGATCCAGTTCCCAGTCACCATTTACGTCGCGGGGGATGATACGCAGTCCCCCTTTCTGGGCGGAAACGCTGAAGGAGCTCAGCCCAACGCGCGTGGTAAGATCGAGATCAATTCGGTATAGGTAGCCGCTTGGGCCCCAACCTTCTGCCCTGGCGATAGCGAGGTCGGGACGGCCATCCCCGTCAAGGTCAGCAACCGCGCATCCTTGGTCGCAAATGGAAGGTGTAAAGGGTAGTTGAACCGCGGGCGGATTTGGGGCTTCTGAGGCCCAGCCAGACAATGCCCAGAGCGCCCACAAAATGAGGATGGGCCAGTGGATAAGCAAATCCCTGCTAACGCCACCCCTTAACCCCCTCCCGAGAAAGGAGGAGATTAGGGGGTGGTGCAAACGGGCAGCGGAGCCAGGCGCGCAGCCAAACTCCATATTGAACACCAGCCTCACGACTATAAGTGGTAATCCTCCAGGTAAGATTATACAGGCTGGAGCGGCCAAACTGTCAAGGCAGTGGTGCTATCCTAATTTGGGCGTAGCGCCGCCATCTTGCCGGCTCCAGTGCTGGCTGGAAGCCGGCGTTACGGCCCAAATTAGGACAGTGTCAAGGCAGTCGCTCATGCCCGTCGGCTGACGGGCACCCAGAAACCATGAAAATAAGCCCTCACCTCGACTCCCCTCCCCCTCTTCCCTCTCCCCAGGGGAGAGGGAAGAGGGGAAGGGGTGAAAGGGAGAGGGGTATTTTCAAAGCAGGGGATTTGCGGGCCAAAGCAACGTTTTCATGATATGGTGGAGTTTAGGTTCCATCTTCCTGTAAACATGAGAGGTTGCTGGCGAAGCCGGTGATTCAAAACAAACAAGTCGACACTACATTTGTCCGGCCGAATATTCCCTTAGTGATTCAAAAAAAGATCGGCCAGATTAACTGGGAGGAGATAAGCCCAAAGCTCCTCCGCGTCGGCTGCGGATTGGTTTTAGCTGGGCTGTTGGTGGCAGGGCTCTGGCCTTTCCACTCTCCGAAGAATCAGGTGAGGTGGGACGCGCGCGGCAAAGGCCTGCACTTTGGTCGTCATGGGACGATACTCAGTTCCGGCAAATTCAAGGGGGTGGACGTGCCAGCAGGCGTTCCATGCAGCCTGGAAATCTGGCTCAAGCCCGATCTTACTGGGGGCGGGGGCGCTCTCTTCGCCTTCTATGCTCCAGAGAACCCTCGTCAGTTCTCGCTCCGCCAATCCATTTCTGACCTCCTCATGGAAAGCGATCTTCGAGTAGGTCGCTATCGAACCTCGACCGCTAAACTCTATAATGGAGACATTTTCCGCCAGGGAAAACTGTTGTTCGTGACGGTTACGGCAAAGGGAGAGCAGGCGTCAATCTATATTGATGGCGTGCTGGCCGCAGCAACCCCCAAGTTTCCGCTTTCCAGCCGGGATTTTGAAGGCGAACTGGTAGTCGGCAGCTTGCCCAGGGTAGATGATAGCTGGTCAGGTGTTTTGCGGGGGCTTGCCTTTTATTATCAAGAACTCTCTCCGGCGGAGGTCCTTCACCACTACAAGACATGGAAAGAAAAGGGACGACCAGACGTTTCCGCAAATGAGCGTGCCGTGGCGCTGTATCTGTTTGATGAACGCTCAGGGCGTGTCATTCATAACCAAGTGGCCTCAGGAATCGATTTGTATATTCCGGACCGTTACCTGGTTTTAGATCAGGTCCTCTTCCTCCCTTTCTGGAAGGAATTCCATCCAAGTCGGGACTACTTGGAGGATGTGCTGGTAAATATTGCAGGTTTTATCCCTTGCGGGTTCCTTTTCTGCGCCTACTTTGCGCTGGCCGCACGGATCAAAAGACCCGCATTGGCTACTATCCTTTTAGGGTTTACGATCAGCTTTACGATCGAGTTTCTTCAGTCGTTCCTGCCCACACGGGACTCCGGCACCACAGATCTCTTCACCAATACCTTAGGCACTTCCATCGGGGTTTGGTTTTATCGCTTGAACTTCTGGCGAACCTTTTCTGCGCGCCTCTGGACACTGCTTGGCCTCAAGGGCCAGACGCCGGGATAAGGCTTTCTCTATCCCACACGACGGGCGGTGCAACGTCCAGGGGACTACAAGCCGTCCCCCAACCCGGAGCCACGGCGGGTGAGAGTGCGGCAGTGCATCATCTATTCCAGCTTGAATCGCGTTGAAGCCAAGGTGTAGAGCCGTCGCCAGACCAACCGATTGATGGTAACGACCATCGCCGCCAAGGAAATTGTGGCGGCGAGGAGGAGGCGGGAGTTTCCGCTGTCCGTGGCGTGACTGATCAGCGCGCCAAGCCCCGTAGTGGAGAACGTTTGCCCGCGAAATCGAAAGTACTCCGCAACGATGCTGGCGTTCCAAGCTCCGCCGGATGCGGTAACCAGGCCGGTGATCAAGTAGGGGAAGATTCCGGGCAGAAGTAAGGTGCGCCAGCGCTCGAGGCTGCCTAAGCGAAACACGCCGCAGACCTCTTTAAGATCCGTTGGAATGGCGCTGGCCCCGGCGATAACATTGAAAAGGATGTACCACTGCGTACCCAGCAGCAAGAGAACAATGGAGCCAATCCCCAGTCCGCCGCCCAGCCGGATCAGCAAAAGCAGAACGATTGGGAACAGAGCCGTGGCAGGGACGGAGGCTGCAATTTGAGCGAGGGGTTGAGCGATCGCGGACAGCTTCGGCCTCAGCCCTATATACAACCCCACCGGAATCGTCCAGATTGCCGCCAGCAAGAGAGTTGCCTCGACGCGAAGAAAGGTCGCTCCGGCTCCCCACAGAATCTCCCGTATTTCCGGGCCCGAAAGCGTTGCCAGCATGCTACTCATCTTTACCATCGCGTAGGCAACACCAAGCAGGCCGCAAACGAACAGGGTCCGTAGTCCCCATTTTCGGAACGTGCGTCCTAACTGGTGCTGGGAGGGGGATGCTTGCGCCCGGGCAAAGTGGAGATTCAAGGCCTCACGTAGGGGGAGGAGAGACATACGGGCGGCCAAGGGAAGGATCTTCGAGTGCCGAAGCAGGTCGAGAACGGGAGAGCGCGGCGGAAACGCGGCTTCGACCTGCTCGAATTTGAACTTCTCAGCCCAAGCGATGGTGGGACGCCAGATGATCTGATCAACGAGAACAATAACTGCGACCATGGCGGCCAGTCCCCAGAGAATGGCTCGAGTGTTTCCGGCATTGGCAGCGGTTTGGAGGTAGGAGCCGAGGCCGGGAAGACGCAGGTCACGGTTTCCCAGGACAAACATTTCGCACGCCATCAAAAAGAACCAGGCGCCCGCGACCGACATTATGGAATTCCAGATCAGCCCAATGGCCGCGAAAGGCAATTCCATTTGTGTGAACCTCTGCCACCAACTCAACCGGTAAATCTTCGCCGCTTCGCGCATTTCATTGGGAATGCTCTTGAGCGATGAATAGAAGCTGAAGGTCATGTTCCATACCTGCCCCGTGAGGATCAGTACGATGCACCCCAATTCCGCGCCCAGTTGCCGGGTAGGGAACAAGGTGACCATGGAGACCATTACGGGGGGGAGGAAGCTGAGAACAGGGATGGATTGAAGAATGTCCAGCAATGGAATCATGAATCGTTCTGCTTTGGCGTGATACGCGGCAATATACCCGTAGACAAAGGTAATGATCAGGCTGAGGAAGTAGGCGATCGCAATGCGAATGAGCGAGAACGCAGCATACTTGGGCAAAGCCCCGGGATGGAGTTGAATCTCAGCCTGAGTATTGACCGGGCCGACCCCGTAGCGACTGAACGAGAGCACGCCATAGAAGATTGCCAGCCCTGCAAGGAAAATGGGCAAATCTCTCAGGAAGGGTGAGACAGTGGCAGGAATGATTCCCCAGGGAGGAAGTGCGCGGGTGTTTTTTTCAGTTCGCGGCGTCATCATTCGTGCAGCATGAGTCTGTCACTTTCGGAATCGTAGGTGAATATCTCGCCGTATCGACCCCAATTCAAGGCAGTCCCGATCTGCCTTTGGGCCTCTTCCTCGGAGAAGTGTTCCTCCAGGATGTCACGAAAGAACTCCAACGGCATGGCGTGGTCCGACTTGCTCTTCAGTCCATTGTTAATCCGCTGGAGTAGGGGGACGTTAGCGAGCGCGGCCTTACGGAAAAGTAGTTTCCGGGTGGAAATATCAGCTTGGGCAAACGACTTTCCCTCGGGAGTGATTTCAACGTCGCCCTTTTCCGATGTGGCAAAGGCCAGCAGCGTGGCCGCTTCGACGATGGGCAGCAAGTCACCGACGTCCATCAAGAGTTTATCCGCCAAGTGGTACAGATCCTCTCTGTTACCGTGGTCATTGAGTATTTCCAGAAGCCCGGCAATGGCGCCTGGCCGGGCATGGGGAAGCATCTGGGTAGGTCTTTTCGCAGGTCCGCAGGCGATGGATAGCGGCGCGGGTTCGAGCTGCGGCTGCGTCATTAGTTTGTAAATGTAGTCCACATAGAGGAGGAATTCGGCGGAAGTGTGTTCCCTGGGTTGGCGCAAAGGAACACGAAAGTCGGCACGGATCCTCGCCGGGTTACGCCCCAAGACGATTACGCGGTCGGCCAGCAAAACCGCCTCCTCGATGTTGTGAGTGACCAGGAAAATGCTCTGGGTGGGGATTTTCTTCCCCAGCCAGAGTTCCATCAGCTCACCGCGTAGATTTTCCGCCGTCAGGACGTCAAGGGCGGAGAAGGGCTCGTCCATGAAGAGGATTTCGGGCTCGACGGCCAGGGCGCGCGCAAAGCCCACGCGCTGCTTCATGCCTCCTGAGAGTTCTTTAGGGTAGGCCGTCTCGAAACCTTTTAATCCGACTTTATCCAAGGTCCGGAGCGCACGATGGTGGCGTTCGAAGTGTGCCATGCCACGCGCCAGGAGCGGAACTTCAACGTTATCCAGGACCGTGAGCCAAGGGAACAAAGCGAAGCTTTGGAACACGATGGCGAGGTTCGGGCTGGACTCGCTCAGCGGCTTATCGTGCCAGAGAATTTTGCCGCCGGAAGGCGGCGTGAGTCCGGTAAGGATTCGCAAAAGGGTGGATTTGCCGCACCCGGAAGGACCCAGAAGCGCCACAATCGACTCAGGCTCGACAGATAAGTCAATGGGAGCAACGACCTGAATCTGTCTGCCATCCGGCTGGAGAAAACTCTTCTCAATTTGCTGGGCCGCGATTATGGGCCTTATCTCCGCCGGCCTCCGCGCCACGGGCGCGCCCAACTCCTCACCCCGCGCTTCTCCCGGACGCTCCCCGGAGAGTTCGTCCATCAAATGCTGCCAGGCTTCCTCCGGCAGTTCGTCGAAGAATTGATGCCGCTCTTCGGGCCGCGTCTTGGCGATGATGGCGCGCAGTTCTTCTACCGGCCGGGAATGGAGCAGGACGTAGGAATGGTAATAGGGGAATCGGCTAACTAAGGCCGCCGCAAAATCAATCGGCAAGGCACGAAATATGATCTGCTGCTCTTCGAAGGGGATGCGCATGACCGAGTCGGCGGCGGCATCGGGATCGAGTCGTTGCAGTAGCGCCACGGCATGGTCGGAGCGTCCTTGGGACAAGAGTTCTTGGAGTTTTTCAGCGGTTGGCGAGTTCATCCTCTCCCATGTTACCAGAAGAGGTCAGGAGTCAGAACGAGGAACGTTGGATACCCGATTTCACCGGAATAACCCTCGAGCTTCCGCCTTACGACTTTTCACTTCTGGCTCCTGACTCCAGGCTTTTTTGACACCTTCCGTTTTCAGGCTTTCTCGCCGATAATACATAATGGAGTCTTGTCTATTCCCCGTTGTCGAGAGGAACATGGATATCGATCGCCGTCCGGATCCCGAGCAGCTTTTGCGCCAACTGCAGGCCGAGGAGCAATTCTACGGGCGTGGCCGACTCAAGATTTTTCTCGGATACGCTGGAGGCGTGGGCAAATCATTCCGCATGCTGGATGAAGCGCGGCGGCGGCGGGCACGAGGAGAAGACGTGGTAGTGGGTGCGATCCAACCGAAGGTCTCGCCCGAAGTCGACGCCCTTCTGCAACGAATGATAGTCATCCCCCAGCGCAACGTGGGCGGTGTACCCACGATGGATGTAGAGGCCATCCTGCGTCGCCACCCCCAAGTCTGCCTGGTTGATGGTCTCGCTTATGACAACCCACCGGGCAGCGCGCACCCCAAGCGTTGGCAGGATGTGGAACACCTGCTTTCGTCGGGGATCTCGGTGATTGCTACGGTCAACCTCCAGCACATCGAGGAGCGGCGCGAGCAGGTGGAGAAGATCACACGCAAGCACGTGACGGAAACCGTGCCGGAAAGCTTCTTGCGCAATGCGGACGAAATCGAGATTGTGGATGCCCCACCCGACTTTTGCCTTCAGCACGGTTCCAGCGCTTTGCTCGCCAATGGAACGGGTTCGGCCGCCAGCCTGCCGCAACAGCTTTCTGAATTGCGGGAGATTGCACTTTTGTTGGCCGCAGATGTGGTCGACTACCAGCTCGAGGCGTACTTGGTGCGGCATGGCATCGAGCAGCTTTGGGGCGCCCATGAACGCATCCTCGTCTGTGTATCCCCCTATGCGGACGCCGCGAAGATGATCGCCAGCGGCAGGCGCAACGCCGATCGATTCCATGGGGAGCTGTTTGTCGCGCACTTTAACCAACCCGACCTTACGCCGGAAGAAAAAACTGTGCTGGAAAGAAACCTGGCGCTGGCGCGGGCTGCCAGCGCGCGAATCGAACTCCTGGATGGGGAAGACCCGGCGCATACCATCATGGAGTTTGCTCGGGCCCACGGCATTACCCAAATCTTTATGGCGAACCGAATGACCAACAGTTGGTGGGATCACATTTTTGGCCGGCCGGTGGACCACCTCATCCGGGCGGCGGAGAATATTGACGTGAGAGTGTTTCCAGCGTAGGATGCCGCACATGTCCGAGTCCCCCCAACGAGGCACCCTGAAGATCTTCCTGGGTTACGCCGCAGGCGTCGGCAAAACCTACCAGATGCTAGACGAAGCCCATAAATTGAAAGACGCGGGCGTGGATATCGTTTTGGGCTATTTCGAGCCGCACGGGCGCAAGGACACCATCGCCAAGGCGGAAGGCTTGGAAATCGTTCCCAGGCGCAAGATCGAGTATCGGGGAGCCGTGTTCGGGGAAACGGATGTGGAGGCCATTCTGCGCCGGCGCCCCCACGTCTGCGTCATCGACGAATTTGCTCACACCAATGTCCCGGGTTCGGAGCGCGCCAAGCGCTGGCAAGACGTGCATGTATTGCTGGACGCCGGGATCGACGTGCTGACCACTATGAACGTGCAACATCTGGAGAGCCTCAACGACCAGGTGTGGCAGTTCACGGGCATCCGTGTGCGCGAGACGATCCCGGATTGGGTGGTTAAGCAAGCTGACGAGGTGGTCATGGTCGACTTGCCTCCTCAGGCCCTGCTCAATCGGTTGATGCGCGGCGTCGTGTATACACCCGAAAAGGCCCAGCAAGCGATGGAGAACTTCTTCAAGGAGTCGAGTTTGGTCGCCTTGCGCGAGTTGGCCATTCGCCAAACGGCACACGAGGTTGACGTTCGCCACCCGGTCCCGGACGAAATGGAGACTGCGGGCTTGGGCGGTGGAGACCTTGAATCTCAATTATCTCCCCGCCAACGATCATCCGACCGCATTCTCATCCTGATCACGGAAGACCCCTCTTCCGCGGCCCTCATCCGCCGCGGCAGGCGTGTGGCCGATTACCTGAAGGCGGAGTGTTTCGCGGTCTGTGTCCTTCGCGACGGCAGCTTGCATCATATTCCTCCGGGGCAGCGTGAGGCCGTAGAAAAGCACATGAATTTCGCCCGCAACTTGCATATCAACCCCGAGGTCTTACGGGGCGAAGATGTGGCCCAAACCTTGGTGGACTTCGCCCGTCACCACGAAGTCACCCAGATCTTCATTGCCCGCCCCCAACAAAAGAAATGGCCGATGGTTTTTGGCCGCGGCTTGGTGGAACGAGTCGTCCGCTTGGCCCATGACATCCAGGTCACGATCATCGCCGAGCGTAGGCGCGCTTGAAGTCTGCGATCTCCAATCTCAAATCACCGCGGGTGGCGCATACGTCGCGACGGTTTTTGTCGAGATGTATGCGCTCGGTCGGTGCGCCCGCTATGGAAAAGGCTGAAATCTTGCGGTGGCAAGAAGAGCAGGAGTCCGCGTCGGCCTCGCCCACGCAAAAGTACTTGGGGATTGTAGACGTGCACAGCGGCTCGGACCAGCTCTCACTCGAAGGCACTCCCTACAGCGCCTGGTAGCGCAGACCCCCGGTTTTGGGGTCTGCGGCTCTTCTGCAAAGATTCGGGATTCAGGCAGCACGGGGTTCAATACGCCCAGTATCCGTTAGGTGCGCTTGCGCCGTTCGGCACTGTTGCACCGGCGATGCCCACAAACACGTTGCGGCCGTAGAAGAATGGTATTCCGAAGTCAAAGTACTGCGTCGAGGGGGTTGTTCCGCTATCACCCCCCAGGTCGTTATACGCTGCAAAAAGGTTTTGAAACAACAAATCGGCATTCGCGATGCTGAAGCTCACCGGCCCCGTAGTGCCGTTGATCCCGGTGTTGGTGACGTTGAAATTGAGGGTCGAGGCTGGGCAGTAGAAACCCGTGTAGTCCGAGCACTCGATATTGCCGAGGGTGGTGGAATCGAGAAAATTGAGAGCGTTCGAACCGCTGTCTATAAAGCTTTCGCGATACGAAACGCCGTTGTATGTGGTTGTGAAATACTGATCGGGTGTCGTGGCGTAAATCTGTGCGCTACCTATAGCATTGTTGGATTGGGTTCCGATGCCGAAGATCAGCGAGCCTGAGGCCGTGGCCTGACCGCCCGCAGGAACAGTCGGCAGAGATATCAACACGCCGTTATTGTCTTGAGAAAAGAGCGCCACGGGGTTCCAGAGCTGGCCCTTTGTTGTGCTCGTGGGCACAGAAGTGATCTGGCAGTTACCATTGGGGCAGGAATAGTACATGGGGGTGGTAGGCGAAGCCTCCGCGCAATCCGAGCCACAATCCTGAGGAAGGGCGCCCACACCCAGAATGCCGTTGGCGCCGAGCGCCGACACAGTGTTATAGTCGACCGCGCCATTGGTGCCAAGGACAAGACAGCTCGAAGGGACAGGATATGTCGGCGATTCGCTGATCACCTGAATCGAAGCCGAGGAAGCCGTCTCGCCGGACAAATGAAGGTCGGCCTGCACAACCGGCCCCCAATTATACGCGAGGCTTACATACTGGACGCACTCCTGAACGGCATTGCCGCTCAGATCGGTAACCGAGGGCAGCGAGAGGCTGCCCAGCGCCGAAGACAGCACGCGAAAGCCATAGGAACCCGTATCCACCAGGACGTCCGGGATCGTGACGCAGTTTGTGGTACTGCCCGGCGCGCAGACCTGGACCGAGGTGAAGAGCCCGTTGACATAGTCGCCGTTGGGCCCCAGGTTGATCTCAAGGGTTAACACGTTGTTCCCGGAAGCCGGGGGAGGGCTAGTGGTTGTAGTTACTGGTGAGCTGCTGCCACCACAACCTGCCAGGACGATCAAGCCGGCCACCACCCCCAGAAAACGGCCCAGGGGA
>Ga0187808_10000188_pt1 | contig 16344 bp, 13 predicted proteins | sample NC_wetland_sal_i_5_FD_132427 | JGI IMG/M metagenome (GOLD analysis project Ga0187808, IMG submission 132427) | Wetland sediment microbial communities from Neuse River Estuary, North Carolina, USA - ASW_3 | ecosystem: Environmental > Aquatic > Freshwater > Wetlands > Sediment | place: USA: North...
CCGAGTTGGCAGAGTTCCTTCGAGGCCTAGGTTAAAACGCGCTGTCATCCTGAGCGCAGCGAAGGATCTCGCTCTGGTCCGTGATGAAGCGAGAACGAGAAGATCAGAGCGAGATTCTTCGCTGCGCTCAGAATGACAGGCGAAGGGCTCAGAATGACAGGGTTTTCATGGTTTCCGGGTGCTCGTCAGCCGACGGGCATGAGCGACTGCTTTAAAATCAGGACACTACCGCAACAGGAAGAAACAGGAAGAAACTTGGCCACGCACTTCATCCGGCTGTATAATTGGCGCAGGGTTCCGAAAAACAAGGAGGGAAAATGAAACGACTTCTGATCGGGGTTCTGGCAATGGGATTGCTCGCGGTAACAGCGGAGAGCGGACTCGCTCAGCGCAATCCTCGCGCGACATCGAAGATCAGCGTGGGTGGGAAAACGGTCTCAGTGGAATACGGACGCCCTTCACTGAAGGGCCGAGCGGTGTCCGATATGCTCGGCCAATTGAAGCCGGGGGATTTCTGGCGGCTGGGAGCTGACAAGTCCACCACTTTCTCCACCGCAACGGATCTTCAGTTCGGTGACGTGACAGTTCCAAGCGGCGAGTACAGCCTCTGGGTAGAACGCGGAGAGGGCAACTCATGGAAGTTGGTCTTCAACAAACAACACGGGCAGTGGGGAACACAGCACGATGCTTCACAGGACCTTGTTTCTGCCCCCTTGCAGGAGACGGAGGCTACCAACTCTGAGGAAATGGTCACGATTGGCCTCACGGAGTCAGGCGCGGGCGGCGCCATTATGATTCAGTGGGGCAATATGAAGTTGACCGCCAGTTTCAAAGCGAAGTAGTTCGAAAAAGTTCTGGAACAATTCGCCAGAAAGAGTGTCAGTGTTAGTGAGTAAACTCTTGGAGGGTTAGTGTCATCATGGCAATTATCGTGATCGTAGGTGGACTTCTTGCAGGCGCAAGTATTCTGGCAATTCTCAAGAACACGAGCAAATCAAAAGAGTCAAAGGTCACCAAGCTGGACATCGGCTAGCGTGGAAAGCTGCGTGGACTTTCCAGCTTGGCTTGCCTGCTAACGTGTGATCCTCAGTTGATCTTTGTGGCCGTTTCCCAGTCCTTTGAAGGTGTGAAAAAGTTCGAATGTGTCATGCTCAGCGCAGCGAAGCATCTCCGCAGTTATTCGTAAGTAGTTGAACGAAGAGCAACTGCCGAGATCCTTCGCTGCGCTCAGGATGACAGCCGTTGATTTTTTCACACCTTCTTTGTCACCGGGTTACTGGCCGCCGGCAGAGGCAGCCGTGACGTTTGGCTTCGGGGCAAAGTAGCCGGGGCGGGTGCGCACGGCGAGCTTGGTATGACTGCCGGATGCGAAGGCATCCACACGAACGTTGCGGAACGTTCCGTCTTTTTTCGCATTGGTGGGATAGTAGGCAAGAGTGTATTGGTTCCGGATGTCGTGAGCGATCTGCTCGCACGTGCTCTGAACTTCATCGAGGGATTTTGGAAAGTAGGCTTGTCCGCCGGTGACTTCCGCTAGTTTCTCGAGGATTTTGGCGGCCCGATGAGCGCTGCCGCCGTGTATCTTAAATAGCCCGCCGGGCTCTTCCGACCCGAGCAAGCCAATCGTGTAGATGACGGCATTGGATTTCTGCGCGTAGCGGAGTAGTTCATCGAAAGTGTAACGGCTGGCGTTGTCTTCTCCGTCGGTAATCACGAGCAGGGTCTTCTTATCTCGGTTGCCGAGCTTCACGTGGTCCAGAGAGGCATAAACGGCATCGTAAAGTGCTGTCCCACCCCTGGAATCAATCTTTTCCAGGGCGCTCTTCAGGTCCTCGACATTGCTGGCAAAATCGCCCGGCGTATCGAGATAATACACATCGTTGAAATTGACCACGAAAGCCTGATCTTGGGGATTGGAAGTCTTCACAAAAGCCAGTGCTGCGGCATTCACCGCCTCCCGCTTCTCGCGCATACTGCCGCTGTCGTCGATCACAATGCCCATGGTTACCGGAATATCGGCGTGGCTGAAGACCGAAAGCTGTTGCAGCGCGCCGTCTTCGTAAACCCGAAAGTCTTCAGGCTTGAGATCGTTAACCATGCGTCCGCGTTTATCGAGAACGGTCGCGTGCAGGACCACTAGGTTGACATCGACATTGATTGTGTATTCCCGGCCCTTCTTCTCCGCCGGGGGAGCCTGCGGAGTCGCGGGTGCGGGCGCTTGAGAGAAGAGGTAGTTCGAGAATATGAAAGCCAGACAAAGTATGGCCAATCTGCAAAGGGTCTTTCTGATCTGGAAATTCATGCTATTGTGTGGGTGCATAGTAACCAGTGCGTGCATATACTTGCAGCGGGGGCAGCCCCCGAGGGGGATCTAGCTTTACCTTGATGCGCCTCCAGCGACCATCGCGCACGAGGTTCGAGGGGCGATACCCGATCACATACTGGTTCCTTAGCTCAATGGAAATTTTTTCGGCAATGTCAGGTAGCTCGTTCGCATCCTCGACACTGAACATTCGGCCTCCCGAGACCTCCGCCAAGTCTGCCAGCAGGCTGGGTCCTCCCGCTTCTTCAGGCGTACGATTGCGGGAGGAGAGCGGCTCAAATATACCAACCGCGTAAATTTGTACGTCAGACTCCCTCACTGCCCGCTTGATGTCGTTTTCCGTGTATCGGCTGTGGTTGTCACCGCCGTCGGAAATCACCAGCAAGGCTCGCCGGTTGGTTGTGGCCTTCTTCATTTCGCTCAGCCCCAGATAGATGGCGTCGAGCAACGCAGTCCTGCCTCCCGCTTTCACAAACAGCAACCGATCCTGGATATTCTCGAACTTCGAAGTGAAGCCCGTAATCAGGTTAGGCCGGTCGCTGAAGTTGATGAGCATGAACTCATCTTGGGGGTTAGATGTCTTAAAGAACTGCAGGGCTGCTTCCTTGGATTTCTGAATCTTGTCGCTCATGGAGCCGCTACTATCAAAAATCAGGCCCACAGAGATGGGTGCATCTTCGGTGGAGAAGGATTCGATCTTCTGTGCAACTTTTTCATCGAACACCTGAAAATTGCTCTGCTCGAGGCCCGTTACAATCCGGTCGAAGGGATCGGTGACGGTCACATTGACCACCACCATGTTGACATCCACCAGGAAGGGCGCCATGTGGATGTCCGGTTTGCGGACGGTGATGCGTGAAGAATCAGGGTCGCTAGGAGGTTGCTGCGAGCTCTGCTTATCGGTTGTTTGTTGGGTGTCGGCAGTCGGTTGCTGCGCACTCGGCTTGTCGGTCGCTTGTGGAAACGCGGAGGCCGCCAACATCCCCCCCAAGGCCAGGCTCAGCACCCAGAGTTGGGAAACTCGGCGCTTTGAAAGTGCTTTCATCCTCGCGGCCCCTCCCCGGACAAGTCGAAGGCGCCCCCAACCTGCCTTAGGCTTGCAACCCTACCTTGTTCATACAATCATCTTAGCACAGTTTTGGATTAGTCCGCTGTCAGTAGTACCAGTTCCGTTGCAATGTAGCAATTTGCCGTTGACAAACCCTCTCGCCAACTGGATAATTGACCGTACCGATTCCTTCCGGGACGTTCACTTCGGTACAACGGACCTGGCTGCGCAGCCCCAAGCTTCAAAAGGCACTAAGGGGCATATCAGATCAGGCATTGGTCGCAAAACCTTCAACCTATTAGACATTGCCAAGGAGGCGCATGGGTGCAAAGTACATCTTCGTCACCGGCGGTGTAGTCAGTTCGCTGGGTAAAGGCCTTGCCTCGGCCTCGATGGGGTGTTTGCTCGAGGGGAGGGGACTCAAAGTCTCTTTCTTAAAATTGGACCCTTACCTGAACGTTGATCCCGGAACGATGAGCCCGTTTCAGCATGGCGAAGTCTTCGTCACCGACGACGGCGCCGAAACCGACCTGGACCTTGGCCACTACGAGCGTTTCAGCCATGCCAGGATGTCTCAAGACAACAATTGCACCGCCGGTCGTATATACGAGATCATCATCACCAAGGAACGGCGCGGCGATTACCTCGGCAAGACGGTCCAAGTCATTCCCCACGTGACCAACGAAATCAAGGCTGCCATCAAGAAGGTGGCGAACGACGTCGATGTGGTGATCGTGGAAGTGGGGGGCACTGTTGGAGACATCGAATCACTCCCCTTCCTCGAGGCCATTCGCCAAATGCGGCAGGAGCTAGGCAGGGAAAACGTGCTCTTTGTGCATTTGACCCTTGTGCCCTATATACAAACTTCGGGCGAACAAAAGACCAAGCCCACCCAACATTCTGTGAAAGAGTTGCGAGAGATTGGCATTCAGCCTGATATTCTGCTGTGCCGCACCGACCGTTTTCTGTCGGCCGAGATAAAGTCCAAAATCGCTCTTTTCTGTAGCGTCCCTGAAGATGCCGTCATTACCGCTAAGGATGTGGATAACATCTACGAAGTGCCGTTGATACTGGGGCAGGAGGGGTTGGATTCCCAGATTCTGCGCTGCTTAAAGCTGGAAACCGGGGAGCGCAACGTCCAGGCGTGGATTGATCTCGTGGACCGCATCCGGCATCCCCAGGATGAGGTAACGATTGGAATCTTGGTAAAGTACGTCGGCTATCAGGATTCCTACAAGAGTTTGAACGAAGCTTTGGTCCACGGCAGTATTGCCCACGACTTGAAACTCAACAAAGTTTGGGTGGAAGCGGAAGATCTGGAGAGCGGTGAAGATTGGGAAGGGCCGCTGCAAGAGTTGGATGGTATCCTGGTTCCGGGAGGGTTCGGCAAGCGAGGAATCCTGGGTATGGTGCGGGGTATCCAATTCGCCCGCCAACACAAGGTGCCTTATTTCGGCATTTGCCTGGGCATGCAGTGCGCGGTCATAGAATTCGCGCGCAACGTTTGTGGCATGAAAGACGCGGATAGCTCGGAGTTTGACCCTTCCACGCCCCACCGGGTCATTTACAAATTACGCGAACTGCGAGGCATTGATGAGCTTGGGGGAACTATGCGCTTGGGGGCATGGACCGCCCGGCTCAAGCCCGGCTCTTTTGCTCATCGAGCCTACGGTCAGCTCGAGATTTCCGAGCGCCACCGGCATCGCTACGAATTCAACCGCGAGTATGAAGAAACCCTCGTGTCCAAGGGATTGGACCTCGTGGGGGTGACTCCGGACGGAACCTACGTGGAGATCGTTGAAATCCGGGACCACCCGTGGTTCCTGGGCTGCCAATTTCATCCCGAATTCAAGTCGCGTCCACTCGAGCCTCACCCGCTCTTCAAAGCTTTCATCGGCGCCGCTTATCAATATCGCCGAAAAAGGCTGGGCGCGTTTCCGAGTGCTTTATTGGCGGAAGAAGCGAAAGTGACGGCATAACTCCCCTCTTCGGGGGACGCTCCGTGCTCCTCGAAGGAGTTTTTTTGACAGCCTCCGCTTGGCGACTGAGCGAAGACCTCCCTCTCACGGGTAGCGCAGACGTGCCGTCCTTTGGCATGTCTGCGCTATCGGCCAGGAAGAGCCAACCGAGAGGCGCATACATCCCGACAAAAAGCGTCGGGACGTATGCGCCACCCGTAAACCGGTTGGCAGGTAGCCAAGAGCGAAAGTGGAAAATAGAAAACGGAAACTGGAAAATAGAAAATAGAAAATAGAAACTGGAAACTGGAAATTGGAAACTGGGGAAGGGACGACTGAACATGCTTGCGCCTCCGTTCGTAGCGCGAAGTGGCGGGCATTGAGCAGCCGTAGTTGCCAGTTTCTATTTTCCAGTTTCTGTTCTCTGAGGAAGCCATGGTTCACGTGGTTCCCGTTGGAAGGCTGAGGCTGGGAAGCGGCCGGCCACTCTTCCTCATTGCCGGCCCGTGCGTCATTGAGAGCGAGCGACATGCGTTGATGATGGCCGAGCGCCTGGCCGCCACGACTCACGCTCTCCGCGTTCCCTATATCTTTAAGGCTTCCTTCGACAAGGCCAATCGCACCTCGCTGAATTCCTATCGCGGCCCCGGCTTGGTGCGGGGGCTCCAGATCCTGGCGCGCGTCAAAAGGGAGTTCGGCGTGGCTGTTCTGACTGACGTGCACGAACCGGCGCAGGTTGGGCCGGCGGCGGAAGTTTGCGATGTGATCCAGATTCCGGCATTCCTTTGTCGTCAGACCGATCTGCTGCTCGAGGCCGGTCGGTCGGGCGCTGTAGTGAATATCAAGAAGGGGCAATTTCTCTCGCCCTGGGATGTGCGTCACGCTCTCGAGAAGGTCGAGAGCCAAGGCAATCACCGAATTCTGGTGACCGAGCGCGGGAGCACCTTCGGATATAACAACCTGGTCGTCGACTTTCGTGGCCTTGCCATTATGAAAGGTTTCGGATTCCCGGTTATCCTCGACGTGACCCACGCCTTACAGTTACCGGGTGGTGAAGGCCGCAAGAGCGGTGGGCAGCCGCAATTCATCAGCACCCTGGCGCGGGCGGGAGTGGCGGCGGGAATCGACGGCCTATTCATGGAAGTCCACAACCGTCCCGAGCGCGCCTTGTCGGACGGGGCTAATGCCCTTCCGCTTCGACAGTTCGAACGCCTGGTGAGAGACCTCCGCGATCTGGGTACGTGGGTGCGAAAGGCGAAACTGAAGTAGGGACGACCTACGGAACGCGCAGCTTTCACGCCCCTTCACGGCTTGAGGCCGGAAAAGGAATACTCTCTTACTCCATCCACCCAGGCCGTTGGCCCATAGGCGTTAACTTAATCGTCCAACCGTTCCCAGCGTGGGTTCCGAATCGCCTCTGGGAGAGGCCCGGAGGGCCGACAGAGTGTGGCCCACGGCGCGAGCCGTGGGGTCGAGGGCCAACCCACCGCGTCATTTAGCCCCGGAGGGGCGATAGAACGATCCGTTGCTGGTCTGCCGCCCCTGCCGGGGCTGTGAAGGTTAGCGGCACATGGCGTCCCACGGCTCGCGCCGTGGGCCACATTCTGCCGCCGCTCTGCGGCTCGTGCGGCCCTGCAGACCTTAGGTTAACGCCTATGGGCCGTTGGCCTGGGCTTTGCCAGGCTGCCCCTTTGGGGCTGTGGGTTGCAGGCGGAGACCAGTTTTGAGCTTGCGACACCGGGCCAACCCACATCTAGGAGTCTTCCTGTCTTTGCCCTCGCTTGACAACCCTTCTCCCCCTCCCGTAGCATAACCTTTCGAGCTTCGCCTCTCTATTCTGAAACGCGAATTGTCGGTCGCCCTTGCCGTCATTCGAGAGTCGGCGGGACAAATAAGAGTGTGTGGGATTGCAAGCGGCTCTTTAACGAGGTGTAACTGTGAGAATTACCGCCCGATTCGCTGACGATGTTGCGATTGTGAGCTTAAGTGGGAAATTTCTGGCCGGCAGTGATGGGCCTTACCTGCGACAAAAGGTGAAGGACTTTATCGACGCCGGGACGAAGAAACTTATCATTGACTTCGCCGAGGTCCCTTACATCGATTCCACAGGTTTGGGTTTTCTGGCCGGGGCTCGTGTCACGGCTCAAAATGCCGCCGTTCGAATGGTTTTGTCGAATCTGAATGTCCACGTTCGGAAAATCCTGGATGATGTCAAGCTTTCGCAATTCTTCGTCATAGAGCCCAGCGAAGCGGCTGCGATCGCTAAGGTGAATGAAGTAGACCCGAACGCCCCTGAGGCTCCACCGGAGGCGCCAAAGAGGCCCAGGGGAAAGAAAGCGTCCCTCAATTCCACTGAACCCTGAGATGATCGCTCGCGGACCGCACCTAGAAAATTCTGTTAGCGCGAAGCGCTTCGCAGTTTTTGTCCTGTATCTTCTGCTCGCTGCCTCTCCGCACTTGTCTGCCCAATCGAACACGCGCCTCCTGCTGGCTGCTGGCTCCGGTGTGCCGGGGCACTCGGGCTTCTCCTTCGGGTCCTTCTCCAACTTGGCGATGAATGACAATCGGGAGATCGTCTTCCTCTCCTCCCTGCGGAGTCCACGCAATGAGCTGCGGGCTGTAGTCATGTCAAGCGGCGTCAGTTTTTCTGTGGTGGCCTTTCAGGGTCTTCAAGCGCCCATTCCCAAGACCACCTACGATTCCTTTAGCGCGCCCAGCCTCAATGATGCGGGGGTAATTTGCTTCGCGGCCACGCTCAAAGACACAGAGGCCAATCCGAGCAGTGCCATCATCCGCGTGGACGGGACCGGCGCCAAGGCCCTGGTGACAAGCGCAGACAGCCTTCCGGGAGTGCCGGATGCTGCTTTCCTGGAATTCTCCGCGCCTTTAATTAACTCACAGGGAAACATCTTGTTCGGGGCGCGCTGGGGCGGTAAAAACCCGGGTTCAGGCTTGTTCCTTTGGACGCCACGGGAACTGCGAAAGCTGGAAATTCCGGCCGGTGTCTCTCCAACGCCCAAAGACCTGTTCGAGCCGATCTTCTTCAGCCGCGATGAGGCGGCGCTGGTTCTCCGCGGCACTCCTTCGGAAGCAGCTATCGAGCAGTTCTTCCGCGCCGTGGCAATTCGCAGCTTTCAGGAACTCAATCCCCCACCTGATCCTGCCGAAACCTATCAGGTTCTTACCCCGCGTGCGGGGCAAGCGCCGGTTCAAATGGTCCTGGTCATCATGGAGAGCGACAACGTGCAAACGGCGCTGTTGCCTGGCGACCCCTCCCAGCCGGTGATGGGCAGGCACGCCGCGGGCACTCCTGAGGCCAAACCCCTGGCGCAGATCGAGGGTCAGACCACTTCCGCGCAAGGAAATATCATCTTTGCCGCCACAGTCCTTGACTCGCCCGATGATGTTGGGCTTTATTGTTACTGCGAAGGGCAGGTCACACGGCTGACTTCAACGGAGGACTTCTCACCCGTGGTGCAAACGGCGCCGGGAAAGCCGATTCTTTCTTTGGTGGGCGACTCTCAACAAACTGAAGCCTTCATCGCACCGGGCGCGGTCGAGGGCGGGTCGGCCATTTACGTCACATCGATTCCGTAAGGACAGTTGAGGAGTCGAGGAGTCGAGGAGTTGAGAAGTCGACTCCTTGACTTCTCAACTCCTCGACTCCTCAACTCCTCAACTCTTAACTCACCTCCAGCCGCCACGGCGCGCGATATTCGCGGCTCAAAAGCTTTTGTGCCGCCGGGCCGCCCTTGCTGAGCCGTTGTCCCGCCACGTCCCATTCCAGCCGTTCCTTGCTTCGCAAGGCAACGTTACCCAACAGGCAGGCGCTGGTCGAATGGTAGCCATACTCAATATCAGTTTGCGGAAGCTTGCGGGTTTTCATGCACTCCAGCATGTTGGCCACGTGGTTTTCCAAACCGTCGTCCGCTCTTTCCATTTTCATTTCGGCAGTTTTTGTTACTGATTTTGGTTCTTCCAAGCGCTCTTTGAACTCCGTGTGCTCGGGAAAGACTTGAAAACCCTCTCGATCCACAAACATCATAGCGTCCGTGCCATAAAACTCGATCCCGTAATCGTGCTTGTCGATGGCGTACTCATTGCACAGCCGGTTTTCGTAGGTGGCGACGAACTCGGGATACTCAAGCGTTATCTGGAGCGTGTCGGGGGTGTCGCTGTTGTCTTTGAGGTAAAACTTCCTGCCCAACGCCGTGACGGTATGCGGGCCATCAACTCGCATCGCCCACTGCACAATATCCATCAGATGCACCATCCAATCGCCGGGCCAGCCGTTGGCATAATCGTAGAAATAACGGAAGGTTGACCAGCGGTCGCCCACCCCGAAGCGGTTCCAATTAAATGGCACTTTTGGCGCCGGCCCCAGCCACATGTCCCAGTCAAGCCCCGAGGGTGGGTCGCAATCCGCTGGATTACCGATGCCCTCCGGGTAGATGTTGGAATAGTTCCAAGTGCGCACATAAGCGACTTTTCCGATTAGGCCGTCCTGGACCAGTTGCACAGCCTTCTGGAAGTGCAGGTTGGAGCGCTGCCATAGTCCCACTTGCACAACGCGCTTGTACCTCCTCGCGGCCTCCACCATCTTCTTACCTTCCTCGACGGCAACGCAGATGGGTTTTTCAACGTAGACGTCCTTCCCCGCCTGGCAGGCCATCACGGTAGGGAGGGGATGCCAGTGGTCGGGGGTGGCCACGATGACCATATCAATTTCTTTGTCATCGAGGACTTCCCGAAAGTCCTTCAGCGTTTTTGCCTTTCCGCCCGCCCACTGGAGCCCTTTCTGTAAATTGGGTTCGTAGACGTCGCACACCGCAGCCACCTCCACGCCCTGGTGCATGAAATTTTCCATGTTGTCGCGGCCCTGGCGTCCGCAGCCAATCAGGCCCAATCGGATTCTGTCATTAGCGCCCAGGACGTTACTCGTACTGGCGCCGGACATCGCCAGGCTGAAGCCCGTGGTGCTCACCGCCGCCCGCCTGATGAAATCTCGTCGGTTGATTTGCTCAGTCATAAACTATTCCTCGTTTTAACAAATGAAGATGTAGTTCAATGCGTCGCCTATTGTACCAGGATTCTGAGCAATGAACAGCCCTGCCCCAAAAGGGGGCGCATGTCAGCCGACGGGCATGAGCGACAGCTCTGAAAATTGGAGCGCGGGCATCTTGCCCGCATTCGCGGGATAATTCTCAGCAAAATGACAGGGCGGGCAGGATGCCCGCGCTCCATCGCTGCGCCGCAGCAGTCCCGCAGATCGGGACACCATGAGGCGATTGGTTATAGAATGACTAAAGGACGAAACGCAAAAACCAGGCCCTGGTGGAGAAGCGGACGGGGAACACCGCAAAGTTCCTCTGACGAGGCAAACCTTCCACGTCTCCCTCGGGTTCCGCGGAGAGGGATGTCCCTGTGCTCTGGTTCTTTCACTTGCCGGAATTCTGGAAAGCACTGCTCAGTTCTCTTGTCGCACTTCTGACCTTGGCCGGCATCATGACGCGCCCGTTTCGCTGGAACGAGGCGCGCATCGCCATGGGCGGGGCCGGCGTTTTGCTTCTTCTCGGTTTAATCAGTCCGGCGGATGCTCTGTTTACCCTGATTCGAGATTGGAACACCTTCCTTTTTTTTCTGGGAATGATGGCTCTATCGGCTCTTGCAGAAACCGCCAACTTATTCGACTGGCTGGGAATTCAAGCGGCGCGATTTGCGGGCGAAAGTGCGACGCGGCTATTCCTCAATGTGTTTCTGCTGGGGACGCTGATCTCCATGCTCTTCTCCAACGATGCCACGGCGCTCATTTTGACGCCGATCGTATATGTGCTGGTGACGAAGCTGCGATTACCGGTTCTGCCCTACCTATTTGCCTGTACCTTTATTGCGGATTCGGCGTCTTTTCTGCTTCCCATCAGCAACCCCATCAACATCATCATCCTGTCGCGGCATCCTCTGGCTTTGCTCACCTTCTTACGGCTGCTGTTTTTGCCGTCCGTGGTGGTCGTAGGGATTAACATCGGGATTTTTCTCCTCCTCTACCGTGAGCGGCTCCAGGGGACATTTGATGGCGCGCGCCTTTCCTCGCCAGAGAAAGCCATAAAACACAAGGCGTATTTTCGCTACACCTGCTGTGTGCTCACCCTGGTCGCGCCCGCTTACGTGGCCGCGTCCGCCCTCCAGTTTCCGCTCTCAGTGGTTGCCGTGGCCGGAGCCGTACTGCTTCTTGCCGGCGCCCTTCACTGGAATCGGGCGAGTCTACTTGAAGCGAGCAAAGGAATCTCCTGGTCCATATTCGGTTTCATTGCCGGAATGTTTATCGTGGTTCGCACAGTCGAGCAAACAGGGCTCACAACCAAGCTTGGCAACTTGCTTCTGCGCCTTTCGGGAGGCACGAACTTCGGTGCAATAATGGTGGGGACGGCTGGGGCTGCACTGGGAACCAACCTGATTAACAATGTGCCGATGGCCGTGCTGATGAACTCTGTCCTAGCCAGCATCCACAACGCGCCACTGGGTATCCGGCAAGGCTTTATTGCTGCCACCATGTTTGGTTGCGATCTTGGACCAAATCTGACCACGGTGGGCTCCCTGGCCACGGTCCTCTGGCTGCTTATCTTGCGGCATCGTAATGTCGACGTGTCAGGCCTCGACTACTTCAAGGTGGGCGTTATCGTGACGCCCTTGATGCTGTTCGCCGGGGCTCTCACGATGTGGCTGCTCTTGTAAGTTGAAAGCGAGGAGGTCGCCATGCGCATTCTTTGTTGTCTGGACGGTACGAATGCTGAACAAATAGGCAGGGTAGGGGAGATGCTTTCGGCAACTCAGCCCCTTACCCTGGGCCTGCTCCACGTGATCGACAGCCGTCCACGGAAAGATATTGACCTGATTCGCGAACGCTTTCTGCGGGCACCATTGCATCCCCCTCACCGTCCGCCGCCGGGGCCTCCTCCCCACCATGCTCCTCCGCCAGCGCCTCCTCCCCACCATATCCGTGAAGAGGAGATGTCGGAGGCAGAGAGGGCGTCTGCGCAAGAGATTTTGAATGAAGGGCGTCGGTATTTTGCCGCTGCCGAGGCCTTGGAAAGAGAAGGGCGGCCTGAGCTCGAGATTGTGAATCTCGCTGCCGAGTGGCGTGCCGACCTGGTGGTCGTCTGTTCCCGTGCCGCGTACCAAAAAAGGCGAGAAATCGGGCCCAAGTCAGTTGGTCATGTGGCGCGCTTTGTGCTGGACCACGCACCTTGTCCGGTGCTGCTGCTGCGCCCCCTGGCGCGGGAGCTTTTCCCCATCGAGCGATAACCGGGTGTGAGTCGTATGTTGCATCGTCTCAGTTCGCTGTTTCATTACCTCTTTGGGCCAGAAGCCGTTTCGAAGCGCAGCCATCTCTTGCCCCGCTGGCTTTGGCTTCGGGCGCTGGGGCTGATTTTCTTTTCGGCTTTCTATTCCTTGCTTTTTCAGATCCGCGGGCTGATCGGCCCGGAGGGGATTCTCCCGGCAGGCCGTTATATGAGCGCCTTGCATGAGCAGGCCGGGGTGAGAGCCTACTGGTATGTTCCGAGTCTTCTGTGGTTGGGCAGCAGCAACCACGCGCTGATGGCGATCTCCTGGGTCGGTTTGATTGCCTCCCTCATGCTCGTGCTCAACATTTGGCCGCGCGGGATGATTGCAGTCTGCCTGCTGATGTATCTCTCATTTGTGACTGCGGCTCAGGACTTCTCCTCTTACCAGTCGGATGGCATGCTTCTCGAGGCCGCATTCATCAGTTTGTTCTTTGCGCCGCGTGGTTGGCGGCCAGGCCTAGGCGATGACCACCCGCCTTCTCGCGTCAGCCTCTTTCTCTTGCGCTGGGAGTGGTTCCGCATCTACTTTGAATCCGGGGTTGTCAAGTTGGCGAGTCACGACCCCCAGTGGCGGAACCTGACCGCTCTCGACCATTATTATGAAAACGGCCCTTTGCCCGATTGGATTGGCTGGTACGCGCAGCAACTCCCCCATCGATTTCAGGCCTTGCTAACGCTCGCCACGCTCAGCATCGAGCTCGGCTTGGTTTGGATGCTCTTCCTGCCTCGGCGCTTCCGCTTTCTATGCTTCTTAGTGGTCACGCCTTTCCAAATCGGCATCATCCTCACGGCCAATTTGGCTTTCATAAACTACCTGGTTCTTTGTTTGGGCCTGTTACTCCTGGATGACGAATTTGTGCACTTGTGCGTCCGGCCTTTCAGGCGCTTCTTTTGGAGTGCGGCCCGCCAACTGGCGGGCCGACGCTTTCCTTTGGCAGAGGCTCGCTTCCGCCAGAGGCTCGAGCAAGCTCGAGCCGCCACAGCGGCAGCAAGCTGCCGCACTCCAGAGCTGGCGCAGCCCGCGGGCACTCAAGGGGCAACGCTTTTGGTTGGCCAGGGCCAGCCACAAGGGCCGCTCCTGCAACGCCTGCTCCAGCCCGCCTCTCTCTTTTTTTTCGCATTGGCCCTTTCCTGGATCTTTTACAACACCACTGCTCTGTTGCTGTTGATGATCTTGCCGACGCTTCCTCTGCCCACTTCACCGATTGTGTTGCTCGAGCCGTTTCGGATTTCCAATCAATACGGACTCTTTGCGGTGATGACGCGAGCGCGCTATGAAATCGAATTTCAGGGTTCGCGGGACGGACAAGATTGGGTCGCCTATCCCTTTCGCTACAAGCCGCAGAATCCGCGCGAGGCGCCGCGCCTCTATGCCCCCTATCAGCCACGCTTCGATTGGAACCTGTGGTTTGCATCGCTGGGGACCTGGAGAGAATACCCCTTTGTGGTGCGCACCGAGGTTCAACTCCTCCGCGGGAGTCCCAGCGTCCTTTCGCTCTTTGCCGGGAATCCGTTCCCTGGCAAGCTGCCGCGCGAGGTGCGCGCCGTGGTGTGGCAGTATTGGTTCACCGATTTGAAGGTCAAGCGGGAAAAGGGATTATGGTGGAGGCGCAACCTGCTGGGCCTCTACGCGCCCACGCTCGAGCTCACGCCCGACGGGTCGGTCGGAGCGGTTGAAATGCCGGATACGGAATCCATCCCGCCTCCATAAAATCTTGGTTTCATTGCAGTCTTATTCGAAACTAAGATTGGAGGTCTACACTCTCCAGACAAGAGCCCATCGAGATTCTTTGGGTGGGGAAGAGGCATTGATGCGATGCGCGGAGCGCCTTGGAGTGCGGCGGCTTGTCGCCGCCTTGGCACTGCACCGCCCGAGGTCTTTTGTGACAAGAACAAGGTAGGACAGGCGAATTGCGTAACTCCGCGCCGCTCGCTAATCCCAAGGCGGCGTCAAGCCGCCGCGCTCCAAGGTGCCTTCGGCACACAAGTTTTCAAGGCAGTCGCTCATGCCCGTCGGCTGACGGGCACCCAGAAACCATGAAAATGCCTGAAGTGACCCCTCTCCCTAACTCTTCTCCCCAACTAACCGTTTACTAGGGGGTGTAGGTAACAGGGGAAGGGGTGAAAGGGAGAGGGGTATTTTCGAAGCAGAGGAGCAAATCAAATGGCATGCCCTCTACGTCCAAAACACCTCAGAGTGGCGCGTGGGTCCATCGACGTGCCCTACCAGGTGATGCTGCATGTCATCATGGAGGACCGACATGTCGCGGCGCAACTGATCCATTTTCTCGGCGCTAAAAGGCGTGAAGTTGCGCGCCAGTTCCACATTGTGCTCGAGCATCTCAACTTTGGGCATACCCGTAACTGCGGTCGTGACCGGCAAGCTCATGGCAAAATGCAGGAGCGTATCTGAATCCGTCTTGCCGCCTTCCGTGCCGATCAGGAACTCCTGGCCGTAAACCTTCATAGCGATAACGCCCAGGCCCTTTTTGTTGGCCGCGACGAGGGCGGTCTTCTCAAACTCGCCGGTGCCGGTAGGGTTCAGCGCCATCTGCGTACAATCGAGTGGATGGCGCTCAATGGCCTGCGCCAGAACCGCGCCGTCGGTGTGACAACTGATGCCGATAAAGCGCGCCATCTTTTGTTGCTTCGCTTCCAGCAATCCCTTGAGGGCGCCATCGGGGGCTTCGATTTTTTCCAAGTCATCGGCGTGGCCCAGGCTGTGGATATGCACCAGGTCCACATGGTCCGTCTGAAGGCGCTTCAGGCTGCCCTCGAGGCGGCTCAGGAAGCCATCGCGTGTGCGGTCGGGGATCTTGGTGGCCAGCCAAACTTCTTTGCGGCGCGTGGCCATGACCCTGCCCACCCGTGTTTCGCTCTTGCCGTCACCGTAAGCATAAGCGGTATCGACGTAGGTGATGCCCAGGTCAAGAGCGTGGTTAAGCACTTGGACGGCTTCGTCGTCGTCCTTGTACATCAGGAAGCGGCTGCCACAGCCGAAAGCCAGAATGGAAACTTTGGCGCCTGTGTGGCCCAACGTGCGATGCGGCAATGTCCCTGCCTTGGCCGCGGCGAGATTCGTCCACAAAGGAAGGCTGGCGCCTGCCGCTCCCCCCATGGCGATGCTTTCCAGGAATTTCCTTCTCGAAACATCTTTGCTCATGGCGACTCCTTAACGACAGTGTTTAGTGCCTGGTGGTTAGTGACTAGTGGTTAGCTGTCCTAGCGTAGGCACTGCGCTGAATCTGCTGACCCAGTATTCACGTCCGAAGTATTTAGCCCGCGAACATTATACCCCTCCAACGTCCGACTGGGTAGCGCAGACCTGCTTTTTAGGTCTGCGGTTTTTCCTTAGGCCTGGGGGAGAACCGCAGACCTAAAAAGCAGGTCTGCGCTACCGATCCTCTTACGGGTGGCAGCCGCCATCCTGGGACGAAAGATGAACATCGGTGTAATCGCCCGTCTCATCGAACGATCCCAGGCCGACCTGGCCGCACTTGAAGGTATTGTCGACCACCGAAAAACGCGGCTGGGGCTCATCATCGACAAAAACTTTTATCCAGCCCGTTGTTATATCGCGCTCAACGCGAACCTTGTGCCAGTTCTTGTCGGGGAGCACCGGCGCTGCTTCCAGGCCCGCGATGCGACGACGCGGAGCGCAATCCACCACGA